>JACXTT010001789.1_pt1 | contig 35284 bp, 46 predicted proteins | sample 9270951 | NCBI WGS metagenome assembly JACXTT01 (sample SAMN15532306, study PRJNA645909) | rock metagenome | isolation source: weathered quartz diorite | place: Puerto Rico | collected 2017-06-21 | reverse complement strand
AATAAGGAGCGATAAATGACGGAAGCTAAAAAATCCCTCAAGCGCACCTTGATTGGCAAGGTGGTCAGCGACAAGCGAGCCAAGACTGTCACGGTGCTCATCGAGCGCCGCGTCAAGCACGAGCTCTACGGCAAAATCGTTGCCAAGACCAGCAAGTACCACGCCCATGACGAAAAGGGCGAGTACCACCTGGGCGACGTGATTGAAATCACGGAGAGCAAGCCTATCTCCAAGACCAAGAACTGGGTTGCGACCCGCTTGGTGGAAAAGGCAGCTGCGGTTTAAGCTTATTTGCTTCAATTCGCTGCAAGGCACTCTGAAACGGCTCACAATGTGGGCCGTTTTCATTGGTACATACACATTTTTCAGGAGACAACATGATCAAGGTAGGTGATTCCCTTCCCGCAGCCACGCTGATGGAGTATTCCGAGGTGGAAGGCAACGGTTGCAGCATTGGCCCCAACGCCGTCGACGTGGCCAAGGCAACGGCCGGCAAGACCATTGCCCTGTTTGCCCTGCCCGGCGCTTTTACGCCGACCTGCTCAGCCAAGCATGTGCCTGGCTATGTGGAAAATGCCCAGGCCTTCAAGGCTGCCGGCGTGGACGAAATCTGGTGCGTCAGTGTCAACGATGCTTTCGTGATGGGGGCCTGGGCGCGTGACCAGAAGACCGACGGCAAGGTGCGCATGCTGGCTGACGGTAGCGCCGCATTTGCACAGGCCACCGGTCTGACGCTGGATCTGACTGCCCGCGGCATGGGTCTGCGCAGCAACCGCTACTCGATGCTGGTGAAAGATGGCAAAGTGGCTTCCTTGAACATCGAAGGACCGGGCAAGTTCGAAGTGAGCGACGCAGCCACGCTGCTGGCCCAGGCCAAGGGCTGATCCTCACAACGCTGCTTCGCGTCAGGTACGCGGGGCAGCGCTTTTATAAATCCGCCTTGAGGTAGTGCGCCCCCGGGATGGGGTTGTAGTAGTAGGGCGGAATGTCTTCAAAGCCCAGTTCTGCATACAGTGCGCGGGCGGATTCCATGGTGTCCAGGGTATCGAGCAGGATGCAGTCGTAGCCCTGCACTCGGGCTTGGTCCAGGATGGCTTCGGTCAGCATGCGTCCCAGGCCGCTGCCGCGGTGTGCAGGGCGGACGTACAGGCGCTTCATTTCACAGGCATTGGAATAGTCCGCCGCGTCTAGCGGACGCAGGGCGCAACAGCCGGCTACCTGACCGCCCGCCATGGCCAGCAGCAGAGCTCCGCGCGGCGCGGCGTATTCACCGGGCAGGTTGCGCAGCTCTTCTTCAAAACCCTGAAAGCACAAATCCACGTTCAGGGAGCGGGCGTATTCCAGAAAGAGGGTGCGGACCGATTCCAGTTCCGCCGCGCTGGAGGGAGATACCAGCAATAACTCCAACTTCTCTGATCGCATGGCCTGTGGTGCGCTCTTCAATCGGCCCAACGCAGCAGTCCCCAAACGGCTGTGGCGCACAGCAGGAACACCGCGAGTGCCAGCATGCGGCTCAGCGCGTCGTCGCGCGCGGGGGCAACGTCATCGGGCAGGTTCTTGTCACCATGCAGCATGGGGGTGATCAGGTCGTCTCCCATTTTGAAACGGTAGTACAGCACGGCGGTAATGTGCAATGCCACCAGCACCAGCAGTATGACGATGCCGATCTGTGTGTGGTACTGGGTAGCCAGGCTGACCCACCGCCCGGAGGCCAGTTTGGCCAACGGCCCCGATGTGGCAATCTCGTCATCGCTGAACAAGCCCGCGGCGACCTGCAGCAGCGCAAAACCCAGCAGGGCCAGCACCGACAGCGAGCCCAGCGGGTTGTGGCCCACAGAATGCTCTGGGGTGCGCACACCTTTCAAGTAGCGCACGATGGTGGATGGCGCGTAGACGAATGCGGCAAAGCGCGACCAACGCCCACCAACCAGCCCCCACACCAGGCGAAACAACAAAAGGCTCAGCACGGTATAACCCAAGCGGAAGTGCCAAGCCATGGCATCTCCCGCCATTTCCCCGCTGACCACCGATCCGACAAAACACAAGGCCAAGGCCCAATGGAACACCCGTGTGGGCAAATCCCAGATGCGTACCTTCTTCACCACATGAAACTCCAGTCACTAAAAGGCCGTTCAACGGCAAGCCGAGCTGATTGAGCGAAGCGTATTGTGCCCAGTGCCGTGCGCTCGGTATTTACCCTAGTCGCCCGGGCGCTATAGAACTTCCTGGCCACCCCTACACTCTATCCGGTTCATCCTTTTTCGATCTCTTTCAGGAAGCTCTATGAAAAAAACTGCATCGTTCATTCTGGCCGCCGCTGCCTTGGCTGTGTCCGTTCCCGCACTGGCGCAATTTGCCAAGCCGGAGGATGCCATCAAGTACCGCAAGAGCGCCCTGTTTGTGATGCAGCAGAACTTTGGCCGCGTGGCAGCCATGGCCGCCGGCAGGGCACCTTTTGACGCCAAAGTGGCCGCAGAAAGCGCCGCTACTGCCGAGTTCATGTCCAAGCTGCCCTGGGCAGCCTTTGGCGAAGGTACCGACAAGGGCGACACCAAGGCCAAGCCAGAGATCTGGGCCGAAAAGGCCAAATTCATCGACTATTCCGAGAAAATGCAAGGTGAAATGAGCAAGCTCAGCGCGGCGGCCAAGACGGGCAACCTCGACAGCATCAAAGCCGCCGTGAGCGCCACAGGCGGGGCCTGCAAGACCTGCCACGACGCCTTCCGTTCGTAAGCGCCTTGCACCCCCGGGGACCAGGCCGGGGGCTCAGGTTTCTTGCAGCAGTTTTTCGATCAGTTGGTGCAGTTCGGGGATGTCGGGCTCACCCACATAGCGTTTGACGATCTCGCCGTGCTTGTTGAGCAGGTAGCTGGTGGGAGTCAGCTGTACTTCACCCCAGGAGTGGGCCACCGCGCCGGTGTTGTCGATGGCAATGTCAAAAGGCAGTTTGCGGCTTTGGACGAAGTTCACCACATAGCTGGGTGGGTCGTACTGCATGGCCACGGCCAAGGTGCCATAGCCACGCCCTTTGTACTTTTCAAAGGTGGAAATCAGTTTGGGCATCTCGGCCACGCAGGTCACGCAGCTGGTGGCCCAGAAGTTCACCAGCGTGACCTGCCCTTGCAGGTCGCGGGTTTGCTTTTGGGAGCCGTCCAACAGCACAAAGGTGGATGCCGGCGCTGCCGTGTTGCCACTCCAGGCATAAACACCCGCCACGGCGGCGCAAAGCGCTACGATGGTGGCAATTGCAAAATTTCGCTTCATAAAAAGGGGGTACCCATGGATAGACGTCAGTTTAGTTCGCTTTCCCTGTCTGCGCTGGCCCTGTTGGCGATGACCCAGGCCCATGCCCTGACATTGGCCGACCTCAGCAACGCGGATGCCTCCAAGGGCCTCAAAGCAGCCCTCGAAAAAGGCGCCCTGTCGGCTGTGAACATCCTGGGTGCCACAGATGGATTCCTGGGCAACGAAAAAGTTCGCATTCCACTGCCCGGTTATTTGCAGGACGCCGCCAATTTGCTGCGCACCCTGGGTCAGGGCGCACGCCTGGACGAGCTGGTGACCGCCATGAACCGCGGCGCCGAAGCCGCCGTGCCGATGGCCAAAGACCTGCTGGTCAAGGCCGTGCAGGGCATGAGCGTGAACGATGCCAAGGGCATTCTCAGCGGCGGCGACACCGCCGTCACCACGTTTTTTGAGGGCAAGACCCGCCCGGCGCTGGCCACCCAGTTCCTGCCCGTGGTCACCAAGGCCACGGCCAAGGTCGGCCTGGCAGACAAATACAACCAGGTGGCCGGCAAGGCGTCGGAACTGGGTCTGCTGAAAAAAGAAGATGCCAACATCCAGCAGTACGTCACCGGCAAGGCCCTGGACGGCCTGTTCTTCATGATTTCCGAGGAAGAAAAGAAGATTCGCCAGAACCCCGTGGGCTACGGCAGCGCCATCCTGAGCAAGGTCTTTGGCGCCCTCAAGTGAGCCGGCGCCGTGCTGCGGGTCTGCTGGCCGCGCTAATCCTCTTGCTGGCCTGCAGTCCGGCACTGAATTGGCGCGAAGTGGCGCTAGGCCACATGACGGCACTGCTGCCCTGCAAGCCCGACCAGGCGCAGCGCAGCATGCGCCTGGGTCAGCAGGACGTGGTGCTGGAAATGGCCGGCTGCGAAGCGGCCGGTGCCCTGTTTGCCATGAGCCACGTCCAGGCGCAGGACAGTGCGCACGCGGCTGCGGTGCTGGCCGACTGGCGCGTGGCCAGCCTGCGCAACCTGGGGGCCACCACCGCCACCGAACTGCCCGCACCGCCAGGACGGGGCAATGCCCCGTCGCTGATGCTGCAGGCCCAGGGCAGCGGGTCTGCGGGCCCACCGATGCAGGCACGTCTGGCCTGGTGGCGGGTTGGCAACGACCTGTACCACCTCGCCGTGTACGCGCCGCGCCTCACACCCGAGATGACGGAAACCTTTTTCAGCGAGCCCCAACTGCGGTGAATGCCCTGTGGCGCAGCGCGGACAGGGTGTTGCGCTGCGGCAAAGCGGCCATAATCAGGCTCGCAACCACCTGGCACCGCTGTCCATGAACACAGGCATTCTCATCATCGCCCATGCGCCACTGGCCAGCGCATTGCGCGCGGGCGTGCTGCACGTGTTTCCGGAAGCAGCGCAAGGCATTGTGGCCCTGGATGTGCCGCCGAACGAGGCCACCGACACCACGCGCGCAGCCGCCCAGGCCTTGCTGGTCCAGCTGGGCACGCCCCACACCCTGGTGCTGACCGACGTGTTTGGCGCCACGCCCTGCAATGTGGCGCAAAAGGTGGTGGACGGTGTCCACGCCAAGCTGGTCGCCGGCGTCAACCTGCCCATGCTGTTGCGCACCATCAATTACCGGCATGAGCCGCTGGACGTGCTGGTGGCCCGCGCCCTGGCCGGAGGCACCCAAAGCATCATGCAAGTGGCTGTGACCGCACCCCAAAACCAGAACCGCAAACCCAATGACAACAGCCAACACGACCATAGTCAATAAACTGGGCCTGCACGCCCGTGCTTCGGCCAAGCTGACCAAGCTGGCCGGCAGCTTTCCCTGCGAAGTCTGGATGCTCAAAGGCGAGCGCCGCGTCAACGCCAAGAGCATCATGGGGGTGATGATGCTGGCAGCCGGCTTGGGCGCCGAGGTTACGCTGGAAACCATTGGCGACCGCGACCAGGAGGCCATGGAGGCCCTATTGGCATTGATCGCTGACAGGTTTGGAGAAGGCGAGTGACGTTTTCGATTCACGGTCTCGCCGTCTCGCGCGGCATTGCCATCGGGCGTGCGGTGCTGGTGGCGTCCAGCCGTGTCGATGTGGCGCACTACTTCATTGCCGCCGACCAGACCGACGCCGAGATTGACCGCGTGCGCGCCGGGCGCGATGCGGTGGTGGACGAGATCCACCGCCTGCAAAAAAGCATCACCCTGATGGGGCCTAAAGAGGCTCCGCACGAACTCACGGCGCTGCTCGATGTGCACCTCATGCTGCTGCAGGATGAGGAGTTGATTGGCGGCGTCAAACGCTGGATCACCGAGCGCCTGTACAACGCCGAATGGGCGTTGACCACGCAACTCGAAATCATCGCGCGCCAGTTCGACGAGATGGAAGACGCCTACCTGCGCGAGCGCAAGGCCGATCTGGAGCAGATTGTCGAGCGCATCCTGCGCGCCATGAAGGGCGCTGGCTCGCCCCTGGTCGCGCCGCACCCGCGCGGGCCGCGCAAGCCCTCGCAGCAGGACCTGCTGCTGGACGACACGGTGGATGTGCCGCTGGTGCTAATCGCACACGACCTGTCGCCGGCCGACATGCTGCAGTTCAAGCAAAGCGTGTTTGCCGGCTTCATCACCGATGTCGGTGGCAAGACCTCGCACACTGCCATCGTGGCGCGCAGCATGGACATCCCGGCCGTGGTGGGCGCGCGCACCAGCAGCCAGTTGGTGCGCCAGGACGACTGGGTCATCATCGACGGCGACGCCGGCGTGGTCATTGTCGACCCCTCGCCCATCATCCTGGCCGAGTACGGCTTCAAGCAGCGCCAGGGCGAGCTGGAGCGTGGCCGCCTGCAGCGCCTGCTGCACACCCCAGCTGTCACCATGGATGGGGAGCGCGTGCAGTTGCTGGCCAATATTGAAATGCCCGAAGACGCCCAAGGCGCGCTCAAGGCCGGCGCGTTGGGCGTGGGCCTGTTCCGCAGCGAATTTTTGTTCATGGGCCGCCAGGGCCGCTTGCCCGACGAAGAAGAGCAGTACCAGGCCTACAAAAGGGCGGTGGAAGGCATGCGCGGCCTGCCCGTGACCATTCGCACCGTGGACGTGGGCGCCGACAAGCCGCTGGACGAATCGGTGCGCGACGACGCCCACCTGAACCCGGCGCTGGGCCTGCGCGCCATCCGCTGGAGCCTGGCCGATCCGGCGATGTTCCTGACCCAGCTGCGCGCCATCCTGCGCGCGGCCGCGCACGGGCCGGTGCACCTGCTGGTGCCCATGCTGGCCCACGCGCGCGAGATCCGCCAGACCATGGCCCATATTGACCACGCGCGCGCCATGCTGGACAACAAGGGCATCCCCTACGGCGCGGTCAAGCTCGGCGCGATGATAGAGATTCCGGCGGCGGCCCTGAGCCTGCAGCTGTTCCTCAAGTACTTTGACTTCCTCTCCATCGGTACCAACGACCTGATCCAGTACACGCTGGCCATCGACCGTGCCGACGAATCGGTGGCCCACCTGTACGACCCGCTGCACCCGGCCGTGCTCAAGCTGGTGGCCGACACCATTGCCGAGTGCCGCGCCCAGGGCAAGGACGTGAGCGTATGCGGCGAGATGGCCGGCGATGTGGGCCTGACACGCCTGCTGCTGGGCCTGGGCCTGCGCAGCTTTTCCATGCACCCGGCGCAGATCCTCGCGGTCAAGCAGGAAATCCTGCGTGCCGACACCAGCAAGCTCGGGGAATGGGCGCAGCGCGTGCGCACGGCGGACGACCCGGCGCTGGCGCTGGCATCCTTCTGATTGCTATCGAAACAATAGCTTTTCACGCAGCCTAAATGCGGGTTACAGACCTATTTGGTGCTTATTTCTCGGTGCGTGCGCCAAGTACGGCCGCCCCCACGATCATCGCGGCCGCGACGACCACCGACACACTGGGCACCTCGGCACGCACCCACAGCAGCGCTAGCGTGGACAGCAGCGGTGTGAGGAAGGACAGCACACCGATCTGCCGCGCGTCGCCGCGCTTGAGTGCCGCATCCCACAGGTAGAACGCGCCGCCCAACGGTCCCAGGCCCATGGCCAGCACCAGCGTCCAGTCGTGGGCGCTGAGCGCCACGGTCGCTTCCAGCAGCGCATGGCACAGCAGCGACAGCAGGCCCGACACCAGACCGAACAGGCCGATGGCTGCGTTGGGAAAGGGTGGCACGCGCCGCGTCAGCAGCGAGTAGCTGGACCACACAAAGGCCGACGCCAGCGCGGGCAGGTAGCCCCAGGCAAAACCGCCTTGCAGGTTGCGCCCGCCCAGAATCGCCAGCGCCGCACCGGCAAAGCCCAGCAGCGCTGCGGCAATGTGCGTTCCGCGCAGCCGCATGCCAGGCAGAAACAGCGGCGCCATCAGCACAATGCCCAGCGGCCACAGGTAGTTCACCAGATTGGCCTGCACCGGCGGTGCATGGCGCAGCGCAATGAACAGCAGGAAGTGAAAACCGAACAGGCCGTAGATGCCCAAGGCCAGCGTGCGCGGCGGTACGCGCCAGGTGGACAGCCGGAAGCCCGACAGCGGCAGCCCAATCAAGCTGCCCACCAGCAGGCCCAGACCGGTCAGCAGGAAGGGCGGCACGTGCTGCAGCGACACGCCCAGCGGCGCCAGCGTGCCCCACAGCGCAATGGCGCCCAAGGCCAGCAGGGTGGGGCGGCCCGGCACTGCACTCATGCCGGACGCTGGTCGGTCGAGGGCCGCTTCCACAGGTTGATACCGCCGTCCACCGCGTGCTGGTCGATGGCGGCCAGTTCGGCGGCGGTGAAGTCCAGCTTCCGCATGGCGCCCACCAGGTCGACGATCTGCTCGGGCTTGCTCGCGCCTATCAGTGCCGAGGTGACGCGCGCATCGCGCAGCACCCAGGCCGTGGCCATCTGCGCCAGGCTCTGGCCGCGTGCCTGGGCGATGTCGTTGAGGGCACGCACATGCTTGAGGTTGGCCTCGCTCAGATGGTCGGCCGTGAACGAGCCGCCGCCAGGGCGGTTGATGCGCGCATCCGCCGGCACGCCGTTCAGGTACTTGTTGGTCAGCAGGCCCTGCGCCAGGGCGCTGAAGGCAATGCAGCCCATGCCGGTCGCATCCAGCGCGTCCAGCAGGTCTTCCTCGATCCAGCGGTTCAGCAGGCTGTACGACGGCTGGTGGATCAGCATGGGCACACCCATGCTTTTGAGGAGGGCGACAGCCTCGCGCGTCTTGCCGGGCGAGTAGCTGCTGATGCCGGCATACAGCGCCTTGCCCTGCTGCACGGCGCTGGCCAGTGCGCCCATCGTTTCTTCCAGCGGGGTGTCGGGGTCGAAACGGTGGCTGTAGAAGATGTCTACATAGTCCAGGCCCATGCGCCGCAGGCTTTGGTCCAGGCTGGCCAGCACATACTTGCGCGAGCCGCCGCCCTGGCCGTAGGGGCCGGGCCACATGTCCCAGCCGGCCTTGCTGGAGATGATCAGCTCGTCACGGTAGGGCCGGAAGTCGCGCCGCAGGTGTTCGCCAAAGTTGGTCTCGGCACTGCCTGCCGGCGGGCCGTAGTTGTTGGCCAGGTCGAAATGCGTGATGCCCAGATCAAACGCCGTGCGCAACATTTGGCGCTGCGTCTCCATGGGCGTAGCATCGCCAAAGTTGTGCCACAGGCCCAGCGACACGGCGGGCAGCTTGAGACCGCTTTTGCCGCAGTTGCGGTAGGGGACGGAGCCGTTGTAGCGTTCAGGATGGGCGTGGTAGTTCATGGGGGTGGTCGTAGTAAGCGGGTTTGCGATGATTGTAGGAGGCGCGGCGTGTAGACGCCGGCGCGCGCAAACCGTTACATAGCCAACAGGAGACAGGCAATGCATGCACAGCGACGACTATGGATGGGCCTGCTGGCCGCAATGGGGCTGGGGGTGCGTCTGCCGCAGGCGCGGGCAGCGGGGCCCACCCCGGGCAACCGCGCTGGCGCGGTGGACTTTGTCACCGGCCCGGCGCAACTGGCGGACGCCAACGGCCGCCGCACGCTGACCAACGGGACCGTGGTGTACGGCGGCCAGCGCATCGAAACCGGGCCCGATGCCGAGGTGCACTTGGTGTTTGACGACGGCGGCTTTCTGGCCGTGCGCCCCCAGTCGCAGGTGTCCATCGACCAGGTGAAGATGGCGGGTGCCTTTGACGACATCCTGGCGATGACGCTCGTGCGCGGGGCCTTGCGCTCGGTCACCGGCTGGGTCGGCAAATTTGACCGGAACAACTACCAGCTGCGCGCCGGCACGGCCACCGTGGGCATACGCGGCACCGACCATGAGGTGCTGTACATCCCCGAGAACGATGTGCGCCCCGGTGAAGTGGCGGGCATCCACAACTGGGTGCACGAAGGCGGCACCACACTGCGCAACGCAGGGGGGGCGATCGACATCGGCCCCGGCCACGCCGCCTGGGCCGCGCACGACGGCCGCGCCCCGCGTATGCACGAGGGTTTGCCGGCGTATTTGCAACGCGCGCACCCGCGCCACGAAGACCGCGTCAACCGGCATGCGTCCGCCATTCGCGAACACATCGAGCGCCGCATGCGGCAAAAGGGTTTTCTGGCACGTCAGGAGCACCTGGAAGACGCCCAGCGCCGCCACCAGCAGTTGCAGGAAAAATCGCACCCCCACCCGGGCGCTGCACCACATCGGGAGAAGGTCCAGGAAGCCCGCCAGCGCTGGCGCGAACGCCAGGAAAAGCACGCGCCGGAAGAGCCCGCCTGGCACCAAAAGCATGGCGAGCACGGACGCCATAACGAACGCTAGCGCGGTGGTGCACCAACGCAGCCGGCGTGCGGCGACAATGGCCGATTGCCCTTGCCTGTAAATCGCCCGTGACCGAACCCTTAGAAAAAATCCAGGAACCCCGCCTGTGGGCCAGCGACGGCTGGACCGCCCGTGTCATCAAGAACGAAGACGACGACGGTTGGGCCGTGGCCATGACCCCCGACGGTCAGGCCGAGCCCGCCCTGGTCGGCCCCTGGACCATGGGCCGCGACAAGAAGAACCCCAAGCCGCTGGACGGAGCGGCCTTCAGCACGTTGGTCAAAACCGCCAGCGAGTTTGTGCGCCGCAGTGAGCAGCAGTTGCATGCGACGCTGCACCAGAGCATTGCCGTCACCGCCGGGTCCACCCGCGTGACGGTATACCTGGACATTGAACCCGATGAGGACCACCCGTCCGCACAGCTGAGCGCCCGGGACGAAGGTGATGACCTGCTGGCGGAAGTGCGCGTGGCGCCCTCCTTCAAGCTCAACCGCAGCAGTGCGGTGGCTTGGGTGGAGGGTGGGTTTGGGCGGCCGAAGGGCGGGTAGTCCGCGCGATCAGGCCCCGCTTTGGGCGATGGCGCGCTGGTATGCAGGGCGCGCCTCGATGCGCTCCACAAACCGCGCCAGGTTGGGGTACGAGGCACGTCCGCTACCCCGGGTGGCCATCTGGGCCACAAAAGACAACTGCACGTCGGCTCCGGTCAAGGTATTGCCGACAAAGTAGTCGCGTTGCGCCACTTCGCGGTCCAGATAGCCCAGGTGGTTTTGCAGTTCGCTGTCAATGCGCGGCTTCAGGGGGGCGCCGGCGTCGCCCAAGCGGCCCACATACAACTGCAGCATTAAAGGCAGCATGGCCGAACCTTCGGCGTAGTGCAGAAATTGGATGTAGCGGTTGTAATCCGGCGTGCCCATCGCCGGCATGAAGCGTCCTCGGCCGTACTGGCGAATCAGGTATTCAATGATGGCGCCGGATTCCACGAGGACTTCACCGTTGTCGCGCAGCACCGGTGCTTTGCCCAGGGGGTGGATGGCACGCAGTTCGGGCGGGGCCAGCCGTGTACTGGGGTCGCGCTGGTAGGCAACCACTGTGTACGGCTCCCCCAGCTCTTCCAGCAGCCAGGTGATGCGACGGGAACGCGATTCATGGAGGTGGTGGATTTCAATCACAGGCGTGCTTTCGAGGGGTGTGGAAAGGGTAGAGAGGCAGTGCCGGATGATTGTATTCAGATGAGTATGGGCTTTTGTTGCGCGTGGATATTGCGCAGATAGCTATAAAAACGGTAGCAATCTGTCGAATGTCGGAGGTGTCCTTCACGGCGCCTCCCGCCGGTCCGCATGGTACGAACTACGCACCATCCCTGTCACGCCGCGACTCCTGCAGCAGCGTGACAAAAGCCTTGGCAAAGGTGTGCACGTCACCGGGCCAGCGCGCCGAAAGGTAGTTGCCATCGCGCACCACCCAGGCCGCGCGCGCGTCATCCGGGCGGTCGCGCACCATGCCGCTGGTTTTTCGGGCGTAGTGGGCGCTGCCGGGCGGCACATCGCAAAAGTCGGCGTCCTGTGCCAGGGCGCGTTTGACTTCCATTTCCACACTCCAGTAGCCCGCAGGTTCGCCCTGTTCCTCGGCATAGGTGCGGTAGTAGGTGGCGTCCCAGAAGCGCGCCAGGTATTTGGTCAGGTGCCAGGCCGAGCGCTCCAGTGGCCAAGTCAGTGCGGTGGTCTTGCGGCCGTGCAACACCGACTTGCCGGTGGTGGGCGAGACGGAGCGCGCGGCCAGCAGCACGCCGTGGCAAATGGCGGCCACGGGTGTGTGTTGACCTGCCGCATCCCGTGTTTCAAAGCATTCAACCACCAGGGCCTGCAGTTGGCGGTTTTCCAGGTAGGGGCGCATGCCGCGCGCGTGGCCGCCCGGCAGCACCAGGGCGTCGTAGTCCCGCGCGCACAGGGCGTCGTAGCGCTGGGGGTGCAGGAAGTGGGGGTCTTGCTCCAGCGCACGGTAGGCCCGGCGGGCACCGGTGTCGGCGCGCAGCAGCAGGCCAATCAGGCGGATCTTCTTGAGCAGCGGCACCCAACCCCAGGGGTCCAACCCTTCGCCGCTGAGCATGCGTGGGTCGGCGCGGGCGGGCAGACCGTCGGGCGTGGCGAAGACGACTTGGTGGCCGGCAGCGCGCAGAATCTCCCATGTGACGGCGACCTCGCTGGGGTCACAGTCCTGGCTGGGCAGGGGCATCAGAATCTTGCAGGCGATCATGGTGGTCGGTCTTTCCAAAGGGGTGTGGACCTGTGCCGGGGCACGCCGTTAGGCAACATAGCTTCACATGAAACTGCCATGCGGCGCCCGTGGAATATGCGCAAACAGCTATAAAAACAGGAGCAGTTGTCTAGGACTTTGCTTTCTTGGCTGGCTTGACCTTGCCCGTGCTGTTGAGTGCAATCGCCTCGCGAATCAACGCCTTGAAGGCCGCCGCATCCACTTCCTCTCCCTCAAAAATGTCCAGCGCACGGCGGGCATTGCCATCGAGGCTGGCGTTGAAGAGGTGGCTCGGGTCTTTCAGTGACGCGCCCTTGATGAAAGTGAACTTCACCTTGTCCTTGTAGGTTTCGCCGGTGCAAATAATGCCGTGGTGCTCCCACACCGGCGTGCCCATCCATTTCCAGGTCTCTACAACGTCTGGGGCTTCTTGCTGGATCAGCTGGCGCATGCGGGCCAGCGTTTTGCCGCGCCAGTCGCCGAGGTCGGCGATGCGTTGGGAAATGAGTTCCGATGCCGGCATGCCCGGGCTGGTTTCCGACTTCGCCATGCGCTTCTCCTGAAGTTGCAGCCGGTGCCGTTGTTCAGGCGGCGGGCGTGCCCATCGCGTGGCCGGCCTGCTGGTCCGCATGGTACGAACTGCGCACCATCGCCCCCACCGCCGCATGCTTGAAGCCCATCTTGTAGGCCTCGGCTTCGAACATCTTGAAGGTGTCGGGGTGCACATAGCGGCGCACTGGCAGGTGGCTGGTGGAGGGCGCGAGGTACTGGCCAATCGTCAGCATCTCGATGTTGTGGGCGCGCATGTCGCGCATGACTTCCAGAATTTCTTCGTCGGTCTCGCCCAGGCCGACCATCAGGCCGCTCTTGGTCGGCACGTCGGGGAACAGGGCCTTGAATTTCTTCAGCAGGTTCAGGCTGAACTGGTAGTCCGACCCCGGGCGCGCTTCCTTGTACAGGCGCGGGATGGTTTCCAGGTTGTGGTTCATCACATCCGGCGGCGCGGCCTTGAGAATTTCCAGCGCGCGGTCGTCGCGGCCACGGAAGTCGGGCACCAGCACTTCAATTTGCGTGTGCGGCGAGAGTTCGCGCGTCTTGCGTATGCATTCGACAAAGTGGCCGGCGCCACCGTCGCGCAGGTCGTCGCGGTCCACGCTGGTGATGACCACGTAGTTCAGCTTGAGCTGGGCGATGGTCTTGGCCAGGTTGTCGGGCTCGTTGACGTCCAGCGGATCGGGGCGGCCATGGCCCACGTCGCAGAACGGACAGCGACGCGTGCACTTGTCGCCCATGATCATGAAGGTGGCCGTGCCCTTGCCAAAGCATTCGCCGATGTTGGGGCAGCTGGCTTCTTCGCACACCGTCACCAGCTTGTTCTTGCGCAGCACGTCCTTGATTTCGTAGAAGCGGGTGCTGGGGCTGCCGGCCTTGACGCGAATCCACTCCGGCTTTTTCAGAATCTCGCCGGGCACCACCTTGACCGGGATGCGTGAGAGCTTGGCGGCGGCCTTTTGCTTGAGCGTGGGGTCGTATTCGGCGGCGTCTTGCGCGGTGCGGATGGTGTTTTCGGGAGCAGTGCTCATGGTGTGCACGCCTTCAGGGCGCGAGGTAGGTTGCGAGCTTGTGGCCCAACACGTCAGCGGCCTCAGCCCAACCGACGTCCACGCCGATTGTAGAAAGGTCCACGGTTTGCAGCCGGGCGTAGCCGCAGGGGTTGATACGCGAGAAGGGTTCCAGATCCATGGCCACGTTGAGCGCCACGCCGTGGTAGGTGCAATGGCGGCTGACCTTGATGCCCAGCGCCGCGATCTTGCCCAGGCCGGTGAAGTCGGGCTCAGCGGATGCGCCTTTCTGCGGGCGCTGCGCCAGCGGCGCATGGCCCGTGGGGTCGTCCAGGCGCACATAGATGCCGGGTGCGCCGGCCACGCGGTGGCCGGTCACGCCCAAATGGGCCAGCGTCTTGAGCACGGCCTCTTCGATGCGGTAGACGTATTCCTTGACGAAATAGCCGGCGCGCTGCAGGTCGATCAGCGGATAGGCGACGACCTGGCCGGGGCCGTGGTAGGTCACCTGGCCGCCGCGGTTGGTCTGCACCACGGGGATGTCGGCAGGGTTGAAGATGTGCTCTGGCTTGCCCGCCAGGCCCTGGGTGTACACCGCAGGGTGCTCACAAATCCATAGCTGATCGCGCAAATCCTGTGCGGGCTGCAGCCCTCTTTGGCTTGTAAATTCCTGCATCGCCGCATACGTGGGCAGGTAGTCCACGCGGCCCAGGTGCTTAATGGTGATGTCCACTGGTTTTAGAGGACGACCTTCACCATCGGGTGCGTCGACAGGGTGCGGTACAGCTCGTCGAGCTGTTCGCGGCTGGTGGCGGTGATGGTGATGGTCACGCCCAGGTAGTTACCGCCCTTGCTTTCGCGCAGTTCGATGGTGGAAGCGTCAAAGGCCGGGTCGAATTTCAGTGCGATCTGGGTGATGGCGTGGACCAGGCCGTCCATCTTCTGGCCCATGACCTTGATCGGGAACTGGGACGGGTATTCGATCAGCGACTCGGCGCGCGTGCTGGCGGGTGGGGTGGGCGGTGTGGACACGGTGGGGCTCGCAGTTCGGGTGGGGTGGGCGTTATTGCGCCTTGGCGCGCTGGTATCCGTCCCACAATGCCTTGTAGATAGGGCCGGGGCGGCCTTTTCCAAGGCCGCGGCCCACGGGCTGGCCGTCAAGCGTGGTGATGGGCAGCACTTCCTTGGTGGCGGAAGACAGCAGCAGCTCGTCGGCCTGCAAGACTTCGTCCCTGGCAATGCGGCGCAACTCGAACGGGATGCCGGCCTCGCGGCAAATGTCTTCTATCAGGCCGTAGCGCACGCCTTCGAGCACCAGATGGTCCTTGGGCGGGCCCATGAGGGTGCCGTTGCGGACCATCCAGACGTTGCTGGCGGCGGCTTCGCTCAAGAAGCCGTCGCGGAACATGACGGTTTCCGTCGCGTCCGCGTCGAAGCTGATCTGGCGCGCAAACACCGCGCCCAGCAGGCTGGTGCTTTTGATATGGGCTTTCTCCCAGCGGAAGTCGTTGGCGCTGACGCAGGCCACGCCTTGGGCACGCTGCGCGGCGCTGGGCGGTTTCATGGCGTTGCTCATGGCGAACACGGTGGGGCGGATGTTCTGCGGCATCACGTGGTCGCGCAGGGCCACGCCACGGGTGATCTGGATGTACACCAGTTGGTCGGTGTTTTCGGCCTTGGTGCACGTAGATTCTGCGTAGGCAGCTATTAAATTGGTAGCAATTTCCAGCCACTGCGCGTGCGTGTGGGGCTGGGTGATGCGGGTGGCGGCCAGGCTGCGGTCGAGCCGGGCCATGTGCTGGGCGAAGTGAAAGGGCCGTCCGGCATAAACCGGCACCACCTCGTACACGCCATCGCCAAAGATGAATCCCCGGTCCATGACGCTGACCTTGGCCTCGGGCAATACGGTGTAGTCACCATTGAGAAAGCAGGGCAGGCGGGGCAGGTTGTGCATGCCGGAATTATCGCAGTCCCATCGTGGACGCTGGGGCGTGGGGCCTAATTTGGGCGGATTGTTTGGGGGTGGCCGGGTTTCTACGTATAATCGTCGGCTGTACTGAGAACGCTGCTTGTAACCTGGGTGTAATTGGAGATGTCGAAAATTGCCCCCATGGCAGAGGCCGAAGACGATCCATCGGACTTCGTTCCCCTGACGGCGGCGCAGGCACAAGCACTTCGTGCACAACATCCCTCAATTTCTCCCTGGTGGGTGGTTGCGGGGCAAGTAGTGGTTGGGGCCCTGGTGGCCTTGGCAGCTTGGGGTATCACCGGCAAGGTTTCGGTGGCATGGTCGGCGTCCTACGGGGCCTTGGCCGTGGTCATTCCCGCGGCGCTGTTTGCGCGGGGTGTGACGGGACAGTTTGCTTCCATGAATCCCGGTGCTGCGGTGCTGAGCTTCTTTGTGTGGGAACTGGTCAAGATAGTAGTGACGGTGGGCGTGCTGTTTGCCGCCCACGTCTGGGTAAAAGACTTGAGTTGGCCGGCCATGCTGGTTGGCCTGGTAGTAACGATGAAGGTGTATTGGGTGGCGTTGCGCTTCGGGCGCAAAACGCCACCGGTGCAAAACGTAACGCTTAACGGCAAAAGTAACTGATACGAGTACCTGATGGCTGCTGAAGAAACCGTTGAATCCGTTGTAGAGCATGGCCCGAATGCCGGTGAGTACATTGCGCACCACCTGACGCATTGGCAAAACCACCCCGCTGCAGGCGTGGTTGATTTCTCCGTTGTCCATTACGACTCCCTAATGTGGTCCATCCTGCTGGGTGTACTGGGCTGTTTCTTCCTGTGGCGTGCCGCCAAGAGCGCAACCTCCGGCGTTCCCGGTCGTTTCCAGGCGGCGGTGGAATTTCTGGTTGAGTTTGTCGACACCCAAGCCAAGGGCATCGTGCACAACGCCACCAGCCGCAAGCTGGTCGCACCGTTTGCCTTGACCGTATTCGTCTGGATCTTTTTGCTGAACTCGATGGACTTTTTGCCCGTCGACGCCATTCCGCTGGCATGGCAGGCCATCACCGGCGAACACCACGCCTTCATGCGCGTCGTGCCCACCGCCGACTTGTCGATCACACTCGGTCTGTCTGTGTCGGTGCTGCTGGTCTGTATTTTCTACAACATCAAGATCAAGGGTCTGGGCGGCTGGGCGCATGAGCTGGTGACGGCTCCTTTCGGTGCCAGCCCGCTGCTGTGGCCTTTCAATTTTGTTTTCCAGATGATCGAATTTGTTGCCAAGACCGTGTCGCACGGCATGCGGTTGTTCGGCAACATGTACGCTGGCGAACTGTTGTTCATGTTGATCGCCCTGATGGGTAGTGCCGCCGCTGCTTCGGCCACCGGCATCATGCTGCCCATTGCCCATATTTTGGCTGGTACCGTCTGGTCGATCTTCCACATTCTGATCGTGGGTCTGCAAGCCTTCGTGTTCATGATGTTGACGCTGGTGTATGTGGGGCAAGCCCACGAGCACCACTAAAAGTTTGTCGGTAGTTTTCTTTTTTCTTGTCTGTAACTTAAATCCATAGGAGCTTTTAAATGGAACACGTTCTTGGTTTTGTCGCTTTGGCAGCTGGTTTGATCATTGGTCTGGGTGCCATCGGCGCCTGTATCGGTATCGGCATCATGGGTAGCAAGTACCTGGAAGCTGCTGCTCGCCAGCCTGAACTGATGAACGAATTGCAAGGCAAGATGTTCGTGTTGGCCGGTCTGATCGACGCGTCCTTCCTGATCGGCGTTGGTATCGCAATGATGTTTGCGTTCGCCAACCCCTTCGTGCTGAAGTAAGCACTCAAACCCTCAACTGACTGAAAGGGCGTTGCTGTGAGTATCACGTCAACCCTGTTCGTTCAAGCCATCGTTTTCGCGATTCTGGTGTGGTTCACGATGAAATTCGTGTGGCCTCCCATTGCTGCAGCGCTGGATGAACGTGCATCCAAAATCGCCGACGGCCTCGCTGCCGCTGACAAGGCCAAAGCCGAATTGACCAGCGCCAACAAGCGTGTGGAAGACGAGCTGGCCAAGTCGCGCAACGAAACAGCCGCGCGCCTGGCAGATGCTGAGCGCCGCGCCCAGGCCATCGTTGAAGAAGCCAAGGCCAAGGCCACCGAAGAAGGCAACAAGATCGTTGCTGCCGCCAAGGTGGAAGCCGAACAGCAAACCATCAAGGCCCGCGAGACGCTGCGTGAGCAGGTCGCTGCACTGGCCGTCAAGGGTGCTGAGCAGATTCTCCGCAAGGAAGTCAACGCCAGCGTTCATGCCGACCTGCTGGGTCGTCTGAAGACCGAGCTGTAAGAGGACGTCATGGCTGAACTCGCTACGATTGCGCGCCCTTACGCCGAAGCCCTGTTCAAGGCATCTGCCAAGGACCTGGCTGGCACTGCGGTATGGGTGGATGAGCTGGCAGCGATTGCCGGCAATGCCCAGCTGCAGCAGTTTGCGGGCAACCCCAATGTGACTGCCACGCAGGTGTTTGACCTTTTCACCGGTGTGGCCAAGTCCGCATTGCCCGAACAGGCCAAGAACTTCCTGCGCACCGTGATCGACAACGGCCGTCTGGGTGCGTTGCCCGAGATCGCTTTGCAGTTCCGTGCATTGAAAAATGCCCAGGGCGGTTCGTCCGATGCGGTGGTCTATAGCGCCTTTGCGATGGACGCAGCCGCGCTGGCCAGTGTGGCAGCAACGCTGGAAAAGCGTTTTGGCCGCAAGCTCAACCCAACGGTTGAAATTGACGAAACGCTGATTGGCGGCATTCGTGTGGTGGTGGGTGACGAAGTTCTTGATACCTCTGTCAAGGCGCGTCTGGAACAAATGAAAGTGGCTCTGACAGCCTGAGGCCTTTGCCTTTTGCTGTGGAGCCCAACTAAAGAAAGAAGGAAAGAGTCATGCAACTCAATCCCGCAGAAATTTCTGAACTGATCAAGAGCCGTATTGAAGGCCTGTCCGCCAGCGCCGACATCCGCAATCAAGGCACCGTGGTGTCTGTTACCGACGGCATTTGCCGCATCCACGGTCTGTCCGACGTGATGCAGGGTGAAATGCTGGAATTCCCCGCAGGCTCCGACGGTCTGCCCACTTTCGGTCTGGCCCTGAACCTCGAGCGTGACTCGGTCGGCGCCGTGATCTTGGGTGAGTACGAGCACATCTCCGAAGGCGACACGGTCAAGTGCACCGGCCGCATTCTGGAAGTGCCCGTGGGTCCCGAGCTGCGTGGCCGTGTGGTCAACGCCTTGGGTCAGCCTATCGACGGCAAGGGCCCGATCAACGCCAAGATGACCGACGTGATCGAAAAGGTGGCACCTGGTGTGATCGCCCGCGAATCCGTCAGCCAGCCCATGCAGACCGGCTTGAAGTCCATCGACTCCATGGTTCCCGTCGGCCGCGGCCAGCGCGAACTGATCATTGGTGACCGTCAGACCGGCAAGACTGCCGTGGCGATTGACGCGATCATCAACCAGAAGGGTCAGAACATGACCTGCGTGTACGTTGCGATCGGCCAGAAGGCTTCTTCTGTCAAGAACGTGGTGCGCGCGCTGGAACAAGCCGGCGCGATGGAATACACCATCGTCGTGGCGGCTACCGCTTCTGAATCCGCTGCGATGCAGTACGTGTCTGCGTACTCTGGTTGCACCATGGGCGAATACTTCCGCGACCGCGGCGAAGACGCACTGATCGTGTATGACGATCTGTCCAAGCAAGCCGTTGCTTACCGCCAAGTGTCGTTGCTGCTGCGCCGCCCGCCAGGCCGTGAAGCCTACCCTGGCGACGTGTTCTATCTGCACAGCCGTCTGCTGGAGCGTGCCGCTCGCGTGAACGCCGACTACGTCGAAGCGTTTACCAAGGGCGCCGTGAAGGGCAAGACCGGTTCTCTGACCGCTCTGCCTATCATCGAAACCCAAGCCGGTGACGTGTCCGCCTTCGTTCCGACCAACGTGATCTCGATCACCGACGGCCAGATCTTCCTGGAAACCTCGCTGTTCAACGCCGGTATCCGTCCCGCGATCAACGCCGGTATCTCGGTGTCCCGCGTCGGTGGCGCTGCCCAGACCAAGCTGGTGAAAAACCTGTCCGGCGGTATCCGTACCGACCTGGCCCAGTACCGTGAACTGGCTGCGTTCGCGCAGTTCGCTTCCGACCTGGACGAGTCCACCCGCAAGCAGCTGGACCGCGGCGCCCGCGTGACCGAACTGCTGAAGCAAGCCCAGTACAGCCCGCTGACCATCTCCATGATGGGTGCCACACTGTTCGCAGTGAACAAGGGCTTCATGGACGACATCGAAGTCAAGAAGGTTCTGGCGTTCGAGCACGGCCTGCAGGGTTACCTGAAGGACAAGCACGCAGCCCTGGTTGCCAAGCTGGAAGCCGACAAGGCCATGGACAAGGATGCAGAAGCCGAATTGAACGCCGCTATCACGGCTTTCAAGAAGACTTTCGCTTAATCCCCGCCTGACAAGACTAGGAGTCCTCGATGGCAGCAGGTAAGGAAATACGCGGCAAGATCAAATCGGTGGAAAACACCAAGAAGATCACCAAGGCCATGGAAATGGTGGCCGCCTCCAAAATGCGCAAGGCGCAGGAACGGATGCGCGCTGCCCGGCCGTATAGCGAAAAAATTCGCAATATCGCCGCCAACCTTGGCAAAGCCAATCCCGAGTACACGCATGTGTTCATGCAAACCAATGACGCCAAGTCGGCAGGTTTCATCGTCGTCACGACCGACAAGGGTCTGTGTGGCGGCATGAACACCAACGTGCTGCGTGGCGTCTCCGGCAAGCTGCGGGATCTGCAGAATGCTGGCGTGTCGGCACAAGCCGTGGCGATTGGCAACAAGGGTCTGGGTTTCCTGAACCGTGTGGGCGCCAAGGTCGTGTCGCATGCGACGCAACTGGGTGACACACCGCATCTGGACAAGCTGATCGGCCCCGTCAAGGTGCTGCTCGACGCTTATGCCAAGGGTGAGATCAACGCGGTGTACCTGTGCTACACCAAGTTCATCAACACCATGAAGCAGGAACCCGTGGTGCAGCAACTGCTGCCCCTGTCGGCAGCGACCATGGAAGCCGAAGCGCAAGCCAGCGGCACCCAGCATGGCTGGGACTACATCTACGAACCCGATGCGCAGGTGGTGATCGACGAGTTGCTGACCCGCTACGTGGAAGCATTGGTGTACCAGGCGGTTGCAGAAAACATGGCGTCCGAGCAATCGGCCCGCATGGTGGCCATGAAGGCCGCTACCGACAACGCTGGCAGCGTGATTGGCGAGTTGAAGCTGGTCTACAACAAGACCCGCCAGGCGGCGATCACCAAAGAGTTGTCCGAAATCGTGGCCGGTGCCGCAGCGGTGTAAGCCGTCCGCCATCGTCTGACAAAGTTTTGAAGTTTTAGATTTTATTTTTGGAGCGAAAAATGGCTCAAGCTAACTCCCAAGTTCAGGGAAAAATTGTTCAGTGTATTGGCGCGGTGGTGGACGTTGAGTTCCCCCGTGACAAGATGCCCAGCATCTATGACGCGCTGAAGATGGAAGGCTCCACCCTGACGCTGGAAGTTCAGCAGCAGCTGGGTGACGGCATTGTCCGTACCATCGCTTTGGGTTCTTCCGACGGCCTGCGCCGCGGCATGATGGTGTCCAACACCGAGAAGCCGATCATGGTGCCCGTGGGTCAAGCCACCCTGGGACGCATCATGGACGTGCTGGGCGCGCCCATCGACGAGCGCGGCCCCGTGGACGCATCGCTGCACATGTCCATCCACCGCAAGGCCCCCACCTACGACGAACTGAGCCCTTCGCAAGAGCTGCTGGAAACCGGCATCAAGGTGATTGACCTGGTGTGCCCGTTCGCCAAGGGCGGTAAGGTCGGTCTGTTCGGTGGCGCCGGTGTGGGCAAGACCGTGAACATGATGGAACTGATCAACAACATCGCCAAGGCGCACAGCGGTTTGTCCGTGTTCGCTGGTGTGGGTGAGCGTACCCGTGAAGGTAACGACTTCTACCACGAGATGGCCGATTCCGGCGTGGTGAATCTGGAAGACCTGCCCAAGTCCAAAGTGGCGATGGTGTACGGCCAGATGAACGAACCCCCGGGCAACCGTCTGCGCGTGGCTCTGACCGGTCTGACCATTGCAGAATCCTTCCGTGACGAAGGCCGTGACGTGCTGTTCTTCGTGGACAACATCTACCGCTACACCCTGGCCGGTACCGAAGTGTCCGCGCTGCTGGGCCGTATGCCTTCCGCCGTGGGCTACCAGCCTACGCTGGCCGAAGAAATGGGCCGCCTGCAAGAGCGTATTACCTCCACCAAGGTGGGTTCCATCACTTCCATCCAGGCCGTTTACGTGCCTGCGGATGACTTGACCGACCCGTCTCCCGCGACCACCTTTGCCCACCTGGACTCCACCGTGGTGCTGTCCCGTGACATCGCTTCGCTGGGTATCTACCCCGCCGTGGACCCGCTGGACTCCACCAGCCGCCAGCTGGACCCGAACGTGGTGGGCGAAGATCACTACAACACGGCCCGTGCCGTGCAGGGTACGCTGCAGCGTTACAAGGAACTGCGCGACATCATCGCGATTCTGGGTATGGACGAGCTGGCACCGGAAGACAAGCTGACCGTGGCCCGCGCCCGTAAGATCCAGCGTTTCCTGTCGCAGCCTTTCCACGTGGCTGAAGTGTTTACCGGTTCCCCCGGCAAGTACGTGTCCCTGGCTGAAACCATCCGTGGTTTCAAGATGATTGTGAACGGCGAGTGCGATCACCTGCCCGAGCAAGCGTTCTACATGGTCGGCACCATCGACGAAGCCTTCGAAAAAGCCAAGAAGGTCTAAGACATGAACACCATCCACGTTGATGTGGTCAGTGCAGAAGAGTCCATCTTCTCCGGTGAAGCGCGCTTTGTCGCGCTGCCCGGTGAAGCGGGCGAGCTGGGGATCTACCCCCGCCACACTCCCCTGATCACGCGCATCAAGCCTGGCTCGGTGCGCATCGAAAAGGCCGACGGCAGCGAAGAGTTTGTCTTCGTCGCCGGTGGCATTCTGGAAGTGCAACCCAACTGCGTGACGGTGTTGTCTGACACCGCCATCCGCGGCCGGGACCTGGACGAAGAGAAAGCCAACGAAGCCAAGGCGGCGGCGGAAGAAGCGCTGAAGAACGCCAAAAGCGAAATCGACATTGCGAAAATTCAGTCCGAGATCGCCATCATGGCGGCCGAGATTGCGGCTGCACGCAAGTTCTTGCAGAAGAAGTAATATTTTTGCGGGACAGATCTTTAGCTCTGTCCCCAACTGAATAGAGCTTTTCAAAAACCGCCTTCGGGCGGTTTTGTCGTTTCTGGGGAGTGGGCGGCTGGCTCCGCTAAACCAGCGCAGGCTGGTCGGGCAGCTCATTGGGATTGTCGGCCCCGGGCGCCAGTGCAAAGTGCTGCTCCAGGAGCGCGGAGACTTCGTTCACCGCTTGCGTCAAACCGTCTTCAAACCGGGCGTCCCGCAAGGCGGCACCCAGGCGTTGCACCAGTGCTGACCAGAATTCCGGGGGCACATGGGCGTTCAGCCCACGGTCGGCCACCACTTCGATGGCGCGCTCGGCCAGCAACAGGTAGATCAGCACGCCGTTGTTGTGTTCGGTGTCCCATACGCGCAGCCGGCCAAACTGGGCCAGCGCGCGCTGCCGCGTCAGCGCCGCGGTGGTGTCAGGCCGCAGCAGGTAGCTGTTGGGCAGGCCGGCCTCGATGCAGATGCGGATTTCGCCACTGTGTTTGCGCTCACTGGCACCTACCTGTTGGCCCAATGCTTGCAGCACCGCAGGCGCAAAACGGCGGCTGGCATCGTCCATCCAGCGGTGTTTGAACAGGCGCACAAGACGGTTCAACATCACCAACTCCCCGAGGCGCCACCGCCTCCAAAGTCCCCACCGCCACCGGAGCTGAAGCCGCCGCTACCGGAGGACCGGCCTGCACCCCAGCCACCGCCTGTGCTACCCCACTGGGCGCCACGCGGCCCGCCCTGCCCCGGTTTGACGATCAAGGTGAAGAGGGCTGCCGCCAGTCCGGCGAGTCCGGCAAACAGCAAGCTGGAGGTGGCGGCCATGACGGCGTATCCGGCAGCCCCTCCAGTCAGCAGCGAACCCAGTTTGCCACCTAAAATGTTGCGCGCAATGCTCCCGCCCACCAACACGGCAAAGAGCAGGCCCATCCACGTGTCCATGCCCTGGCTGGCGTTGCCGCGGGCCGCGGCCGGCGCGGGCAGGGCTTCGCCACGCACCAGCGCCATCAGTTGCGCCACGCCTGCGTCCAGTCCGCCGGCAAAATCGCCCGCCTTGAAACGCGGCGTGATGGCCTCATCCATCACCCGGCTGGCCATCAGATCGGGAATGGCGCCTTCCAGCGTCTTGGATACCTCTATGCGCAGCTTGCGATCGTTCTTGGCGACCACCACCAACAGACCGTCACCCACGCTCTTGCGGCCAATCTTCCAGGCATTGGCGACGCGGTTGCTGTAGCTGAAGATGTCCTCCGGCTGCGTGGTCGGCACCAGCAGCACCACCAACTGCGTGCCGTTGCTGGCCTCCAATGCGGTGAGCTTGGCCTCCAGGGCCTGCTGTTGCGCGGCATCCAGCGTGCCAGTGCTATCCATCACGTGGGCCGTCAGTGCCGGGACGGGCAAGACGTCTTGCGCATTCGCGCCCAAGCTGCTGCACAGACACGCCAAGCCCAGCAGCCAACCTCCACCGAAACGCCGCAGGGCTTGCATGATTTACTTCTTCTGGAAGTCCACCACTGGCGGTGCGCTGATAGCGGCTTCGTTCTGTACCGTGAAGTTGGGCTTGGGGGCGTAGCTGAACAGCTTGGCCGTCAGGTTGCTCGGAAAGCTGCGTGCCAGCACGTTGTACTCCTGCACCGCCTGGATGTAGCGGTTGCGTGCCACGGTGATGCGGTTTTCCGTGCCTTCCAGCTGCACGCGCAGGTCGCTAAAGCCCTTGTTGGCTTTCAGGTCCGGGTAGCGTTCGCTCACCACCATCAGGCGGCTCAGCGCGCTGCCCAGCTCGCCCTGCGCGGCCTGAAACTTCTTGAAGGCTTCGGGGTTGTTCAGCGTCTCGGGCGTGACCTGCATGGAACTGGCCTTGGCGCGCGCTTCCACCACCTTGGTCAGCGTGTCCTGCTCAAACGCGGCCTCACCCTTGACCGTGGCCACGATGTTGGGCACCAGGTCGGCACGGCGCTGGTACTGGTTGAGCACCTCGCTCCAGGCCGACTGCGTTTGCTCGTCCAGGCGCTGGAAATCGTTGTAGCCACAGCCGCCCAGCGTGCTGAGTCCCAGCACCAGGGCCAGTCCGGTGAAAAGTCGACGTACAGAGAAAGGCATGGAGGTCTCCCGGGTAATGACAGGATGCGCCACGGAAAGCGCGGCGGATGGTCGTACTATAGAACCATACATTGTTGGCGCCCGCAGGTCGTCTCCAAGACCGGTGCGGCCCGCAGATGACGCCGATAGCGGAAAATCCCCCCATGCCCAGACACCACGCCAAACTCCAAGCCGCCATCGGCGGCACGCCGGACGATGTAGAAGCGGCCTTTTACGAGGCCCTGCAGGCCGCCGATCTGGAAAAGCTCATGGCCTGCTGGGCCGACGAAGACGACATCGCCTGCATCCATCCGGGCGGACCGCGCGTGGTGGGTTCGCACGCCATACGCGCCGCGTTCGAAGCCATGTTTGCGCACGGCGGCTCCATCCAGGCACGGCCGGAGCACATCCGCCGCATCGATTCCCTGGCCAGCGCCGTGCACCACGTGTTGGAAAAAGTGGAGGTTCTCACGCCGCAGGGGCCGGCCCAGGCCTATGTGCTGGCCACCAACGTCTACCACAAGACCCCGCAGGGCTGGCGCATGGTGGTGCACCATGCCAGCCCCGGTAGCCAGGGCGAGGCGCAGGAAATCAACCAGGCACCCCAGGTGCTGCATTAGTAACAAAATATGCCTCTAGCCCGCATACAAACTGCGCAGACAGCTATGAATTATGTAGCACCCCGGTGGTTGCCCGGTGGCAACCTGCAAACCATCTGGCCCGCGCTGTACTCGCGCCGCGTGTTCGGCCCGCACCCGCAGTACCGGCGCGAACGCTGGACCACACCCGACGCGGACTTCATCGATGTGGACTGGCTGATGGATGGCCCCCACGCTCCGCCGTTGCACGGGTCGCTGCCCCCCGAGGGGGCTGGCCTTGCTGGCGGCCCAGCGCTGCGGCCGGCAGTGGACAACGAGCGTGCCTTGCTGGTGCTGTTCCACGGCCTCGAAGGCTCTTCGCGTAGCCATTACGCGGAAGCCTTTGCCGACTTTGCGCAGACCCGGGGCATGGCCTATGTGGTGCCGCATTTTCGTGGCTGCAGCGGCGAGCTCAACCACGCACCGCGTGCCTACCACTCGGGCGACTTTGAAGAGATTGGCTGGGTACTGGCGCGCCTGCGCCAGCAGCACCGGGGCCCTATATTGGCCGTCGGCGTGTCGCTGGGCGGCAATGCGCTGCTGCGCTGGGCCGAGGAGATGGGCGAGAGTGCGGCACAGGTGGCGTCTGGCGTGGCAGCGGTCTGCTCGCCGATCGACCTGGCGGCAGGCGGCTGGGCCATTGGCCGCGGCTTCAACCGGCTGGTCTACACGCGCATGTTCCTCAACACCATGAAGCCCAAGGCACTGCAGAAGCTGGCCCAGCACCCCGGCCTGTTCGACCGCCAGGCGCTGGCGGCTGCACGCGACCTCTACGAGTTCGACAACGTCTTCACCGCGCCGCTGCACGGTTTCAAGAGCACCGAAGACTACTGGGGCCGCGCCTCGGCCAAGCCGCACTTGGCGCAGATCCGCATTCCCGCTCTGGTGGTGAACTCCCGCAACGACCCCTTCGTGCCCGCCTGGTGCCTGCCCTCACAGAGCGAGGTGGGCGACCGCGTCACCCTGTGGCAGCCCGCGCACGGCGGCCATGTGGGCTTTCCCCAGGGTCCGGTACCCGGCCATGTGCGCACCATGCCCGACGCCGTGGGCGGCTGGCTGGCCCAACATTGCCCCCACGCTCCGCCTACGCACGGCCAGAGGGCCGTGCACGGCGTATTGCCGCAACGCGAACGCATCTGCGACAGCAGATGCGAGAGCGGGTCGCTGCCTCCCGAGGGGGCTGTTCCGCCTTGGGGCGGCCCGGCGGCGGAACATCTGCCGGCAAAGGAGTAACCCATGGACGACATCGTCAAACAGGCCATGGTCAAGTGGCCCAACGTGCCGCACTGCTATGGCTGGCTGGGCCTGGACGCACGCGGCAACTGGTACATGCGTGACGACTGCGCGCAAGCACAAGGGGCGTTTGGCAGCGGCGCGCCGGGCGCCAAAGGCAGCCTGCTCAAACATGAAAAGCTGATCGACTTCATCCAGCGCAACTACGCGGCCGATGCCGCAGGGCAGTGGTATTTCCAGAACGGCCCGCAGCGCGTCTATGTGGAACTGGAAGCCACGCCCTGGGTCTGGCGCGTGGGGGTCGATCTGGCGGTAAACGCCCATGACGGGCAGCGTGTCACCGTGCAGCGCGGCCTGCTTGACGAAAGAGGCTGGCTCTATCTGGAAACCGCGCTGGGCCTGGGCCTGGTGCACACGCAGGATATGGGCGAGGCCGCCCGTGCTGTGGAGGCCGGACTCTGGGTCATGGAGGACGTGCCGTGGGCTAGCCTCCCTGCGCGCTACGGCTTTGTGCCCAGCCCGCAGGCGCTGCAGCAGGTGCCATGAAAAAAGCCGACGCATGCGTCGGCTTTTTTGTCGTGAAGCGCTGAATTACTTGGCGGCTTCGGGGGCTGCGGCCTTCTGGGGCTCGGGGAATTTGGCGCCGCCGGCATTGGCCATGTAGACCACGGCGCGGGCCACTTCAAAGTCGTCAAAGTCACCGCCGCCCTGGGCGCCCATGGCACCCTTGCCCTTGAGGGCGGAGTGCAGCAGCGATTCGAAACCGCTCTTGATGCGCGGGCCCCACATGGACGCATCGCCAAACTTGGGCGAGCCGGCAGCGCCGGTGGCGTGGCAGGCCGAGCACTGGGCCTTGAAGACCTGTTCACCGGTCTTCATTTCGCGGTTGGCATCGCGAATTTCAACCATGCCGATTTTCTGGATGCGCTCAGTCACGGACTTTTCCATGTTCACCGAGCCGGCAGCGGGCTTGTTCTCGGAGGTGACGTAGTTCACCAGACCGATGATCACGAAAATGGGAATCACAAACGAGAAAAATACCGCCAGCAACAATTGCTTAGGATTTTTGATCGGGCCGGTGTGGGCCTCTTCGTGAACGGTTGCAGTGCTGGTGTCGCTCATGGTGTCCTCAAAACGTGGGGCTTGGATTCAAGCGTGGGATTATAGCGGGGCGCCTCTGGGAAACCGCCTACAATGCGGCCTTCGGTTTGCGGCTGTAGCTCAGTGGATAGAGTATTGGCCTCCGAAGCCAAGGGTCGTGGGTTCGATCCCCGCCAGCCGCACCAGTCACACAAAGAATCCAGCATTCGTGTCCCTGGACGCATATGAGGGCCGCTTCGGCACGCTTATTCTTCCAAATTTGGGCGGCACGCTTATGCTTCCCAAAACGAACAGCGGAATGTTCTGTGTTTCGCACGCGAACGGGGCAGCAGTCTGCTCAAACGTACGATTTGAACGCAGATTCTTCTAAAAGCATTTTTCGAAACGGCACGCTTATGCAAACCGCGGCACGGAATTGCTTCCACTGATTTGGCCCTTTTTGGGCGCACTTGCTCTTGCTTGTCCCTGTTGATTCGGCCAACAATTTCGAGACGAAATTAAAGTGCGCATTAAATTGTATGTGCGCGTAAAATTCAGTGTCGCCCCTCGCTAGGCAAATCAAGCCACCGACTGCAACGAAATGTCCAATCAATCGGATACGCGCACAACTTGAATCGTCCTCTGGCTACAGAGGCTGGACGGTCGATGAGGTTTTGACTGACGTCATGGGTATGACGGATAACTGCCTAAATGGCCGTGAAGTGTTGCAGCGGCACAGTTATGCTTCCGCGCGCGGCACAGTTATGGTTCCAGCGACAATTCGTGCGGGTTCCGCTCCAATAGGGCCTCGCCAAGGATTGCACTGTCCCACAGGCAGGCGAAATCGGCGTGTGCAAGAGGTCGCACTTCAGTTGGTATATCGGCCAACAATGCGGTCGTAAGTTCCGTCCTGCCGCATCTTGTGCAGGGTCTGGTCGAAGCGCTCCAGGATGGATTCCAGGTTCTTGTTCTTGGCAAAACCCAGGTAGGCCGCGAGCGGCTTGTCCACAGCGGGGCGCAGTTCCCGGATTTGGGCCAGGCTGCCGGATTCCTTGGCGTAGAACAGGACGACCAGGCGCGGCCCGATGGCAATCTGGAAGCGTCCGCCCACCAGCTTGAGGATGTTCTGCCGCTGGTCTACCGCCTCATCGACCTTGGTAATGGTGCCGTTGCGCAGGGCCTCGGTGAAGACGGGGCCGTTGCCGGCATCCCGCTGCCGGCCAAAGGTGTAGTGCTGCAGCGCCTTGAGATCTCCGTTAAAAACAATACTGGAGTCTTCGCGCACAAACAGGGTTTGCGAGTCTTCCACCAGCTTTTCATGCGGATAGAGCGTGTAGCTGGCCCGGTCTTCCTGGAAGGAAAACGGAAAGATGGCGTCGGCCTGTCCTTCCTTGAGCATGGCGATGGCCCGCGGGAACGGGAAGAATGCAATTTGGACTTCCATGTTCATGCGCGTAAAGGCCTCCTTCACGACGTCCACAGCAATGCCTTTTTGCACGCCCTTGTCTTCAAAACAGAAGGGCGGGTAATTGCTGGTGACGATGCTGAACGGCGCAGCCATGGCAGACCATGGCACAGCGGCCAGTGCCAGCCACGCCACCGTGCGCACCATGGTGCGGGCGGCACGTGCAAAGAGAACGGCAGGAATGCGCATGGTCTCTTGTCCAACGTAAAGCCGGGGTCTTGGCCCAGAGGGGCCAATCCAATTCCAGGCAGTTTGGCGGCATCATGCCATGATGGCGCCACTTTGAAGTCAGCGATTACCCGATAGCCATGTCCGACACCTACCAGATTGAAATCCCGCCTTCGTTCATGGCGTTATATACCGATGCGCGCCGGGGCAAACCCACGGCGCCACGCGAGGTAGTCGCCGCACGGTACGAGTTGTGCGAGGACATGGCGCAGTTGCTGACCTCTACGGCGCAAGACATGCTGTTCAGCCTGGGCGTTACGGAGAGCGATGTGCTGCAGCGCTGCCTGCAGGGTCTGCAGGCGGACGACGCAGTGGTGGACGCGGCTGAGGCGCAGTGGGTGGTATGCCGTCTGGCCGAACTGGCAGGCTGGGAGGTGCCCCGCTACGCGCCGTTGCCGGACTGAATGCCTGGGGGTCTCCTCAAGCCTCAGGCGCCGCCTTCAGCGCCAGTGCGCGCTGGTACAGGTCATTGCGCGCCGCACCCGTGATCTCGGCAGCCAGCTTGACGGCGGTTTTCAGGGGCAGTTCGGCCAGCAGCAGTTGCAGCACACGCAGCTCGGCCCCGCTGTCGGCGGCCACCGGGGCTGGGTGCAGCACCAAGGCAAATTCGCCGCGCAGCCGGTTGGTGTCTTGCGCCAACCAGGCGCTGAGGTCTTGGGCTGCGAGTGTGGCCACGTCTTCAAACTGCTTGGTCAACTCCCGTCCCACAGTCACCCGGCGCTCCCCCAGTGGGGCCAGAGCCTGGGCCAACGCCTCGATGCGATGGGGTGCTTCCAGCAGCACCACCGCGCGTTCCTGTTGCGCCAGGGCCTGCACGGCCAGAGTGCGCTCGCCGCTTTTTTGTGGCAGAAAGCCGGCAAACACAAAGCCACGGCCATCACTGCCATCGTCCACAATGCCGGCCACCGACAGGGCCGTGGTCACGCTGCTGGCTCCGGGCAGCGGGATGGCGCGCAGGCCGCAGGCCTGCACCGCGGCCACCAAGCGCGCACCGGGGTCGCTGATGCCGGGTGTGCCGGCATCGCTGACATAGGCCACGCGCTGGCCGCGCTGCAAATGGGCGATCACGGTTTGGGCGGCTTCGGATTCATTGTGCTGGTGCAGTGCGACGAGCTGTGCGCCGCTCTTGTCGATGCCATAAGCGCGTAACAGCGACTGGGTATGGCGCGTGTCCTCGCAGGCCACCGTGTCGGCCAGTTGCAGCACGTGCAATGCGCGCAGGCTGATGTCGGCCAGGTTGCCGATCGGTGTGGCCACCACATAGAGCGCGCCCTGCGGATAATGCTGCGCAGCGGCAGCCTCGGTGGCGGCCACAAGGGCAGAGGTAAAAGACGCGCTCACAATGGGTTTCCTTCCTTCCAGACCGGCGGCAGCCGCGACCACCAAGCAGGCCGGCGACGCGGCCGAAGACCAGGCCCTGCAGTACCTGCGGGCGCAGGGACTGCGCCTGGTGCAGCGCAATTATCGGACGCCCGGGCGCGGTGGCGGCGAAATCGACCTGATCGTGCAGGCGCGGGATGGCACCTTGGTGTTTGTGGAGGTGCGCGCCCGGGCGTCTGGCAACCACGGCGGAGCGGCCGCCAGCGTGGGCACAGCCAAGCAGCGGCGCATCGTGCTGGCCGCGCGCCACTACCTGGCGGGCCAGCGCACCCCGCCGCCCTGCCGCTTTGATGTGGTGTTGGTTGAACCGCAGGGCCTGCAATGGTTGCAAGCGGCATTTGATGCCGGCTAGGCGCGCAACCGTCGCTTACAACTGTGAAGGACGCGCCCAGAATAGGGGCTTGGTGGGCCGGGTATCATGCTGCCCATGCTGGAACAACGTATTCAACAACACTTTATTGACAGCGCCGACCTCAAATACCAGTCAGCGCAGTCCCTGAGCAAGCCCATTGCAGCGGCGGTTCAGGCCATGCTGGCCTGTGTCACCAGCGGCGGCAAGGTGCTGGCCTGCGGCAACGGTGGTTCGGCCGCCGATGCGCAGCACTTTGCGGCCGAGTTTGTCGGCCGCTTTGAGCGCGAGCGTCCCGAACTGGGCGCCATTGCGCTGACCACAGACAGCTCCATCATCACAGCCATTGCCAACGATTACGACTACAACGTGATCTTCTCGCGCCAGGTGCGCGCACTGGGCTCGCCCGGCGATGTGCTGCTGGCCATTTCTACCAGCGGCAATTCGGCCAATGTGCTGGCCGCCATCGAAGCCGCCCATGAGCGCGAGATGGTGGTGGTGGGCCTGACGGGGCGCGGCGGCGGCAAGATGGCGCAAGTGCTGCGCGACACCGATGTGCATATTTGTGTGCCGCACGAACGCACCGCACGCATCCAGGAAGTCCACATTTTGGCCTTGCATTGCATTTGCGATGCGGTCGATGCCCAATTGCTGGGCGATCAGGAAACGACAACATGACCGTAGTGATTCGACGCCTGGCCCTAGGCTTGGCATTGGCAGGCAGCCTTTCTGGCCTGACGGCCTGCTTCCCCTTGGTGTTGGGTGGGGCCATGGTGGGTGGCGGCATGGTGGCCACCGATCGCCGCACCTCCGGCACGGTGCTGGAAGACGAAGGCATTGAGCTCAAGGCCTCCAGCCGCGTACGCGACAACCTGGGCGAGCGTGTGCATGTCAATGTGACCAGCTACAACCGCCAGGTGCTGATCACCGGCGAAGTGCCCAACGCACAGGACAAACAGTTGGTGGAGAGGGTGGTTGCCAGCGTGGAGAACGTGCGCAACATCGTCAATGAGCTGGAAGTCATGGGCAATTCCACCCTGACCCAGCGCTCATCCGACACCCTGGTCACGGGCCGCGTGAAGGCCGCGCTGGTGGATGCGCGCGACTTGTTCGCCAATGCATTCAAAGTGGTGACCGAGCACGGCACCACTTACGTGATGGGTCGGGTGACCCAGCGCGAAGCCACCCGCGCGACCGAAGTCATTACCAATGTCTCCGGTGTGCAGCGTCTGGTGCGTGTGCTGGAGATCATCAGCGAAGACGAGCTGACGCGGCAGTTGCCTCAGCCGGCACCGGTCAACAGCAAGGCGCCGCCCCAGCCCATTGAAAAGTAAGCAAAAGCAAACGGCCCGTCAGGGCCGTTTTGCATGGGGTTTGAGGGCGCTACTTCAAGCGCTTGATGAGGCTGGAGGTGTCCCAGCGCTGGCCGCCCATCTGCTGCACATCGGCATAGAACTGGTCTACCAGCGCCGTGACCGGCAGACGCGCACCGTTGCGCTTGGCCTCGTCCAGCACCAGACCCAGGTCCTTGCGCATCCAGTCCACCGCAAAACCGAAATCAAACTTGTCAGCCACCATGGTCTTGCCGCGGTTGTCCATCTGCCAGCTTTGCGCCGCACCCTTGCCAATCACATCCAGCACCTGGTTCATGTCCAGTCCGGCGCGTTGACCAAAGGCGACGGCCTCGGACAGGCCCTGCACCAGGCCGGCGATGCAGATCTGGTTGACCATCTTGGCGAGCTGGCCCGCGCCGCTGTCGCCCAGCAGGGTGAAGGCGCGCGAAAAGGCCATGGCCACGGGCTTGGCGGTTTCAAACGCTGCCGCATCGCCACCGCACATCACCGTCAACAGGCCATTCTGTGCACCGGCCTGGCCGCCCGACACGGGGGCGTCAATGAATTGCAGGCCCAGTGCGCGTGCGGCGGCGCTGAGTTCGCGCGCGATGTCGGCCGAGGCCGTGGTGTGGTCCACAAAGATGGCGCCGGGCTTCATGCCCGCAAACGCGCCGTCGGCACCCAGGGTGACACTGCGCAGGTCGGCATCGTTGCCCACGCAGCAGAACACGATGTCGGCTTTCTGTGCCGCCAGACGTGGGGTGGCGGCCTGGGAATGGGGGCCATTTTGGCTGGTAGCCCCCGCAAATTCTGCACACCAAGCTATGGATTTTGTAGCGGTACGGTTGTACACCGTGACCTGGTGGCCAGCGCGTGCCAAATGCCCGGCCATGGGGTAGCCCATGACACCCAGGCCCAGAAAGGCGACGGAGTAGGCGGGGGAAGGTTCGTAGGTTTTGTCGTTGATGCTGGGCATGGTGTAAGGGGATTCAATCAATTGAAAGGGCAATTTGCCGCCGGGCCGCCCCAAGGCAAATTAGCCCCCTTGGGGGGCAGCGACCCACGCAGCGGCGGAGCGTGGGGGCCATATTAATCAGTTGGGGTCAGAGCACATCGCATCCGCGAGTGGTCTGACCCCAAGGTCTCACATAATCGCGAAGTTTTCGGTGCCGGCGGACAGGTCCTGGGATTTGCCGCGCTGGCTGTTGAGTTTGATCTGCAGGCGCAGGTCGTTGAGCGAATCGGCATTGCGCAGCGCGTCTTCGTAGGTGATGGCATTGCCCTCGTACAGATCGAACAGGGCCTGGTCAAAGGTCTGCATGCCGGCCTGGCGGCTCTTCTTCATGATCTCTTTGACCTCGGAGACTTCGCCCTTGAAGATCAGGTCGGAGATCAGTGGCGAGTTGATCATCACTTCCACAGCGGCCACCCGGCCCTTGCCATCCTGCTTGGGGATCAGACGCTGCGAAACCAGGGCCTTGAGGTTCAGCGACAGGTCCATCAGCAACTGGCTGCGGCGCTCTTCGGGGAAGAAGTTGATGATGCGGTCCAGCGCCTGGTTGGCACTGTTGGCGTGCAGGGTGGCCAGGCACAGGTGGCCGGTTTCGGCAAAGGCCACGGCGTGTTCCATGGTCTCGCGGTCGCGGATTTCGCCCATCAGGATGACGTCGGGGGCCTGGCGCAGGGTGTTCTTCAGCGCGGCCTCCCAGCTATCGGTGTCCAGCCCCACTTCGCGTTGCGTGACCACGCAGTTCTTGTGCATGTGCACGAACTCTATCGGGTCTTCCACGGTGATGATGTGGCCGTAGGAATTTTCGTTGCGGTAGTCCACCATCGCGGCCAGCGTGGTCGATTTGCCCGAACCGGTGGCGCCCACCATGATGGTCAGCCCGCGTTTGGACAGTACGATTTCCTTCAGCACCTGGGGCACGCCCAAGCCGTCGATGGTGGGCAGCGTGGCCGGAATCACCCGCAGGACCAAGCCTACCTTGCCCTGCTGCACGAAGGCGTTGACGCGAAAGCGTCCGATGCCCGGCGGCGAGATGGCGAAATTGCTCTCCTTGGTGCGCTCGAATTCGGCGACCTGCTTGTCGCTCATGATGGAACGCGCCAGTGCCAGCGTGTGCGCTGCGTTCAGGGGCTGGGGCGAGACCTTGGTGCTCTTGCCGTCGACCTTGATCGCGGGCGGAAAGTCGCCGGTGATGAACAGATCGCTGCCATTGCGACTGACCATCAGCTTCAACAAATCGTTGATAAATTTCGTAGCCTGATCGCGCTCCATGAGAGCACCTACCTTTCTGGGTTGTCCGGGGACAGAGGGACCAAATGCTGCTGGTTAACCGGGGAAATTCTCCGGAATGTTGGCCTTGCCGTGGGCTTCGGCGGGGCTGGTGACGTTGCCGCTGCACTGGGCGGGTCGG
>JACXTT010001788.1_pt1 | contig 35287 bp, 26 predicted proteins | sample 9270951 | NCBI WGS metagenome assembly JACXTT01 (sample SAMN15532306, study PRJNA645909) | rock metagenome | isolation source: weathered quartz diorite | place: Puerto Rico | collected 2017-06-21 | reverse complement strand
TCCGTTGCGCAGGCGAGTTCCTCAGAAGCCTGCGCAGGGCCGGACGGCCGTCCAATGGACCAGAAACTCGGCTCCGCCACTACGTCCGGCTCCGTTGCGCAGGCGAGTTCCTCAGAAGCGTTGCTCCGCCTGGCGCTGGAATAATCGTGCAGGCAGCTTAGTTCCGAAGACGCATCAACAGCCGCAGCACGTACCAGAACAGCAATGCCACGGAGGCGAACAGGGCCAGGGCCGCGCCCACATGCTGGTCGGTGCGGAAGTGATGCAGGATGTTCGACGTGTCATAAAGGATGGCGCCCCCCGCGAAAAGAATCATGGCCGCTGAAAAGGCAACGCCCAAGCTAAAGCCCATCACGATGCTCGCGGCAATCAGTCCGATCGAGACAAAACCGCCCATGCACAATATCGGGCCGAGCCAGGAAAAATCCGTCTGCCAGGTAAAGACCGCCACGGTGAGACCGGTGACGAGCATGAGGGTCAGTAGCGCCGCGTTGCCGATCAAATCCCAACCGCCGATCGAGGCGGCGATCAACAGCATGGGCATGAATATCACGGCTTCCGCTACGACATAAAGGCCAAGGCCAGCGTACTGTAAGGCGCCGCTGTTGCTGGCATGCGCAAACCGGCTCGCCAGCCACGATACGCCAATAAACACGGCCATCACAATGGTCCAGGAATATGGCAAGGCTTCCAGGGCGCCCATCATCTGCGCCGGAAGGCCGAGTTGAAAGAAAGCGATTTCGAGGCACGTGAAGGCGGCGATGGCGCCCGCGAGGTGCAGGTACGTACGCCGGATGAACGCCAGGCGCTCCGCTGGAACTGCATCCGCGGCAATGGTGTTGACCGGCCCGAAGCCTTCGACCATGACCTCTGGGTTCGACGAATCAAGGCGCGAGGAATCGAACCGCTTCGCCGGATGATTTTCTCGATAAGGTTGCAAGGAATTATTTCTCCAAAAGCCGCCCGGTGAGGATCAATAGGAATGCCAGGCGCTATGGATAGGATCGTTCGTTTCGCGGGCTTTCTCTATCCCGCGGCGGACTCAAAAACTGCCTACGGAATTTGCCAACTGTACTTAAACACCATAGAACCTTTTTCCCACGCCTTATAGGCCGAAAGTGTTGGTGGCGCCATCCATCTCTCAATTTTCGAGGCCCACCTTCTTCACCACCACCTGGAATCTCGGGTTGCCGCGCAGGCTCGACAACCTCCGGTCCACTTTTACGAACATCATCTGCCGGTTGCCGTCCTTGAGAGCCTGTTCCAGCTTCTCGAGCGCGAGATCGGTCTCGCCAACCAGGGCGTAGGCGCGGGCTGCCTCCACCGGATCGAGCCGGATCTGCTCCTTCGCCTCTTGGATCGCTTTCTCATTGTCCCCGAGCAGTGACCATTCGGCCGGTCCGGGTGTCCAGCCAGGAATTTGCGTGAGTTCCGCACACTTGCGGAACTCCGCGAGCGCCGCATCCCGCTTTCCTGCGAAGGCGAGCGCCATGCCGCGATCCCAGACCGTGGCGGTGAATTTCGGGTAAATCTCGAGCGCCTTGTCGTAATACTGGATCGATTCCGCCTCGCGCCCGGCCGTCTGCAGCATGATGTAGCCGGCCAGCGTGTTGGACCAGAACGACAGCGGGTCGAGTTGCACCGCGTGCTTGACCTCAAACTCGGCTTCGGCGAGCCGTGCGAGGGGCAGCAAATATCCGAGTGCATACGCCGCATGGGCATCCGCGGAACCGGGATTGATCTCGATGGCTTTCAGGAAATGCTGGCCCGCTTCCTGAAACTTCCATTCACCCACCGATAGAGCTAACCCGAGCGCGGCGTGTCCTTCGGCGGAACGCGGATCGAGCGCAATCGCCTTCATCGACAATTGCTTGCCTTGGGCAACGGTCTCAGCAGGCAGAATCGAACGGGAGTAGCCGCCGGTCACGAGGTTCGAGGCGAGTAGTGCATAGGCCGGCGCGTAATTGGGATCCTGTTCGATTGCCTTGCGGGCGTAGTCGGAACTCAGCTCCAGCGAACAGGGATCGGCATCGCGATCCGCCAATGGACCAGAAACTCTCGACGCCGATCCCGTTGTTCGCGAGTTCCTCAAGACAGTCTGGGTTGACAGATTGTTGCGATGATAGCGGGCGCGCAGATAGTTGTTGTAGGCCTCGGGGTTCGATGAGGCTCCAGCGATCAACACCTGGCTCGGGTCCGCGCTCATTTGCACCCGGAGGCCGTAGACGATCGATTTCGCGAGCTCTTCCTGGATCCGGAAAACGTCTTTGGGCTCGCGCTCCCAGTTCTGAGACCAGAGTGTCGTGCCTTTCGCCGTGTCCACAAGCTGGGCAGTTACTCGCACCCTGCCGTTTTCTTTGCGCACGGAACCGTCGAGCACGGCGGCGGCGTTCAACTGGCTGCGCAGCTCCCCGAGGCTCCCCGCCTTTCCGCGGAACCGTGAAACCGAGTTCCAACTCACCACCCGCAGGGATTCGATGCGGGTCAGCGCATCGATCACTTCGATCGTGAGTCCGTCGGCAAAATACTGGTTGTCTGGTTCGGAGCTGAGGTTTTGGAACGGCAGCACCGCGATGGCCGGCTTTTCCTGTTTGCGGGCGATCGATCCCAGGTACATGAAAAGAACGACGCCGAACGACATGATGGTGATCATCAGGAAGACGAGCGCAGGTCCTGACATGTGAAAGCGGGCTGGCGGTTCGGTTTGTTGGTTTTGGATGGCCGGAGGCTCCAAGTTACTCACTACAAAAGAGTATACCGTTAGGTTGCGACAAACTCCCGAGAAGTTATTGCTGCAGTAAATAGCCGAAAGCGCTGCCCCGGACGATCGTTTCCGGGTCGAGCATGGTGAGGATGTTGTTCAACGCGGCCTGCTTGTCCGCGGCGCGCGACAGATAATCGCGGCAGATCTCTTCGCCGATCCAATAGCCGAGGTCTGCAGGCTGGTTCTTGACGCTGGCATAGTTGTAGAGCCATTTATCGACTGCGTCGGGCGTCTCCGCCAGATCCTGCGCGTAGAGCTGCAGCAGGTCGTCGCGATTGGCTTGTGCGTAGTCCGCGCGGCTTTCGACCGCGGTGCGTCCAGATACCAGATTGGCGATCAGATCCGCGGCGCCTTCGATCAGCGTCACCGTCAGCAGGTTCGGGATTTTGGGTTGCGCCCGCAATTGGATCTGCGCATGCACCAGTTCATGCGCGACAATCTGCGGCAGTTTGATGCTGGGTCCCATGGCCTTGTAGAAGCTGGGGATGAATTCCTGGAGCTCGCTCACGTCGGCATCCGCGCTGAGCGAAAAGACCTCAGTGCCGATGAGGAGTCCGCTGTTGCCTTTCGTGCCGCCGGTGGTAAGTCTGCCGATCAGAAAGTACACTGGCGGAAACTTCGCGTCGGGATAGAGGCCCTGAAACCGGCTCAAATACAGTTTGATCAGTTTTCGTTGGCTATCCACCGCGAGCGTTGCCGCACGAATGCTCGCGTAGTATTTCGGGAAGCGGTCCACAGTGGCGGCGAGTTGTGCGGCGGACTGGATGCGGAGTTGAATGAAATCGCGGAGGCCGGGCGAAGCCTGATCGAAATACAACCGCTGGAAGGCTTCGGTTCGATTTCCAGGCTCGCTGGCATCGTACGCGCGCCAGAAGTTGTCGATGTCGCTCGTGATGAGTACCGGGTCGTCGGACGCCGTTTGCGCGTTTGCCGTGGCAATGCCAGCTGCTAGCAAGGTGAAGGTGAAAAGAGCGCGTGAAAACGGCATGCTACTCATCATAGGCTTTGCGAGCTGTGCTAGCCGATGAACATGGCGAGTGGCAATCCGAACTTCCGCGAGAGACGCCTTGCGTGCTCGCTGTTGATCTTCCGTTTGCCTGCCATCACCGCGGAAACGACTGATTGGGAGCCAAAGCAATCCACGAGGTCCACTTGTTTCAGGCCGCCTTCTTCCATCAAGTGCTTTAACAGATCGAGCGGCTCCAACGGGTTGAGGCGGCCCTTCATGCGGCGTTCATCGTAGTCATCGAGAAGGCGTTCGAGCAACTCGATCAGCCGGTCCTCTTCCGCCGTCCTTTGACCGGCGAGCGCGAATTTCATCAGAAGTTCCGCCATGCGGTCGTGCTCGTCATCGCTGCGAATGACGCCCGGCACATACTGAGCGAGCAGACGTCCATACTTCTTCTTGTCAATTACATGCATTACGGGCATAGTGCCTCCAGATCCACCCGATCATACTCGGCATGTGTTAACAGTGCACGGAAGAATAACCGTCGCAACTCCCAACTAACGCAGCACAGCAGTCTGTACTTGTTGCCGCCGACGTTGAAGACGAGTGTCTTGCCAACCTGATCCGTGCTCGGGTAAAACTTCCTCACGTCCATCAGACCACTGCAGTCCGCAGCCGTAATCACCGTAAGCCATCGCGTTACAGGAGCCACCGAATCAGGGTGAAGCTTGGCGGCTTTCAGCTCGTTGTAGCGGCTCGTGACATTCACGGCTTGATTATCGCATTTTGCTAAGTTCGTTGTTCGTTGTGCGTTGCTGATCGTGGCGCTGCGTGCGGCGCATGGACAAATAGCCGCACTCATCGATTAATGTTGAGCTCAGCATTACTGGATGGCGTCTCCCGGTCATAGCTGGCCCTCAGCTTTCAGATCGGCGGCGAAAGTGGAGAGAGGCATGACAAGCGTGAGGGGTCTGTAGCTCAGAGGTACTGCGCCGTAACTGGCGTACCAGGCTGCAGCGCGGTCGTTCTTTGCATCGATAATCAGGATAATGCCGCCGACCTCGGCAGCGGCGCGCAGGCAGCGCCGCGCGGCGGCGGCCAGGATTTGGCCGCCGAGCCCTTGCCCCTGTAACCGGATACTCGTGGCTATGCGCGCCAGCCGGAACCCAGGCACATCATGCTGGGCAAGGCCGCGGCGAACCGTTTCCGGCGTGTCGGCGTAAGCGAGAGCGCCCGGCGCCACGCTGTAGAAGCCGAGAATGGTCTTGTTGTCCGCATCGTCGATCGCGAGGAAGGTTTTCGCGCCGCCGGACTCATGGCTCTGCCTGGCGTAGCGCTGGAGGAAGTCATTCATTGCACCATCTCCGCAGTCAAAAGACTTCCGGTCGTGCCTTTTCGAGATAGGCTCCTCATGCCAGGCGGGAAGGGTCATACCGGCTTCTTGGCCGGTTTCGGCATTGCTGCAATCGCTGCCTGCAGCTTCGCATTCGGCGCAGGCGGGTTTTCGAGGAGACTCAGCACCATGAGGCTGTCACGTTCGGAGAGGACGATCCGCTCGGCCTCCTCTATAACAGCCTTGGCTTCGCGCAGGGCTGGCTGGAGGACGAAGTCCGTCAGGTCCGTGTTCCGGAGCGCTGCCGCCCGCATGAGCGTGGCCTTCTGCTCCGGCAGCAGCCGGAGATTCATTCGCTTGTTGTCGTCAACAGCCGCTCTGGGCATGGGAATCCTCCCTATTGTGTACTTATTTCAAGCCTACACGATTCAGACAGTTCTTTCAATGCGTAAGTATTGAAGGCGTACAGCCGCAGGCGACGGTCCAACCGTTGTTCGCCAAGTGGAGAGCGAGGCAGCAGCGATCCAAATGCGATGTCGTACTATAAAGCGTTGAGGATGATGTCCATCGGGCCCGACGCCGTCATCCACGAGTGCAGCAGCTGCGGACGGGGTGTAAACCCGGTGCACCAGAAGACGAGCGCCGTATCCGGATTCTTGAACTCGAAGAAGCCGTTTTTGTCGGTTTCGACGTAATTCAAATCGGAGCCGATCACCATCACGCCTTCGATCGGAACGCCAGTCGAAGTGCGGACCGTACCGGAAACCGCGAGAGTGGTTTTCTTGTTCATTGCGGTTGCTGTCTCACAGTACACGGCTTTGCATCGAACCCACGATGAGCGAGATGAGGTTCCACGCCACGATCACAGCGAACATCACGTTGATTCGGGTGAGGATATGATTCCGGCCCTGCCGCCAACAAAGAATGCCTAGCCCGACGGCCGCTACTTTGACCAGTAGCAGGCCGACCAGGGGATTTGGCGAAATCTGCATCGCCAGACGGACGAGCGGGTTGCCCTCCCGCACGCCATTGATTAGAAAGGCTATGGTTGTCAGGAAATCCAGAACTTGCAGATAAGAGTACTGCAGGAGTAACTGATTCAAAACTGGTTCTCTCCAAAGGTGATCCTACTCTAAGACCACCCGAGAGCGGGGTAAATGGATCGTCGGTAGGGTTACCTAAGGTGAAATACCCAGTACTGCGAGGACGGTACTAGCCCGGGCAGGGCCAGACGCCCCCATGACACTCGCGGACTCACTGACTATCGTTACGTCTGGCTCCGTTGCCTGGGCGAGCCCTTAGGAGCCCAATTCGAAGGAATCCCCATGAGAAGGTATGGCGACCTCCACATTGTAAGTAGTCTGAATCACGGAAGCCAAGGCCTGCTGGGGTTTGAGTTCGCCGTGAACCAGAAACACCTTTTTCACGCGGCTCATGAGCGGACGCATCCACTGGATGAGTTCGCCCTGGTCGGCGTGGCCGCTCAATTCGTTGATTTTGACAACTTCGGCGCGCAGCCGGTAGGGCTCTCCGAAAATGTTTACTTCCGGTTGCCTTTCGACGATCTTGCGGCCAAGCGTATTTTCAGCTTGGTAGCCGGTGATGAGAACCGTATTGCGGGGGTCGCCGATGTTGTTCCTGAGATGGTGCAGGATGCGGCCCGCTTCGCACATGCCCGAGGCGGAAATCACCATGTAGGGTCCCCGTAAGTCATTGAGGCTCTTGGAGTCTGCGACTTCGCGAATGTAGCGAAGGCGGTTGAACCCAAACGGATCCTGGCCGGATTCGAGAAACTTCGCCGTTTCCTCGTCGTAGCACTCTTTGTGCTTGCGAAACACTTCGGTGGCGTTGACCGCAAGCGGCGAGTCGACAAAGATGGGCATCGAAGGAGCGCGGCTTTCGTTCATCAGCTCATGCATCAGCAGGATCAATTGCTGCGTCCGGCCCACGGCGAATGACGGGACAATCAGACGGCCGCCTCGACGGTAGGTGCGATTGATCGTGTCGGCGAGTTTTTTCTTCACTGGGTCTTCCGCTTCGTGAAAGCGGTCGCCGTACGTGCTTTCCATGATCAGGTAGTCCACGGGAGGCAGGGCTTCCGGATCGCGTATGATCGGCAGACCCTTACGGCCGACGTCGCCTGAAAACGCGAGTTTCAAGCCATTCGCCTCGAGAACCATCGCGGTGGAACCCAACATATGGCCGGCATCCACCGTCTGATAGGTAAGCCCGGCGCCGACTTCGCTCCGTTGGTGCAGGTCCACCTGGCGGAAGAGCGGAAATGTGCGGTCTGCATCCTCTTGTGTATAAAGCGGTTTGACGTCCTCGCTGGCGTCGGTTTCGCCGAGCCGGTTGCGGCGGCTCTTGCGCCGGTTGAGGAACTCGGCATCCGATTCCTGCAGGTGGGCGGAATCCGAAAGCATTGGCTTGCACAGGTCCGTGGTGGCCGGGGAAGTATAAATAGGTCCGTTGAAGCCCTGTTTGACGAGGTTCGGCAGGTTGCCGCTGTGGTCGATATGGGCGTGCGACAGCAGCACGGCGTCGATCGAAGAGGCTTGAAACGGAAAGCAGCAGTTGCGTTCCGCAGCCTCTTTGCGGCGGCCCTGAAAGAGTCCGCAATCGAGCAAATATTCCCGGCCGTTGACGCTGAGCTGGTGCATGGAGCCTGTAACGGTTCGCGCAGCGCCTTGAAAGGTGAGCTTCATGCCTCTAATCATGCCATGAAATGAATAGGTTAAGGACATTTTGCATTGGCTTAACAGAAGAAATGTGCCATTGGCTGGTAACTTCTCGTCCTATACTAGCGAGACCAAATGAACCTACCCCGTAGTATCGCCATTCTTACAGTTGCCGCTGCCACCCTCGGTTGGGCGCAGCAGGCGCAGCGCGTCATGGGAGTCATCACTTCTGTCGATCCCGCCGCCAAGCAGATATCGGTGAAAACCGATCAGGGCGATGTCTATGCAGTTGGAGTCCCTGAAGCCGCGCGAATCGTCAAGACTGCGCCCGGGGCGAAGGATTTGAAGGACGCCAAGCCAGTCAAACTGGACGAAGTGGCTGCGGGCGACCGTGTGATCGCCACTGGGTTGCTGGACGCATCGGTGAAGACGCTCGAAGCGCAGCGCGTGATCGTCATGTCGAAAGCCGAGATCGTCAAGAAGCAGGAGCGCGACAAGGCGGAATGGACGCGCCGGGGCTGGTCAGGCCGGGTGGCTTCGTTCAAGCCGGATTCGGTGAAGTTGCTGTTGCCGGGCGCGCCCGGGGCTCAATCGGCTCCGAAAGAGGTTTTGGTCAAGCTGACCGATAAGACCGTAGTCCGCAGGTACGCCCCGGATTCAATCCGCTTCGCGGACGCCAAGGTCGGGACGCTCGCCGAAATGACGAAGGACGATCAGGTTCGCGTCATTGGTGAGAAGAACGCCGAAGGCACCGAAATGGTCGCCGAGGAGTTGGTTTACGGTACGTTCCGCAATACTGCGGCGGTAGTCGTTGCGATCGATGCCGAAGCCGGAACCATCACCGCCAAAAACTGGGAAACCAACAAGCCAGTCACGATCAAGACCACGGCGGACTCGCAGTTGAAGAAACTCCCCGCTTTCATGAGCGGCGGCGGAGCAGGTGGTGGCGGTCAGCGGCCCGGCATGGGCGGCGGCGCGGCGCCCGGCGGCGGGACGACGCAACGCCCGGCAGGCGGCGGATTTCAAGGCGGACCCGGCGCTGCCGGCGGACCGGGTGGCAATGGCGGCGGCATGCGGCCAGGCGGTGGTGGCGGCCGTGGAGGCATGGACCTGTCTGCCATGCTCGAGCGGATGCCCGCGATCAAAGTCACAGATTTGAAGGTTGGCGATCAATTGGTCGTCAGCCACACCAAGGGTGCGAAGTCCGACGAGATTACGGCAATCACCATGCTTGCCGGAGTCGAGGGGATTTTGCAATCGATCCAGGCGCAAAACGCCGCTCGCGGACCCAGCATGGGTGGCGGTGGCGCGGCAGGCGGTGGCGGCGGCATGGACCTCGGCTTCCCGTCCATGGTGCCCTAAGCCGTTCCGGTTTTTGGGTTAGCAGCAGCGGAAAAATAATCAAGGATTGAAAAGATAGATGAAAATCGAACGCTCGCAGTGTTTCCGGATCGCGGCAGTAGGCATGCTGCTGGCAACCCTCGGATTCGCGCAGACTTATTCCATCAATGGACGAATTACGGATCAGCAGGACGCCCTCGTTCCCGCCGTGCAGGTGATTCTGCGCGGACCGGGCGGCGAACAACGCACCCAAAGCAGTGACGATGGACTTTACCGGTTGAGCAATCTTCGCCCCGGTAAGTATACGCTCCGGACGAACCTGAAAGGCTTCGCCAAATTCGAGAAGGTGATCGACCTGAGCGGCAATATGTCGCTCGACATTCAACTCGTCGTGACCCTCGAAAAGCAGGAAGTGGACGTCACCGACGATGAACGCGGCAAAATTGGCGTGGACCCGTCGCAAAACGCCGGCGCGCTCGTCATTAAAGGGCAAGACCTCGATACGCTGTCCGACGATCCCGACCAGTTGGCTTCCGACTTGCAGGCTCTCGCAGGCCCTGCCGCGGGCCCCAACGGCGGACAGATCTTTGTCGACGGATTCTCCGGCGGCCAGTTGCCTCCGAAGTCCGCGATCCGCGAAATCCGCATCAATTCGAACCCCTATTCGGCCGAATACGACAAGCAGGGTTTTGGACGCATTGAGATTCTGACCAAGCCCGGCGCGGACCGTTTCCGCGGCCAGGCGATGTTCGGCTTCAACAACCAGATCTTCAACTCCCGCAATCCCTTCCTCACCGAGCGCGCTCCGTTCAATTCGCGCATGTACAGCTTCAATTTCGGCGGGCCGCTGAGCAAGAAAGCATCCTTTTCAATCGACGCCGACCGGCGCGAAATCGACGATAGCGCGGCCATCAATGCGACCGTTCTCGACAGCAACCTCGTCGAATCCCGGCAGCAGCAGGCGATCGCGACCCCGCAGCGCCGTTTCCACATCACGCCCCGTTTCGACTACGCGCTCGGAACCAATCACACGCTCGTTTCCCGTTATTCGTACATGCAGTTGAGCGAATCGAATCAGGGTGTCGGACAGTTCTCGCTAGGCAGCCGCGCCTACGATACGACGAACCGCGATCATACGGTGCAAGTCACCGAAACCTCGATTCTCGGGCCGAACCTCGTGAACGAGACCCGATTCCAGTACGAGAACACGCGCCTCGCCAACAGCGGGGACAATACGATTCCGACCGTCCAGGTTCTCGACGCCTTCACCGGCGGCGGCTCGCAGATTGGCAATTCCTACACGAGCACCAACGGCGTTGAAGTCAACAACATTTCGACCCGTACGCTCAAGCAGCACACCTTCAAGTTCGGCGGCCGGTTGCGCTTCAGCTCGGTGAACGATTCTTCGCCGAGCAACTTTGGCGGCAGCTTCGTTTTCACTGGCGGTCTTGGACCGGTTCTCGACGCCAACAATGTCCCGATAGAGGGACAAACCGCAATCCTGACTTCGCTCGAACGTTATCGTCGCACGCTGCTCTTCAATCAGCTCGGTTTATCCGCCGCGGAAATCCGCCTTCGGGGCGGCGGCGCGTCGCAGTTCACCATTGCCGGCGGCAATCCGCTGGCGGATGTGAAGCAGACCGACGTCGGCGTCTTCTTCCTCGACGACTGGCGCGTGAAGCCGAGCATCACAGTGAGCGCGGGCTTGCGCTACGAAGCGCAGACCAACATCAGCAACCATGCCAGCTTTGCGCCGCGCTTGAGCGTCGCCTGGGCAATTGGCGCCAAGGGACGGCAGGCTGCAAAGACGGTGGTTCGCGCCGGGTTTGGCATCTTCTACGATCGCTTTCAAAACAGCCTGACCCTGCAGGCGCTGCGCTTCAACGGAACGACGCAGCAGAACTATATCGTGCAGAACCCGAATTTCTTCCCGGTGATTCCTTCGCTGGATTCGCTGTCGAGCAACCTCGTTGCGACGACGATTCGTCAGGTTTCGCCGGACTTGAGTTCGCCATATCTGGCGCAGACCTCGTTTGGCGTCGAACGGCAACTGCCGAAGAACATCAGCGTCAATGTCAACTACGTCAACACGCGGGGCGTTCACTCGCTGCGGACGCGCAACATCAATGCGCCGCTGCCCGACGGCACGCGTCCGTATGGCAACACCGGCAATATCTTCGAATATGAGTCGAGCGGATTGATGCGCCAGAATCAGGTGATCTTCGGCATCAACGCCCGGCCCAACCGCCGCATCAGCCTATTCGGCAATTTCCTCATTCAGGACGCGAAGTCCGATACCGATGGCGTGGGGACACTGCCTGCTTACACGTACGATCTGCATTCCGAATACGGCGCGTCTTCGTTCAACACCAAGCGCCGCTTGTTCCTTGGGGGCTCCACGACTTTGTGGCGCGGCGTCACTGCGAACCCCTTCATCGTGTACTCGTCGGGACGTCCATTCAATATCGTGACGGGCCGCGACACCAACGGCGATACGGTCTTCAATGAGCGCCCGTCGTTCGCCGCCGCTGGAACGCCCGGCGCGATCGTTACGCCGTACGGCATCTTCAATCCCAACCCGGCTCCCGGCGATGCGATCATTCCGCGCAACTACGGCGAGGGTCCGGGCCAATTCACGGTCAACCTGCGCCTGTCCCGGACCTTCGGTTTCGGTCAAAAGGGTGAGTCCGGCATGGGTCCGGGAGGCGGCGGTGGCGGCTTCGGTGGCGGTGGCGATCGCGGTCCCCGCGGTGGCGGTGGAGGCGGCGGTCCCATGGGCGGTATGATGGGTGGCGGCCCGGGTGGCGGTGGTCCTCGCGGCGGCGGCCCTGGTGGTGGCGGCTTCGGTGGCGGCAACACCGGCAAGCGCTACAACCTGACGATTTCCGTGAGTGCGCGCAACCTGCTCAATACCGTGAATCTGGCTTCGCCGGTCGGCAACCTGAGTTCGCAACTGTTCGGCCAGTCGACCTCGACTGGCGGCGGCTTCGGCGGAGGTCCTGGCGGCGGCGATGGATCGGGCGCGGGCAACCGTCGCATCGACTTCCAACTGCGTTTTTCATTCTAGATGGGACAGGGCCGGACGTCCGATCTGGACGAGCCGGCCCGCACAACCCGCCAGAACCTCACGGTGGAAGGCGTCGCAGCCAAGGCAGAGGTTCGCATACTCCGAGCCATCCGGGCGGATCGTCTTGGAACGCTCGACGAAATACTCTTCCGTCCAGCCACGCGTGACGCCCATGCGCTGCGGCGCGCCGGCATTGATTGCCTCGTAAACGGGATTGCCGCGCAATCCGGCGAGAATCGCCTCGAGCTTGCGCTCCCGCAGATTTCCGATCGCGAGGTGCGTCTTGGGGCAACATGGATAGACGTTGCCTTCCGGATCGATCGAGACTTCGGCGCCGTGGCGGCCGTACTCCAGAAAATTCAACCCGCCCGACCAGCCGTTGCAGAAGTTGTCTTCGATGGCCGCAGTGGAAAGGTTGTTCGCCCAAGCGCGACCGCGCGGCCACAGCTTGCCGATCCAGGAATCGGGGTTGGCCCCGAAAAAGTGAAAATACGGTTGGCCTTGCTGCACGTGCACCGGATCATGCGGAACCTCGAGCACTCCGCGCCGCGCGAACATGGCGCGAAGCTTGTCAGTGAGGGCCGTTCGCGCGGATTCCTTTTCGAGTCCTGCGTGAAAGGAATCGATGCCGGACACCGAAATCATTTCCACATGCCGATCGAGGAGTTCGCCGACGATGCCATCTGTAACCAGGTCGCCAGTGGTCTGAACCACAAGCTGCACGTCGCCTCCGTATTTTGCGTGGAGCAGCTCGAGCCCCGCGTAGAGCACGGACTCTCGAACGGCTTCGAGCAGGATCTCGCCGCCCGCTAGAATAATGCGGCCCCGCTTGAGGCCGCCGTCCGCGGTTCGAAACAGCATCGAATCGGGAAAATTCTCGATGATGTGGGCGAAGTGGGAGCGGGACTCTGCTGTGACCCGCTCGAGCTCCTCGCCGTAATAAGGGTGGAACCGCTCTTCGTAGCAGTGGGGACAGTTTCTGTGGCACAGAAACGTCATGACATAGTAGATCGATTCCATTTACATTCCGGGGCGGCGCAGCTCCTTTGGCGCGCGTTCGCCGTCGTGACCCTCTACAACCAGTTTCCATCTAAGCGGGATTGTTTGGGGGACGTAGCACACCTTGGCGTCACAAGCCTGGTACACGAACTCGCCTTCTATCATGAGCTCGCCGGCAGGGGATAGCAGAGGCTTCAGCGCCTTGCTGCTCGCGACCGTGATTTCGCGCACCAGCCGCAACTTGCCTTCGTATACCGGAACCTTCTCTTTGATGGCCTTCAAATATAGAACTTTCGATTTCGGAAAGACGGTTTCCTGCGCCTTGATTGCGGCGGTTTCGGGGAGGTTCCAGACGATCGGCCGGTATCCCTTCACCTCAGGCGCGTAGACGTGCATTCCTTTTTCGAGCTCGATCTCGAGAGCTAGCGCGATGCGTTGCCCGGGCCGGACGATGGAGCTCGTCGAAGACGCCGACAATTGCAGGTGCTTGGTCTTTTCGGTCTGGTGGGGCGCCCCGGCAACCGCGGCGGAAAGTCCGAATTCCTTCACGAGAAGATCCGCGGAGGTGAAGCGTTCCGTGTAGTCCTCCTCGAAATACTTCGAGAGCACCTTGCCCTCGGGGCTCACCAGATACGTGCCTGGATTGGGAATGCCAAACACCGGGTTCTTTTCCGGAACCTTGTCGTTGAGGATGCCGAAGGCGCGAATGATCTTCGAATCGGGATCGGAGAGCATCGGGTACGAGATCTTGCGTTTTTCGGCGAAGTAATGCAAAACCGCTGGACTGTCGTAGCTCAACGCGGCGAGTCCGAACCCGCGCGTACGCCACTCGGCGGCATGCTGTTCCAGCTCCACGAGCTGGCTCTTGCAGTAGGGTCACCAATCGGCGGAACGGAAGAAGACCAGCATCAGGCCCTTGGGGCCGGTGAGGGAGGCGAGTGTCTGCTTACGCCCCTGTTGATCGTTGGCTTCGAACGCGGGAATGCTATCGCCGATCGCGGGACCGGTTTTGATTTTAGTCTGGCCGCTTACAATTCCGCTGGAGGCGGCGAGAGTGAGGGCGACGTAAATTGAGAGTCTCATCCACTTCCTATATGACGGTCGAGGCGCTACTTAATCCCAAGCTTGTTGCAAGTTCTATTCTAGAGGGCTTTTGACGTCTTCCGGTGGCCGTTGCGGGATACTTAGATTCGGGGTACTGGGAAGAAGAAGGGGATGGTCCCGTCAACTGCTTGTGATATAGTACTACGCAGCTTGTAAATGATTGATGTGGAATGGGTTGACGACACCTTAGTGCTGCCTGAGGCATGCCGTAGGCTAAGCACACTGTCTACGAAACGGCCCTTATTCCCCATGCCGAACCCCGAGTGAAAACTAGGTGAATTCTGATGGCCGCATTCAGGTTAGCCTCAATTGAAGCCAGTACTAGAACCGCACATAATCAAACCATCCAGGTAGAAAAGAAAAATCCGGTATTGGAGGTCGAGCGGGTCTCGCCGACAGCATCAGCAATGTCTGGGCGGCGGTTCCCGTGTAGGGATTTAGGGAACGGCAATTTCGACACACCTGGAGGCTCGCGTTGAACCGGAACTCTGGTCCTGACAAGGACCTGGAACCGGAAGAACGCGAAGATCAACCTGAGTTAAGGATCCGAACTATGGAACAAGCATTCGCTACCATTGACCAGGAAGTGGAAGAAGTAAGCGAGCGAAAAAAGACCAGCATTCGCGTGGTGATCGCCGACGACCATCCGATTGTTCGGGACGGCTTGAAGAAGCTGCTCTCGATCGAGTCGGACATCGAGGTTGTGGGTGAAGCCGGCGATGGCCGCGAGGTGCTTGAGGTGATCCAGGACGTCGAACCCGACGTACTGCTGCTCGATCTCCGCATGCCCAACCTGGATGGCCTCTCGGCGCTGCAGGCGCTGCAGCAAGCGAACAAACGCACTCGTGTGATTGTGCTTACCGCTTCTGAAGACAAGAATGAATTCGTGCAGGCGATGAAGCTCGGCTGTTCGGGCATCGTGCTCAAACAGACCGCGCCCGACCTGATCGTGAAGTCGATTCGCAAAGTCCATTCCGGTGAAATCTGGCTGGACTCGCACACCACTGCCGCCGTCATGCGTCAGTTTTCCACCGGCGCGGAGTTGGCCAGCAGTGGAAGCAACGGAAAAGGCCGCGAACGCTCGCCCTTGTCGCAGAGGGAACGCGAAATCGTGGCGCTGGTTGCACAAGGCTACAAGAACAAGGAAATGGCCGAGAAGATGTTTATCTCCGAGCAGACGGTCAAAAACCACCTGCACAACATCTTCGACAAACTCGGCGTATCGGACCGGCTGGAACTGGCGCTATACGCCATTCACAAAGGTCTGCACCTGAACGGCGACCGGTAGATCGAGAATAAAACCTTCCTCCCTGGATTGCGACGGCTGGCTGCCCCTCGAAAGCGGGGGGACTCCAGCCGTTTTGCTTTTCGCGCTGGCGTTACACGACCACAAGGCGCAGCTCAGGAGCGAGCCGATTGAGATCCACTGGATCGCTGGTGACCACGGACTGCCCCGCCTTTTGCGCGCAAATCACCACATGCGCATCCACGATGTCCGCAGTTCCGGTCCGCGCCAGCAAAAGGCCGACCGCCGTCGCGCCTGCTCCATCCAAAGCGACAAGATCCGTACCCGGCTGTCTGATCAGACGACGGAGCCGAGCTTGCCTCGCGGGATTTCGGATCGCTTGGGCGAGCGCCGTCGAGGGAATCGTAATGTGCATGCCTCGCTCGATCGCGCGGGCTACGAGTGCAATCACCTTTCGATCGTTCCGGTCCAGTGCGATCAACCCGCCCGCATCAAAGGTGATGCCGCCACTCACGCCGCCTTGCCTCTCCGCGGTCCACGCTTTGGAGGAGGAGAGAGAATTTCGTCGGCCCAAGCCCGCTCCTCTTTAGTCAGCGGACCGCCCGTTTGTTCGAGCGCTTCATGGAGCATTTCCATCCAGCCTGCCGCATCCTGCAGGCTAACGGCAATGGCGTGTTTCGCAAACGCGGAGACGCTCGCCGCGCGGCCATTCGCCACCAAGGCGCGGATTTCTTCGATCTGTTCCTTGGGTAGAGTGATGGTGACTTTCGAAGTGCCCGCCATACCAAACACCATACCATGCCCGAATCTCTCGCGCCGTCCGTCGAAGGCCCTGTTTCGGAGCCCGTTTTTGTGACATCATGGGGTCTCGACGGCACTCTATGGACATCACCCGCAGGAACGTTCTTCGATCGGCTTTGGCCTCTTCCGCCGCGGCGCTCGAAGCCGCTGAAAACGGCGACGCCTCCCCCGTCAAAGAACTCAAAATCTCGCGCACGACACAGACGAAATCGGTGTGCCCGTATTGCGCCGTCGGCTGCAGCGTCGTCATTCACACCCTCGGCGACAAGGCTCGCAATGTCAAGCCCGCGGTGGTCCACATTGAAGGCGATCCCGATTCGCCCATCAACCGCGGCACGCTCTGTCCCAAGGGAATCGGTCTCAAGGAATTCGTCACCTCTGACCGCCGCCTCACCAAACCGCTCTATCGTGGGCGGGGGGCGACCCAATGGTCCGAAATCACGTGGGATGAAGCGATCCCGAAAATGGCGCGCCTCATCAAGGATTCGCGCGATCGCGGTTTTGAAGAAAAAGACGCCCAGGGACGCGTAGTCAATCGGCTCACGAACACAGCTCTGATCGGCGGCTGCACCGACACAAACGAGGTCAATTTCCTGTTGGGCCGGTTCCGCTTTGGTCTGGGCATTCTGCCTTATGAAAACCAGGCCCGTCTTTGACACGGCCCCACGGTGGTCAGTTTGGCCGCCACGTTCGGTAGGGGAGCGATGACCAACGGCTGGACGGATGTCCAGAACGCCGACGTCATCCTTGTCATGGGAGGCAACCCGGCGGAGAATCATCCGGTCGGCTTCCGCTTCGTCATGGAAGCCCGGCGGAAGCGCAAGGCCAAACTCGTCTGCGTGGATCCACGGTTCAATCGCACCGCTGCGGTAGCCGATGTCTATTGCCCGATCCGTTCCGGCACGGACATCGCGTTCCTCGGCGGCCTCATTCAATACGCCTTGTCCAGGGGTTTGTACCAGCCCGAGTACGTCAAGCTGCATACGAATGCTTCGTTCCTCGTTACGGAAGGATTCAGCTTCGAAGACGGCCATTTCAAGGGTTGGAACGAGGAAACGAAGACCTACGACAAGACTACATGGCAGTATCAAGTGGATGAGGCCGGCTTTGCCAAAGTGGATCCCTCGCTCGAGCATCCGCGCAGCGTCTTTCAATTGATGCGCAAGCATTACTCGCGTTACACGCCGGAGGCCGTTGCCGACATCTGCGGCTGTTCGAAGGAAGAGTTTTTGCAGGCGGCCGACGTGGTCTGTACGGCGCATACCAAGGATAAATCCGGCACCGTATTGTATGCGCTCGGCTGGACGCAACACTCGCATTCCGTGCAGTTGATTCACACCGCGGCGATGGTGCAGTTGCTGATGGGCAACATCGGCATGCCAGGCGGAGGCGTCAACGCGCAACGCGGCCACGCCAACATTCAGGGCGCCACCGACATGGGCACCTGGAACAACCTGCCCGGTTACCTGAAGATTCCCCGCGCGAACAACGTTTCGCTGGCAGACTATCTGAAGGCCAATACGCCCAAGGCGCTGCGGCCGAATTCCATGAACTATTGGGGCAACACGCCGAAGTTCATGACCAGCCTGCTCAAGGCCTACTATGGCGACAAGGCCACGAAAGCCAACGAATTCGGCTATTCCTGGATTCCCAAGGCCGGCGAAAAGGCCAATCATAGCTGGGGTTCATTCTTCGATGAAATGGCGCAGGGAAAGATGGAAGGGCTGATTTCATTTGGCATGAATCCCGTGGCGAACGGTCCGAACACTGCGAAAATGCTCACCGCACTCGCCAAGCTGAAGTGGCTGATCGTGGTGGAGAATTTCGAGACCGAGACATCCGCATTTTGGAAGGCGAAGTCGCTCGGCGGCAAGTTCCAGGAAAGCGCCCTTGCATCCTCCGACGTGGGTACGGAATGTTTTCTCTTGCCGGCTTCCTGTTTTGCCGAAAAAGACGGCGCGTTTGTGAACTCGTCGCGCTGGCTGCAGTGGAAAGAAGCGGCGCTCGATCCCCCCGGCGATGCGTTGCGCGATCAGGACATCATCGCCAGGCTGTTTCTCGAACTCCGCGCGCTGTACGAAAAGGAAGGAGGCAAAGGCAAAGATTCCCTGCTTGGCATGACATGGCCGTACGCGAATGCACTGTCGCCGTCGCTTTCCGAAGTCGCGCGCGAAGTGAATGGACGCGACCTCACAACCGGCAAGCAGTTGAACGGGTTCGGCGAGTTGAAGGACGATGGCACAACCTCGTGCGGTTGCTGGATCTATTCCGGCTCCTGGACCGAAGCCGGCAACATGATGGCCCGCCGCGGGCAAGACGATCCTACCGGGCTTGGCCTCTATCCGACCTACAGTTGGTCCTGGCCGGCCAACCGCAGAATCCTCTACAACCGCGCGTCTGCGGACGAACACGGCAAGGCATGGGACGCGACCCGGGCGCCGATCCGCTGGGATGGCGCACATTGGACAGGCGATACGCCGGACTACAAAGGCGACGCACCTCCAGAGGCATTTGGCTCATTCATCATGCTGCCCGAGGGCGTGGCGAAGTTCTTCGCGGCGGATCTGGTCGAAGGTCCGTTCCCCGAACATTACGAGCCGGCCGAATCGCCGGTGGAAAATGCCTTGCATCCCAAGGTGAATGCGAACCCCACTGCGAAGATTTTCGCAGGTGAGCGCGACAAGATGGGAAGCGCGGCCGAGTTTCCCTATGTGGGCATCACGTACCGGCTCACCGAGCATTTCCACTACTGGACCAAACACACGCAGGCCAGCGCGGAAATCCAATCGAACTTCTTTGTCGAAATCCCTGACGGGCTGGCGAAAGAGAAGGGAATTCGCACCGGCGATCTTGTTCGCGTGCGTTCGGCGCGCGGAATGGTGGAAGGTCCCGCGCTGGTGACCAAGCGGATGCGGGGGCTGAAGTCGGGCGGCAAAACCGTCTACCAGATCGGATTGCCGATCCACTGGGGTTACGTCGGCAAAGTCACCGGTCCGCTGATCAACAATCTCACTGCTTCCGTCTACGATCCAAACTCGGGAACCCCGGAATACAAGGGTTTTCTCGTCAGCCTGGAGAAGGCCTAAAGCATGATCGTCGCAAAGCTCATCGATACCTCGCTGTGCATTGGCTGCAAAGCCTGCGAGATCGCCTGCCAGGAATGGAACGACCAGGAATTCATTCCAAGGCCCGAGTTTCTTGGCTCCTATCAGTCCCTGCCGGAGTTGAAATACAACTTCTGGAACCTCATCAAGTTCAACGAAATTGAAAAGGACGACAAGGTGGTCGCCTGGAACATGGCGAAATACCAGTGCATGCATTGCGCCGACGCCGGATGCATGCGCGCTTGTCCAGCGCCTGGAGCAATCATCCGCCATGCGAACGGCATCGTCGATTTCGTGCATGAGAAGTGCATTGGATGCGGCTACTGCATCACGGGCTGTCCGTTCGATGTGCCGAAGCTCAGTCCCAAGACGAACAAGGTGTACAAGTGCACGCTGTGTTCGGACCGCACGGCGGTTGGGCTTGAGCCTGCGTGCATCAAGGCCTGCCCGACAAATTGCCTGACGTTCGGTGAGCGAGGAGATCTGCTGCACAAGGCCGAATCGAGAGCCAGGGAATTGCGCACCGATGGTTCGACGAACGCCGGTGTGTATAACCCCGCGGGTGTCGGCGGAACGAACGTGCTGTATGTCCTGAAAGACGCCTCCCAACCCGAATCCTATGGCCTGCCGCGGGATCCCGCGATCCCGCTGAGTGTCGCGCTATGGAAAGGTCCGGTCAAGTGGCTGGGCTCGCTCGCGCTGGCCGGCGGCGTGCTCGGCGCGGTGTTCCACTACCTGCGTTTTGGACCTAAAAAGGAAGAAGCCGAATGACCAGATTCTCGTTCCTCGAGCGCGGCCTGCACTGGATGTCGGCGTTCGCCTTCCTCTATGCAGCACTGACCGGGCTTTCCATGTGGTCGCACAAATTGTTCTGGATCGCGTCGGTGTTCGGCGGCGGATCCGTGACCCGCTGGGCGCACCCCTGGGCGGGCACGTTCTTCGCAATCGTGCTCGGCTTCATGTTCCGCCAGTGGGCTTCGCAAATGAGACTGACCGAATCGGACCGCGAATGGCTGCGGGTCTCGCACCGCTATGCGATGAACGACGAAGCAGGAGTGCCTGACGCCGGCCGTTTCAACGCCGGCCAGAAGATGCTGTTCTGGGCGCAGTCCACATCGGCGCTGCTGCTGTTTGTTTCAGGCATCGTGTTGTGGAACCCGGAAATCATGCCTCGCACGCTGCGTTTGACGGCGATCCTGCTGCATCCCATCGCGGCGCTGGCGTCCATCGCGGGAATCATCCTCCACATCTACATGGGGACCCTGGCGGTTCCCGGCGCGCTTCACGCGATGGTTCGTGGCGTGGTGACCCCGGGTTGGGCGAAGCACCACCACCGGGCGTGGTTCGATGAGGAACAACAGCGGCGCCGCGTAGAGCCTCGCGCTAATTGATGGGCGAGGCCAAGTGGCGCAGGTCACATTCGTGTCGGCACCGTGACGTATCTCAACAATGCCGTGTCATGACTGCGAATCACTTTGGCTGCGACTCGAGCTCAACGCACCGTCACCAATACTTCTGTGCGGAAACCGGGTGGAACTGCTCCAAATCCTTGGGGAGTGTTCAACCGGAGCGCCGAGACTCCAGGAGTAGACGATTGAACACGCAATTCAACTGCTTCGTCACGCGGGAAAAATGACATTTCCGAAACTGATGAATTGTTGATCACCAGTTGGCTTCCCGAAGTCGAGAATGCGATCTTCAATATCGCCGACTCGGGCCGCCGGACTTGGCCCGTCAGCGAATTCCCTGGCGCTGGTACGCGAATCTGCGCTTTCACGATCCCTGCTACGCCTGCCGGCAGATTCAATGAGCCCGACGCCGGTTCGCTGAAGTACAGGAAAGGAGAAACTACATTTACCCTCGCTAACAATGCAGGAAAGCCAGGCGCCGTAATGCGGATCGTTGTGGTTCCTAACCGCAGTCCGTGTACTTGCAGGATTGACGGAAAGGCAGTTGTCGCCGTTGCGCCGATCCTGCCGTTGTCGAAGCTCAAAACGGCCACCGAGGGGTCGTCGACCACTGCGGTGACTGTCACCTGTGCAGTGCCTGTCTTCTTGCAGTCCTGCGACATCAGATCCTGTCCCACATACATTTCCGCACCCGCTTCGGATGCGCAAGCGAAACCAAAGGCCGCCTCCGGCGACGCGACGACATATGTCAGTTCGCTGCGTGCGGGAACCGCGAGGGTTCCGCTTGCGGCCGCGCGAATCGTCGTCGATCCGGCGGACACGAACTGAACGCGTGTTGCTGTCTGCCTGTTCTGGCCGGCGGGAATCGATATGGTGGAGGAATCCGGCCTTCCCACGGATGGCGCGGATGAATCGATCGTTACTGTCAACGGGTCCAAGCCTCGCCGGCGGATCCAGCCTTCCGTGGCGCTCACCGGCAAAGGATCGCCGTTAGTTCCAAGCGCGGTCAGCATCACATCAATGTACCGGGAAGTTTGCGGCTGCACGGAAATGCTCGCGGCGGCAGTTTGTTCCCGGTCAAACGCCCGGATCAGGGCGGCAGTCAGCCGAACGGGAATTCGCACCGGCAGGTACCCTTGGGACTGAAACAGGAGTTCCGCGGTTCCGTTGTCTGCAAATCCAGCCAGAGTGATCGACTGCATGCCGGTGGTCGATATGGAACCGGTGGTGAAGCGATCGCCTGGCAGCGCCAGTTGTAACCGCGCCGGATCGGAAGACGAAATGGAAATCGGAATTCCCGCGGCGGCGGCCGCATTCGTATTGGTGAGAATTCGTTCCATGTCCCGCGGCACGAAGACGTCCCCAACATCGAAGGCGACCGGAAGCACACTGGATTTCACCTCGAACAGTACCGCTTTGACGCCGCCGAGTTCATATCCTCCGGATACGGCCACGGTGAGCACAGTGCTGCCGGTTCCAATGGGGGTAACTGTGAATTCTTTCCTGCTATCTCCACCTGCGAAGGTAATGGTGGACGGAGTTGCCGTCGCGACGTTTGGGCTGGAGAAGCTCATTGTGAACACCGCCGGCGGCGCCCCGACACGCAATCCCACGTTTGGTGCAAAAACGACTGAGCCGTCGGTATCCAGTGTCACGGGAACAATCGCTACAGTCGCCGGATTATCCAGCGCAACTACCCGTTGGGAAAGATTCAGGTACGAAGCAGACAAGATAAAAGCGGAGCGGGCGGTGACAAACGGTATCACCAGGTCCTCATAACCATCGGCGCTGAGGGTGATGGTGGCAGTTCCACTGGCAGTTAGCGCTTGCGCGTAAATCATGGCGCCGCTTGATCCGGCTACGGCCGACATTCGATCGGATCCAGCGGCGCTCTGCGTGTCGCTCACGAGCAAAATGGAAGGGTTCGACGAGACCGCCGAAAAACGCACGCCGGAGGGCAACCCGACAGAGCAGGAGATAGCCAGATCCTTGCCGACGCGGTTCGTGAAGTTGGTGCAGGACGAGAGCATTTGCCGGCCGGTGATCGCGACCCTGGTCCGTGGAGAAGGCTCGCCGGGCTGACCGGAACCTAGCGTATCGGGCAGATCCATTGTCAGATCGAACGAACCGATGCTGAGAGGCGTCAGATTCGGCCAGACCGGCTGTTCTCCGGAATTCAATTCGAAGTAGGCGGGTGTAACGGTTGCGACGCCTTCCGGATTCATCCGAATGGGAATCCTCAATCGAGGCGCCCCATAGCGATACGTCGAGGTTTCGCCGGCATTCGAAATCGTCAGATATAACGGAATCGAGTCACCTATCCGAATTCTTAGGGAATCCGAATTCCAGGATGCGGTGGCTCGCTGTAAGTTGAACGTGAACAGCGAATCTTCGAAACCGTCGGCGCTCAAGCGAACCTGCGCGCTTCCGGATGAGTCCAAGGCGTGAACCAATATCGATTGTCCGCCTCCGCCCGATCCCACCGTGAAGGCCAGATTCACCGCGGCAGACGGCGCCCCATCGGAAGTTCGCGATACGAGCAGTTTGCCCGGATCGAGGCTGGTTACGCGAACAATCGCGTTGTCCGAAAGGGTCAGTCCATTCTCCACCGCGATCTGCATCTGCCCCATAAAATCCTTGGCCGCCCGGAATGGCGGCGTGTAGCTATTCTGCCCGCGCATGGTGAAGCGAAGCCGTTTGACCGTGACTGCGACGCGGTTTTTCAGAACGGCAACCGGGTCAGGCAGGGCCATGGTAATGTTCGCCGTTCCGGCTGACTTGGCGTTTAGAGTGGTCCTCGCGGATACATTTTGTCCGCTCATTGTCAGCGTGGACTTCTCCAGCGAAACAATGTCTGGCGCTGAGGAAATCAACGTGGCCGTGATCGTCACGCCCGCTCGTAAAGCGGTCAGTGTATACACGCTTTGCCCCGCCAATGAGACATCGACTGTAGCCGTTGATGTGCCGCTATAAACTTCCGGGCTCGCATTGATTCTCGCCACCAGCGCTTCAATCGGGATGACTTGTTCGAGCGGTTCAAAGCCGCTGCCCGTGACGCGGACGCTCGCCTGGCCAGAGGATGCCAGCCCCACCAGATAGAACTGCTGTCCGCGGACGGTTTGGATAGATGCAGCTCCGGGATCGCTCAATGAAGTGCTGATCAACAGGCGAGAAGGGTCGGACGATTCCACGCGGATGGGGTCCGGTGTAAACGTTGGTGGAAAGGATTGATTCGGAGCCGTGGATATCACGGTCGCTTGAGTCAAAGCGTTGCGGACCGCAGCCGAAAAGTTCAACAGGTTGTTGGAATTGAGAACCGTAACCTCCACTCGCGAGCGGCGATCGAAGTCCGTAAAGCCCTCGGGCTGAACGAGAGTGAATACGGTGCTTCCAGGCTCCAGGACGCGAAGTCCCACCGGCAAGTTGACGCTGGCATTCGCTATGGCGCGAACGGATCCAGCGGCTTCGGCGGAACGGCCTTCGCGGCGGATCGCGAGTTCGAGTTCGAGGCCGGGACGCAAGGCTTGCGCCGCATACGGAAGTCCGGTTGCTGGATCGAGCGCAAAGGATGAGATTCCGAGTGCGGGCAAGGTGTCACGCATGGTCGCGCGCACACGAATTGCATTGAATCCGAATCCGGAGGGCGTGGTCACCACTGGGACGGATGCCTGCAAGCCATCCGGACCGCGTAAGACAAGCGATGTCTGCCGGCCCGCAGTCAAGGCAACGATGGTCACCGCGGACGGGAATTGCGTGGAGGAGTACTCGCTGGTAAGGGCATCGTTGGAAATCAACTGCGCCACAGCCGGATCGGAGACGGAGACTCGATACGTGCCTTGGAGTTGAGTGCCGTTGAACCTGCCAAAATTCGTGATTGTCTGAAGATCCTTGCCCACGCGGATTTCCGCTGGCGTGTCCACCAGACCGGCCGGCGGTTTCACCGTGACTTCGATCTTCGCCGGCCCGTCGATGCTCAAGCCAGGGGGGCTGATCGCGGTCATCTCGATCGATGCGCTCCCTACGGCTTTCGCATTGAATGGGAAAACCAGTTGGTTGTACTGCAGCCGGTCTAACGTTACCCGAGTCTCCTTTGGAGCCGCAATCGCGGGATTGGAACTGGACAGCTGCAGTTCGATCGGCGGTGCTCCCGGCCGATTGAAATAAGATCTAAAGGGCGTCGCGCCCTCAAATGACATCCGCAAATAGACGTTTCCGGATTCGCCCTCGAACGCCTTGGCGGGGGTGGAAGTTAGGTAGCTGGGACGAAATTCCAGAACAGTAGAGATGTCGGCGTCGAAATCAGGAGAACTCATCGTGATTTCACATTCACCTTCTCCGACGGAGGCGACTACGGTCGCATTAAGATACTGGCCACCCTTAAGTATGTACTCCTGAGACCAAGGTGCGTAACCATTTCCGTCGGCCACCAGTGCTTTCCCCGGATCGCAGGTGCGAATTTTCACGTCAGCGCCGGCCCGGATTGCGTTTACAGAAGAGACGGGCAGATAGATCCCCAAGTCTTTGCCGAGCAGAATTCGAGATGGCAAAGTGGGCGCAGCGGCGGTCACGGTGATTGTCATCCCACCAGCGGGAAACACCGGAATCTCCGACCGGAGAGAAATGGTCGCGGATCCTCTTCCGTTGACCTGCAAACCGGTATAGCTCTGAAAAGGGATCGGGCTGGCCACCTCCGGCGCAGAACTGATCCATTCGAGTTTCAGATCCTCGGTGGAGTCCCCACATGCTTCGAGGCGGTTGAGACCGCGATTCAGTGCGCAATACCGGGCATTGAGAGTTTGCTGGGGACTCCACAATGTGAGCCGGGCCGGAAGCTGAGCTATTGCAAGCACTGCGGGATACAACGAAATCCTGATCCGGCGGGAAAGAAAGCCTGGCATGGAGACTTCGATTTCGGCTTCTCCGGAGTCCTGCATTCCGGCGATCGAAATGTTGCGCCGGTCCATCCGAATCTCGTCGAAGAGCTCGCCATCGCTCCAAATCCGAACTTTGCCGGGATCCAGTGAACGCACCGTGGCCTGCACCTGTTGGGACGTCTGCGAAATCTGTAGATTCAGCGCCATCCGGCCGCCTTTGGCGACTGCCATCCGGCTGGGAGCAATGATTTCGGCAGAGCCTATGTTTGCCGAGAAGCCGTCTAACTGGCGATCCTTGCTTGCGCCGGCCATTCCCGGCAGATCCGGAGATGTGGTTTCTCCTACAATGCGGATCGGGCCGCCTTCCAATGCGGTCACGGACCGAGTACGGGCATGGCCCGTCCCACCGTAGTATGTTGAAAATTGCAAGAGGCCCGCGTCGGTATAACTTGCCAGAAAACCGTCCGTTCCTCCTGCTAAACGTGGTTGGACAGCATCGACGACGGGGAAATCGGCGCTTTGAGTGGCGCCGGCAACCAGAAACTGACCATCGCTGCGAATTGCGGCCGCGGTGACTTCTTCGTCTCCGCTGCCTCCCAGTAAAGTCACAAAAGGAATTTCGCCTTCGACGGGAAGGAACCGCAAGGCGAATGCGTCCATGCCCCCACCCAGTTTCTGCTGGGCTGCCCCGGGAGTGACAGGAAAATCAGGTGAATTCGTAATGCCCGCCAAAAGGACCGACTGCAGGTTGACAAAAGAGCCCAGCGAAGTGGAGGAATTGACGCCGATGGCTCGGAATCCGTCCTCTCCGGATCCGCCAAGCAGGCGGGTTTGATCTATTCGGTTGCCCGCCTTGTCCGTTCCGACAAATGTCATAAAAGCGTCCGACGGGCCTTTGCGGCTTCCGTCCGTTATCCACGGGAAATCCGGAGATCCAGTCTCTCCAAACACCCAGTAGCCACTACGCTCCAGGGTCGACGATGGAACGATCGCCCATGCGGAATCGTCGCCAGTTCCGCCCAAGTATGTGAGATTGTACGGCGTGGGATCACCAGTAGAGGAAATGAAGTAGGTCGCGGCAAATCCGTCCTTCCCACCCCCAAGGGCTGTCTGAAAGCCGATCGATGCAGTCAGGTCGGCGGAGTCGGTAACCCCCGCCAGATACATAGTCGTCCCCAACATCATTCCGCCGAGAATCCGGTCGTCACCGGAGCCACCCACGTAATCTCCGCGAATAGACACTCCCGGGCTGTAGGGCGAAAACAAGCTGAACACGAGAACGAATCCGTCTGAGGCGCCACCGCGATACTGCTGCGGTTGACCATCTATTCTTCTCGCCAAATCCCTGGAGTTCGTATTTCCAGCGATTGCGACAAAATTATAGTTGCGCTGGATGAGCGATACGCCAGAATAGAATGGCCCGGCGGTGGTTGCCTCATCGTCACCCGAGCCTCCTATGATGAAATGCTGAGTCCCAATGCCGAACGGGAGGCCGGAATATATGCCGATGTTGCCATTGAATTGAAGGAAGATGTCGCGTCCGCGCCGGTTTCCGGTCACACCCTGGAAGTCCACCGAAGAGGTGTTTCCGACAATATAGTCCTGGCCGGCGAACACCACCTGATCGTCCAACTCTCCGCCCAAGTAGGAGGCGGTTTCGATCACCGGATCCACCACCAGCGGCAACGAGGCATCGTATCTTCCGAGCACCAGCCGGAATTCGTTTTTCGCCCCAGTTGAGGCGAACTGTCCGGCAACCCGAGTCCGAACGCCCGCCTTCATCTGATAGGTTTCCGGAATGCGCTGCCGCAGCACTCCCGCCGGTGTGGATACTTCGATCTCCCCCGAAGCAAGCGCCCGCGCGGGCCACTGAGATCTGAGACGGAACCGGACCTTGGCAGGATCGGCGTTCGCCTGCAATACCAGGTCGTACTCAATTCTTCCGTCCTTCCCATAGACAGCGAGGTCGATTCCTGGATACACGGCCCTGCGCTCGATCCGTTCGTACCGGGGCACGTTGGAGATCCATTTGGAAGGATCGTTGCCCAGCAAATAGGAAGTGCTCCCGCTCGCAGATCCCACGGGGTTCCATGCCTGCGGTGGCGGAGCGCCGACAAATTCCATGTGGACCGTCGAGACAACCCGCCCGGCGCCGTGCAATTCGATTCCAATGTCGCGGGGACCGAAAAACACCGTCTGCCCCTTGGCACGCGCCAGATACGAATAAGCTTCTGTGGTTTGGCCTAAATTCCGCTCAAAGGAAACGGTTCCCCCGGCGGCGGCAATGGCGGCTGTGGCGGCGCCGAGCGCCAATACTGAAATACGTTGTGTCATCAAAAAGGGTCTCACTCAACGACAACGAGGATCCGGCCATAGGATGAGGAAGCCACAAATCCCGCGGGTGGCTCCAGGCTGATGATCGCTGTCCCGCGTTTCAGCGGGCGCACCACGATATCGCGACGCCCGGAACCCGGTTGGAACTCGATCGAACTCTCGGAAACGCTGGCCACCGTGGGATCGGACGATTGCACCTGCACCCGGACCGGCGGTTGGCCTGGCGCCAGGGCAGCTTCGGTCACCCCGTAAGTGGCAGGATTGATCATCAACAACCGCAAGGCTGCCGGCCCACCGGTAAGCGGGATGCGCGCGTTGCCATCAGGATAGTTAATCGCAAATTCTGTCGACCGCAAAGTAATCCTTTTGCTGGCCGGAATGACGTCAGGTCCGGAAAGCTCGAGCGAGACTTCCTGGTCGCTGGCCCCGGAACCGAGCAGGTAAATCTGGTTCAGTTTGGTGGGCACGTCAAGGGATGAGGACCACGGCCCCTCCGGCTGCAACGAAAGCTGCACCACCCCGGCTGGTACGACAGTAAGTTGCACGGTTGGCCGCTGCGTCGGATAGTAGGACCCGATGGAGGCCGTTGCCGCAAGCCCTCTCCCGATCAGCGGAGACGCGTTGATTTCGACGCTCCACCGGGTCACGCGAAGCGACCGCCTGGCGGTTCCAAAGACTGGAAAGCGCCCGTCAGACTCGAAAGTCAGTTCGGCGCTGCCGGGCTGAAGAAAATCAAGGGAAAAAACGGTGGATGGATTCGTGCGGGATGGCGTGCCGGAATCATCGCGAACCCGGACAATCGAGGGGTCGTTCGACGTGAGCCGAAACGCCCCGCGCACTCCGAACCGGGGCGTGAAGTATCCGCTCAACACCTCGGTCCCTCTTACCGGCGCCAGGCGAATTGTGAAATTGTTGTTTGAGCCCGGACTAGCCAGCGCGGGTAACTCAGGGAGCACTGCCACCGACGGCAGGAGTTCCACGTGGACAATCAACTCGTCCACCCCAGGGATGTTGATCCTCACGCGCGCGGTTCCAGACGAAGCGATGCCGTGCATAACGATGGATCCTCCCCCAGGCGGAACCGCGACGGACTCTTTTCCAGCTTCTTCCGTAGTCGAAGAGAGTAACAACCGCTCCGGATCCAAGCTGGTCGCGGTGAGAGGCGCATCGTTTTTCGCTCCCAGCAATGCGAAACCCAAAGTGGCAGCCAAATCTCGTCCCACAATGGGCTCGGTTGTGACCGAGAGGCGCGGCTTGGTAACTCGCACCGCTGGCCCCGGCGTGTCGATGAATCCTTCGGGCTGTACGATCGAGAGTTGCGCCGACCCGTATCCGTTGAGCCGGGCGCCAACCGTCCCACTGCTCGCCGCGTCGGAAAGCAACGGCGTCGGAGGGCGGATCTCCAATATTTCAGGACGATCACTCGTGACCTTGACCAAAAACGGATCCGTTCCCCCGCGCAGCTGACCCCAGTCGCGCAGGGTGTCATTTGTTCCCAAATCAGCCACAATTCGGGGTGCTACAGAGAGACTCACGGTGTCCGTCATGGGATTCGCCGTCGAGAACTCAAAAGTCTGATTCTGAAATCCGATCGTCGCCGGCCGCAAGTGAACCCACACCTCGCTGTATTTGCCGCCTTCATGCTCGACCAGGACGCGCACCGTTCCTTCGGTCGCGTATGCCCGAATAAAGATACGCGATCCAGCGCTCTCAACCTCGCTGAAATCGGGTCCATTGCCCGTCATCGCGAGCCGCACCTTCCCCGGATCGGAAGAAATCGCGCGGAATCTCCCAGGCGGGCCGCTCGAATTCCCAAATTCCACCTGGAGGGGGCTGCCGGTCAAGAAACGGTACGAAGACCACGGCACTGAAGATGAGGTCGCGCCTGAGCTGATTCGCACCGCGCCGTATGCCGGCGGTTCGACGAATGGTCCCGCTGGAGTAAAGAATCGCACCGTCATGGAGCCTGAACCGAAACAGGCGGCTTCCAAGGTCCAAAACGAGCCGGCGGAACTGGCGGTCTCGGCAAACACACAGTTGCTTCCACCGGACGATATCGTTTTGACCGAAGGGTACGACAGGAGTTCGTCCGGCTCGGATTGGCGGCCTGCCGCGGCAAATTGTTTGGTGACTGGATCGACGTACACAGCTCTGAGCAGTATCTGTCCCTTGCCGTTCATCGTCAATTCTTGCGCCGCTGGAACCAGCAGGACCGGCATGATCCGAATCGTGGACTGGTAGCGCCTTCCGTTGGCCGTCACGGTAATCGTGGTCGACTGTCCGGCCCGTCCAACGGCCTGGAAATTGATTCCATTCCGCAGCGCACAGCCGGGAATTGAAATCTTCGTGGGCGTTTCGGTTGTTGAGTAGTTTGCCCGAAACCTGGCTACGGCCGCACTTCCGATTTCAACCTCGCACGTTGGCGCGGGGTCGGGGAAATCGTGGCTCGCGTAGATGGTTTGCGTAAGCCGCTCGCCAACCAGGATGTCACCTTCCGGCCAATTCACAGATACATCTTTGACCTCTATGCGCATCGTCAACGGCGAACGGGTCCGGATTCCCGCGGGAACCGGGATCGATACCGTAGTTTGTCCAGGGCGCACCGCCCGGAATCTGAACGCGGTCCGATTGAAGTCGAACCAGGACTGGTAGACATACACGATGCCATTGCCTGTCGTCCGGAAGGCTTCAAACACGTCAAACAGGAAAGAAGCTGCGGAACGTTTGACGTACCCCGGCGGAGGATCCCCGTCTGGTTCCACGCTCAAGCTCCCAAATACAAAGCCATCGACAGGAATGGTCGCGGATGCCGGGTATAGCCCTGCGATTGCTGGGCCGCAGGAGAATTGATACACGTTGGTGCCAAGGTCCCAGTCGAGGTTTTCGACAGTCACCTGAACGTCCCGGCAGTCGCTCGAGAGGATTCTCACGTAGCCTGGCGCCGCCACTGTGCCCGACTCCATCAGTTGTCCTGTATCACCCACAACTGCGACGCTGGCTGCGTCGGTAGACGTTACGCGAAGCCTTCCAATGAAGTTTCCTGTCAGACTGATCTCCGCGCCATACGCCACATACGACCGGTTCGGACTCGCCGGGAGGACTGGCCGCGGATTTGTGGTGACATTCACCTCGATGCTCGATTCGGCCGTCGATTCGAACTCGGGTGACGAAGCGGTGAGAACGTAGGTTCCTTCCCGAAGTGCATCCACCGGGATGTATCCAGGTTGCGGCCCGGCTTCGGACTCGGGGCGGAATCGCTGCCGCAAGCCCGTGCTGTCCGAAGACGCCAGCATGGGATAGGCCCGAAGACCAGGACGCAACGTTTGAGCCGGCAAGCCTTTGCCTGTCAACGGATCGAGCGGGGTATAAGCGATACCGACGTAAAGACTCTGGTTGGGTGGCAAAAACGCTGGAGAGGTTGCCGTCGGCACGATTGCGGACCGGGCCAGCTGCACTGGAACAATCCGGGTGGGAATCCCCGGTCCCGAGATCACCGCATCGACCATGCCGCTCGAATCCAGCGCCTGCGCAAAAACCTGCGTTGGGCGGCCATAAGGGTCTGAAGAGATCACATAGGAGACCTGGGCCGACCCAGGTACACTCGTGTCGGCGGACAACAGAAGTCTCTTGGGGTCCGAACTGCGGACGGTGAAAAGGGCAGCTTCGGACTCTGGCGCCGAGACAATGATCGGAATCTGCGCCTGCAGATTCTTACCCACGAGAATCCCTTGCCCCCAACTTTGGGCGAATTCGAGGTCCATCGTGAAACCCCAGCCGGCGTCCCCAGCCTTCAAAAACTCATCCGGTTGACCGGCGAAAACGCTCTCGAGCCAAAGCGGCGACCGGCTGATGCCGCCGGCGCGAATCAACGCCTTGCCCGCAGTCAAGTAGTTGAATGGAAGGGCCGCCAGCGTGGTGATCCGGTCATCGCCTTCGCCTCCGATCACGTTGGCCCACATCAGCTTTCCTGCGCCGTCGATTTGTGCGATAAATCCGTCGGAGCCCCCGCCCAAGCCAAGTTGAACCGGATTGGGCCCGGTCTGCAAATCAGCCGACAAAGTCGAACCCGCCACCAACACGTCTTCGCCAAGGTTCGGGACGACGGCATAAGGAATATCATCGGCCGATCCTCCGAACAAGAACGACTTCAAAACACGGAACCCATCCGGGTCGAGCTTCAGGACAAAGCAATCCAGGCCGCGGGCCGCCGGGTTGAGCGCACCTGCAACGGCGGTTGGAAAGTCTTTCGAGTTTGTCGAACCGGCTGCAATCACCTGCACCGTCCGGCTGTCGGAGAGCTTTTGCGTCACAAGGGCCTGAATCCGGTCCTCTCCCGATCCCCCCCAAAAGCTGGATCGCAGCATTTCCGCGGGTTTGCCGCTCTCCATTCGAAAGGCGCCGAACCAACCGTCGGTTCCGCCACCCAGTGCGCCCTGCAGGGGCCGCAGCATGGGAAAGTCCGGCGACTTGGTGTAGCCGGCAATCACGTAGGTCTTGTTACCGCCAGCGTTGGTAACTGGAGCGATTGAGGTGGCATGGTCATCCGCTTGACCGCCGATGATAGTGATGGAGGTTTCGAGACTCTCGGCCGAACCAAGTATGCCGATCAGCACATCCGTATCGCCGCTCCCGCCCAGCCGGTATGGAATCCTTCCGCTCATCATCGCCGTAATGGGCGCTGCTGTCACTTCGCCTGCAAAAACAACCTGGCTCGATGCATCGATCGCGGTGAGCCGTTCGTTGCCGGTTCCGCCCACATAGCTCGCATAGGAAACAGAACCGCCGGGTTGTGTTGTCAGGACGAGGCCATCCGTATCCCCGCCCCCGTATTCCGTTTGGGCAGAATACCCATAGGAGGCGACCACAGGGAAGTCACGCGAAGTGGTGTAACCTGCAACGGCGATTCCGAAGGACGACTGACTGGCTGCCAGCGCCACATCGTCACCGGAACCTCCCCAGAAGGTATAGAAAACGGCGCCGTCGGAGTTCATCGATCGGATGAAAATGTCAGCATCGCTTCCGCCCATCGGCCGGTTCCAGAGCCGCGACCGCGTGACGCCCACCGTGATGTCGCCCACCACCGCGACAACCTCGTCGGCGCCTTCGCCCGTGCCAAAGACATTACGCCCGCGAATCACGGGATCGACAATCAGGTCCCGGTTCGCGTCATGGGCCTCGACCTCCAGGCGATAGACATCGCGCTGCGGAGTGGTTCGGAACCGCGAGCGTACGGGAAGCTTCCTGCCATCCGAAGCAATCTGAAAGGTCGTGGGAGGCTGCTGCACGAGTCCAGCTACGTGGAGGCGCCCCGTTGCGGCGTCGAGCGTACCTCCCGGCACATGCAGCCGGATTGACTCGAGATCCGCGCCGGGCCGAATGCGAATATCATATTCGATCTCGCCCTCCATCTCATAGATCACAAGGTCGACGCCGGGATAAAGGTTTTCTCGCTCCAAACGGGCAAATGCCGGCGCATTGCGAATCCATTTTGAAGCATCGTTTCCAATGTGATAGCTGATGCGGGAAACTGCCTTTCCGGATGGCCTTAAACCTCCGCTGGCGCTGCTGCCGAGCCACCTCCATTCCGCGTTCCCGCCCTCTGGAGAAAGGAATTGCATTCTACCGTCGTCAAAAAAGAAAACACTGGCTCCGTTACGAGTTCGTGCGAGGAATCGAGCATCACCGGGTGCTTGCCCGAGGTTGGTTTCAAAACGTACTCGTGAGCCGGCGAATAGGGAAATAATAGTAAGAACGGCGAGAATAGCGAAGCGCATGAGGAAGGTACAGCATAGATGATACTGCAATACACCGGGTATTGCCATTTGCGCGACCGATTGACTCTCATCTGAGCGGCCAGTCTTGCAAGGAGACTGGAATGGCGCTCCGTCGAAAAACAAAGGGTGCGTGACGCCGCGAATCCGGCTTCAGCGGATCCGGCATTATGGACCTCTCGCCAACTGCCGACTACTGCAAACCTGCGCGCAGCCGGTGGCTGCTTCCGCCGCGAGGGAATCGGTGGATTGAGCAGAGCGGCGGTGAATCGCCCCACTGTTCCCGCCACAATTCCCCAACAGCACATTCACTCCAACGGCCTTGGACAAGTTCAACACGTTCAATCAATTGAATGTGTCCACCCAGACGACTGATTACAACAACGATGGAACACAGAGTTTGATTGGCGGCTATCGACGCGGAAGGCAGACTCACCAGCTCGACGCTGGGAGGCGTCCGGTATCGGTATTTGTATGACGCCTCCGGGCTTCGGGTGGACCCACTATTTTTATGACGCGGACAGCGAACCGCAAGTCGAAATCAACCCGCCAGATCTACCTTGTGCGACTTGCTACTTCACTGTGGACCGGCTTGGAAGCACGCGCATGGTGACCGACGCCGCGGCCAACCTCGTGCGGCGATATGACTATCTGCCATTTGGGCAAGAGATCCCGGCTGATGGAACGGTGCGGACCGCCGATGCAGGATTTCAGACGATGCAGCAGACAGCGGCGGATGGATTCAATCCGAAGTTCACTGGGCAGATAAGGGACATCGAGACGGGGCTCGACTATTTCTATATGCGGTACTACAGTCCGGAGCAGGGACGTTTCGTGAGTCCCGACCCGGAGAATGCAGGCGCGGAAGTAGTCGAGCCGCAGAGTTGGAATGGCTACACCTATGCCCTGAACAATCCCACAATTTACGTGGATCCGGCCGGTTTGCAAAGTGGTGTAACCCAAGGTCCGAATCCCACGGGCGGCACCAGTTCCACGTCATTTGACTTTCAAATCCAGTAGGTGGATATCCCTTTGACTCAGCAAGCCACTATATGTTGTGGTCGGCGGCAGAAGCCTTTCTGATCATCGAGTCGTAAGTGGCCGGTGGGGTGGCGATGGCCTGCTGCATGAGCCGGTAGAACAGTTTGCCGCGGCTCTTTGACTTGCGGCGGTTGAACCGGAACGTGTACTCATCCAGATAGTAGGGTAGTTGCCATTGGGCGACTGCGCCTTGGTGAGTTCCGAGCAACCAGCGCTTCAAGAGGGAGGCTGTTCGATGCACGCGAGGAAGCAGCTTGGAAGCCTCTTTCTGACGCTTGCCGATGATGGTCACATGGCGCTCGTACCCCTTGACCTCCAGGCCTGAGTATCCGGACCAGCCGTCCGTATGAACCGTACTCCCTGGTTCGATGCTGTCGGAAACGAACGTGTGGAGGCTCTCTTCCGAACCGTCGGGAATCATTCGTAGCCGAAGACCTCCGAATCCACGACCTCTCCACATCGCGGCCTAGAC
>JACXTT010001787.1_pt1 | contig 35298 bp, 24 predicted proteins | sample 9270951 | NCBI WGS metagenome assembly JACXTT01 (sample SAMN15532306, study PRJNA645909) | rock metagenome | isolation source: weathered quartz diorite | place: Puerto Rico | collected 2017-06-21 | reverse complement strand
TATAGCGACGTTCATCGCCAGCAAGCCGGCTCCTACAAAGAACGCCCGCGTTAGCGTTGACGGCCATTGCGCGCCAGCAACTGTCGACCGGCCATCCCTGAAGGATTGCGTTCGGCCCGCAAGGTTTCCAGTGCCCGATAAGGCGCCTCGGTCCAGAACGCCACCCGCTCCTTGAGCCGCTCGGACGCCTCCCGGTGCTTGTCCTGGCTATCCGGCACAAACACCTGGTCCGGCTGCTTGGCGTGCTGGCGCACGACAGAAAACATCAGGTCGCGTTGCCCAGCGGCCAGCCCGAAGAACTCGCCCAGATGCCCCTCCAACGCTCCCGGCAACTCGCTGTAGTTGACCGGTAAACCGCCAAAGGCCACACAGTGCTCCCAGCCCTGCTGGAGGATTCGCCCGAGGCGCGCAGCGATGTAGTCTTCCCGCGAGTCGTCCTGCCCCGGGGTGTCCAGCGAACTGTTGCCGATCATCCCCGGCGCCATATGCAGGCCGGTCCGGCGCAGATGGGACACGGCGATCTCCAGCGGGTCGCGGTACAGGAATAGCCAGGGCGTCTCGGGAAAGCACTCACGCAACAACGGCAACTCGCCGATATTCCAGGCATCCAGCTTGACCACCAGCGCCTCCTCGCTGCCACGCCGACGCTGGCCGTAAGCGGCCAGCAAGCCGCGCAACGCCGCACGCCGCGCCTGTGGCTCGAGGTCGTCACGCAACAGGCGGTCGAGAGGCGGCGGCTCGCTGATCACGATATGGTTGTCCAACTGCGCCAACATCTGGCCGATCAGCGTCGAACCGCACCGCGAGGCGTGGTAGATGAATGCGCTCGGCGCCACGGCCGGTACCTGCCATTCACTGAGCACCGCCAACGGCGTCTCACGCCGGAAGGCCTGGTTGAACGGCAGTTGCAGGGCATCCTCCACCGCATCGCCAAAGAACGGCTGATCCAGCCGGCGCTCACCGAACCAGCACCAGTCGACACGCCAATGCGCGTCTTCGCGCCAGACGCGAATCGGCAGCCAGTCCTTCAGGCCGTCCATGCTTGATTCCAATTGCGCCGACCGCGGGCCATGGCCGCGCGCAGGTCCTCGCGGGCGAAGTGCAGGTCATGGGCAGCGGCCCGCTCCAGGGTCCGGGCGATAAAGGCTTCGCTGTCGGTTTGCGCCTGGAGTTCCCGGCACAGTTGCGGATCACGCTCCAGCCACTGGCGAAACTGCTCGAGCGCCATGGCCGCCCGGCCCGTGCCGGGGGCCGGGGTAGTCGGCAAGCCCGCGACGATCTGCTGTTCCAGCCAGGCATTCGGACGGCAATCGAGCACCAGGTGGACCCGCTCACGATCGCTCCAGTTGTCGACACTGTGGGGTCGCGCCAGATCGAGAAACCAGCATTCGCCGGCCATCATGGGGATGCGTTGCCCATCGAGCATGAACTCCACGTCGGGCGGGCTGAGCAGGGGGATATGCAGGCGCCGGTCGGCATCCGGGGGACTGAGGTCGTAATCGCGGTGTTCATGAATCCGCCCGCCCGGCCCCAGGCGTAGCAGGCGCGCCGAACGGATTTCCAGGGGCAGGCCCTGCAAGCCATAGGACCATTTCGGGTCTTCCAGCCAGGGCTTGCGCGCAACGGCCTCGCCCTTGCCCGGAGCCAGTTCGGACGGGGCATCGTTGGCGGAAACCAGCGCCACCCCGCTCCAGTCGTCCGTGTAGTAATCGCGATTGAAATGCGCCACCCAGTCGCTCTCGCGCAACTGCGCCAGGGCCTGCCGCAACAGTGGCAAGTCCACGGCGACCGGCAGGCGGGAAAACGCCGGCCGGCTCAGGAGCTGACTCCAGCCGCGCGCGCCCCGTCGAGCCAGCGCCCGACACGGGCCTCGCGCTGGCTACGGCGGAGGCTGGCCCGAGGGGCCAGCCAATCATTGCCCCTGGGCATGACTCACAGGCTCATCGATCCGGCCCGCCGCCCACTCGGACTCACGCGTTTCCAAGGCCCCGGCAATCGCCTGGATCTTGGTCGAGGAGACCTCCGGCGGCAACGGGTCAAGCCCGGCGCTGGCAAAGATCTGCCCGTAGGCGTTGCGCAGGTCGGCATAGGCCAGGTCGCGGCGCAGATCGGCCTGCAAGGTGTTGAGCTCGCCCTGGATCAGGTCCAGTTCGCCCAGCCCCGCGGCCTTGTAGCGGTTGCGCAGTTGACCGGCGATCTGCCCGTCGATGCTCGACAGTTCCTGGCTGGTCTTGAACTGACGCAGCGCTTCACGGTAGTTGGCATTGGCCACGTAGAGCTGGGCCAGCACCGCGATGGACATGGCCTGGCGGCGCGCCGTGGCGACTTCTTCGCCAGCCTTGGCGACATCGATGGCCGCCGGGGCGGAGATCACGTTGAACAGGTTCCAGGTGACCTTGACGCCGTAGTCGGCCCACTTGTCGTTGACCAGGAAGGAGTTGCTGTCGTAATGGCCGCCGGCGGAGAACTCCAGGCCTGGCAGCAGGCGCAGCATGGCCTTGCGGGTTTCGTTGGCGCTGATGCGGGTCTGGTAGTCCTGCTCGCGCAGTTCCGGACGGCTGGTCAGGGCTTCCTGTTCCAGCTTGGCCATGTCGACCTTGAGCTCCGGGATCTCGTAGTTGTCCGGGGTCGCCAGGGTCAGCTCGGTGCCCATGGGCAGGTTGATCAGGGTCGCCAGCTCGGTCTTGGCCAAAGTCAGCGCCTTGCGCTGCTCTTCCAACTGGCGCGTGGCGACGATCAGCGCGCGCTGGTAGCCCAGGGCCTGGACCGGATCGCCGATACGCTGTTCGCTCATTTTCTCGCTGTTGCCCTGGGCCTGCTCGACCCGCGCCATCAGGCTGTCGATCTGCTTGAGCAGGCGCTCGGCGGCCACGGCGCGCCAGTAGGCCGAGCGTACGTCCTGGACGATGGTGTTGACCACCTTGCGCCGCCGTTCCTGGACGATCAGCCGTTGGTCGCCCTGCTGCTTGGCGTTGATGTAGCTCACGCCGAAGTCGAGCACGTTCCACACCATGGTCAGGTCGGCGACGCGGCGGTCGCGGTCCTGGGAGGTCGAGGGTTCCAGGGACTGGGTGCCGGTCCTGATGCTCTGGCTACTGGAGGCACTGACGTTGTTACGCCCGGCGTAGCCGGCGTCCAGCGCCATGCGCGGCAGCATGTCGAAACTGGCGAGGTCGAGTTGGCGCTTGGCCAAGGCCTCTTCCATGACCTTGAGCCGGCCTTCGAGGTTGTACTTCACCGCGCGAGCCATGGCCTCGTGCAAGGTCAACGGGCCACTCAATGGCTCCTGATCCTTGAACATGGTCTGCATATCGCTCTTGGCACGCTGTTCGCTGACGCTACGATCGATTGGCTGGCTGGTGACGGCACAACCGCTGACGACCAGCGCCAGCATACTGACGCTGAACAACTTATGACTTCTTCTCATCCCTAACACCGCCCCCTGACTAGCACATTCTTTTTTATAGGCGCCGACAAGCGTCGGCGCAGATCCCCAATAGTGTTCAGGCCGACATTTCGCTGATGCCGACTTGTTCCAACGCCCAGGCTAGTTCATGCAACTGTTTCTGCTCGGTATCTTTGATTTTCTGTAATTGCTGCCCCAGGGTTGGCGCGCCGAAAAGGCCGCGCGCACCCTGGGCCGGATCACCAGAGCCCTGGCCGTTGCGGCCGAAGGACTGGCCGCTGGAGGTGTCGCTGTTGCTCGACTCGTGGGTGAAGACGGTCGACAGGGTACTGTTGCCGAACACCCCGCCATCGCCGCCGCCAAAACCGAGGAAGCCACTGGCGTTGCCGTGGCCGCCGCTATCGGTGCTGAACACCTGGGAGATAAAGCTCGGTGCCAGCGCGTTGTGGTTGATGAAGATATTGCCCACTGGCGGCAGGCCATCACCCGAGGTCCGTTGTTCGAACAACGGCGGGAAGCCCAGCGGCGCACCGAGGTTGCCAGTCGGCAGGCTGCTGACCGACGGCAGCAACGGTTGGTTCGGCGCATCTGGATGCGCTGCCGATCCGTCTACCCGGAACTGCGGATCGCCACCCAGCGCGATCGTGGTGATCGCGTAGTTGTTGGAGTTGGCGAAGCCGGTTCCGGCGTTGCCGGCAAGGTCGGTGACCAGGCTGTTGTCCAGGGTGATGAAGTTGCTCGGGTCGACGATGTTCGCCGTCGGCGTCAGGGTCGCGGTCCAGGTCTTGCCGCCGTCGGCGCTGGCCAGGTTGGACAGGACGCCGTTGGCCACGCTCAGTTCCGACAGGTCGAAGTGGCTGACCTTCTCGCTGAAGGTGAAGGTCACGACGGTGGTCTGACCGGCGGTGAGGTTCGGGTTGGCGACGCTGATGGTCGCCGTTGGCCGATCGGCATCGACCGCATAGTTGTTGGAAATGGCGATGCTCGCTCCGGCATTGCCGGCGGTATCGTTGACCAGGCTGGTGTCCAGCACAATCAGGTTGGTCGGATCGGTGACCGCAACGGTTGGCGTCAGGGTCGCGGTCCAGGTCTTGCCGCCGTCGGCGGTGGCCAGGTTGGACAGGGTTCCGTTGGCAACGCTGAGTTCGGACAGGTTGAAGCCGGTCACCACTTCGCTGAAGGCGATGGTCACCGTGGTGGTCTGGCCGATGCCCAGGTTGTTGTTCGCCACGGAGATGGTCGCGGTCGGACGCTGGGTGTCGATCGCATAGTTGTTGGACGAGGTGGTGCCGCTGCCGGCGTTGCCCGCCGCATCCTGTACGCCGCTGTTGTCCAGGGTGATCAGGTTGCTGCTGTCGGTGATATTGCTGGTCGGCGTGAAGGTCGCTGTCCAGGTGATACCACCGTCGCTGCTGCTCACCGCGCTCAGAGTGCCGGTGCCGGTGGGAATCGTCAGGTCGGCATTGCTGAAACCGGTCACCGCCTCGCTGAAGGTAATGGTCACCTGCGAGGTGTCGCCGATCTTCAATGCACTGTTCGCCACCACGATGCTCGCCGTCGGCCGTACCGTATCGACGGTGTAGTTGGCCGAGCTGGTCGTACCGACACCGGCGTTGCCGGCCAGGTCCGTGTAACCGGTGTTGTCCAGCGTGATCACGTTGGTGGGGTTGGTGACGCTGTTGCTCGGGGTGAAAGTCGCCGTCCAGGTGATGCCGCCATCGCTGCTGCTCACCAGGCTCAGGGTACCGTTGGAGACTGTCAGGTCGGCGTTGCTGAAACCGGTCACCGCCTCGCTGAAGGTGATGGTCACCAGCGAAGTGTCGCCAATTTTCATCGCCGGGTTCGCTATCACGATGCTGGCGGTCGGACGCTGGCTGTCGACGGCATAGGCGTTCGAATTGGTAGTACCGGAACCGCTGTTGCCGGCAACGTCGGCCACGCCACTGTTGTCCAGGACAATGTGATTGTTGCCCTGGGTGATCCCCGCCGCCGGCGTCAGGGTCGCGGTCCAGGTGATGTTGTCGCTGGTACTCAGGTTGCTGAGGGAGCCGTTGTCGGTCGTCAGGTCGGCCAGGGTGAAACCGGTCACCGCCTCGCTGAAGGTGATGGTCACCAGCGAGGTACCGCCGACGCCCAAGTGGTCGTTCGCCACCACGACAGTGGCGGTCGGACGCTGGGTGTCGATGGCGTAGTTGTTGGAGTCGGTGGTGCCGGTGCCGACATTGCCCGAGGCGGCCGCCTGGACCCCGGTGTTGTCCAGGGTGACCAGGTTGGTGGCGTCGGTAATGTTGCTGCTCGGGGTGAAGGTCGCGGTCCAGGTGATACCGCCGTCGCTGCTGCTCACCGCGCTCAGCGTGCCGTTGGCAATCGTCAGGTCGGCGTTGCTGAAGCCGGTCACCGCCTCGCTGAAGGTGATGGTCACCTGCGAGGTGTCGCCGATTTTCATCGACGGGTTCGCCACAATGATGGTCGCCGTGGGGACCACGGTGTCGATGGTGAAGTTCGCCGAATTGCTGGTGCCCGCGCCGGCGTTGCCGACCAGGTCGGCGATGCCGGTATTGGCCAGGGTGATGACGTTGGTCGCGCTGTTGGTGTTGGTGTTCGGGGTGAGCGTCGCGGTCCAGGTGATGCCGCCGTCGCTGCTGCTCAAGTTGCTCAGGCTACCGTGGCCGGTGCTCAGGTCGGCCAGGGTGAAACCGGTCACCGCCTCGCTGAAGGTGAAGGTCACCAGCGAGGTTTCGCCTGCCGTGAGCACCGGGTCGGCGACGACAATGGTCACGGTCGGCCGCTGGGTGTCGATGGCGAAGTTGTTGGAGTCGGTAGTGCCAGTCCCGGCGTTGCCGCTGAAATCGCTATAGCCGGTATTGTCCAGGGTGATGACGTTACTGGTGTTGGTGATGCTCGCACTCGGGGTGAAGGTCGCGGTCCAGGTGACACCACCGTCGCTGCTGCTCACCGCGCTCAACGTGCCATTGGCGATCGTCAGGTCGGCGTTGGTGAAACCGGTCACGGCTTCCGAGAAGGTAATGGTGACCTGCGCGGTGTCGCCGATTTTCAGGGAGCTGCTCGAGACCACCACGGTCGCGGTCGGGCGCACGCCGTCGATGGCCACGTTGTTGGAGTTGGTGGTGCCGCTGCCGGCGTTGCCCGCCGTATCCTGGACGCCGGTGTTGTCCAGGGTGATGTGGTTGCTCGCGCTGACGATACCCGCGGTCGGGGTGAAGGTCGCGGTCCAGGTGACGCCGCCGTCGCTGCTACTCACCGCGCTCAGGGTGCCATTGCTCACCGTCAGGTCGGCATTGGTGAAACCGGTCACGGCTTCGCTGAAGGTGATGGTCACCGGCGAGGTCTGGCCGATGCCCAGGTCGGTGTTACCGAAGACGATGGTCGCGGTCGGCCGCTGGGTGTCGACGGCGTAGGTGTTCGAGTTGGTGGTACCACTGCCGGCGTTGCCCGCCGCATCGCTGACCCCGGCGTTGTTCAGGGCGATGACATCGCCGGTATGGCTGACCCCGGCGCTCGGCGTCAGGGTCGCGGTCCAGGTGATGCCGCCATCGCTGCTGCTCACCGCGCTCAAGGTGCCGTCGGCGACGGTGAGGTCGGCGTTGGTGAACCCGGTGACCGCCTCGCTGAAGGTGATGGTCACCAACGAGGTGCCGCCGATGTTCAGCGCGTTGTTCGACACCACGATGTTCGCGGTCGGCCGCACGGTATCGACCGTATAAGTGTTGGAGAGGGTCGTGCCAGTACCGGCGTTGGTCGAGGTATCGGTATAGGCAGTGTTGTCCAGGGTAATGACGTTGCCGCTGCTGGTGTTGCTGGCGGTCGGCGTCAGGGTCGCGGTCCAGGTGATGTTGTCGCTGGTGGTCAGGTTGCTCAGGGTACCGTTGGAGGCCGTCATGTCGGACAGGCTGAAACCCGTCACCGCTTCGCTGAAGGTGACGGTCACCGTGGAGGTGCCGCCGATGTTCAACGCAGGACTGCCGACCACGACGGTCGCCGTCGGCCGCACGGTATCGACGCTGTAGTTGTTGGACGAGGTGGTGCCAGTCCCCGGCCCCCCCGAGGAGACACCGGTGACACCGGTATTGTCCAGGACGATATGGTTGGTGGCGCTGGTGGTGCTCGCGCTCGGGGTGAACGTCGCGGTCCAGGTGGTGCCGCCGTCACTGGAGGCGACCGCGCTCAGGGTACCGTTGGAAACCGTCAGGTCGGCGTTGGTGAACCCAGTCACCGCCTGGTTGAAGGTAATGGTCACCAGCGAGGTGCTGCCGATGTGCTGGGCCGTATTGGTAACCACGATGGTCGAGGTCAGGGGCGGCGCATAGTTGGTGTTCAACGTGCCGCCGTCGTTGTAGATGTTGTTCACGGCCGCCGGCGAGGTCCCGTTGCTGCCTCCGCCCAACGCCACACCACCGGAACCGCTGCCACCGACGTTGCCGCTCATGGCCGCGAAGTTGGCGGCGGTCATCAACAGCGTGCCTTTGTTCCAGATCGCGCCGACGCCTTTACCGCCCGCACCACCCGGGTCGGCGGAGCCGCCCAGGCCACCGCCACCGCCACCGCCGCCGCCGGCAGCGATGTTGTTGGAAATCACCGAGGTGCCGACGACGGTCAGGGTGCCGGTGCTGGCGTTGTAGATACCGCCGCTGGCCGAAGCACCGGCGCGACCGGCCCTGTCCCAACCGGAGCCGCCGCCGCCGCCGCCAATGGAAATAGTGCCGTTGTTCGCCGTACCGCCGGCCCCGCCGTTACTGTAGTTGGCGGCCCCTGTACCGCCCGCGCCGCCGACGTTGCTACCACCCTTGCCACCCATGTAGGTGCTGCTGTAGCCACCGCCGTTACCGCCGTGGTTGGAGCTACCGGCGGTACCGCCATAGACCCCCGAACCGAAGCCCGAGGAACCACCATGGCCACCGATTTGCCCGCCAAGAGCACCGCCGCCGCCGCCACCGCCACCGACCGCGCCGCCGACGTAGGGCGCCGTCACCCCGCCGCCGCCGCCGCCGCCCGAGGCCGCGTTGCTGGTCACCGTGACATTGTTCAGGGTCAGATTACCGGCGTTGACAATACCGCCGCCCATCGCCGCGGTGCCGTCGACCCCGGCCGCCGCGCCCTGACCAGCCGCCAGGCCCTGGGTAATGACCAGGCCGTCCAGGGTCGCGGTGACCCCGGAGTTGACCCTGAGCACCTGGGTCTTGTACTGCCCGCTGAGGGTCACATCGGCAACGCCGTCGTGGTTCAGGTCGCCTTCGACGGTGAGGTTCTTGGTGATGACCAGTTGCGAATTCAGGTTGACCGTCATGCTGCTGTTGAAGGTGACGATATCGCCCGCCACCGCGTCGCTCAGGGCCTGGCGCAGCGTGCCGACGCCAGTGTCGGCGTTGCTGGTCACCGTGAGGGTCGACAGGCCGTACTGGTAAGCGGCCATGGCCTCGGCCGACAGCACGTTATGGCTTTCGATGGTGCCGGTGGACACTTCCAGGGTCCAGTCGCCGCCGAGGCCCGTGCGGTTGGTCGAGGCTGCGATATCGCGCCCGGTGTATTGCGCCAGGGAGTCGACAAAGCCGAGACCCTTGTCGCCTGCAGCGGTGTTGCAGGCGTAGAGCAGGATATCGCCGCCGACATTCATGTCATTGCCGATCCGCGCCAGCACATCGGCCCGCGCCGCGACGTTATCCGACGAGAGATAGGTGCTGCCCAGCCACAGGTCGCCCGAGTTGCCGTGGGCGATGATTTCCACGGTACTGACGCCCTTGTGGCCGTCCAGGTAATCGGCAATCTGTTGCAGGCCGTCCTTGCCGGCTTGCAGCACCACCACCTGGGTGCCGGGGGCGACGCCCTTGAGCAGGCTGTCGAAATCCTGGACCCGCGAGTCGACGAAGACCACCGACTGGCCGGGGACGGCTGTCGGCGTCGGGGTGGCCGCGGCCGTGGTTGTATGGGTGGCATCGGCTTGCGATTGGGTATCGGTGCTCGTGGCCGCATGATCGGTGGTCGGCGTCTTCGCCGCATCGGTCGTCGTGTGGTTGGCCGGCTGCGCGGCCTCGGCCACGGTCGCCGCCACGGCGCCGTCGAACAGCATGCGCGGTTCGAGGGGGATGATCATGGGTGAAACCAGGGTTCTCACGCCTTCAGTCCGCGATTTCTGTTTGCTCCACCACATGTTTCACCTGCACTCGAGCGCTCATACGCTCAACCGTTTTTTGTAGGAATAAAAAACCGCGATCAACTGACCGCGGTGTTGGTTTTCATGCGAATGACATTGGCGGCGCTGGCCGAACCATCGTTCCAGAAGGACAGCTCCGCATATTTTTCGAACAGGTCCGGCGGCAGGATCGTGCGCCGCGGCTCCATCGCCACCTTGGGCTTGACCTTGTGCAGGCCGGCGACCCCGAGGGCCTGGTCGAACTCCGGGGCGTCATACACCAGGTGGTCGAAGTCGTGCTCGAACCAGGGTTCGCCGATAAAGTCGTAGACCAGCCGCAACACCCGCTCCGGGGCCTGGGACAGCAGGTCGTAGTCGACCAGCAGCAAGGAGTCGGCGTGTTCGCCGTAATAGGCTTCCTTGAGCGCCGTCCAGGCGAACCCCACCAGGCGATTGCGCTGGGCCAGGGTTTCGCAGCGGCTGTAGACGGTGTTGCGCTCGACCTCATCGTTGAACAGCTTGGTGTTCTCGAAGGGGTTGGCGCGGTACAGCCGTTCGAGGCTGTCCATGACCCAGGCGACATTGCGCACGCAGGCAATGACCTTGGACTGGGGAAACAGGTCCATCAGGGCAGGCAGGCGCGCGGACCACTGGCGATTGGTATCGAAGATGACCGATGACTCGGTCTTGTCGGCGTAATAGGACTCGAACAGCCCGCGCAACAGGCGGCGGCGCATGTCGGTGTCGATCACCGCACCGAACTCGCTGCCGGCGCTGCACTGGTCCAGCACGCTGTTGAACAGGGTGCCGACCGGACTGCTCATGCCAGCATGAAAACGCGGGTTCTGCAGGAGAATGGCGGACAGCAGGGTTGACCCTGACCGCGGCAAACCGGAGATAAAGTGGAAACTGTGCAATCCCTTCACCCTAGACGTCAGTCCATTTGTAGGACAAAGCGTAGCGTAAGGGAATCGTTCACACTAGTAGTATTTTGACATCAATTGTAAGGTCTTTAAGCCAGAAAGGCCCATAAACAACTGGGTTCATGGGCCACGGATTCGACCTAATGGCTCTATATCAAGCCTATGGCGGTTGGTGTCCGCTACACGAAACCTGACAGACTTCATATAAAACGGCCTGGGTGTCGCCGCCGGCATGCTGGTCAATTTTTCGCCAATTGGCCGGAATTGACGGGAATTCATCCGGCGCCACCCGGCTCATCACCAGCCAGACCCGGCCATTACCCGGGGGCAGGTCCTCCAGATGATCGAGGTAGATACCGGCGTTTTCATCGACCAGGGTGCCGAAACCATAGCTGTTGGGCCGGGTCGACACGCCCTTGGCGGTAGGCGGCGTATACAGGCGTGGCGCGGTGGCGCTTTTGTCGTAGTAGCCCCAGGTGAGCAACCAGAACATGTCGCCCAGCACCACCTGGTCGCCAGCGACCGTGTGGCGGTTCATGTACTCGACCATATTGTTGAACTGGTCGTCGACGTCGACGATGTAGTTGTTCCTCAAGCCCACGCCCTCCACCGCCAGGACCGCCACCAGCAGGAGCATGGCCAGGACCTTGAAGCGCTGCGCCAGACGGTCGATGGCCAGGGCCAGGATGATCGGCAGGCCGAGGGCCGGCACGGTCAGGTAGCGCTCGATGAACACCGGCGAGACGAAGGAAATGGCAAACACCAGCACCAACGGCAGGGCGCTGTAGATCACCACCATGGTGTCGAAATGGTAGCGGCTGCGATCGGTCCAGACGAGGAACACTGCCACGGCCGCCATGACGCTCGGCAGGGTGGCGAACAGCCACAGCGGCATGCTTTCCCCATCGTCCTGCGCCATCAGTTGCCAGATCATCGACGGCAGCGAGCTCAAGGTGACCGCCGGCTCCCAGCCGACATCGCCACCGACCTTCAAGTCCTCCATGTGCCGCACCAGGTCGATCAACCCCGGCAACCAGGGCAGGAACAGCAGCACGATCGCCACGTTGGCCAGCCACCACTCGCGGCGGGCGATGTAGCGGTGCGCGCTACCGGGCTGTCGGCGGATCACCAGCAGATAGAGCCAGTGCGACAGCACGCACAACGCCGAGAAGTAGTGGGTATAGAACGCCGCCGCCATCAGCAGCGTGTAGATCACCAGGTAACGCTTGCGCGCAGGTTCGCGGACCCAATACACCAGCGCAATGGTCGCCCCCAGCAACCACACGCCCATCAGCGAATACATGCGTATTTCCTGGCTGTAGCGCACTGCCGTGGGCAGCAGGGTCAGCAGCAGGCAGGTCAGCATCGTCGCCCGCCGACTGGCGATCAGGTGCGCCAGCCAGGTACCTAGGAGCACCGTGACCACCCCGGGCACCGCGCTCATCATCCGGATCGACAGGATGGAGTCGCCGAACAGGCCGATCCAGACATGCAGCAGCATGAAGTACAGCGGCGGATGGACATCGTGGGACGCATGGAACCAGATGCCGGCCAGCGGGTACTGGGCCAGCAGTAGGCTGGAGCCTTCATCGCCCCAGATCGCCGCGGCCGTCAGCTCATAAAGACGCAACGCCACGGCCAATAGCACAAGGGCTATCAGCCAGGGTTCGCGAAGCAGTTGGACAAGCGGTTGTGGATGCATGACAGACGGACAATAGAGTCGCTTTACTGCTTCATCATTACTCGGAACGCCCATCACCATCCTCTAAGAAATCGACAACTGCACCCGCCTGGGGGGTATGACGCGGTGATTGTAGGCTAGAACGACCCCGCCTTGCCTGACTGTTCCAATCGCGACCTCGACCGAGCAAAAAGCCGGGTGGCGGCCAGGACAGCGTCTACGCTTCAGACTGTGCCCAACAGACCCGAAGTGTCGGTCCATATAACCGACCGATAGGGCCGGGCACCTCACTTAACGCAGCTGAAGGATAAGGATCTATGGAAGTCTATCTTGGCACTATCCAGATGTTCGGCTTCAACTACGCCCCTTACGGTTGGGCACTGTGCAGTGGGCAATTGGTGGCGATCACGCAAAACCAGGCGTTGTTCGCGGTGATGGGGACGGCCTATGGCGGCAATGGCCAGACCAACTTCGGCCTGCCCAACCTGCAAAGCCGGCTTCCCGTCGGCCAGGGCCAAGGGTTGGGCCTGTCCATGCGGGTCATGGGTGAAGTCAGCGGCACGGAAAGTGTGTCCATCCTGGGCTCCAACCTGCCGCCCCAAGTGATCCCGACCACCAACCTGACCGTCAACACCACGATCAATCTGGCGAGCACCCCCACCAGCGCGGCCACGACACCGACGACTACCAACGCTTATCTCGGTGCATCCGCCCCCGCCGGGCCAACCTCGGCTGCGATCTACTCGAGTGCGCAAGGCACGGAGCCGGTCGCCCTGAAAGGCGTGACCACCGCCTTCTCCGGCACCCTGACCACACCCGGCAGCAGCCTACCGCTGGGGACGATGAACCCGTTCCTGGTGGTGAACTTCAGCATCGCCCTGCAAGGGCTCTTCCCCTCGCGCAACTGATCTGACCCGGATGACCGGGGCCAAAGGCCCCGGTTCTTGCCATGCATGAGGGAGAATATCGATGCTGCAACAGGTTTCAAGTGAACATTTCCAGCCGCTGATGAAACAGCACTGTCCGCTGCACCTGCCCGATGGCAGCCAGTTGCCGATCCAGATCGAAGCAATCGAACTGCGCCCGCAATCGCGCCTGCCGGAAAATGCCCGGATTCCGTTCAACGTGCGCTTGCAGAGCCTCGAGCCGACGGACTTCGTCGATGGCCTGTGCACCCTGGAGCTACCGCAACTGGGGCACGTCGAGGCGGTGTTCGTCTCCCGAGAACCGGCGATGGGACGAGACCCATCGCTGGGCTATTACAACATCATCTTCAACTGACGCCCGGATACCACACCAGCCGCTCGGCGCCCGGAGTGCTCTCCTCAACCCGAAACCCCAGCGCCAGGTAATGCTGGCGCGCCCCGGGATTACTGGCCCAGACCACCGTCGCCACCGGACAGCGCACCTGTTCGGCGGCCCTTTGCACCCCTTGCAGCACGCTGCGCCCAAAACCCTGGCCGCGGGCCGCCGGGATAAACGCCAGGTACAACACGCGGATTTCATTGGCGCCGAAGTCGGCACTGAGCACGCCGATGGGGGTGTCGAGCTTTTCCACCACATAGTGCATCGCATTGGGGAAGTGCTCGCCGATCCCCCGGTCCTGCACCTGGAGCTGTTGGGCAACCACCAGCTCGATCACCTCGGGCTCGGCGTCGATCCACTGCAACTCGGGTCGGGCCGACTGGTAAAGGCTCTGCAGAAAGGGTGCATCGGTAGGTCGTGAGGGCCGCATGGACAAACCGGCAGCCGAAGAACTGTTCAACATCGGTTGTACTCCCTGAGCCGTTGTAATGACTAGAAACCACTCTCCCGCACGCCCAGCGCCGCCAGGCGCCGCCAGACCGTACCCAGCAGCGACTCGCTACGCCCTTGCAGCACCGCCACGCCGCGCAGCGGATGGCTCGGCGTCGGCACCTCATCAAGCAACCGCAGGCGCGCGCCGTATTGCGCCTGCACCGGTTCCGGGCGGCGGTTTTCATCGCGGCGCACGGCAATCGGACCGTGGTGATCGGAGGTCAGGGCCTCCTGGTCGATGGCCGCCACGCCATTCGCGTCAACGTCCAGCAGCTCCACCGGCCAGGCCGGACGCATCGGGTCGTCGGCGACAAACCGCCCCTGCGCGCCCGGCGCGACCCGCCACAAATCCTCTTCGGCCAGATAACCGCGCAAACGCGTACCGTCCTCGACGATCCGCGCCAGGGGTTCCTTGGTCGACACCCAGCGCCCGACCGCCAATTGCGGCATCAGGTCGCGCACCTGGCCGGCCTGCGGCGCCCGCAGCAACAGGCGCTCGCGGCGGGCCTGCAAGCCACGGTATTCAGCCACCGACTCCGCCAGCCGCTGTTCGAGAATGCCGACATCCGCCGCCGTTTCGCTGCGTCCGGCCTGGCGGCGCATCTGCAATTGCAGGATATCGATTTCGCGCCGCACGATGATCGACCGCGAGTCGATATCCGGCGACTCCAGCTCCACCAGCACCGCGCCCTGCTCGACCCGCTCGCCGTCCTGCACATTCACCTGTTTGACCCGCGCGGCGACCGGCGCATGCAAGGCCGTGACCCGCCCGGCCTCGAGCATCACCGGCACTTCCACGCTGCTGCGCCAGGGCACCGCCACCAGCAACAGCAGCGCCAACAGACCCAGGCCGCTGAGCAGCACGCGCGGGGTATGCGCCTGCTCGCGGCGCGACCACCATTCGCGGGTTTCCTTGAAAATCGGCAGGAAAATGAACCAGCCCAGCTCCACCAGCATCAGGAAGATACCCAGCAACTTGAAAAACAGGTGATAGACCGCCAGGGCGATCCCGAAAAACAACGCCGCGCGCCACAGCCAGGAAAGGAATCCCCAGCACAGCAGTCGTCGGCGCATGGCCGGCGGCCAGGGTTCCGGGGCCGGTTGGTCGTAGCCGAACAAGGCCTCGCGCAACCGCCAGCGACACAGGGCGAAGGCCCGGCCCTGGAGGTTGTCGATTTCCCAGAAGTCGCTGAGCAGAAAATAACCGTCGAAGCGCATGAACGGGTTGAGGTTGACCGCCAGGGTGGTCAGCCAGGTGGCGCTGGCGAGCATGAACGCCGCCGTGCGCGCCGGCCCGTCCGGCAACAGCGACCAGGCCAGCAGGGCGATACAGGCCAACAGCATCTCGGCGAAGACCCCGCCGGCACCGATCAGCAAGCGCGCCTTGCGGTCGTTGATCCGCCAGGCATCGCTGACATCGGTGTAGAACAACGGCAGCAGGACCATGAAGGCCACGCCCATGCTTTGCACCCGACAACCGGCACGCTTGGCCATGAAGGCATGGCCGAACTCGTGGCAGAGCTTGGCGAAAAACAGCGCCACGCCGAAGGCCATGGCCCCGCCGAGGCTGAACAGGTGCGGAAAGGTCGCGAGAAAGCGCTCCCAGTCCCGCGAGACCAGGAACACCCCCAGTCCCAGGGTGGCCGGCAAGCCGTAGCGCAGCAGGCGCGGGCCGAAGCGTTGCAGCCAGGGCCAGGCGCGATTGAGGAAAGCATCCGGGCGCCACAAGGGAATGCGGAAAAACAGGTATTGATGCAGCGCCATCTGCCACAGGCTCTGGCGCGATGCGGCGGCTTTCCAGGCATAGCTGGCGCGCTGTTGCGGGTCCAGCGCGGCGATCAGGTCATGGGCACGCAGAAAACCCAGCAATTGCTCAAGTTCCGGGTCGCCCAGCGGCAGGCCCGGTTCACGGTTCGCCGCTTGCAGCACCTGTTCCGGATCGCCCAGCGACCAATGCCGCAGCAGGCGGATGGCCTGGGCGCCGAGCTTGAAATAACGCCCGCGCACCGGGTCGGCCAGGGTCCAGCGTGGCGAACCATCCAGTGCCGGGGCAGCCGCCGTTAGCTGCAGGTCCGCGCGCAGGCTGGGCAGGCTCATTACAGCCCGACACTCTGGCGCAGCCCGGCCAATGGCCGGCGCAGCAGGTACAAGGCCAACGGCGCGCGCTGGCCGAAGAGTTTCGCCGTGCCGCGCAAGCCGATACGCGGGACGGGGGTATCGATGAACCCGGCGTCCAGCCGATAGGCCAACTGCCCGGCCGGGGTCGATTGCGCCTCGTAGGCCACCCGATCCAGCTTGGCCGAGTAACGCTGCAAGGGATCGCTGTCGAGGAACAACGCCACTTCGGCATCGGGCGCCAGGGCGATGGCATCGCCGACCGCCAGTTCGATACGCAGCTCGGCCTGGGCCGGATCGGCGATTTCCATCAGCCGCTCACCGGTCTGCACCGGCTTGCCGGTCCAGCGTTCGGCATCGGCGAACACGGCAATGCCGTCACGTTCGGCGCGCACTTCGCTGCGTTTAAGCAATTCTGCGGCGTAATCGCGTTCGGCGCGTTTCTGCTCGACCCGCGCCGCGAGCAAGTCGAGCTTCGCGTTCGACTCGGCATCGGCAAAGGCGCGCTGGGCATTGGCCTTCAATTCGGCTTCGGCCACCCCGAGGGCACGCTGGGCCACATCGGCCTGGGCCTTGAGGGTGGTGCTTTCGAAGCGCACCAGCAGGTCGCCGGTTTTCACCGTCTGGTTGGGCTTGACCAGGAACTCGGCAATCACCCCGTCCAGCGGCGCCGCCACCACCCGACCGGCCAGCGGCACGACTTCCGCCGGCGCCAGCACCGACTGGCGCACCGGAATCAGCAGGCTCAGCAACGCCAGGCCCACCAGCAACGCCTGGCGCTTGCGGGTGAAGCGCAAACGCCACGGCCGGCGCGGCTGCAAGGCGAGCCAGGCATGGCTGTAGGTGTCGCCCAATTGCGCCAGCAGCACCTGTTCGGAAGGACTCCAGGGATTGTCGCGGGCCAGCCAGAGGCCACCGAAGACCTCGCCCTTGGGATCGAGCAACGGCAACCAGAAGACCTGGGGCGCCGACAGGCTTTGCCAGTCTTCACGCACCGAGGCACTGAAGGCCTCCATAGGCACCACGGTCGCGGGCTTGGCCCTTTCCAGCTTGAAGATTTGCGCCACGGCATGTTCGACGAACGCGACAAACGGCGCATTCGGCTCCACCGAGCTGACCCCGGTCACCGCGCGCACCTTGCCGGCGATCAGCAGGGCTGCGTGACGAAAGCCGAACAGCGCCTGGCCGTCGTTGACCAGGCTATAAGCAAGCTGCTCGGTGGTGCGGGCCGCACGGGTCAGGCGTTCAAGGTCGAGGAACTGGGCAAACACCCGCTCCACGGCACCCGCCACCGGCGCGTTCACTTCAGCGCCTCGAAGCGCGCCGTGCCACTCATGCCCGCCAGCAGCCCCTCGGCCTTGGGCAGGCTGGCCACCAGCAACAGGGTCTGGCTGCCTTCATCGATCCGCGCGCCCAGGCGCTTGATGGTGGCGGTCAACGGCTGGCCGGTTTCGTCCGGCACAAAGCTGAAAGTCTGGCCGGCCTTGAGCTTGCCCATCCAGCGCGACGGCACCAGCAGGTGGATTTCCAGGGTCCGGTTGTCGACGATCTCCAGCATCGGTGCCCCGGCCGAGACGCTTTCGTAACGCTGGACCTTGCGTTGCACAACCTGCCCGTCATAGGGCGCGACCACGCTGCAACGCTTGACCTGCACCTGATAGACCTGGGACTGGGCCTGGGTCTCGGCGAGCTTGGCCTCGGCGCGGGCCACCTCGAAGCGGCCGACGGAGTTCAATGATGCCAGCTGTTTATTGTGCGCCAGTTCCTCATTGGCGCCCCGGCTGGCAGCCTGGGCGGCAGTGAGCTGGGCCTGATAGGCCGAACAGTCGAAACGGGCCAGGGTGTCGCCCTGCTTGAAGGTTTCCCCTTCACTGAACGGCAACTCGACGATACGCCCCGACAACTCGCTGGCGAGCATCGCCTGGTCACGGGCGCGCAACACGCCACGGGCCTCGCTGCTGGCGACGGCATGCGTCGCGGCAGCATTGTTGTCCAACAATGGATCCGCCTCCACCGGCGTCTGCGCCTGAACCAGGCACGCCATGCAGGACACCCCAAACACACCTACCCGCAAAAACCACATAAAAAGGACTCCTTGTCGGACAATCGCGAGTCTACGGCAGCCATGCCAACCGTCAAGCCAATTGCCACTATCCTCGGCGAAGAACCGGACGAGCGCCGCTGTGCGGCAGATCACAGGCTGCAACGTCACGCAGGCTACAAGCATAGGTGTTGTGGCCCGGCTTCGGTATTATTCGCGTCACTCCCGGCCTCGGTGCCGCTCGTTTACGGAATTAGGGACAATTCATGCGTATCGGTCTTCTGACATCTCTGGCGCTGGCGGTGAGCGCCGGCTTCTGCTCACAGGCCTTGGCCAGCTCCGACAACACCTGCTACCCGCGCTGGTCGATGATCAAGCACGACCTTGACCTCTGCAGCAACCTGGCTTTCCTGAGCCCGGGCAACGACAGCCGGGTCAACCTGCGCCTGCTGCTGGCCGACCAGGGCGCCTTGCCCCTGGCGCCCAACCGATTGAGCGACGATGAGCTGGCCGAAGGTTTCGGCCCGGTGCCGTTCGCCATTGCCCGCCTCGACGGTGCCCCAGCGCCGGCGGTCAGCAGCGTACCGGGCACGCCCGTTGCCTCGCCCCTCGATGAGGCCCTGGCCAAGCTCGGTATCACCCGCGACCATGGCGAAACCGTCGTCAGCCTGCTGTCTGGCGAGGGCGGGCGCTGCCGCAGCAACGACGCCGACAGCGCCACGGCCTTTATCAACCAACTGCTGAGCAGCACCGAACTGTCCGACTCCGAGCGCCAAGGCCTGGCCCGCGGTCGCGTGCAAATGCTCGACACCTGTGCCTGGGAGCCGGCCCAGCAAGCGAGCCTGGTGCCCGCCGTGCAATCCACCCAGGGCCAGGCGTTTGCCCGCTACCTGAACGGTGCCATCAGCTTCTACAGCGGGCGCTTCGCCGACGCCGGCCAGGCCTTCGCCAGCCTGGGCGACAGCCCGCAACCCTGGCTGAAGGAAACCGCGCAGTACATGCAGGCGCGCACCGCCCTCAACCTGGCGCAACAGAACACCTTCGACAGCGACGGGATGCCTACCAAGGAAGAAGCCGACGCGACCCAGTTGAAACTGGCCGAAGAGGGTTTCGAACGCTACCTCAAGACCTGGCCCGAGGGCCTCTACGCGACCTCCGCCCGTGGCCTGTTGCGCCGGGTCTACTGGTTGGCGGGTGATTCCGAGAAGCAGGCGGCCGAATACCTCTGGCAACTGGGCCAGGCCAAGGCCGAACAGCGCAACGTGACGCCGGACGAGCTGGTCCAGGAGATCGACAACAAGCTGCTGTTTGGCAGTGGCAAGGTCGAGCAGCCGTTGTTCCAGGCCCTCGACGACCTGATGGGCATGCGCCCCGGTTATAGCGAAAACGCCGCGCCCAAGCTGACCCTCGAGATCCTGCAGGCACAGAAACCGATCTTCGCCGCGCAACCGGCGCTGTACGACTACCTGCAGGCGGCGTTCCAGCTGTATGTGGCGAAAAACCCGGAACTGGCGCTCAAGACCCTGCCTGGCGAAATTCCGGCGAAACTCGACTACCTTGCCTTCAGCCAGCAGATGCTGCGCGGCCTGGCCCTGGAAGCGAAGCAGGACTGGAGCGGCGCCGAAGCCCTCTGGCTGCAACTGCTGCCGCAAGTCCGCCAACCGCTGCAACGCGAGCAGGTCGAACTGGCCCTGGCCAATCACTACGAACGCAACCAGCAGGTGACCAAGGTGTTTGCCGGCGACTCGCCGATCAAGACCGCGCAAGTGCGCGACATCCTGCTGCGGCACATCGCCGATGCCGGCCTGCTGCGCCAGGTCGCCCAGGGGGCGGCGTCCACCGAACGGGATACGGCCTTGTTCGTGCTGCTCTACAAGGACCTGCGCCTGGGCCATTACGCGGATTTCGCCGCCGACCTCAAGCAATTGCCCGCCGAACCGGCCGACAGCAAATTGGGCGCGTCGCTGGGCTACACCTACAGCGGCGGCCAGCCGCTCACGCTGTTCCGCTGGAGCGGCGCCAAGGCCGAATCCGGTTATGCCTGCCCGACCATCGGTGAAACGGCGGCTACCCTGCAAGCCAACGCGAAGCAGCCGCAGGCGCTGAACTGCCTCGGCGAGTTCATCCTGCGCAACAGCCTAGATGGCATGCCCCTGGACAGCCAGCGCGGCGCGGACGAACTGGGCGGGACACCGTCCTTGTTCAAGGGTGCCACCTACTCGCGACTCGACGGCTACCAGAGCGTGATCGCCGATGCCAAGGCGCCGTCCACCGACAAGGCCTATGCACTGTTCCGGGCGATCAACTGCTATGCGCCGTCGGGCTACAACAGTTGCGGCGGCAAGGAAGCGACGCCGGCGCAACGCAAGGCCTGGTTCAAACAGCTGAAAACCAGCTACGCCAGCACCCAGTGGGGCAAATCACTGCAGTACTACTGGTAAATGCCCATGGGTCGCTGGCGCTGGCTGCTGCTGGCCGGGCTGCTGGCTTTAACCGACGCCCGGGCAGCGGTTGATGCACGGGACTACGACAGTTTCTGGCTGTGGAGCGGCGTCGCCCCGCAGCCGGTGCTGAGCCAGGCCAAGAGCCTGTACATCCTGCAGGGCCAGGTCAGCGAATCGAGGCGCTCGTCGCAGCGGTCGGTCAGCTTTATCGCCCAGGGCATTGCGATTCCGCGCCTGACCCAGGGCGAGGTCTGGGTGGTCTATCGCGCCCACACATTGCGTTGGCCGGAGTCGGTTTATCAGCAGTTGCTCGGCCAGGTGAAACGCTGGCAGCAGGCGGGCAACCCGGTGGTGGGCATCCAGATCGACTTCGACGCCCGCACCCGCTACCTCGACGAATACGCCGCCTTCCTGCGCGACCTGCGCCAACGCCTGCCGGCGAACTTGCGCCTGAGCATTACCGGGCTGATGGACTGGAGCAGCAACGCCGACCCGACCGCCATCGCCCAGCTCAAGGGCGTGGTGGATGAGGTGGTGGTGCAGACGTATCAGGGGCGGCACAGCATTCCCGACTATGCGGCGTATCTACCGCGGATGAACCGGCTGGGGTTGCCGTTCAAGATCGGCTTGATCCAGGGCGGCGAGTGGCAGGCGCCGGGGTATCTGCAGGGGAATGAGTGGTTTCGGGGGTATGTGGTGTTTTTGCAGAATCCCTAGCCAGGCGATGGGGACGGTGCATTTGATCGAGCTGGCGCAGTCGTGGGTGGATTCTGTGCTCGATGAAACGTCGGCAGCGGGGAATGTGGGCTGATCCAGGGACTGCGGCGTCATTGAGGACGCCTTCGCGGGACAGGCACCACAAAATCAGCGGGCGCTCATCACCGCTGCATCCCCCACCGCTTCACCGTCACCCGCTCCAGCGTGTCGAACACCAGATTCTCCACCAGCAAACCAATCAGAATCACCACCGCCAACCCGGCAAACACCTTGTCGGTATACAGCTCGTTGCGGTTCTGGAAGATGTACCAACCCAATCCACCCTTGCCGCTGGTCGCACCAAACACCAACTCCGCCGCGATCAATGTGCGCCAGGCAAACGCCCAGCCGATCTTCAGCCCCGCAAGAATCGACGGCAGCGCCGCCGGAATCAGGATAAACAGCACAAAGCGCAAACCCTTCAAACCGTAATTACGCCCCGCCATGCGCAGCGTCTCCGACACCCCGAGAAACCCGGCATAGGTATTCAACGCCAATGCCCACAGCACCGAATGCACCAACACGAAAATCAAGCTGTTCTGCCCCAGCCCGAACCAGAGCAACGCCAGCGGCAACAGCGCAATCGCCGGCAACGGGTTGAACATCGAGGTCAAGGTACTCAGTAGATCCCGCCCAAACTGGGTCGATACCGCCAACGTGGTCAAGGCAAACGCCAAGACAATCCCCAGCACATAGCCCTTGAGCAGCACCACCAGGGAAATCCCGACCTTGCCGAGCAATTCGCCACTCAGCAAACCGTCATACAACGCACTCGCCGTCTGCAGAAAACTCGGCAGCAACAAATCGTTGTTCTGATAACGCGCCACGGCTTCCCAGAGCACCGCCAGCAAGATCAGGATCAAGCTCTTGCGCAACCAGCCCTGCTCCCACAGCCGTTGCGCCACCGGTAATTCGCGCTCCAGCGGGACCTCAAGCAGCGGCTCCAGGGTCGCTTCATATTCTTCACGCACAGGGGATGAAAGACTCATCGGGCACTCCTCCAGCCGCTCAATAGGCAATGCGGATATCGGCGAAATCCAGTTCGGTTTCAGCCTGCGGGGTTTCGTCGAACAGCAGCCGGTGGATCCGTCGCGCCGACGCCTGGAACTCAACGCCACCCAGGCTGTGCAGGTCGTATTGATGGCTGTGGATCTCCGCCCGCACCCGGCCCGGATGCGGTGACAGCAACAGGATGCGGTTGCCCACCACCAGCGCCTCTTCAATCGAGTGGGTGACGAACAGCAGGGTGAAACGCACCTCCTCCCAGAGTTGCAGCAGCTCCTCCTGCATCTTGCGCCGAGTCAAGGCGTCGAGGGCGGCGAAGGGTTCGTCCATCAGTAGGACCTTGGGTTGCATCGCCAAGGCCCGGGCAATCGCCACCCGGGCTTTCATGCCACCGGACAAGGTGTGCGGGTAAGCGTCGGCAAAGGCCGCCAAACCGACCTTCTCCAAATAATGCAGCGCCCGCTCTTCAGCTTCCCGGCGCTTGAGGGTGCCGGACGCCAACAGCGGAAACATCACGTTCTGCTTGACGGTTTTCCACGGCGGCAACTGGTCGAACTCCTGGAACACCACGATACGGTCCGGCCCAGGCTCATTGACCACCTGGCCTTGCAGACGGATCTCGCCTTCGCAAGGCCGGATAAACCCGGCCACCGACTTGAGCAAGGTCGACTTGCCACAGCCAGAAGGCCCAAGCAGAACGAAACGATCCTCCCGGTCGACCTCGAAACTCACCCGGTGTGTCGCCCGCACCACCCGCGCCGGGGTGCGGTATTCCAGGCTGACCTGATCGACCGCCAGCAACGCCGGGATCACGGTGCTCGGGTGGCTGGCCGTGTGGCCTGGCAAGGGGGCATTCATCTCGATCAGCTCCCTTGCAGCAGCTTGGCGTCCTGGAAGAAGTAGTCCTTCCACGACTCCGGCTTGTGCTTGATGGCGCCCACGCGGTAGAGGAATTCAGCCAGCGAGTAGGTGTTCTTCGGCGTCACGCTGAATTCGAATTGCGGGTTTTCGATGATTTTCAGCAGGGCCGCGCGGTCGATCTTGGCCTTGGTCACCCGCAGGTAGGTGTCCGCCGCCGCACCCTTGTCCTTTTGCACGAACTCGGCGGCTTCGGCCAGGGCGTCGATAAAGGCCTGGTAGGTTTTCGGGTTGTCGTTGCGGAATTTCTCGGTGGCGAACAACAGGGTCGGCGAGTTCGGCCCGAGTAGGTCGTAGCTGTTGAGCACCACGTGCACGTTGGGGTTTTCCAGCGCCTGCTCCTGGAACGGCGGGTTGGAGAAGTGCCCGGTCAGTTCGGTACCGCCAGCGACCAAGGCCGCCGTGGCATCGGGATGCGGAACGGCGACGGTGTATTTGTCCAGGCGATTGAATTCCTTGTCGCCCCACTGCTTGGCCGCCGCGTATTGCAGGAAGCGCGACTGCACGGAAACGCCGACCGCCGGCAAGGCGATGCGGTCCTGGTCGGTAAAGTCGGCAATGCTCTTGACCTTGGGGTTGTTGCTCACCAGGTAGTAGGGGAAGTTGCCCAGCGACGCCACGGCCTTGACGTTCTGCCGGCCGTAGGTGCGATCCCAGATGGTCAGCAAGGGCCCGACACCGGCACCGGCGATATCCACTGAGCCGGACAGCAGCGCGTCATTGATCGCCGCGCCACCGGAGAGCTGGGTCCAGTCCACCTGGATATCGATCCCTTCGGCCTTGCCGTATTTCTCGATCAGGTGCTGGTCGCGCACCACGTTGAGCAACAAGTAGACGATGCCGAACTGCTCGGCAACGCGAATCTGGCCCTCGGCCTGGGCCGTGGCCGGTGCCAGCAGGCTGCCGGCCAACAGGCTCAAGCCGAGGCCGAGGGAGGTGGTGAGGCGGCCGAGTTTCGGCCACAACGCAAAGGGTGCAGGCATGGGGGGCTCCTTGAGCGATCGGGTCAGAACGGGGCATCGCCCTGGATGGTGGTGCGGTAAAGCTTGCGGCGCAGATGGCTCGGGCAACCGGCGGCCAGGTGCACCAGCGAGCGGTTGTCCCAGAACACCAGGTCGTGGGGCTGCCATTGGTGGCGATAGATATTTTCCGGCAACACGCTGTGGGCGTAGAGCTCGCTCAGCAACTGGCGGCTTTCGTCTTCCGGCAGGCCGACAATCCGCGTGGTGAAGCCCTCGCTGACGAACAGCGCCTTGCGCCCGGTTTCCGGGTGGGTGCGGACGATGGGATGCACCACCTCGGCGACCTGGGCCAACTGTTCCGGCGTGAGGGTCGGTCGCCAGTTGCCTGCGAATTTGCTTTCGCTATAGCGGGCCGTGTAGGAGTGCGCCGCCGAACGACCGCAGGCGGCCTTGCGCAGGGCCTCGGGCAGGCTGTCCCAAGCCTTGTGCTGGTCGGCGAACAGGGTGTCGCCACCTTCGGCCGGCAGCTCCTGGGCGTGCAGCATCGAGCCGAGGCTCGGCAGCTCTTTATAGGAGAGATCGGAATGCCAGAACTTGCCCGCATCGCCCAGGCCAATGCTCTGACCGTTTTCGATGATATTGGAGACGATCAGGATCTCCGGGTGCCCGGCCAGCAGGAATTGCTTGAGCACATGGATTTGCAGCACGCCGAAACGACGGCTGAAGGCGATCTGTTGTTCAGGGCTGATGCGCTGGTCGCGGAACACCACCACATGGTGCTCCAGGTGCGCGCGATGAATGCGTGCGAAGTCCACGTCGTTGAGCGGTCGGCTCAAGTCCAGGCCGACGATTTCGGCCCCCACCGTTCCGGCAAGGGGACGAACCTCGAAGTGCTGTGCCGGGGCATCCGGTACGGTCGAAACGGAAGAAGCCAGAGACATGGAGAAACTCCTGCGCAGGGCACGCCCAGAGGTGCACGCGGTGATCAGACACTCACGCCGGTAGCGTGTGGGTTCAGTTCATGCGGCGCACCGATGGCCCGGTAGGCACGCAGAGACATGACAATATAGATATAAGAACATCAGCATAAATACTTTTATGGAATATCAATAGGGCGTTTTTTCATGATCGCCAAGGCGCGGGGCGGTACGGGACAGGCACTTTCCGCGTCGGCCAGAGACCGCTCCGACACACTCGGATAGCTTGAACACGTGGGTTCTGGAACCTTGTGCAAAACAGCTCGACGCTGGGAAGCAATACGCATCGCCAAGAGGGCGAGTCCCTACAGCCACTTGGGAATCGATTGATAGTTTCAGAGGGGGCTGGTGAAAGAGAATGGCACCATGCAATCATCCGTCATGACGCGCGTCAGGCGCAGGAAATGGTCGGTTTGACAAGCACCCGGGCAGCTTCTAGTGTGCCATCGGATCACCCTTCAACCTTGTCCAAAACAGAGTAGTCGCGTGGCGGAAAAACCGAATCCCTTGAACAGTGTTCACGTCAATGGACCCATACCCGCCCACCTGGCCCGGGCGGTGATAGAGGAAACATTGCGCAACGCGATCCTGGACGGGCGCCTTCCCTGCGGCCTGGCCTTGCGCCAACAGGAACTGGCGACGCTGTTCGGCGTCAGCCGCATGCCCGTGCGCGAAGCCCTGCGCCAGCTCGAAGCCCAGGAACTGCTGAATGTGGTGCAGCACAAGGGCGCCGTGGTTGCGCCACTGATCGTCGACAACTCCATCGAAGCCTATGACCTGCGGATCCTGCTGGAGACCGAGGCCCTGCGCCTGTCGGTGCCCTTGCTCGACGACAGCGATTTCAAGGAAATCGAGACGTATATCGATCTGCTCGAAACCGAGCAGGACTACACCCAGGTCGGGCGACTCAACCGCCTGTTCCACATGGGGCTGTATAGCAAGGCGCCCAATCACAAGCTGTTGAAATTGATCGAGCAGGGCCTGGTGGAAGAAGAACGCTTCCTGCGTTTCAACCTGTCGGCCATGGGACTGGGCAAGCTCTCTCAGGATGACCATCGCGCCCTCCTCAGCTCCGCCCGGGCCGGCAATATCGAAGAGTGCGTGGAAAACCTGCGGCACCACCTGCAACGCGGTATTGAAGTGATCCTGCGTTATCTGGCCAAGACCCGGTCTTGAACCCCGAAGCCGATACGCCCCCAGAGCCGACCCCCTGATCCCGGTTTGATCCCATGGCCGGCTGTGTGACCGACGTACGCGCAGACCCGCGGGCCTGTGTGATGCCTTTGAACGACAACGGCACGCCGACAACCTGTCATTACCTGTTTTGCATGATTCGTGAAATAGAGCCAGGGCACACACCCTGCTACGCGGGATGACCCTCTCTATTCACGGCTTCGGACAGGTTTCGCCTCTTCCGGCGATAGCAGAACTGCCCGTTTGGGCACAGGCTTGCTCACCGATAATGGATTGACGAGCGACATACGGCTCTGCGCATGGAACTTTCGGATACCTCACCCAACAAAGGAGCGCTTCCACACGCCGGAAGTACGGATTAGCCGTGCCTCGGCCACGCCTATCAAATTATTAGTTCCGCCCATTGAGAGCCATATGGATGAGGCATTCAATCATTCATTTAAATTCTGATCGTTATTACTCGGAAGGGGCACTCTCACCCCTAAAAACACGGCACCGCCAGTGTTATTGGCAACTCTCATCCTTTAAAAAACACAACTTACATTTGTTCTAAAAATAACTTGATCCGCTCTGATTATTTGTATTAATTTTTAATGGCAGTCGGGCAAACCCCTATTGTCAAGGCCTTTGCCAGCCTAGACATAGGCGCCCTGCAACACCAAACAAAATACGCTCAAAACGCTTGCAAGGTGACACCTGGGCGCAGGTTAAATACGTAATGATTCCTCTTGCCGCTTTCAATTTCTTATTGAGGACTCTGTTCGCCTGCCCGTTAGCAACTGCAACACTGCCCATAGCCATACCCATACAAGACGCATTGTAAAACTTCACAGCCCTTTCAACTTAGCGGATACGTGGTGATTATTAATGAGCGCACTAAAGCCCCTTCTGAACGCCAAAAAACAACAGTTGACCCAGCACCCTGTATTCAGTGAGATCCATTCACTTCCACTGCTTCGACGGTTCATGGAAGTCCATGTCTTTGCGGTTTGGGACTTCATGTCGTTGACCAAGCGCTTGCAACAGGAACTGACCTGTACCACCTTGCCCTGGCTGCCGCCCAAGGATCCCCAGGCGGCGCGCCTGATCAATGAAATTGTCCTGGGAGAGGAATCTGACGAGCGCGCTGGCCCTGGCCATTGCAGCCACTTCGAATTGTACCTGGAGGCGATGCGCGAAGTCGGCGCCAGCACCGTCGCGATCGAACGCTTCATTGAACTGCTGCGTGAAGGCGTGGCGGTGGAAACCGCACTACGTTCGGTGAACGCCGCGCCGACGGTAATCGGCTTTGTCAGGAACACCCTCGACATCGCCCTGAACGCCTCGGCCCACCGGGTGGCCGCCGCCTTCCTGCACGGCCGGGAAAGTGTCATCCCGCATATGTTCCAGCGGATTCTCGATGAATGGAGCATCGATCAGGCCCAGGCCCCGACGTTGCACTACTACCTGCAACGGCATATCGATGTCGACTCCGAGGACCATGGACCGGCGGCCGAGCACCTGCTCGAGCGCCTGGTGGACGGCCAGCCGCACCGTGAGGCGGAGATCTACAGCGCCGCCCTCGCCGCCGTGGACAGCCGCCTGGCGCTCTGGGACGGCTTGCAGCAGAGCCTGTGCGCGACCGCAGTCGAGGTCAGCGCCTCATGAACGCCACCGACTACAGCACCTTCGCCGACGCCTGGGAGAGCCGCGCCAGCATTCGCACCCGGCCACGGCGCCTGCTCGAAGACGATGATCGCCTGATCTACCCACTGAGCCGCCAGCCGCTGGTCAGCAGCGAGAGCTTCCTGACCCTGTGCCCCGAGCAAAGGGATTTCGTGCTGCTGCAAAGTCTCTACAAGTTCATCAATGACGTGGTGATTTTCGAGACCGATATCGTCGATAAAACCGCGCGCAGCATTGCCAAGGGCCGCTTCCCGATCCACTTTCCGTTCGCCTGTCGCTACGCCGCCATGACGGTGGTGGTGGACGAGGACTACCACGCCCTGGTGGCCATGGACTTCATGCAGCAGACCGTGGCCATGACCGGCATCGAACCCCTCGAGTTGCCCGAGGAAATCGAGTTGAGCCGGGCCATACCGGCGGCCATGGGCATGGCCCCCGAGCACCTGCAGGCGGCCATGGAGCTGATCTGCGTGGCAATCTCGGAGAACACCGTGACCAACGACGTCGCGGCCTTTGCCAAGGACGAGACGGTGAAGCCCTCGATCAAGGGCCTGATGGCCGACCACCTGCTCGACGAAGGCCGGCATGCCGTGTTCTGGACCCGCCTGGTGCGTCTCTACTGGCAGACCGCGAGCGAGGAAGACCGCGACCTGATCGCGCAGATCCTGCCGGTGTTCATCGATCATTACCTGACCAACGATATCCAGAAGAGCTTCGACTTCCGCGTGATCGAGCACCTGCCGGTGGCCGAGGAGATCCGCCAGGCCCTCAAGCGCGAGGCATCGGGGCTGGCTTATCCGATCAATCGCCACCATCCGCTGGTGATCAACATCGTGCGCTTCCTGCGCAACAGCTCGCTGCTCGATTCGCCCTGTGTCCAGGACGCCTTGAGCGACTACCTGATCTAGCCAAGGAGATCATCATGAGACGTCTCACTCTTTTGCTCGTCGGCTCCAGCCAGGCGCTGGATGATTTGCTCCGCGAGCTGGAACAGCACGGCCATTCGATTCAACGCCTGAGCCATGCCCAGGCCATCGAAGCACAGCCGCCGGGCGCGGCGGACCTGTTGATCGAAGACGGCAGCCTGGCGTTGCCCGCCAGTTGGCGGCGCGACATCGGTGCTGGCGCGCACCTGGCCCTGCGCCTGGAACTGGGGCCCCTGACACCCCACGGCCTGCCCGAACTCAGGCTGCTCTGCCGGTTGGTCGAGGACACCGGCAGCCGCCTGATCCAACGCCTGGAGGTTGACCAGAACGGCTCCGGAAACGGCCAGGCGCTCCGCCTCGCCGCGGTCCAGGCCCTGGTGGAGCGGGTGGCGTTGCAGGTCAGCCGCTACTCCCGTGACGCCGAATACTTTGCCGACGCCGCGACGCTCCCCACCCCATCAGCGCAGCCGGAACAGGACCTGCAGTGGCTTGAGGCCCTGGCCTTCGAGCACCGTTTCAACCACACCGAACGCCCCGAGCTGCTGGCCGTGGCACAGCGGTCGGTGATCGAGCGTATCGAAGCCAGCCTGCTGCGCTTCGCCGACCGCCCCGCGCTGACCCTGGACGGGGTGTCGTTGACGTACCGGGAACTGCATGACCTGAGCCGGACGATCCAGCACCGCCTGCTGGCACAGCTCGAGGCCTTCGGGCCGTTCTCCGAGCCGCCGGTGATCGGGCTCTGCCAGCACAAGAGCGCCGCGCTGTACGCCAGCATCCTGGCAATTCTCGGCGCCGGGGCGGTGTATCTGCCACTGGACCCTGGCCACCCGCTGCAACGCCAACTGTTCGTGCTCAAGAATGCCGGCGCCAGCCTGCTGCTGCACGACGGGCAATCTCCGTTGGCCGAACACCTGCCGGCGCTGGATGTCCGCGATCTGCTGCAGGAAACCACCGACCAGCCCCTAGTGCGCCAGGCACTGGCTCCCCAGGCGCCCTGCCTCGCGCTCTACACCTCGGGCACCACCGGGCAACCCAAGGGCGTGCTGCTCAGCCAGTACAACCTCAGCCATTTCACCGCCTGGTATGCCGACTATGTGCAGGTCAGCGAAACCAGTCGGGTCCTGCAGTTCTCGACCTTGAGTTTCGACTCGTCGCTGATCGATATTTTCCCGACCCTGGTCCAGGGCGCGGAGCTGGTGGTGCCCACCGAGGATCAGCGCCGCGATCCCTTGCAACTGCTGGCGCTGATTCGCGGGCAACAGCTCACGCATGCCTTCCTGCCGCCGGCGCTGCTGAGCATCCTGCCGCTGGACACACCCCTGGGCCTGAGCCATGTGATGACCGGCGGCGACGTCTGCGAACCGGATGTGATCGAGCAGCTCGCGGCGCAGTGCCATTTCTACAATCTCTACGGGCCCACCGAGGCCACCGTGCTGGTCACCGCCCGGCAGTTCCGGGCCGGTTCCAGCAATCGCGGCCTGGGCCAGCCCATCGCCAACAGCCAGGTGCTGATTCTCGACGAACAGCGCCAGCCGGTCGCCGAGCAGACCGTCGGTGAGCTGTACATCGCCGGTCCCGGTGTCGGCCTCGGTTACCTGAACAACCCCGAAAAGACCGCCGACAGTTACCTGCAACTGCCGTTGGGCCTGGGTGCAAGCCTGCGCGCCTACCGTACCGGGGACATGGCCAAATGGACCGCCGACGGTATCGAGCTGTGTGGGCGGCGGGACAACCAGGTGAAGATTCGCGGTTTCCGGGTCGAGCCCGAGGAAATCGAGCAGTGCCTGCGCGACAGCCGGCTGTACCGCCAGATCGCGGTGGTCATCGATCCCCGGCGGCGAGTGCTGGCGTTCATGGCCCAGCCGCAGTCCGCTGGTGGCCAGGAAGCCCTCAGGCAGCACGCCGAACGCTATCTGCCGGACTACATGCAACCGCTGGTCTATACCGAGCTTTCCGGCATGCCTTCGGCCAGCAACGGCAAGATCGACCGCGCGGCGTTACTCAAGCTGCCGGTCGATACACCCGAAAACAGCCGCCGCCGGTTACCGGCAACACCGGACGAAAGCCGCCTGCTGACACTCTGGGCCGAGCTGCTGGAACTGCCCGTCGAGGATATCTCCACCGACGAGAGCTTCTTCAACCTGGGTGGCCACTCGATCCTGCTGTCGAAAATGCTGCTGGCCATTCGCGAGCAATATGGCCGGGGCATTTCCATCAACCGCTTTATCGAGGAACCGACCCTGTGCCGGCTGGCGATGCTGGTCGGTGGCGGGGACACGAGCCAGGCCCTGAGCGAACAGGTCTTCGTCGATGCCTCGCGTGAACTGGGCCTGAACATACTGCCCGCGCATCGCACCGGCGACGTGAACAAGGTGGTGGTAACCGGGGCCAACAGCTTTGTCGGCGTGCACCTGGTCGAAGCGCTGCTGGCCGGCGGTGCCGTCGAGGTGGCCTGCCTGGTCCGCGACAGCAAGGCGGAACCGGCGGCCGAGCGCTTTGCCCGATCCTTGCGGGAAAACCGCCTGGACCACCTGGACCTGAGCCGGGTGCGGGTCTACGCCGCCGACATGACTCGCCCACAGCTGGGGCTCGCCCCGGCGGTGTACGAACGGATCGATCGTGAGTACGGCGCCCTGGTGCACAACGCGGCCAACGTCAACCACGTACTCGACTACGAGTCGCTGGCGCCGGACAACGTCGATCCGCTGTTCGAGTGCCTGCGCCTGTGCGAAGGACGCAGCAAGAAGATCTTCAACTTCGTCTCGACGCTGTCGGCCTCCAGCAGTGTCGATGCCGCTGGCCGGGTGCTCGAACAACCGGCAGCGCAGACCCCGCCGATCTACATCAGGAACGGCTACAACCTGAGCAAGTGGGTCGGCGAGCGGATTCTGCAACGGGCCCGCGAGCAAGGTGCCTGGGTCAATCTCTACCGGCCCGGCAACATCAGTTTCAACAGCCGCACCGGCGTCAGTCAACCGCACAAGAATCGCCTGATGCTGATGCTCAAGGGCTCGTTGCAACTGGGCCAGGTACCCGCCCTGGAGCTCAATTTCGACCTGATGCCGGTGGACTTCCTCGCTCGCTTCATTGCCGTGCATGGCCGGCGTACCAGCGCTCACGGGGTGTTCAACCTGCATAACCCGCAACCCTTGAGCTGGGCCGACTACCTGGCCTCGTTCCGCGAGGCCGGCCACGACTTCCAGCTGGTCAGCGTCGCCGACTGGCAAGGCCAGTTGCACCGGGTCGACAGCGCCAATGCGCTGTTCGAAGTCCTGGGTTTCTACCTCAACGGTTTTGAGGAAGACATTGGCGATATTTCGGCCATCGGCCATGCCCATGCCGCCGCCGGCGTGCGCGACATGGGCGAGCAATACCCGGCCAAGACCCCGGCGCTGCTGCGCAAGGGCTGCGACTACCTCAAGCAGATCCAGTTCATCTGATTCACCCCACCCACAAGGAGTTACATCATGAATAACCTGCAACCCGATAGCCTGATCCGCACCCCACAAGGCAGCCCGGTGATTGCCTCGGTGGAAATTGCCCGCGATGCGGCCACGGTCTGGGCCGTGGTCGGCGATTTCGGCGGATTCGCGGCCTTTATCACGGCGCTGGAACGCACCGAAATGACCGGTGAAGGGGTCGGTTCGCTGCGCAAGAAATTCTTCAAGGACGGCAACCTGGTGGTCGAGCAGCTCAACTCGCGGGACGAGCAGGCGCGGCAGATGACCTGGACGACGATCTACAACACCCTGGGGGTCGGCCAGTTGTGGGCGGCGATGAATGTGGAGACGCTGGACGCGGGTCGCAGCCGGGCGACCTGGAGCATCATTGCCGAACCGGCCACGGGTGGCGAAGAGGCGTTGCCGGGGTTCCGCAGCTTCGTCCAGGGCTTTGCCGATGATGCGATGAACAACGTGCGGACGTTGTTGGCCTGATAGACCGCGTTATCGTTCATCGCCGGCAAGCCGGCTCCCACAGATTCGCGTCATTGGGCGCGGCATATAACCTGTAGGAGCCAGCTTGCTGGCGATGCGCCTGTGAGCGCACCGCCAAACTCAAGGGCCTCATCGTCGGAACGCCGCCCGCAGCAAGCTGGGCTCCTACATGGACGGCGTCGACTTTCCCGCGGATCAGATCCGGAAGCTGTCCACCAACTGTTTCAACCGACCGGCCTGCTGCGCCAATGCATCGCAGTCCTTCAGGGTTTCATTCAGGTTGGCCACGCCTTGCTGGTTCAGCAGGTTGATCTGGTTGATATCGCCGTTGAGGGTTTCCACCACGGCGGTCTGCTCCTCGGTCGCCGCGGCCACCGACTGGTTCATCCCGTCGATTTCAGTAATCCGCTGGGTCACGCTGATCAGGCGGGCACCCGCCTGGTTGGCGACTTCAACACTCTCTTCGCTGGAAACCTGGCTGGCATTCATGGTGGTCACCGCCTCGCGCGAACCGACCTGCAACGAGGTGATCATCTTGTGGATCTCCTCCGCCGATTCCTGGGTCCGGTGGGCCAGGTTGCGCACCTCATCGGCCACCACCGCAAAGCCCCGTCCCGCTTCACCCGCCCGCGCCGCCTCAATGGCCGCGTTGAGGGCCAGCAGGTTGGTTTGCTGGGAGATGCCCTTGATCACATCGAGAATGTGCCCGATGTTATCGGTGCTGGCGTTCAGCGTCTCGATCTGGGTGCAGGACAAGCTGATCTTCTGCGACAGCTCGGTCATCGCCTGGATGGTTTTTTCCACCACCTGGCGCCCGTCATCCGCCTGTTCGCTGGCACCGCTGGCGTGTTGCGAGGCATCGGCGGCATTGCGGGCGATTTCCTGGGTGGCCGCGCCCAACTGGTTGATCGCCGCCGCCACGCTGTTGGTCCGCGCGCTTTGCTCGTCCGAACCAATGATCGAAGCGTTGGAAGAGTTCATCACCCGCTGCGACAGGTCGTGCACCTGGCGCGTGGCCGAGGACACCTCGCTGATGGACGCATGGATACGCTCGACGAACTGGTTGAAAGAACCGGCGAGCTCGCCGAATTCATCCTTGTTCTCGATGGTCAGGCGCCGGGTCAGGTCGCCCTCACCCTGGGCAATGTCCTGCATCGCACGACCCATGGTGGTCAACGGACGCATCAGGAACTGGATCAACAGGGTCAGCAGCACCGCAATCACCACCACCGCAATGAACATCGCGATCAACGCCGAGGTGCGGAACTTGCTCAGCGGTGCATAGGCCTTGTCCTTGTCGATGGACAGACCGATGTACCAGTCCGCCGAAGGCAAGCCCACCACCGGCGTGAACGAAATGATTCGTTCCTGGTTGTTCAGGGTGACTTCCTGGCTGCCCTTGGCAATGTGCAGCCCGGAGCCGGGGTAGATGTCCTTGAGGTTCTTCATCACCTGGGCCTTGTCCGGGCTGACGATCACCTGCCCGTCGCCACTGACCAGGAAGGCCTGGCCAATGCCACCGAAGTCCACCGAGTTGATGATCTTCACCAGGGTTTCCAGGCTCAGGTCACCGCCCACCACACCGAGTAATTGCCCATTGCTTTTCACCGGGAGGGCGATGGTCACCACCAACCCACCGACCGAGGCCATGTAGGGTGGCGTGAGCATGGTCTTGTCCGCGATCACCGCGGATTTGTACCAGGGGCGCTGGCGCGGGTCGTAGCCGTCCGGCATCTTCGCGTCGGGACGCTGGGTGAAGGTGCCGTCGGTCTGGCCGACATAAGTGAACTGGAAGTTGGAGGTCAACGCGGGCTCGTCGACCAGCCCCGAGTAGTCGGCCTTGCTGCCCTGGTGGGCAACGTTCTGCGCAAGGCTTTCCAGTACCAGGATCCGCCCGCCCAGCCAGTTCTCCACACTGCCGGCGGTCTGCTCACCGGCTTGCTGGATGGAGGAGTCAAGGTTCTGCCGGATGCTGCTGCGCTGTAGATAGTCGTTGTACAGCGCGAACAAGGCGAAGGCGAGAACCACGACACCGGAGGCGGCCAAAAGGATTTTATGGCTGAATTTGAGATTCATTGTCATAGACTTCTTATGCCGAAAGTGGGGATGCGTGCGGGTACAACACTCGTTGTGCGCGTAGGCAGCGTTCTGTGACTGCTCTACTTTGGTGCACGCATTGCTCACCATGCTGTCGGCACCATGGGGCGAAAACTTAACTCATTTCAAGAAATGTCTGGTGGCTTTTTGCTGGCCAAAAAACAAAACCCCCGTCTGCGCGAGCAGACGGGGGTTTCGGAATTCAATCTTGACGATGACCTACTCTCACATGGGGAAACCCCACACTACCATCGGCGATGCATCGTTTCACTGCTGAGTTCGGGATGGGATCAGGTGGTTCCAATGCT
>JACXTT010001786.1_pt1 | contig 35323 bp, 34 predicted proteins | sample 9270951 | NCBI WGS metagenome assembly JACXTT01 (sample SAMN15532306, study PRJNA645909) | rock metagenome | isolation source: weathered quartz diorite | place: Puerto Rico | collected 2017-06-21 | reverse complement strand
ATCGCGCTGCCGGCAGCCAAGCATGTCTCGGATCGCTGGCATCTTCTCAGCAACCTGCGCGACAACGTCGAGAGCTGCTATACCTACTCGGGCCACAACTGCGCCAAGCCGCCCAGCAAGTAAAGGTCGGTGGCGTGACCCTGGGCCGGCAGGGGATTCAGAGCCGAAACTCACAACGGTCATGGGAGCGTCTGAGCGATCAGCGACGCGCCACGCGGCTGGCGTTGTACAAGCGGGTGATGGCGCTACGCGCCCAGGGCGGCTCGATCAAAGGAATCGCGCGCGAGCTTTCAATCGACAATCGAACCGTGCGCAGGTTCGTCACTGGGGGGGGAGTCCCCGAGCGCGCACCCAAGGCTCGGGGTCCGACGCCTTTGGATCCCTATCGCGACTATATCGACGAACGAATCGTCCAGGGCTGTCGCTTTCCTGAACTGATCTGGCAAGAACTCAAGCAGCGAGGTTATTTGGGAAGTCGCGCCTCCGTGCAGAGTTGCGTGGTCCGCCTCCTCTTTCCGCTGGGCAAGACGCCGCTTGTCCTGAAGCCCTTGCGAACGATGACGATTCCGTCGGCCCGGCGCGTGTTCGGATGGCTTGTCGGATGGAGGAACCTCGCCGTCGAGGAGCCAAGGAGCGCGGACCACGAGCGGTTCGTGCAGGCACTGTGCAAGATCGAACCCGTGGTGGGCGAGGTCCGCAGTCTCGCGCGAGAGGTTCTGGGGCTCATGCACCCCCGTGTGCGACATTTCGATCGATGGTTGAAACGTTTGTCGTGCTGCGACGCTGCGGAAATGCGTCGGTTCGCGCAAAGCTTGCGCGCCGACTTACCGGCTGTGCGGGCGGCCTTCAAGCTGCCATGGAGCAATGGTCAGACCGAGGGTCATGTCAACCCGCTCAAGCTCCTCAAGCGCCAAATGTATGGCCGCGCGAATATCGAGCTTCTGCGACTGCGGGTGTTGAAGCCAAGCTAAACCGGCCTGGCCTGCCCTGTCCTACTGGACCCGCTAGGCCGGTCGCCATCGCAGGCGCGTGAGCTCGTGCGGCCAGGACGAGGCTGGCGGGCTCGCTTACGTTAGTCAATAAGAAGAATGGTGGTAATGGGGCGGGAAAGACGACGGCAAGGGGCCTCGACGCGAATTCGCCGTCGTCACACTGATTGCGGAAGACCCTCTAAACCAACAACTTTACGTTAGAGGACTGAAATGTCATACCCCCTTGCCAGTACTGGCCTGCTGTCGGCCTTCTTCTCGTGGCCACGCCCGTGACACCACGGACTGGCTGTTATATGCTCCAATCCACACTTGCCTCCCAGTCCGGCCACACAAGAACAAGGCATCAGCCAAACCTGCATGTTCAAATTCATCGGGCGTTTTCGACAGCGGCTGCGCTACCTGGACCTGAGCCTGAAGGCCAGCCGGTCCGTCCGGATCCGGGTCGTCGAGCGGCCCGGCTTGTGGATGGACGCACAGCAGCTCGAAGCCATGCTGGCCGATATGCGCGGCATAGTGCGGCGGGGAATCGGCAAGGATCTCGATTACGGGGTGCTTTCCGGCGACCCTGAAAGGCTGCGGCGGGCCGTGATCACGCTGCTTTATGACCGGGACAGCGGCCAGCCGATTGCGTTCAATGCGCTGTCGGTCATGCCGATCGAGATCAAGGGACGGCCGGCCGAGGCGATTCACCTTGGGCTGGTGATAGTCGATCCGGGCTATCGCACACAAGGACTGTCCTGGGTGCTGTACGGGCTGACCTGCATCCTGCTTTTCTTCCGCCGCGGCCTGCGCCCGATCTGGATCAGCAATGTGACCCAGGTGCCGGCCATTATCGGCAAGGTTGCCGAGGTCTTTGTCACGGCCTATCCCAACCCCTTCGAGCCGTCGCGGCGCAGCTTTGAACACCTGAGCGTGGCCCGCGAGATCATGAAATCGCATCGGCATGTCTTTGGGGTTGACCGGGCGGCGGGATTTGACGAGGCGCGCTTCGTGATTACCGATGCCTATACGGGCGGCTCGGACAATCTCAAGAAGACGTTCGACCAGGCGCCGAAGCATCGGGACGAGCGCGCCAACGAACTCTGCCAGCGGGAACTTGATTACCAGCGCGGCGACGATTTCCTGCAGATCGCCTGCCTGGACCTGGCCAGCGCACGGAAATACCTGTTGCGGGAAATCCCTCGGGACTCCCTGCCCGCCATCCTTTATCAGATTGCGTTCCTGGCTGTCGGTCGGATCGTGCTGCCATTGTTCCACTGGCTGAATCCGCGCGAGCCGATGGGAGTCCTGCGCGCAAGGAAAAGCCAATGATTCCACCCTTTTCATACGAGGAATTCACCACCCGCAACATCGGTTTCGTGACCGACGCAGAACAGCAGCAATTGCGCAGTGCACGGGTGCTGATCTGCGGTGTCGGCGGCATGGGCGGCGCCTGCCTGCAGGCGCTGGCACGGGTGGGCATTGGCGGCTTTGCGCTGGCGGACTTCGATGCGTTCGACGTGTCGAACCTGAACCGCCAGGTGTTTGCCAGCCTGGATACCGTTGGCGTGAACAAGGTCGAGGCCACCGTGGCGCAGATCCGGCGCATCAACCCGGAACTTGCCATCGAGACCTTCGGCGCGGAGTGGACCGACAAGCTCGATGAACTGCTGAGCCGTTACAAGATCGTGGTCAACGGCATGGATGACATGGCCGCCGGCATCGCGCTCTATCGCAAGGCGCGGGAGCATGGTGCGACCGTCATCGACGCCTATACCGCTCCCCTGCCCTCCGTCACGGTCGTCCGGCCGCAAGATCCCCGGCCCGAGGAGCGTCTTGCCTATCCCACGGCCGGCATGGACTGGAAGTCCCTGACGCCGGAGGTCAGGCAGGAATGCCTGGGCAAGGAACTGGAATATGTGATGGTCAACTCGAGCTCCGTCCGGCATGTGGAGCTTGGCATCGCCAAGGACCTGCTGACCGGCAAGCGCAAGCGCATGTCGTTTGCGCCAATGGTGATCACCACGGGCAACCTGATGGCGTTCGAAGCGATCAAGCTGGTGCTCGGCCGGCCGCGGCTGGCCGGTGTGCGCGGCTATTTCTTCAATCCCTGGAGCATGCGTGTCGAGACGCCGCGCAATGCGCTGACGGCGTGGGCCGTGCGCGCGCTGGTACGGCGCTTCATGGCGAGGTTGATGCGAGATGAGGGTTGACGCGTGATTGACGCCCTGGCAAGCGATGTGGCCGTTACCTGGCTCGGCGCGGTGGGCTGCGGGCTCTACCTGCATTTCCTTTGGTCCCGGCGCGAGGCCGGGGCCGCCACCGGCCTGTTCCTGTTCGGGGTGCTGACGGCGCTGCTGGCGGTCCGGGGCTTTTCCTGGCTGTTTGGCGGCACGCTGCTTGCGCAGCTGGTGTTTGCCGCGGCAACCTTGCTGCCCATTGCCATGACCCTGTTTGCCGAGCGCCTGGTGCGGCGCCACCACCCGTTGTGGCTGAAGCTGCTGGCGCTGGGTGTGTCGGTGGTGTTCTTCGTCATCAATCTCTTTACCGATCTGTCGGGCAATACGCCGCTGCTGCTGGCGTTCCTTGGCTGCTTCGCCGTGGTCACGGCAAGCAATGGCTGGTTCCTGCTGTGGCTGCGCGATGCCGAGCTGTCCGACAACGAGGAACGCCTGGCCCGGGCGGTGGTGGTGGTCGTGGCCCTGGCCGTCCCGCTCGCGGCCACTGACTTCCGCGAGGAGCTCGGCCATGTGCCGGTTCGCCTCGGGGCGCTGGGGGCGCTGGCATTCGTCTATGTGTTCCTGAACCTGTCGGAATCGCAGCGGGTCGTGCGCGGGCTGCTCGCGCATATCGCAGCGGCCCTGCTCTTCGCAGTCGTGCTGGCCAGCGTGATGGCGCTGGCCTCGCGCGGGCCCGGCCCGGGCTTCGCCGAGGCTGGCCTGCGCGGCATGCCCGTTGCCATTGCATGGGTGCTGCTGACGGCCATTTTTGTCCGCATTCGCGCCGCTTCGCTGGCTGGTGATGGCAACGCGTTCCTGCGCTGGCTGCTCCACGCCCGGCTGGATACGCCAGAGGGTTTCCTGCATTCGCTCAGGCGCCTGCCGCAGACCGCCGACCATGTGGTGCTTGGCAACGCGGAGCTTGCTGGCTACGCGCTGGACGCGCTGTTCGACCTGGCAGGAAGGCGGCGTGGGCCCGTGTCGATCGGCGACGCCAGGGCGTGGGCCAGGATCCGGGAAGGCGATCGGGTCGAGGCCGCGGAGCAGCTGGTGGACCTGCTCGAGCGCCACGAAATGACCCATGCCCTGCTGATCGCGCGCCAGCCCGCGCAGGTGGTGCTGTTGAACCTGCCGCAAGGCGCCAACGCGGCCATTGGCGAGCTGCGCGCGGCGGTGATCCTGCGGCTGGCGCGTCATCTCGGGCAGCGGGAGGCCGCATGACAACCGTGCTGCATGAAGGCGATTTCGACGCGTTCTTCGAGGCGCCCTTCGCCTGCTATGGCCGCGACACCCATTTTGTCTCGCCGATGAAGGGGAATCTTGCGCGCGCGCTGGACCCGGCGAAGAACCCGCTGTTCCGGCAGTTTGCGCGCCGCACCTGGTTCACCGCCCATCGGGACGGACGGATCGTGGGCCGTATCCTGGTCCATATCCACGATGCATCCAATCAGCAATACGGCCAGAATCGCGGCTACTTCGGCATGTTCGACTGCATCGATGACGTGGAGGTCGCGCAAGCCCTGCTCGACGCGGCGGCGGGCTGGGTGAAGCACAACGGCTGTGATGAACTGGCTGGCAGTTTCAACCTGACGATCACGCAGATGATCGGCATCGTCACCGAGGGCTTCGAGCATCCGCCATACACCTACCAGGAATACACGCCGCCGCATATTGCCAGGCTGCTCCAGGCATGCGGTTTCGAGCCGTTCTTTCCGATGCGCACGTTCGAGCTCGACGTGCGCAGCTACGATCCGCAGCAGTTGATCGGGAGCAAGCAACGCGCGCTGCTGGATGATCCCGCCTGGCAATTCGAGCCGATCCGGCGGCGCGGCTTTGACCGGCGCCTGCTGGAGGCATGCGCTGTCCTGAACGATGGTTTTGCCAGCAACCCGATGTTCGTGCCGCTGACGGAGGAGGAATTCCTGTTTCCCTGCGCCGGCATGATGTGGATCATCGACGAGCGCCTGTCCTATACCGCTTATTTCAACGGGGAACCGATCGGGGTGCTGCTGTGCGTGCCGGACCTCAATCCGTTTCTGCGCGCCACCGGCTTCCGCCTGAAGCTGTCCACGCTCTGGCATCTGATCAGGTTCCGCGCCAGCCGCAAGCGTGCGGCGATCATCTTTTTTTCGGTGCGCAGGGACTACCACAGCCGCGGCGTCAACGGCGTCATGCTGCACCATCTGCTCCAGGCGATGCGCGGTGCCGGGTACTCGCACCTGGGCATCAGCTGGGTATCGGATTCGAACGGCGCCAGCCAGAAGCAGATGGAGAGGATGGGCGCCAGGCCACTGCATCGGCTGCATCTCTTCAGGAAGGCCATAGTGTCCTGTTCCGCAGATACCTTGCCATGAAATCGCCCAGTTGGCCGCCATGCGTCGTTGCTCGTCGTTGCCATAGCTACGGCTATGGCGCCTCCTCGCGCCTAGCCTGACGGCCAACTGGACGATTTCATTTTGGCAAGCTATCTACGGAATAGGATACTAGCGACATGCTCACACGCGATCAGCAACTCACCCTCGTTGCCCAGGCAGGTCGCGCTCCCAGCGCGCACAATATCCAGCCCGCCCGCTGGCGCTTTGCCGGCGACAAGGTTGAACTGTTTGAAGACCCCGCGCGATGGCTAACCGTGGGCGACCCCACCGGGCGGGACAACCAGATCGCCCTGGGCATGGCCTGGGAAGGCATGGCCATGGCGCTGTCGACGCTCGGGTTGGGGCTCACGCAGCCTGCGGTCTCCGGCCTGCCCTACCCGCCCGCTACCCGGGGCCTGCGCCCGGCCGCATCTGGCCTGATCACATCAGGTGCTAGCCCGGATCCCCTTGCCGACTTCGTGGATGCGCGCCGCGCCTATCGAGGCAAGTTTCTCCGCGCGACCCCGCCGCAGATCAAGTGGTTGGGCGAATGCGCTGCGGCCCACGCGGAGTTCGTCACGCTGGCGAGCGAGAACAGCACGGCGCAAATCGCCAATTGGTATGACGACGCCGCTGCTGCGGGATTGAATGACCCACGGTTTGCCGAGGAGCTCTATCACTGGCTGCGCTTGTCACCGCAAGATCCAGGCTGGCCGCGCGACGGGCTTTCGGCCGAGTGCATGGCGCTGTCGCGGTGGGAAGCCTGGGGCGCGTCGATTGCGCTGAGACCCCGTGTGGTCCGGCTGCTCTCGGCGCTATCGCTGACCCGCCTGCTGGCATCGGAAAGCGCAAAAGTGAAAAGCGCGGCCCGGATCGTCCTGATTCATGCCGCACCCGACGTCACGAGCTTTGACGTCAGGCGCCGCTGGTACCGGTTCTGGCTGGCCATGACCGCCGGGGGTTTTGCCGGCGTGCCAATGTCGGCGCTGGCCGATTCAGCTGGCCATGCCGCCGTGCTTGCCGAAAGCCAGCGCTTGCCGCGCGGAAACCGGCTCGTGAACATCATGCGCTTTGGGCCGGCGCCGGTCCGGGACATCCCGCGAAGCGCAAGACTCCCCACCGCAGAGCTGATGCACGCATCCTGATCCAACGACGCTTGCGCGGCTGGGGGCGCGGTCCTGGCTATGCCTGCTCGCGCACCTCGGCGAAGGCGCGGACGGGGAAAGCCGCCGCGTCCCGCGCCTTCAGCGGGATGGAAAAGAAGCGAAACGGCACGCCATGCAAGCGCGACAGTCCGGTGAGGTTCTCGACGATCAGGATGCCCCGCCCCAGAAGCCGGGTGTGCGCCGGGCGTTCCGGATCCTGGGTGGAGTCGACGTTCGCGCAGTCCACCCCGAACAAGGCAATGCCCGCATCGCAGAGCCGGCTGATCACGTCGCGTGAGACAAACGGGTGCGATCGATAGATCTCCGTTCCCCAATGGCGATCCCAGTCGAAATTCACCAGCACGGCCCGGCCAGCGAGATGCTCGGGAAACTGCAGGTCATCCCTCGCAAATTGCTGCCCGGGGGTGGCGTGGCGGGCATCGATGACCACGCCGTCTAGCACCAGCCGGCTGAGATCTAGAGCAGCAATGTCTTCCGCGCCTTCGAAGCGGTGACGGGGTGCATCCAGCTTGGTGCCGACGGATGTCTGGAACGCCACCTCGGAAATCTCGAACGAGGCTTTGCCCTCGTAGTGCCAGCCTGATTGCGCATGCGTCATGAACGGCCGGATATGCGCGGTCAGTTCGACCGCTTCGCCGGTTTCGCGCTTGAAGAGGACACCAGGCATCCCGTCGTGGAACACATGAGAGAGATCGACAATCATCTTCTGCGCTCCAACCTGGTTGCGCTGAACTGATGCTACTGCCGTGCCTTCAGGCGGGTCAAGCCGCCAAAGGGGGCATCGTGAGCCGTTCAGTCTGACCCGGGCAACCCACAAGGCTAAAGCAGCTTCAGGAATTCCAGCAGCGCATCCTTGTCGCTTTCGGCAAGGGTCGAGAACGCCTTTTCATGGCCGCGGTTGTCGCGCCCCGCTGTCGCCGTGTCGTAGAGCACGGGTTTCGACCACGGCTGGTAGCTGGCCGGATAGGCCCAGGTACCGTCCGCATCGAGCCTGCCGGCGATGCCCAGCTTGCCGTAGTCCAGTGCATGACCGCCGACCCAGAAGCGCCTGGGCCGCGCCTGCGGATGCATGAGATGCCAGAGCGTGGGCACGGAGCCGTTGTGAAGGTACGGTGCCGTCGCCCACACGCCGGAGAGGATGGGCGCGACATAGCCCCCGGTGTTTGCCGCGTCGATATGCTTGCCCAGCTCGGAGCGCGAGATGGCTTGCAGCAGGCCGGGATCGATCGCTTGCCAGCGCGTCGGGTCAGTACCGATATCCGCTTGTGCCACCAGCCGGTTGGGGAAGCTTACAAGGCGCGGGCGCTCCGTGTCCTGGCTGTAGCTGCCGTGGCACTGGGCGCAGTGGGCATCAAAGACGGCGCGGCCGCGCGCGGCGCGGGGGCGGTCAACCGGGCCCGGAAACGGCGGCGGCGTGTAGCCCGCCATGAACCGCATGACATCTTCCACCTGCGGAATGGCGCGGCCGGCGCGATCCGGCGGCATGCCCATGGTCGGCACGGTGAAGAAGGCCACGATATGCGCCAGCCGCCCGGCATCATTGGCGGCACCGGGCGCTACCGGCGCAAAGCGCGGCGCACCCTTGCTGGTATAGACGCCGTCGTAGAGCAGCGATGAGCGCAGGCTGCGGTAGCCCAGTTCCGGAATCGAGGTGGAACCACTGGCGGCGATGCCCGCTGGGAGAAGATGAAACTGGAACTTGAGTGCCGCGACACCATTGGTGCTGCCGGCCGCGCCGTTGCTGAACGGCAGCGGCTCGTCACCGCTGGCTTCGAGTTCCGCCACCCGCTTCACCAGCCGCGGCCAGACGAATTTCCGGAGGGTATCCAGTTCCTCCTTGCTTGTGTCGGGGTAAAGCTGCTGGATGGCTGAGAGGAGCTTTTCCGGATCGGATTTCACCCGCTTCACCGCCTGATAGACCGCGGCGACGAAGGCGTCAAGGTTGAGGGAGGTATTCGGCAGCCCCAGCCAGACATCGTTGGTAGGACGCCCGTCCTTCCCGTAGGTGATGCCCGCATGGCACGATGCGCATCCCAGGTTGGACACCTCCAGGCGGATCTTCGGGATGTCCCGGCCGATCATTCCGCTGACCACGCCCAGGGGCTTGTCGAACCTGGGCTGTTGCTGGCGCGGCCAGTTGCGGACCGCATCGGGATAGATGAAGCCAAACTCGCGCAGCGCCCGGCGCAAGGCGTCCTGGGTGAGCGGAACGCCGGGGCCGCCGGCAAGCAGCAGCGCCGTCGTTGCCAGCTTCCACGGCAGCGCATTGGTCTCCAGGGCATCGGTGCTCAGGCCGCCGAAGTCATCGAAGACAAAGCGCGCCGCGCCGAGGTCATCGGCTCGATCCCCGGCCCTGAAGTCCCGCATGACCGCGGATTCGCCTTCAGCATAGCCGCGCAGGAAATCGCATCCCGACAGCGAAGCCAGGAGCAGACCGATCGCGAGCACGCGTACAAGAGGCATCGTAGTCAACGTCCGACAGTGCGCGCCAGGGAAATCCGGACCGCGCCGCGCTGATGGTAGCCGACGATCCGCGCTGTCTCAAGCCAACCGCTGCAGCCAGGCCACTGCCCAGGTGGCGCCGCGGCGATCTGCCGGGGCAGCCTTACCCGGCGGGCGCCGTTACCCCGTTACCATCACCACGTGCGCCTGCATCGGCCCGGCCAATGGACCGGCGCCGTAAGCCTCCAGGAACGCCTGTTCGCAATGGTCGGTTGCCTGGCCGAGCGCATCCGGCCCGCGCCGCTCCAGGTCGGCGCGCAACGGCGTGCCCTGGCAGAGTGCCACCGCCGGGATGCGGGCGGCGCTGGCGCGGCTGGTTGCCGCAACGGTTTCAAAGACCGGGGATGCCCGGAATCCGCCCAGGCGCAGATCCTGCTCGATAGTGGCCTGGCTGTGGTAGCCGTACGGTACGCGGGCCATGAACTCGGGCGGTGCGTCGGGAAACAGCGTGGCGAGTGCCCCGGTGACATCGCGGGCAAAGGCGTTGAATTCCAGCCGGTCCCAGACATTGAAGATCAGCGTGCCGCCCGGCACCAGCACGCGGCGGGCTTCAGCGAAGGCGCGGCCCTTGTCCGGGAAGAACATCACGCCAAACTGGCAGGCGACCATGTCGAAGCTGGCATCGGCAAACGGCAGCGCCATGGCGTCGGCCTCGCGCCATTGCACCGGGCGGCTGGTGCCGGCCTGCTCCGCCCGCGCCAGCATCGGCGCATTGAGGTCGGTGGCAACGATCATGGTATCGACCGGCAGCCGCCCGGCGATTTCCCGGGTCAGCACGCCGGTGCCGGCGGCCAGTTCCAGCACCCGCCGCGGCTGCAGCGCGGCGATGCGGGCAGCCATGTCGGCAGCGTATGGCGCAAAGAGCATCGGCACCATCAAGGCCTCATAGACTTCGGGAATCGCGCCCGCGAAGACTTTGTCCGAGTGTTGCAAGTCCATGAAACCCCCTGCCCTGGCGTGAAAGGTGCCGGCATCGCCTGACTGGGTGTAGGACACATTGCAGCGAAAGTAAACCGGTGGCGGCCAGAACGTCTTATGCCCGGGAGGCGGCTTCCTTCAGCTGGTCACTGGCAGAGGTCAGCATGCGCAGTGTCTCTTCGAACACCGGCAGCGCGTCCTCGCGGCCTGGGGCGTCCTGCGGCATGCCATCCCGGTCGGCCGTGACGCCACGGATGAGTTGATCGAGGAACCCGGGCCGGGTCATCTCGGTGCGCTGCAGCAGCATGTGCAGCAGGCACCAAGGCGCGGATCTTGCGGGGTTGGCATGGCTTGGTCTCCTTTGGGTTGGTCGGGTTTGCGCGTCGCGGCCCTAATCCCGGATGCGCGGCATCCAGCCGCTGCCGCGCGTGCGCGGATCGACCGGCAGCTGGCGCTGCAGCGCGGCCTTGGCCAGCATGTGGGCACTGATCGGCGCGGTCAGGAACAGGAAGGCGGTCACCAGCAGTTCATGCAGGCTGGCATCGCCCCGGAAGCTGAAGTACGCCACCGAGGCCAGCACCACCCCGCCCACGCCCAGCGTGGTCGACTTGGTCGGCCCATGCAGCCGCATGAAGAAGTCCGGCAGCCGGAACAGCCCGATCGCCCCGACCAGCATGAACACGCTGCCCACCAGCAGCAGCGCGCACACAATGAATTCCGCAACAGGATGCAGCATCCGGCGCTCCCTAGTATTCGATGATGTCGCCGCGCTGCAGGTACTTGGACAGCGCCACGGTGCCGACGAAGCCCATCACCGCGATCAGCAGCGCAGCCTCGAAGAACAGTGCCGAATCCAGGCTGATGCCTAGCACCACGATCAGCGCGATGGCGTTGATATTCAGCGTGTCCAGCGCCACGATGCGGTCCGGCAGGCTGGGTCCGCGCAGCAGCCGCGCCAGGGTCAGCAGGAAGGCCAGGCCCAGGATCACCAGGCAGACCGGTATCACGATGGCAAGCATTGGAAGATCTCCTTGAGCGGGGTTTCATAGCGCGACTTGATGAGCTCGACCAGCGCGGCCTCTTCCTCCAGGTCCAGCACGTGCACGAGCAAGGCGCGGCGGTCGTCGCTCAGTTCAGCGCACAGCGTGCCGGGGCTGAGCGAGACGATGCTGATCAGTGCGGTGGTGGCAAGCTCGTGCTCGACATCGAGCGGCACCACGATAAAGGCGGGGCGCAGGCGCGCGGTGGGACCCAGCACCATGATGGCCACTTCCACGTTGGCTTTCACGATATCGAACAGCACATGGATGCTGAGCCGCAGGATCAGGTCGGGCCGCGACAAGCGGAACGCGCCCAGCACCAGCCAGCGGTCGGCCAGCCGGCCGATGGCCCAGCCGAGCAGTGCCCCCAGCAGCCAGTGCCCGGGGGCCAGGCTGTTGGTCAGCAGCAGCCACATGATCATCAGGATCAGGCTGAGCCAGGGATGGGGAAGCAGACGCTGCAGCATGGCTTACCCCGGCTGCCCGGGCAGCACTGCCCGGAGATAGGCGGCGCGGTCCAGCAGCTGCGCGGCCGCATCAGCCACATAGTCGCCGACCGGCCGCGCGCATACCGTCAGCGCGACATTGCCCGCCAGCAGCAGTGCGCAGCAGGCCAGCTTGCGCGCGTCGGGCCGCACGCGCACGCGTGCCGCGCCGGGATGGTCTTCGTCGAGGTATTCATCCCCTTCCGGCACGCGCTCCGCCTCATGCGGCAGCCGCCACAGCAGCCGCGTGCCGGTGCGGGACACGGCAATCAGCAGCAGCAGGCCCGACATCAGCACCGCGGGCCACAGCGCCGGCACCCACGGCGGCGGGGTCGCGCGCAGGACCATGAGCTTGCCGAGGAAGCCCGACAGCGGCGGCAGCCCCACCGCTGCCACCACGCCCACCAGGTACAGCAGCCCGGCCAACCGCGAGGCACTGACCGGGGCCCCGTCCTCGCGCGCCGGCTCCGGCTCCAGCGCGTCGGCCAGCAGGAACAGCGCGGCGGTGCACAGTGTGGTGCTGAGCAGGTAAAACATCGCCGCGGCCCAGCCGGCTTGCGTCTGCATCGATAAGCAGGCGGCCAGCAACCCGACCGATGTCACCACCAGGTAGCTGGTCATCGCGCGCAGCGTGCCGGCAGCGACCGCGCCCAGCGCGCCGACCGCCAGCGTGACCAGCGCCAGCACGAACACCCAGTCATGCAGGAATGGCCCCAGCAGCCCCTGCGGGCCGCCGAAGATCAGCGCATCGCAACGCAGCATCGCGTAGATGCCGACCTTGGTCATGATGGCAAACAGCGCTGCGACCGGGCCGGTGGCGCTGGCGTAGGCGCGCGGCAGCCAGAAATACAGCGGGAACAGCGCCGCCTTCAGCGCAAAGACCAGCATCAGCATGGCGCCGGCGGCCACCGCCAGCGGCAGGTCCTGGGCCGGCAGGCCGGACAGGCGCAGGCCCAGGTGCGCCATGTTCAGCGTGCCCGAAATCCCGTACAGCACGCCGACCGCCACCAGGAAGAATGAGGACGCCACCAGGTTCAGGATCACATAGTGCAGCCCGGCGCCGATGCGCGCCCGCCCTGCCCCATGCACCAGCAGTGCATAGGACGCGATCAGCAGGATCTCGAAGAAGACGAACAGGTTGAACAGGTCGCCCGCCAGGAAGGCGCCATTCAGGCCCATCAGCTGGAACTGGAACAGCGCATGGAAATGCCGGCCCTGCCGGGCCGTGGCCTCTCCCGCCGCCGCCAGCGCGGCGACGGCCAGCACCACGGTCAGCGCCAGCATCATCGCGCCGGTGCGGTCCAGCTGCAGCACGATGCCGAACGGCGCGGACCAGTTGCCCATCGCATAGACCGCAATCTCGCCGGTAGCCGCCTGGCGCAGCAGGTGCACCGCCACTGGCGCCAGCAAGAGCGTGGCCACGGCGCAGACGATGCGCTGCGCGCGCAGCCGCTGGGCCGGCATCGCGGTCAGCAGCGCACCGGCAAACATGGGGATCAGGATGGGCAGCAGCACGGCGTGGTTCATGGCCGCGGCTCCTGACTGCCGCCATCGGCAGCGCGCCCCTCGGGCTGGCCGGCGGCGTCGACATGGTCGCTGCCGGTAAGCCCCAGCGAGCGCAGCGCCAGCACCACCGCGAACGCCGTCATGCCGAACGCGATCACGATGGCGGTCAGCACCAGCGCCTGGGGCAGCGGGTCGGCATAGCTGGCGCCCGCCACGATCACCGGCGGCCGGCCGATCGACAGGCGCCCCATGCCCAGCAGGAACAGGCTGACCGCATACGACAGCAGCGTCAGTCCCAGCACCACGGTGAAGACGCGCTCGCGCAGCAGCAGGTAGATGCCGCCCGCGGCCAGGATGCCGATGGCGATGGCGTAGAGCGCGGCCATCAGGCGTCCTCCGCGGCCTGTGCCGGCGGCAGGTTGCGCACACCCAGGTGCGATACGATCACCAGCGTGGTTCCCGTCACGGTGCAGAAGACTCCCAGGTCAAAGATCATCGCCGTGGCCAGCTCCACCTCGCCGATGCCAGGTATGTGGAAATGCCCGAAGGCGGTGGTCAGGAACGGATAGCCGAAGGCCAGGCTGCCCAGCCCGGTCAGGCCCGCCAGCAGGATGCCCGCGCCGGCAATGGCGCGATAGTCCGGCGCGATGCGCGCTTCGGTCCAGCGCACGCCGCTGGCAACGTACTGCAGCAGCAGCGCCACCGACGTGATCAGCGCCGCGACAAAGCCGCCGCCCGGCAGGTTGTGCCCGCGCAGCAGGATATAGACCGCCACCAGCAGCGTCAGCGGCAGCATCAGCCGCGCCAGCATGGACAGCAGCAGCGGATGCGCCTGGCTGCTCCACGGCAGGCCATCGGGCGCTGCCGACGGCGTGTCCAGCCGCATGCCCTTGAGCAGCGCCTGCACCGCCAGCCCTGCGATCAGCAGCACGCAGATCTCGCCCATGGTGTCGAAGCCCCGGAAATCCACCAGCAGCACGTTGACCACATTGTGCCCGCCGCCGCCCGGCACGGACTGGTCGATGTAGAAGGCAGACACCGGGTCATAGGGCCGCGTCATCACGGCGTAGGCCGCCACCGCCAGCAAGGTGCCGCCGCCAAGCGCCAGCACCACATCCCGCCCACGGCGCGCAGCCCCGGCGCGCTCCGGCGTCTCGCGCGGCAGGTAGAACAGCGCCAGCACCAGCAGCAGGATCGTCACCACCTCCACCGAGATCTGCGTCAGCGCCAGGTCCGGCGCGGAGAACCGCAGGAACGCCATCGACACCATCAACCCGCAGCCGCCCAGCAGCACCAGCGCGAACAGCCGCTGGCGGTGCGTCACCACCACGCCCACCGCGCACAGCCCGAGCAGCGCCAGCGTGGCGGCGCCGATCAGGTCGATGGCGCCCGCCGGCACGCTGCCACCGAGCCATTCCAGGTCGGCCAGGAAGTATGCCGGCACGGCCAGCAGCGCCAGCAGCATCCAGGCGACATAGGTCTGCAGCGAGCCGTTCTCCAGCCAGCGCGTGACGGCCGCGGCAAAGCGTTCCAGCGCATGCATGCCATGTTCGAACGACTGGCGTGCGCTCAGGTGGCTGATCGCCTGTTGCAGGCGCCTCAGCGCGTCGCGGCGCAGGAAGAACAGCGCCGCGCCCCCGGCCATCGACACCAGGCTCATCAGCAGCGGCAGGTTGATCCCGTGCCACAGGTTCAGGCTGTACTCCGGCAGGGGGGCGCGCAGCGTGGCCAGCGAAGCCGCCGCCAGCAGGTCGCCGACCGTATAGGCCGGCACCAGACCGACCACCAGGCAGATCACCACCAGGAACTCCACCGGCACCTTCATGAAGCGCGGCGGCTCGTGCGGCGGGTAGTTGGGCAAGTCGGGCTGCCGGGCGCCGAAGAACACGCCGTAGATAAAGCGCAGCGAGTAGGCCATCGTCAGCGCCCCCGCCAGCGTCGCCGTGGTCGGGATCACCCAGTTGAAGTCGCCCAGCAGGCCCTGCGCCAGGGTCTCGCCGAAGAACATCTCCTTGCTGAGGAAGCCATTGAACAATGGCACCCCCGCCATCGACAGCGATGCCACGATGGCCAGCACCGCGGTGTGCGGCATATAGCGCGCCAGCCCGTGCAGGCGGTCCAGGTCGCGCGTGCCGGTTTCATGGTCGATGATGCCGGCCGCCATGAACAGCGACGCCTTGAACACCGCGTGGTTGATGATATGGAAGATGGCCGCCACCGTGCTGAGCTGGGTATCGAGCCCGAACAGCAGCGTGATCAGGCCCAGGTGGCTGATGGTGGAATAAGCCAGCAGCCCTTTCAGGTCCCGCTGCAGCAGCGCCAGGCCGGCGCCCACGATCAGCGTGGCCAGCCCCGTCATGCTGACCAGGTAGAACCAGCTGTTGGTGCCGTCCAGCACCGGATAGAGCCGCGCCAGCAGGAACACGCCGGCCTTGACCATCGTGGCCGAGTGCAGGTAGGCCGAGACCGGCGTGGGCGCGGCCATGGCATGCGGCAGCCAGAAGCTGAACGGGAACTGCGCTGACTTGGTGAAGACCGCCAGCAGGACCAGCACCAGCATCGGCAGGTACAGCGGGTGGTGCTGCACCTTGCCGGCCTGCGCCAGCACCTCGGACAGCTCGAAGCTGCCGCAGATATGGCCCAGCAGCAGCACCCCTGCCAGCAGCGCCAGCCCGCCGCCGCCCGTGACCGCCAGCGCCATGCGCGCGCCCTGGCGCGCATCGGTGCGCCATGACCAGAAGCCGATCAGCAGGAACGAGAGGATGCTGGTCAGCTCCCAGAACACCACCAGCAGCAGCAGGTTGCCGGCCAGCACCACGCCCAGCATGGCCGCCATGAACAGCAGCAGCAGGCAGAAGAAACGCACCGCGGATTCATTGCGCGCGAGGTAGTAGCGCGCGTACAGGATCACCAGCAGGCCCACGCCTAGCACCAGCAGCGCAAACAGAAACGACAGGCCATCCAGCCGCAGCGACAGGTCCAGCCCGAGCTGCGGCAGCCACGCCACGCGCCAGCCCAGCGCATGCCCCGGCTGTTCGAAGACCGCGCCGCGCAGGCTCAGCAGCAGCACCAGCGCGGCCAGCGGCAAACCGATGACGACCGGCGCCAGCAAGCGCGCGGCCCGCATGCCGATCAACCACGCCAGCGCCGCGGCCAGCAGGGGCAGCGCGATCAGCAGCACCAGCGCCATGCGCCCCCCTCAGCAGTTGCCCGGGGTCACGGCCGGCGTGTGCCGGCCGTTGACGCGCCGGGCGGCAAGCCGGGCCGATGGTGATTGTCTTGCAAATGGGGCGGTGGTCATGGGCCAGGTCCTCTATGCGGGCAGTCTTGCCCCCTACTTTCCGGATTCTGCCGGCATTGCGCAAGTCATGCTTGCCTTATTGCGCGGCGCACGAAAGAATTCATCGCTTTGCTGGAAGAATCTGAATACGCGCGGCGATGGCGCGTGCTGCGCAGCAGCGAGCGCGCGTAGTACCCTTCGACAGCGCATCTGACAGGACACCAATGAAGCGGCCTTTGTTCCTTGCGATGGCAGTGATATTCGCATTTGCCGCGGCCGTGTTGCCGATTGCGGCCAGCATGCGCGTGGCCGAAGAGGAAGTCGCCCGGCGCGAGGTGGCGCAACTGCAGATGCTTGCCAATGCTGCCGTCGCCCGCATGGGGATGGTCATGGCAGACGCCACTGGCGCGCTGCACGAAATGGAAGGCCTGCCCGACGCGCCCTGCTCCGACGGCAACCTGGCCAGCCTGAGGCGCATCACCTTCACCTTCCACCACCTGCGCGATGCCGGGCGCTATGCCGGCAATTACCGGTTGTGCTCGGCACTGCTGGGCGACGTCTTCCGGCGGCATATGACATTGCCCGAACCGGACTGGCGCGACACCCAGGGCTTTGAATACTGGTTCGACCTCGACAACCCGTTTGGCGCGCCCGGCCCCGCCATGCTGGTAGGGCGCCACGGCCACTACGTATCGGTCGACCCCAAGTCATTCGTCGACATCGTCGAGCTCGATGGCCGGCACATCGGCGCAGTCAATACTGCCACGGGCGTCTTCATCGCCACCACCACCGGCTCGGACGTGGCGCAGATGGCGCGCGAATACCAGCGCAACGCCAACGGCGCCGACGAACTCGACAATCCCGGCAGTTCCGTGCGCCGTTCCACCCGGATTCCGTTCGCGGCCGTGGTTCTGGCACCGCCCACCACGCTGCTGGCCACCTGGCCAATGCTGGTAGGCTCTTTCGTCGTGGCGGGGCTGGCGATCGGCGTGCTGCTGGCCGCGCTGGTGTTTCGCGCCATGTCGCGCCGCGTGACCATGGAGGGCGCACTGCGCAACGCCGTGCGCCGCCGCCGGCTGGAGGTGCACTACCAGCCGATCGTCGCGCTGGAAGATGGCCGCTGCGTGGGCGTGGAGGCGCTGCTGCGCTGGAAGCGCGACGGCCAGCCGGTGCCGCCAGACCTGCTGATCACGCTGGCCGAGCAGACCGGGCTGATGCCGCAGATCACTGACCACGTGCTCGACCGCGCCATCGCCGAGCTGGGCCCGCTGCTGCGCGCCCGGCCCGGATTCTATGTGTCGATCAATGTTTGCGCGGACGATGTCAGCTCGCCGCGTTTTCTCGACGTGCTTACCGCGCGCCTGCAGGGCACCGGGATCGCGCCCCGGCAGATCCGCATCGAGATCACCGAACGCAGCTTCCTGCACGCCGAGACCGCGCTCGAAGTGATCCAGGCCTTCCGCGATGCCGGGCATCCGATCTACATCGACGATTTCGGCACCGGCTACTCCAGCCTGTCCTACCTGCAGGTATTCAAGGTCGATGTGCTGAAGATCGACAAGTCCTTCATCGACACCATCGGCCGCGAGGCAGCTTCCAGCGCCGTGGCGCCGCACATCATCGCCATGGCCGAGGCGCTGGGCTTCGAGGTCGTGGCCGAGGGCATCGAGCATGAAGACCAGGCGCGCTTCCTGCGCGAGCGCGGTGCGCAGTTCGGCCAGGGGTGGCTGTTTTCACGCGCCTTGCCGGCAGACGGCCTGCAGGCGTACCTGGCATCCCCGGCGCGCCCCTGAGCGGTGACGCGCCGCGAGACGCTAGGCGCTTGCCTGGATATTGCGGGCCTTGATCAGCGCGGCCCAGCGGACCTGCTCCTCGGCAATCAGCCGGTCGAAGGCCGGCGCGTCGAGCGCCAGGATCTCTGCATCGAGCCCGGCCAGCTTGCCGCGCACGTCGGCCGTGGCCATGGCCTGCCGCAGCACCCCGCTCAGGTAGGCGATCACCTTGTCCGGGGTGCGCGCCGGCGCCGCCAGGCCATACCAGGAGCGCACCAGCACGCCGGGGTAGCCGGCCTCGGCAATGGTTGGCACCTCGGGCAGCGACTGGGTGCGCTGCCCGGCGTTGGCGGCCAGCGCGCGCACGCGCCCGGCCTTGATCAGCGGCAAGGCAATCGACTGCGACAACAGCGCGAAATGCAGCTGCCCCTGGCCCAGGTCCGGAACGGACGGCGGCTGCCCCTTGTAGCCAATATTGACCGCCTTGATGCCGGTGGCCTCGAAGAACAGCTCCTGCCCCAGGTGGATGGAGCTGCCGGTGCCGGGGTTGGGCACATTGATGCGGCCGGGCCGTTCGCGCGCCCAGGCGACAAACTCCGCCAGCGTCCTGGCCGGCACCGATCCCGCCACCACGAATATGGCCGGCACCGCGGCCACGGCGCCGATGGCGCGGAAGTCCCCGACCCGGATCGAGGTCTGCGGATACAGGCTCTCGCTCACCGACAGCACCGGCGTGGCCGCGAGCAAGGTGTAGCCGTCCGGCTCGGCCCGCGACACGGCCTCAACGCCGATCTTGCCATCGGCGCCTGGGCGGTTTTCCACCAGGATGCGCTGCGGCATGGCCAGCGACATGCGGTCGGTGGCGGCGCGGATGGTGATATCGACCACGCCGCCGGCCGGATATGGCACCACGGCGTGCACCACGCGGCCCGGGTAACCAGCCGGCGGAGGCGGCGCGGACGCGCGCGCCGCCGCTGGCAGCCATGCCGGCACGGACAGTCCCAGTGCCGCCTGCATTGTCGAAATGGTGAATTGTCTGCGGTTCATGCGGGTCTCCATGCGTGTCACGGTCTTTGCCGTTTGAAGGTCTGCGGGACGTCAGGCGCTGCGGGCATCCAGGTAAGGCCGCAGTGCCGCCAGCGCCTCGCGCGTCTGCTGCACCAGGCGGTGCATCACGGTTGCCACCGGCTCAACCTGGCGGACCCAGGCCACGCTCTGGCCGGCTGCCTCGTACATCAGCGGCACCACCGAGTGCTGTTCAACGGCTGCCAGCAGCCGCCCGGTGAGCGCCTGCTGGTATGGCATCTCCAGCGGGGCAGGCGCGCCCGGCTCCTCCCACGCGTCCGAGAAGGCGCTGCGCACCACGCGGCAAGGCTTGCCGCTATGCGCGCGCGTAATGACGGTGTCTTCGCTGCCAGCGGCGATCAGCTTGTCGGCCAGCGGGCCGGCCAGCTGTTGCTCGCTGGTGCCCAGCCACAGCGTGCCCAGCCATGCGCCTTGCGCACCCATTGCCAGCGCCGCGGCAATCTGCGCTCCGGTGCCGACCCCGCCGGCGGCCAGCACCGGCCGCCCCTGCGCCGCGGCAATGATCTGCGGCACCAGGGTAAAGGTGCCGATCGGGCCGGTATGGCCCCCGGCGTCATAGCCCTGTGCCACCAGAATATCGACGCCGGCCTCGATGGCCTTGTGCGCATGCCGCGCCGAGCCGACCAGCGCCATAGTGGTCCTGCCGGCCTTGCGCACGCGCTCCAGCGTGCCGGCCGGCGTCCCCACGCCGGCGGCAAAGACTTCGATGTCGCTCTGCGTCACGGCCTCGACCTGCTCTTCGAAGAGCGCCTGCGAGCGGACATACTGCGAGAAGAAGTTGCCCTGCGTGGCTGGCGGCACCGCGAAGCGGGCAAACAGGGTGTCGATGAATGCCTTGTGCCCTTCGGGCACCGCCGCGGCGACTGTGTCCGCATCCACCGCGCCCGGCAAGGCGGTGGGCAACAGCAGGTCCACGCCGACCGGGCGATCCGGGCACAGGCGGCGCAGGTCGCGCAGCTTGCCGGCCAGTTCGTCGGGGCCGTCGCGCGCGGCCGCGTAGACGCCAAGCCCGCCCGCATTGGAGATGGCGGCGGCCACTTCGATGCTGTGTGCCAGCCCATACACGGGCCAGCGGATGCCCAGCCGCCGGCACAGGGGATTGGTGAGCGGATCATGGCCGGCGCCCTGCTGCCGCGCTTGCTCAGGCGTGTGCGTCATCATGCGGCTCCGAACAGGTCGGGTTCCAGGTCCAGGCACGGGTGGCATGGCATCGCCGCCGCGGTCTTCATCAGGTAGCGCCCGATCAGGTTCTTGTGCACCTCGCTGGTCCCCTCGCCGATCTGGTTCATCTTGGCGTCGCGCATGAAGCGCTCCAGCGGATAGGCCTTCAGGTAGCCGTTGCCGCCGAGCAATTGCAGGCAGTCCACCACCACCTTCATGCACAGGTCAGTGCTGTGCATCTTGGCGATCGAGGCATGGATCGAGGTATCGGGATCCTGCCGGTCGTAGCGCTGCGCGCAGGCATAGACCAGGCAGCGGGCGGCCTCGATGCGTGCGCCCATGTCCGCCAGCATCCACTGGATGCCCTGGTGCTCTCCCTCCGCGCGCCCGAATACCTGCCGCTTATCGGCGTACTGGGCGGCGATCTGCAGCGCCCCGCTCATGCGGCCCAGCGCGATGGCGGCGTGCCCGATGCGCGCCCGCACCAGCGTGTCCTGCGCCAGCGCCATCCCCTGCCCTTCTTCACCCAACCGGTTCCCGACCGGCACGGCTACCTCATCGAAATACACCTGGGCGATCGGCACGCCGTTCCAGCCCATCTTGGGAATGGTCGGCGACACCGAGATCCCGGCACTGGCGCGCGGCACCAGGAAGGCGCTCAGCCCCTTGCTGCCGGCCGGGCCGTCCGCCAGGCGCGCCACCACCACGTACATGTCGGCCACGCCCGCGCGGGTGATGAACTTCTTGGTGCCGTTCAGTACATAGTGGCCGCCGTCGCGGCGGACCGTGGCCTGCAGCCCGGCCAGGTCCGACCCGGCACCCGGCTCGGTCAGCGCAAAGGCCGCCTGCAGCTCGCCCGATGCCAGTTTCGGCACCACGGCACTGCACAGCGCATCCGAGCCGCCGGCGACGATCGGCCGCGACGACAGGTCCGTGCCGGTGACCAGCGACGCGGCCGTGCTGCATGCCCGCGCCAGTTCCTCGATGATGCGCACGCGCAGCAGCATCGAAGCCCCGGTACCGCCCAGGCTGCGCGGAAAGGCGGTGGCAATGACGCCCTCGGCCGCCAACAGCCGGAACGTGTCCCAGGCAAAAACGTCCTCGCGCCCGACCTGCTCGGCCTGCGGCCCGATCTGCTCCCGGACCAGGGCCTGGACCCGCGCCAGCATGTCGGCTTCCGGGGCTTCCAGTGAGATAAGCGGATGATGTTCGGCGTGGATTGGCATGCTGCATGTCTCCTTTTGGTCTGGCCATCGGGCACGGCCATGGCGTAGAGGGGACGATAGACGCCCCCGATGGCATCAATCAATGTCTACAATGCATAGCAGAATTCCACTGACAGCAAATCCAGGCTGACCTCGAAAACGCTGCAACATGCAAGACGAACTTACCCTGAAGGCACTTGGCATCTTTGTGGAGGTGGCCCGCACCGGCAGCGTCACCAGCGCCGCGGCACGGCTGGGGCTGGCGCAGTCGGTGGTCAGCCGGCAGGTCGCGGCGCTGGAGCGCCTGATCGGTGGCGCCCTCTTTTATCGCAACGGGCGCGGCGTAGCGCTGACTTCGCTCGCCGGCCAGTTGCTGGCGCAGGCCGTGCCGCTGCTGGACGGTGCGACCGAGCTGCTGGACACCGCGCGCGGCCACGCCGGCCATGTCAGCGGCGTGGTCACCATCGGCCTGGTGCCGGCGGTGTCGCCGGCGCTGTCCAGTGCACTGCTGGTGGAGATCGGCACGCGCTATCCCGGTGTGCGTCTGCGCATCGTGGAGGGATATAGCGGCGATATCGAAACGCGCCTGTCGCAGGGCGAGATCGATCTCGGCGTGGTCAACCGCTACCGCGCCGCCGGGCGCAACAGCTACCGGCGCCTGTTCGAGACTCCGCTGATGCTGGTCGGGCACCGCGAGCGGCTGGCCGAACGGTGCCGCGAGCTGGGCATCGGGCCAGGTCCGCTGGCCACGCGGCAGCTGGCGCGTTTTCCGCTGGTGCTGCCGGTGCCGCCCAATGCCATCCGCACGCTGCTCGACGACCTCGCCACGCGGCAGAAATTCAGCCTGGCGGTGGTGATGGAGGCCGGCTCCTCGGCCGTGATCAAGCGGATCATGGCCGATCACATGGCCTTCAGCGTGCTGCCTTACCACGCCGTGGCGGAAGAACTGGCCAGCGGCCTGATGGATGCCCTGCCGCTGGGCGAGCGCGCCATGCGCCAGTCGGTGGTGCTGGCGGCCAGCAGCCTGCGTCCGTTCACCCAGGCTGCGCGCACGGTGGCGCAGTGCATCCCGGAGCTTGCCGAACGCTTCCTCGTCGATGGCACCTGGCGGCGATAGTCCCCGCGTGCGCGGGTCGGTTGTAAGATGGCTGTTCCAGGGCCTGTTCACATATAAAACGTACGCGCGTTGGCCCAAGCCGGGGTCAGCTACGCCAAGGGCGTCGCCGCAAAGGGTCATTCCCTTTGCAAGGCGCCCGACAAAGTAGATGGCCCCGGCTCGGGCCAGCCCGCAGGGCAAGGGGGATATGCGGCGCATGGCGTCGTTGCCAGCCGCTTGCTTGGAATGACCAAGCGGCGCGACTGGCGCCTAGCCCTGCGCCGCGTATCCCCCTTGCGCGCGCACGTTTTATATGTGAACAGGCCCTGGCTTACCGCCATCACGCCTGCGCGCGCCGAAGCCGGCACGCGCGGCCATCTTCAGGAGACGCCCGTCCAATGAGCGAAGCGCTTTGTCTAGCCAGCGCCGCCGAACTGCAGCAGCGCATCCGGCGCAAGGAAATCTCGCCGGTGGAACTGACCGCTGCGGTGCTGGCGCGCGCCGAGCGGCTGCAGCCGGTGCTGAACTGCTTTATCACGCTGTGCGCGGACGAGGCCATGGCCGCGGCGCGCGCGGCGGAAGCGGAAGTGATGTCCGGCCGGCCGCTGCCCCCGCTGCACGGCATTCCCTTCACTGCCAAGGACATCGTCAACACCCGCGGCGTGCGCACCACCTTTGGCGCCGTGCCGATGCGCGACAATGTGCCGGCCGAAGACGCCGTGGCGGTGGCGCGGCTGCGTGCGCAGGGCGCGATCCTGATCGGCAAGACCACCACGCCGGAATTTGGCTCCAAATGCCTGACCGATTCGCCGCTGTTCGGGCGCACCCGCAATGCCTGGCATGCCGACCGCACCAGTGGCGGCTCCAGCGGCGGCGCCGCGGTGGCGGTGGCCAGCGGCATCGCGCCGCTGGCGGTGGCAACCGATGGCGGCGGCTCAACGCGCATTCCTGCCGCCTGCAATGGCGTGGTGGGCATCAAGCAGAGCCAGGGGGTGATTCCGCACAGCCAGGCGCAGGATCTGTTCGGCAACCAGACCTACGTGACGCCGACCACGCGCACGGTGGCCGACACCGGCCTGATGCTGCAGGCCATGGCCGGCGAGCATGCTTGCGACCCGTGGTCGATCGGCGTGCCCGCCGCCGACTACGTGGCCGCGGCGCAGCCGCAGGGCGACCTGCGTGGCCGGCGCATCCTGTATTGCCTGGCACCGCCGGGCCGCCCGGTGTCCGCGGACGTGGCGCGCGCGTTCGAGGCCAGCCTGGACAAGCTGCGCGCGCTAGGCGCCGAACTGGAGCCGTTCGGCGGCGAAGGGTTCGACGTCGAACCCATCTGGCGTGCCATCAACCACACGGTCTGGCGCACGCGCTTTGCGCCGATCATGGCGCAGCACCGCGCGGCGCTGAGCCCGACCTTCGTGCGCCAGGTGGAATCCGCCGCCGCATTCACCGCCGTGGAATACCAGCAGGCGATGTTCGAGCGCTCGCAGCTGTTCCTGCGCGTGCAGGCGCTGCTGGGGCGCGCCGACCTGCTCGCCATGCCCACCATCACACGCACCGCACTGCCACTGGACCAGGACCTGTTCGGCCAGATCGAAATCAACGGCCAGGACTATCCCGATGTGCGCGCGAACTGGTTCCCCTGGACCATGCCGTTCAATATGACGGGGCATCCGGCCATCAGCCTGCCCTGCGGCTTTGGCAGCGACGGGCTGCCGATCGGGCTGCAGCTGGTCGGGCAGTTCCGCGGCGACGCGCAGCTGCTGCGTGCGGCGGCCTTGTACGAATCGGTCCATGACCTCACGGGCCAGTGGCCCACCCTGCCCTGACACCCTCTCAACATCGTTCCCTGACTGCCATGACTCATCAAGTCCGATTGACGCGCCGGCTGCTGGCCATGACCGCTGTCGCCGCCGCCACCTTCGCCATGACCGCGCCGGCCGGTGCGGCCGATGCCGAGCCGATGCATATCATCGTCGGCTACGCCCCCGGCGGCGCCGCCGACAGCCTGGCGCGCCTGTATGCCGAGCAACTGCGCCAGGACGGCCACGGCACGGTGGTGGTCGAAAACCGCCCCGGCGCCTCGGCGCGCCTGGCGCTCGACTACGTGAAGCGCGCCAGGCCCGATGGCAAGACCGTGTTCATCGGCCCCTCGCCCCTGTTCACCATCTTTCCGCTGACCTACAAGAAGCTGTCATACGATGCCGACAAGGACCTGGTGCCCGCGGCGGTGCTGACCGATGTGCCGACCGCGGTCGCGACCGGCGTGCAGCAGCCTTACCAGAACATGAAGGAATACGTGAGCTGGGCCAGGCGCAACCCGGGCGGCGCCAGCCTGGGCCTGGCCACCATCGGCAGCGCCGGCCACCTGGGCACGGTGGCACTGGGCAAGGCCGAAGGCATTGCCATCACGCCCGCGCCGTATCGCGGCGCGTCGCCGATGCTGGTGGATGTGGTCAGCGGCAATGTGTCGATCGGCTGGGATGCCGTGGCCAGCATGATGCCGCTGTACAAGGGAGGCAAGCTGCGCTTCCTTGGGGTGAGCGGCACGCGCCGCGCCAAGGCGCTGCCCGAAGTGCCCACCATGAAGGAACAGGGCTTCAGCCAGTATGACCACGCCACCAGCTGGTACGGCGTGTTCGTGCCTGCCGGCACGCAGCCTGACGTGGTGGCGCAGGTGGAAAAGATGTTCCTCGCCGCCTCGGCCAACGCCGCCACCGTGGCCAAGCTGGAAGCGCTGGGCCTGGAAGTGGTGGCGCGCCCCGGCCAGGAAGGCCGCCGCCGCATCCAGCTGGAACGCGCCGCGTGGAAGCCGATCGTGGAGGCGACCGGCTTCCAGGCCGAGGACTGAGGCCCGGCCCAGCCCAGCCCGGCCCTCAGGGCTTGGGCCGCACCGCGTCAGCGGTTCCCTGGATAAAGGCCTTGATCTTCTCGACATCGTCCGGCGTCAGCTTGCCGGTGAAGTCCGGCATGCCGCGCGCCATCGCCGGCCCCTTGAAGACCACCTTGTCCAGGTTCTCGATATAGGCGGCATCGATATAGCCCAGGTTGGGGATATTGCCGCCGCGGTCCACGCCGGGCACCCCGTGGCACAGGGCGCAGTTGCTGACGTACAGGCCGGTGCCCGCCTTGACCTGCGCCGGGTCATATTTCACGCCCTGCAGCAGCCTGGCGGCGCGGTACTCGGCAAAGGCCGGCAGCGGCGCCTTGCCGCCGAGGGCGAAAGTGTAGACCGTGCCCGGTCCCTGCCGGTTGGTGGCGCGCTGGGCCTGCCCGTAGACCCCGCCCCAACCCACGGCCACCGACACATACTGCTTGCCGTTCAACTCGAAGCTGACCGGCGCCGCCACCACGCCTGTGCCGGTGGGCGACTCCCACAGCTTGTCGCCGCTGCGCGCGTCATAGGCGACAAAGCGGCCATCGGCGGTGCCCTGGAACACCAGGTTGCCGGCCGTGGTCAGCGTGCCCCCGTTCCACGGCGACACATGCTCCTGCGTCCACGCGGCCTTCTGCTGCACCGGATCCCAGGCGATCAGCCGGCCAAAGGGCTTGCTCTTGGGCGGCTCGGCATTCAGGAACTTGGCGGTATTCCAGCCCACGTTGCCATGCGGGGTGCCGGGCTTGCCTTCATTGAAGTTCCAGGTCTTGTCGTCCATCAGGTTGATCGGCACGTTCTGCGCCGGCAGGTAGACCAGCCCGGTCTGCGGGTTGAACGACATCGGATGCCAGTTGTGCGCGCCGTACGGCCCGGGGACCGAGTCATAGGGCTTGTCGGTGGCGCGCGCCTCGGGCCGCTCGATGGGGCGGCCATTGGCGTCATAGCCGGTGGCCCAGTTCACGTCGACAAAGTTCTTTGCCGAGATGAACTTGCCGTTGGTGCGGTCGATGACGAAGAAGAAGCCGTTCTTGGGCGCGTGCAGGATGACCTTGCGCATCTGCCCGTCGAGCTTCAGGTCGGCCAGGATCATCGGCTGCGCCGAGGTGTAGTCCCAGTTGTCGCCCGGGGTTTCCTGGTAGTGCCAGACATAGTTGCCGGTATCCGGGTTGAGCGCGACGATCGAGGCCAGCTACAGGTTGTCGCCACCGGCCGGACTGCGCTTGCTGTGCGACCACGGCGCGCCGTTGCCGGTACCCACGTACATCAGGTCCAGTTCGGGGTCGAAAGCCAGCGTGTCCCAGGCCGTGCCGCCGCCGCCCGCTTCCCAGTACTTGCCGCTGGGGTCCCAGGTCTTGGCCGCCGCGGCCATCGACTCATCCTCGAACGGCCTGGAGGGGTCGCCCGGCACCGTGAACCAGCGCCACTTCTGCTCGCCGGTGCCGGCGTCATAGGCGGTGATGTAGCCACGCACGCCATATTCGGCGCCGCCGTTGCCGATGATGACCTTGCCCTTGAACACGCGCGGCGCGCCGGTGATCGTGTACGAGTACTTGCGGTCGATGATGGTGTCCTTCTCCCACAGCTTGCGGCCGCTGGCGGCATCCAGCGCGATCAGCCGGCCATCGTAGGCGGCCACGAACACCTTGCCCTGGTACAGCGCCACGCCGCGGTTGACCACGTCGCAGCAGCCGCGATAACCGAGCGAGCGGTCCACCTTGGGATCGAAAGTCCAGAGCCGCTTGCCGGTGCGCGCATCGACCGCATGCACCACGCTCCATGACGCGGTGACGTACATCACGCCGTCCACCACCAGCGGGGTTGCTTCCACGCCGCGGGTCGACTCCAGGTTGTAGGTCCACACCAGGCCCAGGTCGCGCACGTTGGCGGCATCGATCTGCCTGAGCCGGCTGAAGCGGGTCTCGGCATAGTCCAGGCCATGGCTGGGCCAGTCGCGGGCGGTGCTGGCGTTGGCACTGATGAAGGCGCCGTCAACCCTGGCTGCCGCATTGCGCGGCGCCGCGGCGCCGGCGGGCAAGACCTGCATCACCAGCGCCAGGGCCGCTGCCAGGAGGCCTGTGACGCGCCTCATGGGGCGGCGGGTGTGCATCGCAACATCGGGGGCAACGGGGTCCGTCGCCTGCTTCAACGCATGGCTCATGTCGTCTCCTGTAGGGCATTCTTGTTGGAATTCGGGACTGCAGGATTGCGGAACTGCGCGATGCCGGGCGGTGGCCGGAGCCTATAGATAATCGGTGAGCGATCCGATTATGGGTACAGGGATTACCCGCAGAAAGTCGTGCATCCGCCGCAAGGCGGATGACGTCCGAGCTTGCCGAGCGATATGTGCCAGATATTACTTACGAAGAAATGAATATTGGACGGTGTTGGCACGCGTCGCTTAGCCTTGGCGCCAAGGCAGGCAGCCAGCCCGCATCCCCGTATCCGGAGACACCAGCATGAGCAACTTCCTTCTCTACGAGCAGCAGGACCATATCGTCACCCTGACGATGAACGAGCCCGAGCGCCGCAACCCGCTGACCGGCAATACCGCCGTGGCGGAGTTCCTGGCCGCGATCGAGCGCATCCACGGCGACCGCAGCGTGCGCGCGGTGGTCATTACCGGCGCGGGCACCGCGTTCTCGTCGGGCGGCAATATCAAGGACATGGAACGCCAGGCCTCCGGCGCAGTGCCGGGCATGGAAATCCGGCAGGACTACCGCTGCGGCATCCAGCGGCTGCCGCTGGCGCTGTTCAACCTGGAAGTGCCGGTCATCGCCGCGGTCAATGGCGCGGCCATGGGCGCGGGGCTGGACCTGGCCTGCATGTGCGACATCCGCATTGCCTCGGAGCGCGCGCAGTTTGCCGAGTCCTTCGTCAAGCTCGGGATCATCCCCGGCGATGGCGGCGCGTGGCTGCTGCCGCGCGTGATCGGCCTGTCGCGGGCGGCGGAAATGACATTCACCGGCCAGCCGATCGATGCCAGGCTGGCGCTGGAATGGAACCTGGTGTCGCGCGTGGTCGCGCCCGAGGCGCTGCTGCCCACGGCCTATGAACTGGCCGGCCGCATCGCCGCCAACCCGCCGCACGCGGTGCGCCTGGCCAAGCGCCTGATGCGCGAGGCCATGCATACCCGCCTGGATACGCTGCTGGAACTGTCCGCCGGCTTCCAGGCGCTGTCGCACCAGACTGCCGACCACCGTGAGGCGGTGCAAGCGTTCCTGGACAAGCGCACGCCGGTGTTCACCGGCAACTGAGGGTCAACTGAGCGTCAGGCGGACTGCGTCTCCGCCGACTTCAGCTGGTTGACCAGCGCCACGTAGTCGCGCATGGCCTGCTCGCGCGCCAGCCCGCGGCGCGCGGCCCAGGCATCGTACTTGGCGCGCCCGACCATGTCCATCATGCCCGGCCGCTCGCCGCTGACATCGCCCACGCTGCCCTGCTTGTAGAGCGCATACAGGTCCAGCGGCGTGTCGTTGCCAGGCGCATGGCGCAGGGTCTTCGACAAGGCTGCTGCGGCTTCGAAGGCCTGCTCGGCGGGGCCTGGCCCTGCGCCGTGGGCACGCCGCCGAAGTGCGCGTCTTCCAGCGCGATCTCGTCCGGGAACCAGCGCCCCTCCAGCAGCTTGCCGTCGCGCAGCGCAAACGCCAGGACGCCTTGCGAGGCCAGCGTGCCGCTGCGCAGCGTGGCCGGCACCACCGCCATGCCGGTATTGAGCACCGGTGCGCCGAACGCCGTAAACGCCACCCCCGTATCCGCCCACGCGCGCAGCCGCGGCAGCGCACGCTCGCCCCGGTAGACGCCGCTGGCGCGGTTGCTGCCTGGCTGGAACCACGCAAAATCGCCCTTGCCGCGCGCATACAGCGCGCCAAAGTCGCCGCGTTCCAGGTCGGCGCGCGCGGCGGCGAGCAGCTCCGTCATCTGCGCCGGGCTCATGCGGGCGTCGTCGCTGGGCATGCCGAGCGAAATGGGGACGCTGGCCTCGAAGAATTCCAGCACGCTGCGTGCCACCAGTTCGCGGTCGTTGTCGACGCAGACCATGTGGTAGCTGTCTTCCAGCACCAGCATGCGCGCCTGGCCGGCACGCTTGCCCTGCCCGATCTGCTCGACCAGGTAGTTGGCCGAGCGCAGGCTGGTCAGCTCGTCCAGGCGCGCATGGACCACCAGTGTCGGGCAGGCGATGCGCTGCAGTCCCCCTGGCGCACGAAGCCGCGCAGGCGATCCACCTCGCGGATGCAGGCCAGCGGCACCCAGCGGTAATGGAAATTCTCGCCGCGCGCGAACTTGGCCTTGACGATCTCGCGCAGCTGCTCGTTCGTGATGCCGTACGGCTCTTCCTCTTCGACCTTCATGTGGTCGGGCACGCCGGGCACGCGATAGAGCAGCGTGCGCAGCGCGCGGTACCAGGGCGTGGCCCAGCCGTCGATATAGACCGGCGGCGCCAGCGCCACCAGGCGGCCCTTGGTGTGCTGTTCGCGCTTGACCGTTTCCACCGCCAGCAGCGCGCCCATGCACATGCAGATGATGAAGGCGAGCCCGCCGGCGGCGAACTGCTGCATCGGCATGCCGCCCGAGCGGCGCACGCGAAAGCCGCGGAAAGCTACCACCACGGGGGCCACCAGCAGCAGCCCCGCGGCGGTGGAGAAAAACCAGGCACGCCACTCGATCGGCAAATCCAGCCCGGGCCGCTGCCAGCGCCACAACTCCACCGCCAGCGTAGCCCCCAGCGCGGCGCCCACCAGCGCGCCCGCGATCAGCAGCGTGGCACCGAGCGGGCTTTACGGGTCGCGCCGGCCATAGGTGGCAATCCAGCCCGCCGTGCCCAGGCTGATCACCTCGATCAGCCCGAATGCCGCCGCGCCGGGCAGCGGCAGGCCATGAATCACCGCGCCCCACCCCGCCAGCGCGATGCCGGCGCCGGCCAGCACCGCCGGCCACGACCAGCGCGCGCACACCAGTAGCGCGGCAAGCGTGACGCCGCTGCCCAGCCACACCGGCACGGTCTCGGTGGCGGCGTGCCCGAGCATGCGCGACACGCACGCAGCCAGCAGCACCAGTACGCCAACCGTCACCGCCAAGCGGATCTGCTGCATCGGATTCCCCTCCCATGGCACATGCGACTCAGAATAGTCGCAGGGCATGGCATGGGCACGTTAAGTCACTCGGAGCAAGCCAAGCCGTGGCGATTATCCGGCTACTCCCAGCGCCCCCTCTACATTGCGCACCAGGCTCACCAGGCGCGGGCCGATGTCCTCCTCCATCTGCTTGCTCTGCTGGCTGAACACCGGCACCGAGGCGGCAAAGATCCACGCCTCGCCGTCGCGGCGGGTGCGCATCTGCACGGCGACCGATTCCACCTCGCGGTGCAGGTCGCGGTGGCCGCGGCAGAAGCCGTGGTCTTGCAAGTCGCGGGCGGCATCGGCCAGGCGCTCCTGCAGCCGGTCGGCGCGCTGCGGATCGGCGGCGCGGAGCTGGGCGAGATAGGCCTCGCGCTCGGCCTCGGTCAACATCAACAGGTAGCCGCGTCCGGAACCCGTGCGCGAGACCGACACGCGCGTGCCGACCTCGGGCCGGAACACATGGCTGCCCACACCCTGAGCGATTTCGACGTAGGTCAGCGCATTGCCGCTGCCGACGATCAGCTCGACCTGCCCGGCGATATGGTCGGCCAGCTCCTGCATGGCCGGCCGCGCCAGCTGGCGGATCGTCATGCGTGCCAGCGCGGGCGCGGCCAGGTTGATCAGCCCGACCCCGGGCACGTAGCGCGACAGGCGCTCCGAATAATGCAGGAGGCCCAGTTCGCACAGGGTGTCGAGCAGCCGGAACAGGGTCGGCTTGGCCAGGCCTGTGCGCTCCATCAACTCACGGCTGCTGAGCTCCTGCATCGTCGGCGAAAAGCAGTTGAGGATCGAAATGCCCCGCGCCAGCGCGCTGACAAGGCGCGCCTCGCCGTCGGCATCGGCGGGCGGTGGGGTCAGGGAGGCGTGTGGTGCATTGGTCATGTTATTGCCCAAATTCAAGGTTTTTTGATACGAGTGTCTCAAAACCCGGATGTTGCCCTTCGTTTTTTCCAAAGTCAAACCGGCTTATTTGGGTTTACACGACTCTTTTCCGAAGCCAGAATCCCAATTCATCGTATTGGACGATCACATTTCGGTACGGACGTCTCAATATCCCAGCCGCGACTCGCAACGCTCAGCCTTTTCAGGAGACACCGCATGCAACAAGCCGTCATCGTCGACGCCATCCGCAGCCCGATGGGCCGCTCCAAGCCAGGCTCGGCCTTTACCGAACTCCATGCCACCGAACTGCTGGCCCAGGTGCTCAAGGGCCTGGTCGAGCGCAACAAGCTGGACCCGGGTTTGGTCGACGACGTCATCACTGGCTGCGTGACCCAGGCGGGCGAGCAATCCGCCGGCCCGGGCCGCGTGGCGTGGCTGGCGGCAGGCTTTCCTGACCACGTGCCGGCCACCACCATCGACCGCAAGTGCGGCTCCAGCCAGCAGGCGGTGCATTTCGCCGCGCAGGGCATCATGGCCGGCGCCTATGACATCGTCATCGCCTGCGGCATCGAGTCGATGAGCCGCGTGCCGATGGGCTCGGCCCGCATTGGCCAGAACCCGTACGGCCCGTCGATGGAAGCGCGCTATGCGCCGGGTTTGGTGTCACAGGGTGTTGCGGCCGAGCTGGTTGCCGCCAAGTACGAACTGTCGCGCCACGACATGGACAGCTATTCGGCCCGCTCGCACGAGCTGGCCGCCGCCGCGCGCGAAAGCGGCGCCTTCCGCCGCGAGATCCTGGGCATCAGCACGCCCAACGGACTGGTCGAGCAGGATGAGACCATCCGCCCGGGCACCTCGGTGGAGAAGCTGGGCACGCTGCAGGCCTCGTTCCGCAATGACGAACTCAGCGCGCGCTTCCCGCAGATCGGCTGGAACGTGACCGCGGGCAATGCCTCGCAGATCAGTGACGGCGCGTCCGCCATGCTGCTGATGAGCGAATCGATGGCGCAGCGCCTGGGCCTGAAGCCGCGCGCACGCTTTGTCGCCTTCGACGTGTGCGGCGACGATCCGGTCATGATGCTGACCGCCCCGATCCCCGCCAGCCAGCGCGCAATCAGGAAGAGCGGCCTGAAGCTCGACCAGATCGACCACTACGAGATCAACGAAGCCTTTGCCTGCGTGCCGCTGGCCTGGCAGCGCGCGCTCGGCGCCGACCCGGCACGCCTGAACCCGCGCGGCGGCGCCATTGCGCTGGGCCATCCGCTGGGCGCGTCCGGCGTGCGGCTGATGACCACCATGCTGCATGCGCTGGAAGACAGCGGCCAGCGCTATGGCCTGCAGTCGATGTGCGAAGCCGGCGGCATGGCCAACGCCACCATCATCGAGCGCCTGTAAGCGGCGCCTCCTACCGAACAACGTATCCAGTCAAGGAGACACAGCATGAAACTGACCAATATGTCCGCCGTCGTGACCGGCGGCGCTTCCGGCCTGGGCCTGGCCTGCGTGCGGCGCCTGGTGGAACGCGGCGTCGACGTCGTGATCGCTGACCTGTCGGAAGAGCGCGGCAACGCCGCCGTCGACGAGTTCGGCGGCAAGGTCCGCTTCCTCAAGGCCGACGTGACCGACACCGACCAGATGAACGCCGTCTACGACGCCGCCGAAGCCATTGCCCCGCTGCGCGCGCTGATCCATTGCGCCGGCCTGGGCGGACCGGTGCGCGTGGTCGAGAAGGACGGCTCGCCGGGTTCGCTGGAAAAGTACGAGTCGATCGTGCGCATCAACCTGATCGGCACCTTCAACGCGCTGCGCCTTGGGGCCGCGCGCATGGCCAAGAACGAACTGATCGACGGCGAGCGCGGTGCCTGCGTGCTGACCGCGTCGGTGGCGGCCTACGAAGGCCAGATCGGGCAGATCCCTTACGCATCGGCCAAGGCCGGCATCGTCGGCATGACCCTGGTGGCCGCGCGCGACCTGGCGCAGCGCGCGATCCGCGTCTGCACCATCGCCCCGGGGCTGTTCGACACCCCGCTGCTGGCCAAGCTGCCGGAGAACGTGCGCGCCTCGCTCGGCGCCATGGTGCCGCACCCGCCCCGCCTCGGCGCACCGGATGAATACGCGTCCACCGCGCTGCACATCCTGGAGAACCCCATGCTCAACGGCGAAACCATCCGCCTGGATGGCGCCATCCGCATGGCACCGCGCTGAGCCCGCGCTGCGCCGATACCGACTTCTGACAAGGAAACCCGCATGAGCGACACGCTGCAACTGGAAACCCGCGGCAATACGCTGCTGATCACCATGAACCGGCCCCAGGCGAAAAACGCCATGGACTTCGAGACCGCGACCGCGCTGGCCGCCGCCATCGACCAGCTGGAAAGCCGCGACGACCTGAGCGTGGCCATCCTGACCGGCGCCAGCGGCACCTTCTGCTCGGGCATGGACCTGAAGGGCTTCCTGGAAGGCAAGCGCCCCAGCCTGCCCGGCCGCGGCTTTGGCGGGCTGACCGAGAAGCCGCCGCGCAAGGTGCTGATCGCCGCGGTGGAAGGCTATGCGCTGGCCGGCGGCTTCGAGCTGGCGCTGGCGTGCGACCTGATCGTGTCGTCGAAGGCGGCCAAGTTCGGCCTGCCTGAAGTCAAGCGTGGGCTGGTGGCCGGCGCCGGCGGCCTGATGCGCCTGCCGCGCCGGGTGCCGTACCACATCGCCATGGAATACGCGCTGACCGGCAATATGCTGGGCGCCGAACAGGCCCACGCCTATGGACTGATCAACCGCCTGACCGAACCGGGCCAGGCGCTGGCTGGCGCGCTGGCGCTGGCCGACGAGATCGGCGCCAACGGCCCGCTGGCGGTTGCCGTCAGCAAGCAGATCGTGGCCGAGTCCGCCGACTGGAGCACCGAGGAGATGTTCGAGCGTCAGCGCCCGCTGCTGGCGCCGGTGTTCACCTCGGCCGATGCCCGCGAGGGTGCCGCCGCGTTCGCCGAGAAGCGCAAGCCGGTATGGACGGGCAAGTGATGGCCCACGCCAGGCGGAGGGCATCGATGTCATCCGCCCTGGGCTAGAGAACGGCCGGCCGCAAGCCGGCCGTTCGCACATTCCAAGCAGCACACAGACCAGAACATGGAGGAGACCCATGAAACACAAGCTGCCAGAATCGCTGTTCAACACGTCCGCGGCCCTGCTGCTGGCGACCGCCGCCGCCACGCTGCCGCTGGCGGCCAGCGCGGCGGCCTGGCCTGAGCGCCCCATCACCATCATTGTGCCCGGCGCGCCGGGCGGCACCACCGATATTCCGACACGGCTGGTGGCGCAGAAGCTGGCGGCCATCCTGGGCCAGCCGGTGGTGGTCGACAACAAGCCCGGCAGCGGCGGCATCATCGGCACGCAGGCCTTCATGCGCGCGGCGCCGGACGGCTACACGCTGCTGGTCGGCAACACCGGCTCGCACGCGATCAACTACAGCGCCTACAAGCAGTTGTCTTACCAGCCGCAGGACTTCCTGCCGCTGACGGACCTGATCTCCTTCGCCAACGTGCTGGTGGTCGGCGCGCAGGCGCCGGTGCGCAGCGTGGCCGAGCTGGTGGCGCAGCTCAAGCAGTCCCCGGGCAAGTATTCCTATGCCTCGGCCGGTATCGGGCAGACCACGCACCTGACGGCGGAGCTGTTTCGGCTGCGCACGGGCACCGAAGTG
>JACXTT010001785.1_pt1 | contig 35331 bp, 30 predicted proteins | sample 9270951 | NCBI WGS metagenome assembly JACXTT01 (sample SAMN15532306, study PRJNA645909) | rock metagenome | isolation source: weathered quartz diorite | place: Puerto Rico | collected 2017-06-21 | reverse complement strand
GCCTGGGGGGAACGTTCCCGTTTCGGCCGGGATATCCCGACCAACCGGTGTGGGTTCCACGCAGAGGTTGGGTGGGTGGTGGGGAACCCTCCGGTGTACGAACATACCACCGCGCGCGAGAATCTCCAAATCCCGCGCCGGATCCTCGAAGCGCCGCGAACGGACATCGATCGCGTTCTGGGCATCGTCGGCATCGAAAACGCGAGCCGCAATCTCGTGCGGACCTTCTCGCTCGGGATGAAACAACGCCTCGGCCTCGCGCAGGCCTTACTCGGCAAGCGTGAACTGCTGATCCTCGATGAGCCAACCAATGGCCTGGACCCGGCGGGTATGCAGGAAATGCGTTGCCTAATTCAGAATCTCCCGAGCCAGCACGGCGTGACCGTCTTCCTTTCCAGCCACTTGCTGACGGAAGTCGAGCAAGTAGCAACGCATGTCGGGATGCTGTCGCAGGGCAAGCTTGTTTTTCAGGGAACTTTCGCCGAATTGCAGCAATTGCGGAGATCGACGCTGCGCATTGGCGTGAACGAAATGGACGCCGCGATGGCGCTCCTGGCGCGCCGGGGTTGGGACGTGAAGCCTGGAGACAAAAGCGGCTTCTTGGTCGCTTCCGAAACCAAAGCCGTCGCTGCGATGAATCAGGCACTGGTCGAGGGCGGCTTCGAGGTCCATCATCTTGCTGTGGAATCGCGTTCGCTCGAGGAAGTGTTCCTCGATATGACGAGCGCGAAGGTCGCTTGAGGCTGCTTATGTTCTACCGCGTGCTTTCCACCGAATATCTGAAACTGCGCCGGACCCTCGCCTTGTGGATGGTTCTCATTTCCCCGCTGCTCATCGTGATGCTCGAGTTCGCCTCGGTCTACAAGCGCTCCGGCGGGCTCATCAAAAGCGGAGTCGACGCATGGCCGCCGATGATCAAGCAGAGTATTGAAATCTGGACTCTTCTCATGATGCCTCTGTTCGTCACGCTCGAAACGTCACTGCTCGCCGGTCTCGAGAATACAGGCAAAAACTGGAAAAGCCTGCTCGCGCTCCCATCCCCGCGGTGGGCAGTATATGTCAGCAAACTGGTCGTGACGATCAGCCTCCTTTGGGTCGCGCACCTCGTGCTGGTCGGAGCGACGATCGCAAGCGGCGGACTGCTGAAAGCGCTTCTCCCCGCGCTGAACTTCGGCGCCATGCCGTGGGAACCTTTTGCCATGCCCATGCTACGCGTGTCACTCTCGACCCTTTTGGCGGTCGTGATTCAGCACTGGGTGAGTCTGCGCTGGCAGACGTACAGCGCGGCGATGGGCTTCGGACTCTGCGCCATGATCGCCGGAGTCTTTCTGGTGCAATCCAAAGACTACGGAAGCTGGTTCCCCTGGTCGCTCCCGATCCATGCGGTGCTCAATGGAGCGAACGGAATCGAACAAATCACCATCGTGGCGGTCAGCGGCGCCATCCTCGCCGCAGTCCTCGGTTGTTGGGAATTCGTGAGACGGGAAATCGAGTGACAAGCTCTCGACCGATAGGGTGCGCAATAACTGCACACGCGGGTTTCCGCTCGCGCTCCTCCAATGGAAATTTTTGCCGATGAAATGACCGGGATCGTCATCTCGGAAGCGGTAAGATTGTCGCCCTCGCCCAATGCACCCTGGCCCCTCGTGACGGCCATCGCAACTTTTTTCTTCAACTTGTTTTGGCTCACTGATACATTCCGGACATCGAAATCACGCTGAGTTTACAAGTGCGAACGGCTTGGAATTGGTTACCAAGGGGACGAGGCGCGGATGGTTTACTGAACGTAGATTGAGGAGTTTAAGGCTTCCCCGAACGGGCTCCAGATTCGAATGGCGACCCTGCAAAAGCGGCCTGATCTGGACCAAAGCACTGCTCGTACATGGCAGCAAAGTGGTTTGCGGTTCGGGCCTTCAAATGCTAAGAAAACCGCAAGGATCGGCATAACGATTCGCCATTGGTCCCCGGAACACTCGATGACGACGATCTCGTAATCGCGGGTTGGTCCCTTCCCACAATCAACTCTACTCAACTCAAGGAGAACGATAGACGTATGAAACCCTCACGAATGGCGTTTATTTTCATCCTCTGCGGCGCTGTCCTGGCATGCTGGGGCCAGGAACGCGAGGTCAAACAGGACAAGGCCAAGGTTAGCCAAAGCGCTGCCGCCGAAGCCACGGCCGCCGACGATCAGAAGGCGACTCCCGAAGACAAGGAACTGACGCGCAAGATCCGCGACGCCTTCGCGGCGGATAAGACCTTGCCGGCCTCTGTCCACAACATCAAAGTCAGCGCCCAGAACGGCGTCGTCACGCTGAAAGGAACCGTCAAGTCTGAGGACGAAAAGAAGATGGTGATCGCAAAAGCCGTCGAGGTCGTCGGTAAGGCTGAGAATGTAACGGATCAGCTGATGGTTGGCCCCAAGTAAACGAGCTTATCTATCCCCAGAGCGCGAACGGGACAGGGATCGGTCTTGCGGTCCGATCCCGCTGTTCGCGAGTGTCCTTTCCGCGAAAGCGAATAGAAATCGGCCGCGCGCCGACCGCACTGTTCGCAAGTATCCCCCCAATGCGAACAGGGATCGGCTTTGCGATCCGCGAATGGACCAGAAACCCTTGAGGCCGATCCCGTTGTTCGCGAGTACAAACGCGGAATAAGACATCGGACCTGCGGTCCGCCAATGGCGCGGAAACCGTGGGCGCCGATCGCTTTTGTTCGCGAGTCTCTAGAAGGAGAAGGTCTACGATGGATAGCAAGAACAAGTCCGTATTCGGTATCTACAAAGGCAGAAAGCAGGCCGAACAGGCCGTTGACCGCATCGTCGCCGCTGGATTCTTCCAGGACGAGATTTCGGTGCTTCTGTCAGACTCGAGCAGTTCGAAGGACTTCGCCCACGAGAAGAACACCAAGGCGCCCGAAGGAGCGGCTGCCGGTGCAGCAACAGGGGGCGGGGTCGGCGGAACCCTCGGCCTGCTGGCAGGCATCGGCGCCTTGTCCATTCCTGGCGTTGGTCCTTTGATCGCAGCCGGTCCGATAATGGCGTCCCTTGCTGGCATGGGCGCCGGCGGCGTCATTGGCGGCCTGGTCGGCGCCCTGGTCGGCATGGGGATCCCGGAATACGAGGCCAAGCGTTATGAGGGCCGCGTAAAGAACGGCGGAGTGCTTCTGTCGGTGAACTGCGACACGTCGCTCGATGTGTCGAAAGCCAAAGACCTGCTGAAATCAACCGGTGCGGAGGACATCTCATCCGCAGGCGAAGCGGCTGCTGCTGCGGCAACTGTCGGCGCAGGCGGCGGGCGCACCACGCGATAACGACGCAATGAACTCCGGCGGATGCGCGCGGCTCACCAACGCAAGCCGCCGGGCGTTTCAAGAAACATCAAGAGGAGGTGTAGACCCCATGCCCTCGAAGAAACCTGAATCTAGGGAACAAGCCAAGGTCCGCGAGGTTATGAAGGAGTTCAACGCAGGAGAATTGCGATCCGGCCCTGGCGGCAAGGGTGGTAGGGTTACCAACCGCGAACAGGCTGTTGCCATAGCCATGAGCGAGGCGCGCCATGTGAAGAGGTCCAAGGCGGTCACGCGAAGGGCTGCCAAGTACAAATGAAGGGCGATTCCGGCCTAAAATTGCGTATGGACCCGGAAGCGAACAGGGATCGGCATAGCGATCCGCCAATGGCCCAGGAACCCTCGACGCCGATCCCGTTGTTCGCGAGTTCCTTCGGCGAAGCGATATTCTCGATACGGAAGGCGACATCTGGTGACGTGGATCGCATTCTGGACTGCCTTCGCGACGCGTTCTCTGAATTCGACGAAAGTTACACTCCTGCTGCCTTCCTTGATACGGTGCTGACGCCAAGTTCGCTCCAGGACCGATTGCAGAATATGGTTGTTTTTGTAGCAACAAACAATGCCGGCGAGATCGTTGGCTCCGTCGCGTGTAATAACAGCGCCTTGGTAGGGCATATTCGCGGTATGTCGGTTCGGTCAGAATGGCAAGGTGCGGGTGTCGCGGCTCACTTGCTTGCTTCCGTGGAATCAGAACTCCGCGATCGGAACTGTTCACTCATTAGCCTCGGCACGACGTTGCCCCTACGGCGAGCGATGCGCTTTTACGAAAGACACGGCTTTACGCAGTCTGGCGTAGTCTCCGATTTTTTCGGTATGCCGCTGTATGAATACGTGAAGGCGATTCGTCCATAGCCATTTTTACTCATGGCGCCACACGTGCAGTTGCAAGCGCATGACGACCATTGCCAAATCTCAAAGCAACGGCGCGTGCCAGCGACATATTCGCAGCGGCGTGCCCATACTCTTCATTTCACACATCCTATGGATCATCAGCTCCAGCGCCGCCGAACCTCCGGCGGCGACGGCGAATTCAGCCAAACTCTGGCGTGGTGCGAACGGAATCGAGAACCGTGACCTCTTGTTAGGGTCAGGCGGTAAGAAAGACATGCCATCCGCTGGCGCATTCGAATTTCTGAAGGAAGAGCTCAGCGGCACGAATCCAAAGATGGTCGTTCGCGATTCCAGAGGCGTCAAATGGATCGTCAAGTTGGGCGCCGAGGCAAAGCCGGAAACTGTTGCGACTCGACTTGTGTGGGCGGCGGGCTACTACGTGGATGAAGATTACTTTCTGGCAAGAGCCCAATTGACCAACGTGCCGAAAACTTCGTCCTCGAGGTTGGGCGCACTGATCTCCCGGGACTCTGAGATCCGTAACGCGCGTTTCGAACGCGAGCGAAAGGGCCACAAGGAACGGTGGTCCTGGAAGGATAACGAGTTTCGCGGAACGCGCGAATGGAACGGTCTGCGCGTATTAATGGCTGCACTGAATAACTGGGACTTGAAAGATGACAACAATTCCATCTATGCTTCCAACGAGAACGGCGGCAAAGAAATTTACGCAGTAAGCGACCTCGGTGCGAGCTTCGGTCCAACCCATTTTGTAATAGGACTTTACAAGTCTCGTGGCAACCTGCCTGCCTACGAACATTCGAAATTCATCACTCGCAAGACCCCGGAGCGGGTGAGCTTTGCGACGCCCGGCGCGCCATCCATCCTCGAGATCTTTGTCTTGCGCCTGTACGTACAGCGGATGCGCATGCGGTGGATTGGACGGGACATTCCCAGGTCCGACGCGAAATGGATGGGTTCGATACTTGCCAGGCTCTCGCACCGCCAGGTTCGCGATGCTTTTCGCGCAGGCGGTTATCAGCCCGACGAAATAGAGCGTTTCGCTCGAGTCTTCGAGCGGCGTATTGCGGAGCTAAACGCGCTCTAGCAGCGGCGTCAAGCAGCGGAGAGCGCGCTGATCGTAACGTAATATCCGTCCGGATCCCGGAGCGAGAACTCCTTGGTTTGAGTGTTCGGATTCACGTGTGGCTCCTCTTCGAGCCGGGTGACGAGAAAGCGCGCCCTTTGAAGCGCCAGGTCGAAATCATCGACACGGAAGAACAACAGGAGCCCGTTGCCAGGCGTCCCCTGATTGGGGCTCATCAAGGAGGGGTGCTCGTGGGCGCCCCACGCGTGGAGGCAGAGCAACACCGTTCCATCTGAATCGAGGATTTGCCCGAAGTAATCATGGGCAGGACCGATAGCCGGCTGGCCGAACAGCGCCTGATACCATTTCGCGCTGCCCGTCACGTCGCCTACCCCTATGATTGTCCACGTGCGCTTCATCGGCTAACTAACCCGGCTTGCATGCCTTCTCCGCAACGGTCCACGATATCACGTACAGTAATTCCATGCCGCACCGCCGCTTCCCATTTTTACAAGACATGGAGCCCTCGGCGCCCTAATCTGAACTTGGAAGGAGCCGATTCAGATGGCAATCCAAAACAAAGGCGTTCCAGAAGGCGCCTCGGCGATTATCCCGAGGCTATACTGCGACGACGTTGAGGCGCAGATCGACTTTTGCTGCGAAGCGCTTGGTGCGGTCGAGGGGGTCCGGCGCCCTGGCCCAAATGGGCGAGCCCAGCACGCCATGTTGCGATTCGGCCCGGCGATGCTCATGCTCGAAGCCGTGAACCCTGAAGTTCCGAGCCGGCCGCCGAATCCTGACGGCAGGTCTCCAGTGGTGATTTATCTTTACGTCGAGGATGTCGACGCGACTGTCGAGCGTGCGGTAAAGAAAGGCGGCAAGCTCGTCGTGCCCGTAGCAACGCATTTCTGGGGAGATCGCATTGGATGGCTTCAGGATCCCTCCGGGCACATGTGGACTCTGGCTACACGCGTTGAAGAGACAACCGAGGATCAGCGCCGGGGGCGTTGGTCCGAGATTCTGTCAGCCGAGCCTGGCGCAACGAAGTCCTGACAATCTTGGTTATAACTAGCCAGCCGCCGGCGTCGATGACAGGGGAACAGTGGCGGAAACTACTTCTTCTTCGCGGCTGCGGAAACCGGCGCCGGGGAAGCGCCTTCCTTCAGCATGCCGTCGATGACAACCCGCAGGTTCGCTTCGTCCTGCAGCTTCGCGTCCCCCAGCGGAGGCGACTGCATGCGGATCTGCCCTTTGCGGTCGATGATCACAATCTGCGGCACCACGAACCGTTCCATCGGTGAAAGGTGCAGATAGCTCAACACCTGCTCCCGCTGCGCCCAGGCCACGGGAAACTTCGCCCCGTGCTCTTTCACGAATTCGGGAACCAGCATCGACGACATTTCGTTGAACGCCACGCCCAGCGCCTGAAACCCGCGAGGTCCGAACTCAGCCTGCAGCTTCGACAGGACGCCCGCCGTGTGCTGGCAATGCGGGCAGGTGGTGAATAGGAATTCCACCAGGCAGACCTTGCCGCGATAGCTCGACAGCAATTCCTGCTTGCCGCCCATCTGGTTCAAAACGAATTCGGGGCTCTGGCGCGGCATGTCCGCCGCCAAGGCTACGTAAGAGGCCGCTACGCCGAGAAAGGAGATGAGAATCTTCAGCATCACTTTCCAGTCTACCCGGACTCCCTAAGTTTGAGCCACACACTCTCTCCTTGGTCATCGACGCGCTGCGTGGATTCGGATATTCTGAACTGGCCACCAAGGAGTGGCCACATCATGTCGAATGAGACCCGAATTCACCATGTACCGGCAGGGTCTGGTCCGGGCTACTGGGGCCCGGGAGACCAGATCCGGTTTATTCTCACCGGAGCAGAGACCGGCGGCGCGCTTTTCCTTGCAGAAGTTTTGGTCCGGCCGGGAGGAGGTCCACCGCCTCATATTCACGACCGCGAGGACGAGACGTTCTACCTTCTCCAGGGGGCTGTAACCGTCTGGGTGGGAGACCGGACGCTACACGCATCGCAAGGGGATTGTGCTCATCTCCCTCGCGGCATTGTGCATTCCTTCCGAAACAAAGGCACAGAGGTTGCGAGGATGTTGGTCGCCGTCACGCCGGCCGGGATCGAAAAGTTCTTCGAAGAAGGGTTCGAACCCGCCGTGGAGGGTAAGGAGCCTCCGCCTGTCACACCGGAGTTCATCGCGCGGTTGATGGCAGCCTCTGCAAAGTACGGCCAGACCGTTCTGCCGCCGGCGCACAGTTAAGGCCCACCAATGGACCAGAAACTCGATTCCGTTGCTCTGTCGAAGACATACGCGATAATGGTGAAACAGGGCAAGTATGGACATTTTTGATGAATTGGTGCGGTTGCGCCGCCTGGGCCAGAAGAGCGCCCTCGCCACCATCGTGCAGGTCAACGGCTCCATCCCCAGTTTCGAAAGCGCGAAAATGCTCGTCCGCGAAGACGGCACGTTTGTCGGCACCATCGGCGGAGGCTGTGTCGAAGCTGAAGTCTGGACCGCCGCCCGCGAAGTCATGGACACCGAAAAGCCGAAGCACCTCACCTTCTCGCTCGGCCAGGACGCCGCTTACGACAACGGCCTGATTTGCGGCGGCCAGTTGAACGTGTTCGTCGAAGCCGTCATCCCGCAGCCGCGCGCCTTCATCTTCGGCGCCGGGCATATCTCGAAGAGCCTGTCGAAAGTCGCCCGCCTCGCCGGCTTTGAGACGGTCATAGCCGACAACCGCGAAGCCTTCGCCAACAAGGAACGTTTTCCCGAAGCCGACGAGATTTACTCCGATGAATACGAGGACGCCTTTCCGAAGCTGGCCATCAACCAGACTTCGTATATCGTCATCGTGACTCGCGGCCATCGCGACGACATGCGCGTGCTGCGTTGGGCCATTTCCACGCCCGCCAAGTACATTGCGATGATCGGCAGCAAGCGCAAGACTATCGCCATCGTCCACGAACTCGAGCGCGAAGGCATTCCGCGCGAGGCTTTCGAGCGGATCTTCGCCCCGATGGGCCTTGAAATCGGCGCCGTCACTCCGGAAGAAATCGCCGTCTCCGTGGTCGCGGAAATGATCGCGGTTCGCCGCGCGCCCGCATCCACGGAATGGAAATCCGCCGCAAAATCCGTGTTCGCGCATGAGCGTCTGAAGGCGCTTCTTAAATGACGCCAAGCGAACAGGAATCGGCATTGCGATCCGCCAATAGCGAACAGGGATCGGCATTGCGATCCGCCAATGAACCAGAAGCCCTCGACGCCGATCCCGTTGTTCGCGAGTTCCTCAATAGCCCGGAAACCCTCGAGGCCGATCCCGTTGTTCGCGAGTTAATAAAACGACCCGGCGGAATCATTCTCGCCGCGGGCGCCTCGAGCCGCATGGGACAACCCAAGGCCCTGCTCGAGTTCCACGGCGAAACCTTTCTCGCACGCATGGTGCGCATTTTCGCGCCGCATTGCGATCCGCTCGTGGTCGTCGTCGCGCCCGGCTGCGAAACCTGGGTCCCGGCGGGATCTGCCCGCCCCGTCGTGAATCCGCAACCCGAACGCGGCATGCTGAGTTCGCTGCAATGCGGGCTCGCCGAATTCGGCAACGAAATAACCGGCCACATTCTGTTCACGCCCATGGACCTTCCAGCTTTGCGCGAAGAAACGGTCGCCGCAGTCGCGGTCGCCTGCGGACGCGCCGCGGTTGTGATTCCGCGCCTGGGCGAAACCCGCGGCCATCCGGTCTCGATCGACGGGACCGTGGCCGCCGAACTGCTCGCGCTGAGCGGCGGACCCGAGGCGCAGCCCAAACACGTGCTGCGCCGCGATGACAGCCGCGTGCTGTTTCTCGAGATCGACGATCCCGGCTCCATCCGTGACGTCGACGAACCGCAAGACTACCAGGAACTACTGCTTTCCTCGCTTCCCCTTTCTAATGTTGAAACGCTTTCATAAGATCGCTCGCATTCTGGCGGTCCTCATCCTGCTGATCGTCATCGCCGGCGTGGGCGCGCCATATCTGCGCGCCGACTACTTCGCCGCCCGCATCCAGGCCGGACTCGAACACTCGCTCGGCCGCAAAGTCACCATCGGCAACGCCCGCTACAACGTCTTCACCGGTCCCGGCTTTCAGGTCGAAGAGGTCACCATCGCCGAAGATCCGCGCATCGGCATCGAACCTTTCGCGCACGTCTCCGAGGTCCACGCCCGCGTCGATGTCTGGAGCCTGTTCTCCGGCCAGATCCGTTTTTCGAACCTTCGCCTCGTCGAGCCCACTGTCAATTTCGCGCGCACGGACGACGGCCAGTGGAATGTCGAACTCTTTCTCGAACGCACCTCCGCCGCGCAACTGCCGCCGATCCAGATCCGGCAGGGCCGCGTCAATTTCAAGTTTGCCGACCGCAAGGCCATCCCCTATCTTGGCAACGCGGATGTGGACATCGCGCCAGGCTCCTCCGGCAGTTCTCTGCAGATGGTCGCGTCGGCCGAACCCTTCCGCACCGACCGTCCCGCAGTCACTGTCGGCCGCTTTCACCTGCGGACCCGCCTCTACAACGGCCAGTTGGACGGTGAACTGGAAGCCGAACGCGCCAGCATTCCGGAAATCGCGAGGCTTCTCGGCGCGCGGGATCCGGGCTTGAAAGGCTTTGTCTCCGCCGCCTTTCAGTTGAGTGGACCCCTCGACGCTGTCGGCGTAAAAGGCCAGTTGAAGCTCGACGACTTGTCGGGTGGCGTGCTGCTGCCGAAGTCGAGCGCGGGCGCCTTGCCGGTGGCGGGAAAACTGAATCTGCGCGGGCACGAGATCGAGCTCCACAGCGATTCGGCCCCGGCAGCCGCGCTGCCTGTCACCATCCGCGTACAGGCCAAGGAATACTTCGCCAAGCCCGAATGGTCGGGCGAAATCAAGTTCGAAGGTTTCGCCGCGCCAGCCATGCTGGAAGTCGCCAAGCGACTCGGCGCCAGCGTGCCGGATGGCTTTAGCGTCGAAAAGGGCAGTTTCAGCGGCGCGATCTCGTTCGATAATGTGAACGGCTTGAACGGCGATGTCGCGCTCACAGGCGGCGAACTCAAGCTGCCGTCGGGCGGGGAACTGAGCGGCGCCGAATTCCAGTTTGAAGCCGCTGGCAAAGACGCCGCCCTTAAAATCCATTCCGCGCCCGCCGAAGAGAACGCCGCGAAGATCCTGATCGATGGCAAATACGACCTCGATGCGCGCACGTTCGGCGTCCGTATGCAGACCCGCAGTGGTTCGCTCATGTCGATCGCCGACACCGTCAAGCTCGTTCCCGATACGCCTCTGCTGTCGCGCTTCCGGCAAGGCCACTGGCGCGGATCTCTGCGGTATGCGTCGGACGCAACGGCCCCGGCTTGGAGCGGCCAGGTGGAGGTCCTCGATGGGGTCGTGGAAGTCGAAGGCTTCGCCAGTCCCGTGACATTGTCTTTTGTCGCGGGGCTCGATGCTGGGCGGCTCACGGTGAAAACCTTGCGCGGTGTCTGCGGCAAGCTCGCTTTCACTGGAGACTATCGCTATGAACCGGGGTCTGTTGCACATCCGCACCGCTTGAACCTCGCCGCCGCCGACCTGGATCTCGGAGAATTGGAACGCATCCTGCGTCCCACCTTGGCGCGCGGCGGCTTTCTCTCGAAAACGCTGCGCATCGGCAAGGCGCCGGTCCCCGAATGGCTTGCTGCGCGTAAGGTCGAAGGCACGATTCGCTTTGCAAAGGTGACCGCCGGAGCAGGTCTCCCGAAGCTCGAAAAAATGACCGGCAAATATCAGTGGGATGGCGTCAAGGCCATTCTCAAAGATCTGACCGCGGTGGGCGCCGATGGGGGCGCGACGGAAATCGACAGTGAAGTCGCCATCGATCTGTCGGGCAACTTGCCGCGCTACAAAGTCAAAGGCGCTGTCAGCGGTGTGCAGCTTGCAGGAGGCAGCTTCCAGTTCGAAGGAGCGTTCGATACGGAAGGGCTCGGTCCATCGCTGCTTGCCAAGCTTTCGTCGAAAGGCGAGTTCCACGCCGAGAAGGTCCGCATCAATCCCGAGTGGATGTTCGACGAAGCGTCAGGCAACTACACGGCATCGGTTTCGGGCAGCGGTCAGCCGAAGATCACCATCACGGAAATGAACCTCACGCAGGGCGCCGAGGCCTATCAGGGACAGGCCTCCACGCAGGCCGATGGCAGACTTGCGCTCGACCTGACCGGACCCAGGAAGCAGCTAAAACTAATCGGCTCCCTTACGCGGCCCTGATTGAGACCCTACTTCACGGACGTACTTACTTGCCTTTTTTCGACTCGTAAGTTCGGGTATCGATCGGAGAAACGCCGGGAGAGATTCCAGCGCCTGCCCCCAGCGAAGATCCCACCGCGCCAGCCAGAGCGCCAAGCGACTGGCTGTTCAATTGCTGAAGGAAAAAAGGCGACATCCCTTCGGCTTCGCGATGGAAGCACAGTTCCTTCGCCTCGGCATCCACATCGACTTTGACGATGTCTCCGCCGCGAATCTGCTCGGTGGCGATCAGATTCGACATCGGATGCACCAGCAACCGTTCGATCGCGCGTTTCAATGGGCGGGCGCCGTACTTGACGTCCGTGCCTTGCGCGAGCAGGAAATCCTTCGCCTCTTCGGTGGCGTTGAACAGGAACGCATTCGGACCCGAGGTCTCGAACACACGGTTCTGCACCATGCCGAGTTCGATGTCGAGAATCTTGCCCAACTCGGGCTTGCCCAGTGGCTTGAACACCACAATCTTGTCCGGACGGTTGACGAACTCTGGCGGAAATTTCTTTCGCGCCGCCTCAATGCCCGACCGCGTGATCTTGCCGCCCATCTCGCCCACCACCCCGGTGTCGCCCGCCTGCAGTCTTTCCTGCGACGCCGGCGCCGAAAAGCCCATCTTCGGATTCAGGATCGTGCTCATTTCGGCTGCGCCGACGTTGCTCGTCATGAAAATCATGCAGCGCGAGAAATCCACCTTGCGGTTGTCGCCCAGCGTGAGCGTTGCCTTGTCGAGTATGCCCAGGAGCAGGTTCCACAACGCATCGCTCGCTTTTTCGATTTCGTCGAACAGCACAAAGCTGATCTTGCAGCGATCCGTATGATGCTGATTCAACACCTCCTGGCTCAACAACGGATGCGTTTCGCGATGGCCCAGGTATCCGGGCGGCGAACCGATCAGTTTCGCGATTTCGTGGCTGTGCTGAAATTCCGCGCAATCCACCTTGATGACAGAGCGCGGATTTCGAACCAGACACTCGGCCATGGCTTCGACGATTCGGGTCTTTCCCGTTCCGGTGGGGCCCAGAAACAGGAAGTTGCCAACCGGACGGCCCGGCGCGCACAGACCCGTGAGATACATCTGATAGATGTTCACGATTTGTTCGATCGCCTCATCCTGGCCCACGATCATTCGCTTCAATCCGGCTTCCAAAGACAAAGCCTCGCGGCCGGTCTTGTTCGGATCCAGCTTCTCGTTGACCTGACGCGGTGCACTGGCGCGCGACGGCCGCGACCGTTCGTTACCCTGCGCCTGGGCAGCGTCTAAGCGCATATTCTTACGCCCTCCGCCTCGCTCATCGTCCTTGTCGTTTCCATTGCCAACCCTCGCTCTACCCAGCAACACTCCCGGTCGCCCCCTTCAAATTGGTGTGAACCTTCTGCAAACACCCCGTCCGGATCCTCCTCCGGACGTCCTGCACCCGTTTTCAGCCGGAGCCCATTCTCACTCTCGATTCGCGCCTCTTGTTCCCTCTTCGGCTCTCTCCGCCGTTTCGCGAGTGATTCCCGGCCGCCTCCCGCCATTTCAGCCCTTTTTCGGCTTCGAAGGCCGAACTTCCACCCGGCTCACTAGAGTACGCTCAGGAAGGCGTAGTAAGGACATGACGATATCCGCTATATCCTCCGCGGCGATCTTCCAATCGGCGCCGCTGGCCGAGCCCCCGGGTGAGAATTCCGTAGCCACACTTCCAGGCATGATGCTCGTTACCCGCACATTGTCGTTCCTGTGATCCAGCATCACCGCTTCACTGAAGCCGTTCAGTCCGAACTTCGACGCGTTGTACGCCGCGCCTCCAGCAAAGGGATTCTTCGCCGCCAGGCTGCTAATCTGCATCAGATAACCACCGCCCCTGATCCTGAATCGCTCGAGCGCGCACTTGGTCACGTAAAACACGCCGTCGAGATTCAAACCGATCGTATTGCGCCAGTCTTCAACGGTCAAATCGGAGGTTTTCTTGAAGATTCCGATCCCCGCGTTATTCACCACGATGTCTGCTTCTCCAATGTGATCGTCGGTGAATTTGAAGAACTTCACGACCTCCTCGGGATTCGACACGTCGGCGGGTAGCCCGGCGACTTTGTTCCCCCCATTCGCTTTACCTCTCAGTACGAGAAGAGCCTGATCGACTGAACCTTGCGATCTACCACAAATCGAAACGGAGCATCCCGCCTCCGCGAGGCTCGAGGCGATCGCCAGTCCGATGCCGCGCGTGCCTCCAGTAACCACCGCGTTGCGGCCCATGAGAAAAGTAGGTGAGTGTTCCATATGGGCCTCATAGTAACGCTGGTGGTTCTTCGATACACTGTGATTTCACTCGCATCCCTGACCACTCGCCAACAGGGATCGGCATTGCGATCCATCAATGAACCAGAACCCGTTGATGCCGATGGCGTTGTTGGCGAGCTCGGCAAAAAGGAGTCCGTACCTATGCCTCAATCCCGACGCCGATTTCTAGGCTCCGCGGCAGCAGCCGGAAGCGGGTTCGCCGCCTCGCTTTCCGCAGCGCAGCAGGAAACCGCCACAGCTCGCAAAACTACCGCCAACGATAAAGTCCAATTCGCCCTCATCGGCGCCGGCCAGATGGGCACTGGCGACGCCCTGTCCTCCCTCGAGGTCGGAGGCACGAAAATCGTAGCCGTCGCCGATGTCTACGAAGGCCGGCTCACGCGCGCCAAAGAACGCTGGGGCAGCGATCTCTTCACTTCCCGCGACTATCGCGAAGTGCTCGCCCGCAAGGACGTTGACGCCGTCATCATCGGCACGCCCGACCACTGGCACGCGCGGATCTCCATCGACGCTATGAACGCCGGCAAGGACGTTTACTGCGAAAAGCCGATGGTCCAGAAAGTCGAAGACGGCAAGCCGGTAATCGACGCCCAGAAAAAAAACAACCGCATCTTTCAGGTCGGCTCCCAGCGCGTCAGCTCCATCGTCTATCAAAAGGCCAAGGACCTCATCAGCGCTGGCGCGATCGGCCAGGTCAATCTCGTCGAAGCCTGGTGGGACCGCAACTCCGCCATTGGCGCCTGGCAATACTCCATCCCCGGCGACGCCTCGCCCGAAACCGTCGATTGGGACCGCTTTCTCGGCTCTGCCCCCAAGCGCCCCTTCGAACCCATCCGCCTCTTCCGCTGGCGCAATTACCAGGACTACGGCACCGGCGTCTGCGGCGACCTCTTCGTCCACCTCTTTTCGGGCATGCACTTCATCCTAGACACCACCGGTCCCAACCGCGTCTTCGCCACCGGCGGCCTGCGCTTTTGGAACGATGGCCGCGATGTGCCCGACGTCATGATCGGGCTCTACGACTATCCGGCAACCGTGAAGCACCCTGCCTTCAATCTCGCTCTGCGTGTCAACTTCGTCAGCGGCAACGGAGGCAGTTCCGGATTCCGCTTCGTCGGCTCCGAGGGCATTTTGAGCGCTGCCGACAGCATCACCCTCACCAAGGTCGCGCGCGAAGTGGAACCCGGAATCACGATCGATACCTTCTCCGCGAAAACCCGCGAAGCCGCATTGAAGGCCCATCGCGCCAAGTACCCGGCCACGCAGCCCAATGCCGATTCCATGCGCCCCGCGAAAGAGGACCGCTACAATCCCCCACCGCGCTACAACGACCACCTGGACCACCACCGCAACTGGATCAACTCCATCCGCACTCGCAAAGCCGTAATTGAAGACGCGACCTTCGGCCTTCGCGCCGCGGGTCCGGCAGTGCTCTCGAACCGCAGTCTCGCGGAACAGCGGGTCATCGAGTGGGATCCGCAGACAATGACGGTAAAGGGATAACGAGGAGGCGCGAATACCATGGCAATCAACGACACGATTCAAATTGGCCTGATTGGCGCGGGCGGCATGGGGCAGGGAGACGCCAGTCATGCCACTCAACTCCCTGGCGTGAAACTCGTCGCGGCCTGCGATCTCTACACGAGCCGCCTCGAACGCTGCCAGGAAAAATGGGGCAAGGACATCCTCACCACGCGCGACTATCGCGAGGTGCTCAACCGCAATGACATCGACGCCGTCATCATCGCCACGCCGGATCACTGGCACGCGAGTATCACCAAAGCCGCGCTCGCCGCGGGTAAAGACGTCTATTGCGAAAAGCCAATGGTGCAGAAAGTGGAGGAAGGGCAGGGCGTCGTGGACGCCATGAAGCAGTCCGGCCGCATTCTGCAAATTGGCTCGCAGTACGCTTCCTCGGTCGTGTTTCAGAAGGCGAAGATGCTGCTCGAAGAGGGCGCGATCGGAAAGCTGAACATGGTGGAGGCTTGGCTCGACCGCAACACCGCTGTCGGGGCTTGGCAGTATACGATTCCTCCCGATGCGTCGCCCGCCACAGTGGATTGGGACCAGTTTCTCGGCAATGCGCCCAAGCGCCCCTTCGACGCCACGCGCTTCTTCCGCTGGCGGAACTACAAGGACTATGGCACCGGCCTCGCGGGCGATTTGTATGTCCACCTGCTCACCGGCTTACACGTCGTGACAGGCGCGCAGGGACCCACGCGCATCTTCTCCACCGGCGGCCTGCGCTACTGGAAAGACGGCCGCGACGTCCCCGATGTGATGCTTGCCTGCATGGACTATCCCGGTTTCACCTTCACTTTGCGTGTGAACTTCAAAAGTGGCGTGCCGGTCGAGGACTTCGGTTTCCGCTTCGTCGGAAGCGAAGGCGTGATGTGGACTTCTATGAGCGAGGTCCGCGTGGCCAAGACCCCGCGGGAAACCGAGCCCGGCATGACCATCAACGAGTTCGCCGCCGACGTCCGCGAGAAGTACGTCGAGGAATACCGCAAGCAGTATCCCATCAAGGAAATCGCCGCGGAAACCCTGCGTTCGAACAACGAGACCATCCGGTTTGCTCCGCCGTCATCCTACAACGCGCACCTCGAACACCATCGCAACTTCTACCGCGGAGTCCGCACCCGCCGCCCGTTTTTCGAGGACGGCGTCTTCGGGTTCCGCACCGCGGGCCCGGCGTTGCTCACCGGGGTGAGCCTCGACGAGAAGAAGGTCTGCGGCTGGGATCCTCAGACCATGACGCGAACTGCTTAACGGACCTGAATCACCGGTCCGTTTTCTGACCTCCCCTTGACTTCTTAGGGGAAGTGCGTCATGCTTCCCTAAGAACCTTATGGAACGCTCCTCGCTCGAGGTTGTGCGTGGCACGCTCGACGTATTGATTCTCAAAACCCTTTCCTGGGGACGCATGCATGGCTATGCGATCGCCGAATCCATACTGCGTCAAACCGACGAAGCGCTGCTCGTCGAAGAGGGCGCTCTCTATCCTGCCCTCTACCGCATGGAGGCAAAAGGCTGGATCGAGGCCGAGTGGGGACTGTCCGACAACAACCGCAGAGCCAAGTATTACCAGTTGACGCCGGACGGGCGCCGGCGGCTGCGGGTGGAGGTCCAAACCTGGAATCACTACGCGGACGCCGTCAGCAAGGTTCTCGGCGCTACATCGAAACCGCAGTGGGAAAAGAGTTGAACGGTCATGGCGGCGAACCCGAAGTGGCGGCGGTATCTGCGCTTGTTTGGTCCTGATCTCGAGGCCGATATTCAGGACGAACTCTCGTTCCACATCGACGCGAAAACCAGGGAATTCATCGAACGGGGCATGCGTCCCGAAGAGGCGCGCGAGCGAGCGGCGCGGCATTTCGGCGATTTGCGGGAGGTGGCGGCAATGTGCAGGGAAATCAGCGAAGAGAAAGCGAAAAAGCTGGCATGGTCGGATCGGGCTGCGGAAATTGTTTACGACCTGCACCATGCCTTGCGAGGCTTGCGGCGCGCTCCCGCGTTCGCTGTGACTGTCGTCTTGACGCTCGCCGCGGGCATCGCCGGAGCATCGAGTCTGTTCAGTCTCGTCGACGCCTGGATACTGCGCGCCGTGCGCTTTCCGGAACCCGGCCAGTTGGTCTACATGCGGAGCCTGTCAACCCGGCAGGGCCGCGAAATCGCGGTTTCGATGCCCGACTATAAAGACATCGAGGCGCGCGCCACGACAGCGGTGGAAACAAAAGCCGCGCCGCCGCTTTCTTCTCTCGCGGCATGGTCCTACGAGACTTTTACGCTGGGCGGAGTATCCTCTGGAGCAACGGCTGCAGCAGCCGCGGCGGCGCCGGAGCAAATCGAGGGCATCCGGATTTCGCCGAACTTCTTTGCGACGCTCGGCGTCCAGCCTGCGTTGGGACGCGCGTTCCTGCCGCAGGAAGGCGAGTTCGGCCGCCATCGCGTGGCGATCGTGAGCCACGGATTCTGGAAGGCGCGCCTGCATTCCGATCCGTCCGCGCTGGGGTTGCAAATGCAATTGGACGGCGAACCTTATACGGTGATCGGCGTGGCGCCGGAACGTTTTCATTTCACACTGACTGGGCGGGCCAACGTTTGGACGCCGCTCGCGCTCCCACCCGCGGAACTCTCGAGCCGCCAGCAGCGATTCCTGCAACTGGTAGGCCGCATGAGGCCCGGCGTCACGGTGGATCAGGCGCGCCAGGAACTCTCCTCCATCGCGCGCGACCTTGCGGCGAAGTATCCGGATACCAATCGCGAGGTCGGCGCTTTCTGCATCACGCTCGGCCAGGAAATCGGCCGCCACACGGGCGAACAAGTGGTGTGGGTTGTGTTCGGCGTTGCGATGGGCCTGTTGCTGATCGCCTGTTCGAACGTGGCGAACCTCCTGCTCGTGCGCGCACAGGCCAGGCAGCGGCAGGCATCGATCCAGGTTTCGCTGGGCGCGGGCCGGGGGCGCCTGATGCGGCAGGCGTTGATCGAGACCCTCCTGTTGTTTGGTGCGGCCGCCTGCATCGGCGCAGTTACCGGGGGGGTCTTGATCGTCGCGGTAACGGAAATGATTCCTTTTGAAAACCGTGGTTACCTGCCGGACTATGGATCCGCGTCGATGAACCCCACGGTGTTCGCTGTCACACTCGCGGTTGCCTTGCTGACGGGCATTGTCTTCGGTCTGGGTCCGGCGTTTGAAAGCACCCGAGTCAACGTGCTCACGGTGTTGAAAGAAGCCGGTTCGGCCGTCTCGCAGACCGGCGGAGCGAAACGCCTACGGCTCGCGCTTGTGGTTTCTCAGATCGCGCTCGCAACCATTCTGCTTTCGACGACGGTAGTCTTGGTGAACGGCTTCCGCTCGATCTGGAACGCACCCAGGGGCTTCGACAGCAACGGCGTGTTGTCGTTCAAGGTGTCGCTCAACGAGAAACGCTATCCCGACGCCACGCGCCGCCGGATTTTCTTTGAAACCGCGCTCGAATCGATACCGTCGCAGCCAGGCGAAGCAGCGGCGGCAGTAGCCCGATTTGCGCCGTTTTCGAACGAAACGGGCGCCACGGCATTCCGGCTGTTGCAGTCGTCAGGCGCCGAAGAAGCTGGTTCACAGCGGCTTCCTACGGCGGGATTCAACGCGGTGACGCCATCGTTCTTCTCGGTGTTGCGCACCCCGCTGCTGAAGGGCCGTGCGTTTTCGGCGAGCGATACCGAGTCCGCGCCGCTCGTGGCGGTAGTGAACGATGCGTTCGTGGCGCGGCATATACGAGGGGAAAATCCGATCGGACAGAAGGTGCAGTTGGCTCGCCTGCGGAGCCGCGAAGCGGAAATTGTTGGCGTTGTCGCGGAAATCCGCGAAGGCGGCGAGTCGCTTCGGGACAAGGGAGTCGCCCAGTTGTATGTGCCGTTCGCGCAGGCTGCGACGAGCGATGGCTACGTGCTGTTGCGGCGGCCGGCTGGCCAGCAGGGAGCAGTGGCGGCCGCCGATACGATGGCGGTGCTGCCGGAGATCCGGCGGCGGGTCGCTGCGATCGATCCGCAGCAGCCGGTGTATGACGTCAAAGCGCTGGATGACCGCCTCAGGGAAAGATTCGCACCGTATCAGATTGTGTCGGGAATGCTCGTGTGGTTCGGGGTGTTGGCGCTCATTCTCGCGGCCGTCGGAGTATACGGTGTGGTGGCGTATTCGACCTTGCAGCGGGCCCGCGAAATCGGTATCCGGGCGGCGCTCGGGGCCGGGCGGGCAAGACTCTTGCGTTTGTTCCTGCGGCAGGGAATCGTGATGTTGCAGGTGGGCATGATCCCCGGCCTGCTGGGAGGTTTCGCAGCCGCGATGGGTTTGCGTAGCCTGCTGACGGACGTGGCCGAAACGAGCATCGCAGGTCCTCTGGGCGCTGCGGCCGCGATTCTGGGATTTGCGGTGTTGCTGGCGACGCTCGTTCCCGCATGGCGCGCCTCATCGGTGGATCCGCAATTGGCCATTCGCAGCGACGGCTGAACGAAGGCGCTGCTATTCTCTTGACAACCTACCGTTCGGTAGGTAGACTGGCTTTGTGAGTGCAGGAGCGGCAGCACAGACAGACACCCGGACCCGGATCCTCGATACGGCGCAGGATCTCATCCAGCGGCGCGGGCTCAACGCGATGAGCTTTCAGGATCTCAGTGACGCGGTGGGGATTCGAAAAGCCAGTGTGCACCACTACTTCGCCACCAAGAGCGACATGGTCGCCGCACTGCTGAGCCGGTACCTGGAGACTCTCGACACAGCGGTGGTTCGCATCGCCAAATCGAAGATTTCGGGCCTGAACAAGCTCGAGCGGTACTGCGGACTGTTTCTGCAAACGCTGCAATCCGGCGAGCAGGACAAGGGCTGTCTCTGTGGCATGTTGATGATCGAGATGGCCAGCCTCGATGACACATGTCTTTCTCTCGTCCGCCAATTCGTGCGAGGCAACGGCCGGCGCATTGAGGCCATGATCCAGGAAGGCGTCGCCGACGGATCCATCTCAATCGGGGGAAGCGTTTCCGATACTGCGCGTCTCGTACTGGCGTCGCTCGAAGGGAGTCTGCTGGTCGCCCGCTGCGAGGGAGGTCCGGAGCAGCTCGCCGAGAATATCAAACAGCTTCTGCTCTTGCTGAAGAAGCGGTAACGCCCTTTTTTGTGACAACAACACCTACCAACTGGTTGGTAGTTAAAGGAGACCACATACAATGACTGCTGCAACTAAGACCGTCGCCCTGATCGTCGGCGGTTCTTCAGGAATGGGTAAGGAGATCGCCCGCCGGCTGCTGGAACAGGGCGATTCCGTCCTGCTGCTGGCCCGCGATGCCAGCAAACTCAAAAAGGCGCAAGAGGAACTCTCGGCCATCGGCTCCGTGGAGACCGCGGAACTGGACCTCTATGACGAAGCCGCCGTCGATCGCTACATCGCGAAGCTGGAGACCGATCCTCGCCACTTCAAATTCCTCGTGAACGCGGCCGGCTACTTCAAACCGTCGCCATTCCTCGACCATGGAAAAACCGATTACGACAAGTACGCGGACCTGAATCGCAGCTTCTTCTTCCTTACCCAAGCCGTGGCCCGCAACATGAAACGGCACGGCGGCGGCTCGATCGTCACCATCGGATCGATGTGGGCGAAGCAGGCGATCAAGGCCACTCCCTCGTCTGCTTATTCGATGGCGAAGGCCGGTTTGCATGCCATGACGCAACACCTCGCAATGGAGCTGGCGGAATTTGGAATCCGCGCCAATGCGGTCTCGCCCGCAGTCGTCGTGACCCCCATCTACGGCGCGTTCATCGATCCGGACAAGATTGAAGAAACGCTGGAGGGCTTCAACGGCTTCCATCCGATCGGCCGTGTGGGACGTTCCACTGACGTGGCTGGTGTTGTGCAGCTGCTGCTATCTGACAAAGCTGCATGGGTCACGGGCGCCGTGTGGGACGTTGATGGCGGCGTGATGGCTGGACGCAACTAAATTCGCGCCAAAACCGAAAAAAACGCGCTAAGCAAATCAAGAGGGCGCCCTGACCAGGCTCGGCACGAGGATACCTGGTCATCGGCGCCCTTCGCGCTTCTTTCAAGGAACGCCGCCCAACAACTCAAAAGGAAAAACGAATAGACAATGACGAACTCGAACCGGCTTTGGACGCTGACCGCGCTCACAGCCTACTATCTCACTTCCATGGCGCTGGCCCAGAGCGGCAGACAGCCCGGCGGATACATAGAAACAGACCTTGTCGTCAACAGGCAAGCCGGCGGCGTGCCGACCCTGGTCGACAGCAATGGCATCACGCACGTTGCGAAATTCTTTGACCAAAACCTGGTGAATCCCTGGGGCCTCACCGAATCCGGAACTTCGGCCTTCTGGGTTGCGGATGGCGGCGCCGGGAGGTCCACTCTCTATAACACGGCAGGCGCGCCCCAACCTCTGGTGGTCTCAATACCGGCGCCTTCCGATCCCCTGGGAAATGGTGCGACTCCTACCGGCGCTGTGTTCAACAACATACCGGCGGCAGCAGGCGCGTTCAAACTCTCGGGTGTAGACGTCTCGGGCAAGGCGGTCACAGCCCCGGCGGTATTCATCTTTGCGACCAAAGAAGGAACCATCCTCGGATGGAATCCAGGAGTGAATCCGGCTGGCTTCGACCCTGCGAAGGCAGGCAAATACGCCATCATCGCAGTCGACAACTCGGCCACATCGGCGTACACCGGATTGGCGATTGCCAACCGCGCCGATGGTTCGCCTCAACTCTACGCCGCGAACTTCCGCGCCGGCACGGTGGACGTCTTCGACGCATCCTTCAAGAAGGCGTCCTCCGCGACGCCCACTGCCTTTGCCGATCCGTACCTGCCGCGCGGCTACGCCCCGTTTAATGTCGCCGCCATCACGAACCAGGGTGGTTCGACACGAATGTTCGTCACCTACGCCCTCCAGGACTTGAGCCGCATCTTCGGACAAGGCCACGGGATCGTCAACACGTTCGACGTCGACGGCAACCAACTTCGGCGATTCGCACAGCACGGCCAACTCAACGCTCCCTGGGGCATCGTTCAGACTCCCGACAGCTTCGGCGGCCTCGGAGGATCCTTGTGGATTGGCAACTTCGGCGACGGCCGGATCAACGCGTATTCCACGAACACCGGCGAATACATCGGCAGCGTGCGCACCGCGGAGGGCAAGCCAATCGTGATCGACCGGCTCTGGTCCATCCGTTTCGGGAACGGCGGCAACGGAGGCCTGGTGAACACACTTTACTTCACTGCGGGTCCCAACGGAGAGAGTGACGGCCTGTTCGGCAGCCTCGATCCGCAGCAGTAACCATCGCCGGGCCGAGCGGATTCGAAGGGACGAATCCGCTCGACCCGGGGCAGCCGATCGTCGTACCCACTCGGTCTACCGCGGCTACTAATGCATCACCTTTACGCGCTGGGCCAAAAGATCAGCTGCCCTGGCTTGGGGCGAATCGGGTCTGCTTCCCACCGTTTCAGAAATGCCGCTCGATAGCGTGGCCATGGTTGCTGGGGTAGTGTGATGACAACGACTGCGAACTCTGGGAATCTCTGCAAAGCCCTCGCCGCGGATTCGCCGAACAGGTTGTCTCTTGTCAATAAACAACGAAAGCCAGCCTGGACTGCTTCGGTAACCAAAGCTCCGTTCTCGAGCGCCTTCCATCCTCGATAAGCCGCTGATTCACAGCCGATTCCGAGCACGCGCAACTCAGCGTACAGGTGAACGTCCATGTTGGCATCGAGCAGCCACACCTCTGGTCACGCCGCAGATTGAAAAGAATTCGCGAGTTCGGCCGCGACCGTAAGCACTTCGGGCATCGCCTCATGCGGGAAAGCATGGTCGAAGCTCTCGTCGATATCGGCAAGGGTCATGCCTGAAGCCAGGCATTCGAGGATCAATCCAACTGAAAGCCGTGTTCCGCGGATCGCCAGTTTTCCGCCGAGCAGACGCGGGTCGCAAACAATCCAGGTAAAGTCCTTGTAAGGCTTCATATCTAACCAACAACCTCATGTTAGCCCAATCATGTCAAGTGCCAGTTCACGTGGTTCAGACCTCAAGTAGAAATGACAGCTACCTCGTGCTCACGGATCGAAGGAATCTCGAAATGAAAACTGTTGCCTTCTCTCTTGCCGCGGGGCGACGGTTCCCCGCTGGCCACTAGCAGCCGGACCGCCGTACCCGGGACATTGACCTTCACACGAATCGGACCCACCGGCAGTGATTCTTCCATCGGAGGCCGCCAGGTCGCACCGCTGCTCAGATTCACCAGGTGCAAAATGTAGCGGCGGTTGCCCTCTTGCCTATAGAGATGGCAGTCCAGCATCCCAGGACCTTCGATTGTCACCGGAATGCTATCGCCCGCGCACCAGCGAACGATATTCGCCAGCAGATCGGCGTGGTCGGGAAGATGATCGTGCGCGTACCGGCGGTCGATGTCAGCGGGTAGAAAGGCCACTCGCGAAACGGCGTCTCCTCCCTTAGCGGACGATAGCACCAGGCCCGCAATGTCAGTCTTTGGAGTGCGCATCCAGGCGGTCTCGGGTGGATACACAGGGAAAGGCGGCACGTACGTCAATGGGACAGTGGCTCCGCCGTCCACACGCAGCCGGGACAGCGATCCGCCGCCGTATGGAAGAATGTCGGTCTCATCGAATCCGTGCAAGACCGCATGGCGTTCGCCGGATGCCGCTGGTTCGTCCTTGATATGCGGGCCATCCACGCGCGCCCGCCACTCGGGTGACAGCCGCAAATACGTGTGGGGCTCGGGCGAGAATAGCTCCCGGTTGCGCCTGCCTCCCACGGGCGGAGGCGCGGTCAGTTTCGCAGCCGGACCCGTCGTATGCACTCCAAAAATGTCTGCGAGGCCATAGTCCTCGCGAGGATCGCCCCACTCGTTGTACAGGGATGTCGACCCCGTCGCCAGAAGCGAACCGCCGCGCTTCACGAATGCGCGAATAGCGGCGCACTGCGCGTCGGAAAGCGCGGCGACGTTCGGCAGAATGAGCGTCTCGAGTGAAGCGGTGGCCGCGATATCGTCCACATGCACGGGCAGATAGGGAATGCGCGCTCTGACCAGCGCGTGCATGAAACCCGTGTATGGCCCGTCGACCCGCTCGGCCGGATCTTCGCGGCCGTAGAAGTCCGTATTGCGTTGGGACCACACGAGTCCGACGCTTGCGACGGGTTCGCGATCCATGAGAAAACGTTCGTTTTCCTGATGCCATTGCATCACAGGCTCGGCGGTGCGGTACTGACGGCGATCCTCATGATACGCCGAGATGTGGTGCCACCAGGGCTGAATGCCTCCCGCGAGTCCCTCCATCATCCACATTCGCGCCTCCGCGGGCGGCTTGCTCGCAACCCGGAAATATCCCGGACCGGATTGATACAAAGCCATCGACTCCGGGGCCAGCTTGTCCCAGCCCAGAACCTGATGGACCCGCTTGCCCGTGTCGCCGTTCTGTTGGAAACCCGTTTCGTCGTCGCGCCGCTGATGGTCAAGCATCATGATGTGCGCGCGTTTGCAGATCTCGCGCAGATCGCGAAACGATCGCGCCTGTTGCGTGACGGAACCGCTGTTCATGCCGGACCAGATGCAGTCTTTTCCTCCCGCCTTTCGCGTGATCTGATTGTTCAAATCCCAAAGTTCGATTCGGCGTTCGTAACTCCACACGATCCACTTGCGGTACGCGGCGTCGTCCCAATCGGCGCGCTTCGGCAGCGCCATTCCGGCCTTTGCGCTGAACCTTCGCTCGCAATTGGCGCAATAGCAGATGCTTTCACGGCCCATACCGGCCCAACTGTTGTCCGTGACCCCTTCCGGATGCGAGCGGTCGATGATCTCCGTTATGACTTCCGGCAGGTATTGATCGTAATAGGGACTGTTGATGCACGTGACGTATTTGTCAGCGGCTCGATAAGGCTCGCCCTTTGCGTTTCGTGTAAACCAGCCGGGATGCGCCTGAAAGAAGTCTTCCGCGGTGCGGTTGGAATCCATTCGCGCCATCACGAAGAGCCCGTCTTCGTGTGCTGCTTTCGTAAGGTCGCCATACAGATCCCGGTCGCCCAGGAACTCCGCCCGGTGATGCAGGGGGAACTTGCTGGGATAGTACGCCACGATGCCGCCCGCATTGATGATCACGGCCTGCACGTGAGTCTGCTTCCACTGTTTTCGCCACCAGTCGATGTCGTAGCGAACCGGATCTTTCTCGGTGATGTTGGTCTGGCCCCATCGATAGGCCCGCAAATACCAGGGCGCCGCCGGCGTCGCCTGAGCGGACAATGATGGAGCGGCCAGGTTGAGTCCTCCGGCAGTGGCGGCGGCGAGCGCGGCGCTTTCAAGAAGTGTGCGGCGAGTCATGGTAGCGACGTTTATATCAGAACCCTGGCGCGAATGCGGAGATGGCTCCGGCAATTCGTCAGCGCCTGCGATATAATTCGCGCAAATTCGAAAGGCTTTCCTCGTATGAATCGCCAACTATTCGCTTTCGTACTCGCTTTGCCGGCGCTCGCCCAGTTTGACGCCGGCCAGATCGCCGGCTTTGTCCGCGACTCCTCACAGGCTGTCATCGCGGGCGCAACCGTCATCGCACGCAATGAAAACACCGGCGAACTGCGAACCGTGCAGACCAACCCGTCTGGCTACTACACGATGCCTAACCTGGTCGTCGGAACTTACACGGTAAGCGCCGAAGCCTCTGGTTTCAAGAAGACGGCGCAATCCGGCATCGCTTTGAGTTCCGCGATGCGCATCTCGGTGGACTTGGAACTGTCGGTCGGCTCAGTGACGGAAACAGTCGAAATCAAGGGTCAGATCGGGCTGGTCCAGGCGGAGTCGGCTGTCGTTGGCAGAACGATCAACTCGAAACAGGTTGCCGACTTGACTCTGAACGGCCGCAATCCTATCTATCTGGCGCTCTTGAAGCCCGGTGTTCGCGGCGGCTCGATTGGAGCATTCGATCCCGACAGCGTTTCAAATGGCGGATTCAGCATCAACGGCGGACGGGCCGATGAGTACGTCGTCACGGTGGACGGCGCTGTCGCTACGCGAACCCGCTCCTCCGGTTCCATGCTCGGCTCGCAGGATGTCGACACCATCGAAGAAGTCCAGATTCTAACGGCGAATTACAACGCCGAGTATGGCCGGTCTTCTGGCGGACAGATTCGTTTTGTCACCAAAAGCGGAGGGCAGGCGTTTCACGGCAATCTGGTGGAGAACTTCAGAAATTCCGCGCTCGACGCCAATAGCTGGAGCCGCAATCAGAGTCCCAATCCTTTGGAGTTTTCCCGGCCCGCGCCTTTCCGCTTCAATCAATTCGGCTACGATATCAGCGGACCCGTTTCCGTTCCCAACAAGTTCAACAGGGAGAAAAGCAAACTCTTCTTCCTCTGGGCGCAGGAATGGATCCGGCGCCGCGAGGAACAGAATCCGACGGCTCTCGTTCCGTCCGCGTTGATGCGATCCGGCAATTTCAGCGAGCTTCTGAATCCCGCCAACATTTTCTACGGCCGCGCGCGAACCATCAATGATCCCGATACAAAGGCTCCCTTCGCCGGCAACATCATTCCGCTCGCGCGCCTCAGTCCCAATGGCCGCGGACTCCTGAACGCCTATCCGCTACCGACGCCCGGCGTCTCGCAAACCGGTATCAACTTCATCGGCAGCGGCGCACGCGGGTCCGACACCAGAAAAGATACGGTCAAAGTCGACTGGATGATCTCCTCCGCCAATCGCTTCTCCATCCGCGGAACTCATATTCCGTGGCGCTTCAACGAACCCTTCCAGGACAACTCGCTGGGGACATTTACGTCACTGTGGTCGCGCCCCAATCGTACCGCCGCCGCATCGCTGACCAGCACGATCTCGCCAACCCTGCTCAACGAATTCACCTTCTCTGTGAACTCGGACGGCAAGGGCGACATCGCCTACAACCCGGCCTGCGGGGCAGCCTGCGAACGTTCCAGCGTGGGTCTCAACTATCCGTTCATCTTCCCCAACGGCAAAGAATTCCCGGGCAAAATGCCGACCATCCAGATCGATCCGTTTTATAGCCTGAACAACTCCTCCGCGTATCCTGGCTATTGGTCTGGTTTCGTGTACGCCTGGTCTGACAACATCACCAAGACGTGGGGAAATCACACGTTCAAAGCCGGAATCTTCATCGAGCGCTCCGGCCAGAACGACGGCATCCAATTGACAACGGCCTCCGCTCCGGCCACGGTAAATCAGGCGGGACAGTTTCGCTTTATCGACACCGGACATCCCAACACCACCGGGGTTGCGGTCGCAAACGCCGCGCTCGGCTACTTCAATGATTACGGCGAAACGGGCGCCAAGACCGTGACGCCTTGGATAGCCACCGCGTGGGACTGGTTCGTGCAGGATAGCTGGAAAGCCAGCCGTAAACTCACCATCGAGTATGGAGTTCGCCATTCCATCTGGCCTCCGTGGGGCAGCCGCTGGGGTACTCTCGCGATGTTCCATCCCGACTACTACGATCGCTCCAAAGCGGCGACCATCGATCGCGCCGGCGGCTTCATCACCGCTGGCGATCCCTACAATGGCATCGTTCTGCCGGGATCCGGACCCTCGGAAGAAGCGCTCAAACGTTTTCCTGTTCTGTCCACGCTGACGCGCCTCTATAAGGGCCTTCCCGACGGCTTTTCCCCCACCCATTACAACGTCTTTCAGCCTCGCCTCGGAATGGCGTTGGCCGTCAACAACAAAACCACCTTCCGCGCCGGAGTGGGATCCTTCGCCAACCGGATCATGGTGAATCGCGATACGGCTCTGGGCGGAAATGCGCCGTTCCAACTCCAGGCGACGGTAAGCAACGGCAATGTCGATGCTCCCGGCGGCGCCATCAATCGCGTGTTCCCCTTCACGATGACCATTCAAGATCCGGTTTTCAAGATTCCCGTGGCCTGGAACTGGAACGCGACAGTCGCCCGTCAGTTGCCCTGGAACATGGCCGTGGAAGTCGGCTACGTGGGCCGTCGAGGCATTCACAACCAGCGCAAACGTAACATCAACCAGCTTCTGACTGGAACTACCTACGCGAATCCCGGCGTGAATGTGAATGCGCTGCGGCCTTTTGCTGGCATGGGCATCATCGGGATCTCGGAAAATTCGGGCATTTCGACCTACAACGGACTGCAAGTCAGTGTTGAGCGGAGGTTTTCCAAAGGCTTCAGTTTTGGCGCCGCCTACACCTACTCGCATGCCGAGGACAACTCGTCCGATCTCACCGACGTGCTGCCCGATGCTTACAACGACAAGGCCTACAAAGGCGTTTCGGACTTGAACCGGCCGCACGTGCTGATCCTCAACTATATTTACGAAATCCCCTTCCTGAAGGGCAACCGGACCTGGATGCACCGGGCGTTCGGCAACTGGGATCTGAGCGGCATGAACCAGTGGCAATCTGGCCCGCCATTCTCGATCCGCAACACGGCGGAAATCGCGGGTGTCGGAGCGGGCAGCGGCAACCAGTTCTGGAACCAGGTCAGCGATCCCCTGCGTGTCGAGAGAACCGGCTTCACAAACTCCGCCGTGTGGTTTGACAAGAACGCGTTTGCACGGCCCGCCAACGGAACCTGGGGTAACGCGCCTCGCAATGGACTGATGCAGCCCGGCTTCTGGGCTTTCGACGTCGGTCTGCGCAAGAACTTCCCTGTCTCCGAAAAGCAACGTGTGCAGTTGCGCTTTGAGTTCTTCGACATACTCAATCACCCCAACTGGAACGGGGCAAACACCAATCCCACCAGCGCCCAGTTTGGATTGGTCACATCGAAAGGCGGGAACCGCACCATCCAACTTGCGCTCAAATACATTTTCTGATCGTGCAAAATAGAATGCATGACCACCGCAACCCTGGACTTTGGCTACCCCTGGTGGCTCAGCAACGGCCATCTGGTCATCCTGATTCCTGCGCTCCTCGCACTCGCCGCTGGCTTTATGCGCAAGTGGCCGCTCTGGCTGATGACCGTCCTCGGACTCCTCACCGCCTGGGCCGGCGCGGCTTTCTTCGTTGTTCGCTCGCTCGAGGTCAACAGCGGCAAGCCGCAACTTCCCACGCCCCACTTTCTCGAGTCCGGCACGGGCCGCGTCCTCGACCTTGGCGCTGGAACCGGCAGATCTTCCATCATGGTGCTGACCGCCCGCCCACAGGCCACCCTCGTGGCGTCGGATCTTTTCGGCGACTCGTTCGACAACCACTTCGGCAGCGCGCAGCAAGCGGGTGGAATCAAGCCGCAGGACCGCCTGCTCGCCAATCTGAAGGCCTCCGGCGTCGAGAATCGCGCCACGATCGAAACCGCGGACATGCGAAAGCTCCCCTTCGAGGCCGCGAGCTTTGACGCGATTGTCAGCGCCTACGCGGTCGATCACCTGGGCCGTGAGGGATCGAAACAGGCGCTCGCCGAAGCATATCGCGTTGTCAAACCCGGAGGCCAGTTTCTGTTGATTCTTGTCTCGAATGACAGTTGGGCCAAGTTCGCCTTCGGACCCATGCTCTCCCACGGCGGCACGCGAGGCGCGGCATGGTGGAAGCAACGCGCGACTGAAGCGGGATTTGAGGTGCTCGAAGAAGGCGCCCCTCCCGTGACGCTGTACTTACTCTTGAAGCGCCCAGGCTCTGCTACTCTTTCCCGATGAGGCAAATCAACCCGGGCCAGGCGGAACCGAGCCGGCGTCAACTCTTTCAGTCCCTTCTCGCCACGGTCGCGAGCGGCGGCATTCTTGCGAACGCGCAGACCGCAGCGCCGGCGCCCGCCCTTCAGGTAGCCGCGCTCGGCAAGAACCTCTCCGTACTTTCCGGCGCAGGTGGAAACATCGCGCTGCTCACCTCGCCGGATGGCCTGCTCATGGTGGATTCCGGCCTTCCCAACACTGTTGCCGGAGTGATGGAAAAAGCCAAGGCCGCAGCGCCAAAGGTCGCAGTTCTGATCAACACGCACTGGCATTTTGATCACGTCGGCGCGAATGTCGAAATCGGCAAAACCGGGGCCAGGTTGATCGCCCACGTCAACGTCAAACAGCGCCTGAGCGCCAAACAACACATCGCGGCCTTCGATCGCGATATCGATCCGCTGCCCGCCGAGGGACTGCCGAAGGAAACGTTCACCGCCAAGGGCAAGGTGAGCTATGCCGGAGAGCACGTGCACTACACGCACCTGCCGCCCGCCCACACGGATGGCGACACCGTGATCCACTTTCAGCACGCCAACGTTCTCCACGCGGGCGACCTTTATTTCAACGGCCGCTACCCGTTCATCGACTACTCGAGCTGCGGCAACATCGAAGGCATGATCGCCAATGCGGCCCTCATCTCGAAGATGGTGGACGCGAAGACCAAGATCATCCCCGGCCACGGCCCGATTTCGAACAAAGAGCAACTCGCCGAGTACCACGACATGCTGTCGGGAGTGAACGCGAGCATCTCGAAGCTCATCCAGGAAGGCAAGCCGCTCGAAGCGATCGTGGCCGCGAAGCCCTTTTCCAAGTGGGATGGCAAATGGAGCAACGGCGGCGAGAATCCCAAGCAGTTCATCACATTCCTGTATCAGGGCAAAACGGGGAAAAAGAGTTAGTATTCTGTCTGCGTCTAGGCGCCTCATCGCTCGAATAGGAGACGTCAACAGCTGATGTCGCCGCGGTCACCCTGACAACCCTGACGCGCGGTACACGATCTCTGACGATCACACGGCCTCGCAACCGTCCTTGCTCGCGCCCCAACAATCTACTTCTCCATCCGAGATAACATGATTAGATCCTGGAGGGTTGCATGTTGAATCCGCCGACAGGTGCTCCAACCGATTATCCCACCGAAAGTCAGGTGCGCTCCCAATTGGAGCGGATGTTAGCGAGCGAGCTTTTCCTACGATCGCCGCGCTTGACCTCGTTCCTCCGCTTCATTACCGAACAGGCGCTCGCGGGTATGCCCTTGAAGGAACAAGTTCTGGGCGCCGAGCTTTATGAAAAAGGCGAAGCATTCGATGGCGCCTCCGATCCTATCGTGCGCGTAGATGCGCGCCGCCTGCGCGACAAATTGCGCGAATACTATTTCGAATTCCCAAACGATCCCATTCTGATTTCACTCCCAAAGGGGCTCTACACTCCAACCTTTAGGCGGAATGGCGATAACTCTCGGGCAGGGGCTCCCGATCCAGACCCCTCACCGGAACGAGAGACCAGCACTCCGCTGGGCCAGCAAAGGGTCAACTGGGGGGGTAGGACAACCATGGCCGCTGGGCTGGCCATCTTGGGCATTCTCGGCGTAGGCGTCGCTCCTATGCTCCGGCCCCCGCCAAAGCAGCCAGACTATCGTCCGATTCCCATTTTTCAAGCCGACAAGTTCTCGCCGCGAATCTAGCCCGACGGCCGGCTTGTGGCCTTTTCGTCGGGCAGCCCCGAAAACGACCGCAATGCGCACATCTGGATCAAATCGATCGATGGCAACGGACTGAGGCGCCTGCTGCCCCTGGCCCAGGATCCTGATTTCGTCGAAACGTCGCCCGCATGGTCGCCGGATGGAAGGCAGATCGCCTTTGTTCGCGAAAGCGCAGGCATATTTGTCGTCGCTGAATCCGGCGCTGGGCCGGAACGGATGATATGGCGGTCGGGTAACTGGGTGACTTGGATGCCGGACGGCAAGTCCGTCCTGATTAGCGACCTCGACACGGGAGTATTTGCCATCTATCAAGTGTTCCTTGACGGACGAGAGCGGCGCCAAATCACACATCCCCCTATGGAAGTTGGGGACGTGCGATTCGAGCCGTCTCCCGACGGATTATCGGTTGCATTCACCCGTATCGAAGTCAGCGGTGGAGATGTTTATGTTTGTTCAATCCAGGGAGGAGAACCGCGCCGGATTACCGACTGGAACGATGCGTCCTACGGGGTTGTCTGGACACCGGACGGCCGTGACCTGATTTATGCTCGCGAGAACGGTGTGTGGCGTATCTCGGCCACCTTGCCCAAGCCTGGGCGGGGGACGCGCCTGACCGAGGGTATCGCGGCCAATGTTTCTATCTCGCGCCCTGGTCCAGGCCGGCCGTCCCGGCTGGTGGTTCAGCAGAACAATGAGAACTCGAGCTTTCGCATGCTGGATCTGACGGCGCCGCTCGAGGACGGTCTCTTCCGAGCGGTGAAGCCGTTTGCTTCCTACAAGGGACTGGAGGCTCCAGGGCCATTTTCGCCTGACGGACGTTATTTCGCCTATCTTTCTGACTGGCCCCCCAGACTTTGGATCGCCAATCTTGACGGAGCCGCGCTGAGGCTGGTCGCTAGTTCAGAAGGGGACCTGAAGCCCGGTTCCTGGTCGCCTGACGGTAAGGAAATCGTCTACGCCGCAAACGCTCAGGGGAAAAAGTATATTTTCGTGGTCGACGTCTACGGGGGCGAACCAAGAAAGCTGACCAACGGGGCCGCACTCGACGGCGCAGCATCCTGGTCGCGGGACGGTCGCCGAATCTACTTCACGTCGAGCCGCGGTGGTGGTCCTCGACCCGACGTTTGGAGTATGTCTCCAGAGGGTGGTTCAGTGACTCGCCTTACGTATCATGGGGGATTTGAGCCCCGCGAATCGGCGGACGGCAAGTTCATCTACTATCTGGACCGCCAGCCCCCTCCAGCGGCGCGGGCTGCCGTCACGGGTACCGCATTGCTGAAGCGTGTTCCATCTCAGGGAGGTGAAGAAATCGTAGTGGGCGAAGGTTTCACGCCCTTCTGGTGGGACATGAGCGATACGTCCATCTTCTTTCTGCGCAGGGAGCCGAAGTTCGATGCGCTTTTCCGTTATGACCTCGGCAGCCAAAGCGTGACGTACATGGGAAGCCTGGCTACCCGAGCTGGCCAGAGCAAGTTTACTGTCTCACCGGACGGCCGTTGGGCCCTGGTTGGGCAGGAGCAGTGGCGGCGCGAATTGATGCTCCTCGACAACATCAAGTGATCAAAGCAAAACTGCCGTTAAACACGGTAAAAACCTGACGCACTGCCGCATTTGCGGCGATGATCGGGGGCATGAAGAGCTACACTCCATTTTGCCAATTGACTTATTTGATTTTCGCCGCGGCCCTGCCGCTTGCGGCGCAACACTACCGTGTCGCGGAAATGACTTCGCAACAGATCCGCGACTTAGACCGCAGCCGGACTGTCGTGCTGCTTCCCGGAGGAGTCCTGGCAGAGCACGGACCCTATCTGCCCAATTTCGCCGACGGATACATAAGTCAACATCTGGCGTCCACCGTAGCCGATGCCATTGTAGCCAGGCCCGGTTGGAAGGTCCTTGAGTTTCCAATCATCCCTCTCGGCGCGGGTGGAGCCAATGAGATCGGAAACAAGCAGACGTTCCCGGGAACGTTCGCTGTTCGCGCCGCGACGTTGAGAGCCATCTTCATGGACTTGGCGACCGAGTTAGGAACCCAGGGATTCCGCTGGCTCGTCGTCGTTGACGATCACGGCTTTCCGGTTCACAATCTTATGCTCGAACAGGCCAGTGAGTATTTCATGGAAGAGTTCGGAGGCTGCATGATCTCGTTGACGAATCTGAGTGATCCACAGCAAGAGGAAAAATGGCCAACACTGTTCAAGCAGCACGCTACGGAGCAGCAACTCGCGGAAGACGGGTTTACGGTTCACGCCGGCATGCTGGAAACCTCCCACCTGCTCTTTCTCCGGCCCGACCTGGTCAGAGAGGATTATCTTACCTCGCCTTCCTTGACCGGTAAGGACTTCCGCGCGCTGATCGAACTCGCCTCCAAGGACACCTGGCCCGGCTATTTCGGCGCACCCCGCCACGCCACAACCGCCCTGGGCGCATTCTTCAATAGCCAATCCGAGCGGCACGCGGTCCGAATTCTAATGAAAATTCTCGACGGCGAGGACTTGAAGAGATTTGTAAGGTATTCCAATTCGGCGTCTGGCTCAAACTCCAAAGACGACCCCTACCTCGCCGAGGAGCGCCGGAAGCGCGACAGCCAACTGCGCTGGCTCAAAAAGAAGGGCATTGAGAATTGAAATTGTGACGGATCGGATCCCCAGAGTCGAGCTTCGGCAAGCTCCTCGCCTCCGTGATCGCCGAAAAGTTTCACGCGACGGTTCTGTTGGGAATTGGCAACAGCCGGATGAAGGATTTCTACGGCATCTGGAATCTTGCTCAGGGTCGCCGGTTCGACGATCATCCGCCTGCGTAGGCCATTGAAAGCACCTTGAGTAACCGTCGGACGCCGGCGCCCGCGGAACAGTCGGACCATACCTGATCGAGTTTCTCCAACCTGTCATTGATGGGACCGCGGGCTGCCAATCAACGAACCACGAATGGAAGCCCAGCGGACCGTGGCAGGATGTCGATTAAGCCGGTATCCGCCTGACTTTCAAGACGAAGCGGTGCAAAGGTTGATGACCAACGGTTCAAGGCAGCTCCAGCCGCAACCCGGACTTTCAGTCGCAACCCAACCCCACGGCCTCTAGGTGTTGGTTGTCTAGAAACTGTTACTCTTTCGCCGCGATCCCCAGTGCGCGCATCTTGCGATATAGGTTGCTCCGCTCGAGGCCCAGCGTCTCGGCCGTGCGCGTGATGTTGCCCTTGTTCTCGTCGAGTTTGCGGAGAATGTAATCGCGCTCCGCTGCTTCGCGGACCTCCTGCAGGCTCCCGAACTTGTCGGACCGTCTGGAGGAGTTGCCGCCGCCAGCCGTCTGCTGCAGTGGAATGTGCCTAGCGTCGATTCTCGACTGTGGATTCAAAATCACAATCCGCTCCATCAGGTTTCGCAACTCGCGCACGTTGCCCGGCCAACCGTACTCCTGCAGCACCGACATCGCCTCTGGAGTCAATTCCTTCGGCTTGCGCCCGTACGCCGCAACGAACTCTCGGAGAAAATGTTCCGCCAGTTGCGGGATGTCTTCCACGCGCTCCCGCAGCGGCGGCACGTGAAACGGAATCACATTTAGCCGGTAAAACAGATCTTCGCGAAAGTTGCCGCGCTCGAT
>JACXTT010001784.1_pt1 | contig 35340 bp, 32 predicted proteins | sample 9270951 | NCBI WGS metagenome assembly JACXTT01 (sample SAMN15532306, study PRJNA645909) | rock metagenome | isolation source: weathered quartz diorite | place: Puerto Rico | collected 2017-06-21 | reverse complement strand
AATTATGGAAATGATCAATGTTGGCATCAGTAATAAAATGAAACAATACAAATTATTGCTGGTTTTGACTGCTGCAGTTTTACTGGCAGTAGCGTCCTTTACTCAAAAGGCTGGCCAGGACGATGCTATTATAAGCTATACGGTTGACCCGTCAGTACAGGACATCCGGCTATACTGGAAAGACGACAGCGGGCATATTATCGGGAACTTTCAGCAGCTTAAAGCATACCTGGACCATAAAAACAGCCGGCTTGTTTTTGCTATGAACGGGGGCATGTTTAAAACAGGCTATACGCCGGTAGGGCTTTTTATTCAGCAACAAAAAACAATTACACCGCTGGATACTTCCAGTGGGAATGGTAATTTTTACCTCAAACCCAATGGTGTATTTTATATTACCAAAGACAATAATGCAGTGATTTGCACCACCACGGATTTTGCTGATAAGGGGCAGGTTAAGTTTGCTACCCAGTCGGGGCCCATGCTGCTTATTGATGGCGCCATTCATCCGGCGTTTAAAAAGGGCTCGGCCAATGTAAACATACGCAACGGCGTGGGTCTTTTGCCCGGCAATAAACTGGTATTTGCCATGTCGAAAGAGCCTATTAGTTTTTACGATTTTGCTGATTATTTCAAAAGCCTTGGTTGCAAAAACGCCTTATACCTCGACGGGTTTGTATCAAGAACCTACCTGCCGGAAAAAGACTGGATACAAACCGATGGCAATTTCGGGGTATTAATCGGGGTTGCTATACCGCAGAAATGAACTGGCCGGAATATTGTTCTATTTTGCGCCTCCTGTTTTTAATTGTTGCAATTCTTTTTCTGCCGCCGCGATGGCATTCAGGGTTTGTACCGTTGGCGCCACATCGGCATCGTGCAATATATTGAGCTGAGATGCAAAGGTATTGTCAAGATGATCCAATGCGCTAAGCCGGTCTTTTGCCGAAGGCGTTGTTTTGGCAGTTTGCTCTATCAAATACTTTATATCCAGCCGGCTTTCGTAGCAACGCATAGACCAGTTGTGTTGCTGCTGAAGGTCTATCAGCGGCGTTTTCACTCTTGGGTCCATTTTTACAATAAGGGGTTCGGTAAACACTTCATCGTCGGCTACCAGCCTTACGGTATAGCGCCCGGGCATTACCCAGGGTGAATTGGGGTCTGGGGCGGTATTCATGTAAATAGCTGAAATAGGGTAGGAGGGAGGTTCGGCAATGGGAGCATAATGCAGGTCCCACAGGAAACGGTGTGAGCCGGCATCGGCAGATAAGAGCTGCTGCGGGCGAATCCAGTACTGCGGTATGTTGAGCTCGGGAATTTTATACGGCTTGTCTTCGCTGCTAAAGCTGCGCACGGTGTTACCCATTGCATCAATAATTTCGAGGGTTACGGGGCCGATGGCTTTATCGCGGAGGTAGTAATCGATAACGGCGCCGTCGGGCGGGTTTTCGCCGGCGGGTTCTTCCTGCGGCAGGGGTGTATCGGTATACATGCTCCAGCGTATGCGCAGTGCCGTTTGCGGTTTGTATAAAAATAAACCGCTGGCGGCTTCAGAGCGGGTAAGCTGGCGGAGCGGGGTAATATTGTCCAGTATCCAGAAGCTACGACCGTGGGTGCCTACCACAATATCGTCGTCTTTAATTACCAGGTCGCGGATGGAGGTACAGGGCATATTCAATTGCAGGGGCTGCCAGTGGTCGCCGGCGTCGAACGATACATAGACCGCCCGTTCAGAACCGGCAAAAAGCAATCCCCGGCACCTGGGGTCTTCACGCACTACGTTGATGGGGTCGTTTGGCAGCCCGGCCGCGATTTCTTTCCAGCTATGCCCGCCATCGGTGGTTTTATAAATATGCGGGTGCATGTCATCACAGCGGATGCGGTTTACAGCGGCATAGGCGGTATTTACATCAAAATGACCGGCATCCATAAGCGATATTTTACTCCAGGAAGTAATGGAAGGCGGTGTTACATTTTTCCAGGTCTTGCCGCCATCGTGTGTTACATGAATAAGGCCGTCGTCGGTGCCGGCCCAGATGGTATTGATGTCTCTGGGCGAAGGCGCTACGGTATAGATAACACCGCGGCGCGGCATGGTCTTTAGTTTATCGGTGGTATAGATGCCCACGCTGGGGGGAATATCCCAGGTTTGGCGGCTGAGGTCGGGACTGATCACATTCCAGCTATGGCCGCCGTTGGTGGTTTTGAATAATACGTTGCCGGCATAATAGAGGGTATGCGGGTCAATGGGGGAGAACAATACGGGGGCGGTGCGCAGGAAACGGTATTTGCCGCCGCGGGTGGCGGCAGGCGCAATGTTCTGCACCTGCCCGGTGCGCTTGTCGAACCGCGTTAGTTTTCCTCCATAAATAATATTGGAGTTGAGCGGGTCGGCGGCTACATAGCCATATTCCTGGGCGCCTACGGGATGCCATTCGCGGAAGGTAATCTGCCCGTCGTTGCCGCGCGAGGCAATGCCCACGGAGCCGCTTTCCTGCTGGCCGCCGTATACATTGTAGGGAAAGGCATTGTCGGTGCTTACATGGTAAAACTGCGCGGTGGGCTGGTTGAACCAGGACGAAAACGATTGCCCGCCGTTGACGGTAATGATAGCGCCCTGGTCGCTGGCGATTAAAATAACATTGGAGTTTTCGGGGTTAATCCAGAGGCGGTGATAATCGTCGCCGCCCGGGGCACCGCGAAAGGCATTCCAGGTTTTGCCACCATCGGTGGATTTCCAAACCACTACATCGGCGCTATATACGACATCGGCATTCTGCGGGTCTGTTTTTAATTCGGCAAAATCGCTGCCGCGGCCCCAGAGGCGGTCGTCGGTCTGGATGCGGGTCCATGACTGGCCGGCATCATCGCTACGGTACACGCCGCCCTGTTCTTCGGCATCCACGGTAGCGTATAAACGATTGGGATTCGAGGGGGCGATGGAAAAGCCAATGCGGCCCAGGCCCTGGCGGGTAGTGGGGAGGCCGGTAGTAAGTTGGGTCCAGGTGCTTCCGCCATCGGTAGACTTAAATAAACCGCTTTCCGGGCCGTTCCAGGCGCCGTTTTCCCAGGGCCCCTGCCTGCCTGCCCACATATCGGCATACACAATATTGGGGTTTTTAGGATCGATGGCTACCTGTATGGCGCCGGTATTTTCGTCTTTATACAATACTTTTTCCCAGGTTTTTCCGCCGTCGAGGGTGCGGTACACCCCGCGTTCGGGATTGGGGCCGTAGGGATGGCCGAGGGCTGCTACAAACACCCGGTTTTCGTTGGTGGGGTCGATGGCCAGGCCACCTACCTGCTGCACGTTTTCCAGCCCCAGGTGCGACCAGGTTTCGCCGCCATCGGTTGATTTATAAATACCGTTGCCCACCGATAAATCGGGGCGCTGTATGCCTTCGCCGCTACCCACGTACAGGGTGTTGGGGTTGGAAGGGGCTACCAGCACATCGCCAATGGAGCCGGTAGACTGCTCGTCGAATATAGGGAACCAGGTACGCCCGTAATCGGTGGTCTTCCATACGCCGCCGTTGTTAACGCCGATATAAAATACGTTGGGCTGCTGCGCAGAGCCGGTGGCGCCAACGGTACGGCCACCGCGGTGGGGACCAATCATCCGCCATTTCATGCAGTTGAATAAAGCCGGCGCATAAGGCTGGGCGCTGATGGCGGCAGTAAGGGCTAAAAAAACAAAAAGGCAAAGGACTGTTTTGGCGGGGCGTGCAGGTAACATGTTCATGGATTATAACGATTGGATACAGCTTCTAAGGTAGGGAAAAAATGAAGGCGCGCTGGTTAATCAAGAACCTGCCCTGCTTGATGTAAAAGATTTCGGGACCATAAAAGTATTTTCTCTTTTTGGGGGATAATTCATTCATCAACCAAATAAAAACTTATGGCAAACGAAGCATTTACCCCGGGCGGGGAAAACGAGGACGGGATAGACCGCGCCGGATTTATAAAATGTATGGCATGGGCAGGAACGGGTGTGTTGTGGATGATGAGCGGGGGCACCATGAAATCTTTTGGCATGAGCCAGCTGGTGGATAAAACCACGGGTGGTCTTAAAAAGGGGCTGATTCTTCCTGCCAGCGATTTCAGTTTTGTGCAGATCAGCGACAGCCATATCGGGTTTAACAAACCTGCCAATCCTGATGTAACGGGTACCCTGCAGGCGGCCATTGCCAAGATCAATGCACTGCCTTCGGCCCCTTCGTTTGTGTTGCATACAGGCGATTTGTCGCACCTGGCGCAGGCCGATGAGTTTGATACGCTGGACCAGGGCCTTAAAAGCATAAAGACGGAAAAGATTTTTTATGTGCCCGGGGAGCACGATGTGCTGAACGATAACGGCAAGCAATACCTTGAGCGGTATGGCAAAGACACAAAAGGCGATGGCTGGTATAGTTTTGACAAGGGGGGTGTACATTTTATTGGCCTGGTAAACGTGGTGAACACCGCGGAAGGCGGACTGGGCGTGCTGGGGCAGCAGCAGCTGGACTGGCTCCAAAACGATTTGAGAGGGCTTTCCAACAGTACTCCCATAGTTGTATTTGCACATATTCCGCTCTGGGCCATATACCCGCAATGGGGATGGGGGACGAGAGACAGCGAGCAGGCGCTTTCTTACCTGCGGCGGTTTGGATCGGTATCGGTGCTGAACGGCCATATTCACCAGACAATGCTTAAGGTAGAGGGTAATATTACTTTCCATACCGCAACGTCTACCGCGTTCCCGCAACCGCAGCCGGGTGCGGCTCCTGCTCCCGGCCCCATGAAGGTGCCGGCAGAAAAGCTGGGCAGCCTGCTGGGGCTTACCAGCGTTCATTACATAGAGCATGCACATTCGCTTGCCATTACCGATACGCCGCTGGCGGAAGCGGAAAAAACCGGCGGACAGTAATACAGTTCCCGGGCATAAACAGTATAACTATGAAGAAGATGTTATTATACCTGGCTGTGTCGATGAGCGGGCAGCTGGTACAGGTAAAGTATAAACCAACCGACAGCGGTTCATCGGTACAGTTTAAAATAAAAAACCTGGGGTTTAACGTTACCGGTTCTTTTACGGGGCTCGACGGTACGGTAGCGTTTGATCCAGCACGCCCCACGGAAGCTGCATTTGATGTAAGCGTGGATGCCAATACGGTTAATACGGACAATAATATGCGGGATGATCATTTGCGGGCGGATGGCTATTTTGATGTGAAGAAATATCCCCGTATCCGCTTTGTGTCGGTAAAGGTGACGGCCTCCAGTAAAAAAAATGTGTTTTTTATATTCGGCAAGCTGACCATAAAAGACCAGGCAAAAGACGTGTCCTTTCCTTTTACGGCCACTCCTTCGGGCGCCGGGTATCTTTTTAAAGGTAGCTTTAACATTAACCGCCGGGATTTTGGGGTAGGGGGCGCCAGCATCATTTCCGATAACCTGGAAGTGACGCTGAGCATACTGGCCCGCTAGGGTATTTATTATACCGGTTTTAAACTATTACAATTATGCCTTTTAACAGGAAATTTATGGTGGTGGTGCTATTGGCGGCCACGGTGGCTACAGGTGTGGCTGCTACGGGCCGGAAGGGGAATGAAGAAGGGTTTACCAACCTGCGTGTGCTGCCAAAGCATATAAGCTCAAAAATGCTGTCGCATATTATGGTAGATGATTTTGAAGACGGGCTGGGAGTGGCCTGTAATTTCTGCCATGCGGAGGAAAAAGATTCGCATAAGCTGGACTATGCCAGTGATGCCAAGCCGGAAAAATTGATTGCACGCAATATGATGCGTATGACGATGAAGCTGAACCGGAATTATTTCCAGCTGAAACACCCCCTGTTGGGCGATTCGCTGCTGGTGGTGAATTGCAGCACTTGCCATCATGGGCAGCCGCACCCGGGCGATTGACATGGCTATCGGGCAATTGCGCAAGCCGAAAATGCAGTTTCAGTCTGCGGTAGGAATAAAACAAAAAAGCATCGTTCGCAGGAACAATGCTTTTTCTCCTGGTGTCTACTTCAGCTTCTTCTGTAAGTTCTGGTCTATCGAATCCAGGAATTCTTCGGTGTACTGGTAGTGCTTACCGTGTTCTACCTTGTTGCCGTGGATACAAACGGCCAGGTCCTTGGTCATTTTTCCCTCTTCTACTGTTTCAATACATACGGCTTCAAGTGCGTTGGCAAAATCAATAAGGGGTTGGTTGCCGTCCAGCTTGCCGCGGAACGCCAATCCCCGTGTCCATGCAAAGATAGAAGCAATGGGATTGGTAGAGGTGGGCTTGCCGGCCTGGTGGTCGCGGTAATGGCGGGTTACGGTGCCGTGGGCGGCTTCTGCTTCCATGGTTTTACCATCGGGGGTAATGAGCACGGAGGTCATCAGGCCGAGGGAACCAAAGCCCTGGGCTACGGTATCGCTTTGTACGTCGCCATCGTAGTTCTTACAGGCCCATACAAAATTACCGTTCCATTTCAGCGCGCTGGCTACCATGTCGTCAATCAGGCGGTGTTCGTATACAATGCCGGCGGCTGCAAAAGCGGCTTTGAATTCTTTCTGGTAGATGTCTTCAAAAATATCTTTAAAACGGCCATCGTATTTTTTCAGGATGGTGTTCTTGGTAGACAGGTAAAGCGGCCATTTTTTGCTGAGCGCCATATTAAAGCAGCTGCGGGCAAAGCCGGAAATGCTTTCGTCGGTATTGTACATGCTCATGGCTACGCCGTCGCCTTTAAAGTTGAACACCTCAAAGGTTTGGGCGGGGCTGCCGTCTTCGGGGGTAAAGGTCATGGTGAGCTTGCCTTTGCCTTTAATCACGGTATCGGTAGCGCGGTACTGGTCGCCGAAGGCATGACGGCCAACGATGATGGGGGCCGTCCAGTTGGTTACCAGGCGGGGAATATTGCTGATGACGATGGGCTCGCGGAATACGGTGCCGTCGAGAATATTGCGGATGGTGCCGTTGGGGCTTTTCCACATTTGCTTCAGGCTGAATTCTTTTACCCTTGCTTCGTCGGGTGTAATGGTAGCGCATTTGATGCCTACGCCGTATTGCTTGATGGCATTGGCGGCATCTATGGTTACCTGGTCGTTGGTCTGGTCGCGGTACTCAACGCCGAGGTCGTAATATTTAATGTCGAGTTCTAGGTAAGGCAGGATCAGTTTTTCCTTAATGAATTTCCAGATGATTCTTGTCATTTCATCGCCATCCAGTTCTACTACCGGCTGGGCTACTTTAATCTTTTTCGCCATGGTTCGATATTGTTTTAATTGGGCGCGAATCTACGCAATTTTGGGCTAAGCCGTCAAGGAGAAAAAGAGAAAAAGAGGAAGACAAACCGGTAAGGCGATCAGGATAGGCGGCAGGCGCGCCTGCAGGGCCGGAAGAAAGGGCAATTGCCTGCCAGCTAATTCAAAAACGGACGGGATTTGCATCAGAACCGGACAGTGCAAAAATGGCTTTAAATGGGTAGTTGTTTGGTTTTGAGTAATTTAGGAAACGGGCATTTTCTTGGTGATTGGATGGGGAGTAAAAGCCATGCATCGTGATTAAAAACTATTTTCTTATTGCATTCAGGAATTTCAGGCGGAATAAAATTTTTTCGCTGATTAATGTCCTTGGATTGTCTATCGGGATAAGTGCTGCGCTGGTGATCTTCCTGGTGCTGTATTACGAATTCGGTTATGACCGCTTTGAGAAGGATGGCAACAGGATATACCGGGTGGTGATGGATGTGTCGATTAATGGCGACCAGGGACATAGCGCGGGGCTGCCGGCACCCCTGGGCGGAGCGGTACAGCGTGAATTGACAGGTATTGAACAAACCGTGCCGGTATTCCAGTTCCAGGGAGATGCTACGGCCAATGTGTACGTAGCCGGGGAGCACGCCGATAAACCGGTGTTGTATAAAAGCCAGCCTGCCATTGTTTTTACCAGCCCCTCGTATTTCGGGATGCTTTCTTACCAATGGGTGGCAGGCTCGCCGGAAGCATCGTTGAAAGAACCATTTACCGTGGTACTCACGGAAAGCAGGGCGAAGCAGTATTTTCCCGCGCTGCCGGCTGGTAAAATAGCCGGCAGGGAACTATTGTATAACGATGGACAGAACGAGGTGCGGTGCACCGTGTCGGGCATCGTAAAAGATTTGGAGGAGCAAACAACGTTCAACGGCGCGGAGTTTATTTCTCTGGCCACTATTGCCAAAACCAGGTTGCAGCAGAATTTTATGATGACGGTATGGAGTGACTGGATGGCTTATTCGCACCTATACGTAAAACTGGCGGCAGGCAGCAGCCCTCAAAAAGCGGAAAGTCAGTTAAAGGACCTGCTAAAGAAATACAATACAGATAATAACCCTTCTCATCAGCTGGTATTCCGGCTACAACCCCTGAAAGATATCCACTTGAGTCATCAGTATCCCACGCCGGGGCTACCGGCCGGTAATAAGCCCAGCCTGTATGGTTTGCTGGCAGTGGCCGCCTTCCTGTTGCTGCTGGGCTGTATTAATTTTATCAACCTGAGTACCGCGCAGGCATCGCGCAGGGCTAAAGAAATAGGCGTGCGCAAGACGATGGGGGGATCGAAAAAGCAATTGATAGGACAGGTACTGAGCGAAACGTTTTTTATAGCCGCGCTGGCAACCGTAGTGTCGATTGCATTAACACCCCTGCTGTTGCGGGTATTTCACGATTTTTTTCCCCCGGGCCTGCACGCCGGTTTATTGCACCAGCCGTATGTTATCCTGTTTTTAATACTGCTTACCCTGGCCGTTAGTTTTCTTTCCGGGGTCTATCCTGCTTTTGTGCTGGCGGGGTTAAACCCTGTGCTGGTATTGAAGAACCAGGCTTTTGTGCATACCGGGCAGACGCGCAGCGCCTGGATAAGAAAGAGCCTGACGGTATCGCAGTTTGTGATAGCACAGTTTTTTATTATTGCCACGCTGCTGGTGAGCAAGCAAATCCATTATTCGTTGCACAAGGATATGGGCTTTAATAAGGAAGCGGTACTCACATTCAGGCTTCCGCGGGATACCGTGGCAAGACATGGGGTTCAGCTGCTGAATGAGATCAAGACCATGCCGGAAGTGGAAATGGCCAGCACCGGTTTTTTCAGTCCCGCCGATGAAGGGGTGGCCATGACGAATGTGAGCTACCCGGCAAAGCCGGATGTGCATGTGAACGTACAGTTGCGTTGGGGCGATACCAATTACATTAAACTATACCAGATACAACTACTGGCAGGAAGAAACGTAGCGCAGAGCGATACGTTCAGGGAATTCCTGGTGAATGAGACCTATATGAAGGCGCTGGGTTTTCAGCACCCGGAGGATGCGCTGAACAAGCAACTGAATTTTAACGGCAAGCTGCTTCCAATTGTGGGGGTGATGCGGGATTTTCATGAACAATCGACGCATTCATTGATTGACCCGGTAGTGCTGGCGGGGGGCAGCGGGTCAATATTTCACATCCGGTTAAAGCCCGATAATGCCGGCAGTCATTTGTGGCAAAGCGCCATCGGCAAAATGCAGCGGGCGTATACGCGGATTTATCCCGATGCGGATTTCAGTTATGCTTTCCTGGATGATACGCTGGCGGGATTGTATAAAATGGAGGAAAACATATCACGCCTGTTGTACTGGGCTGCCGGGCTAACGATCTTTATCAGCTGCCTGGGATTGCTGGGCCTGGTTATCTACACCACTAATTCACGGGCAAAGGAAATAGGGATACGCAAGGTGCTGGGAGCTTCGGTAGCGGGTATTGTTTCGTTGTTGTCGAAAGATTTTGTGCGGCTGGTGCTGATTGCTTTTTTAATTGCGGCGCCTATTGCCTGGTGGGCTGTTCATAGCTGGCTGGATAATTTTGCATACCGTACAGCAATGAGCTGGTGGATATTCGGACTGAGCGGATTGATGATGGTATTGTTTGCGGTTATTACATTGAGCGTTCAGACGATACGAACGGCGGTGGCCAACCCGGTAGATAGTTTAAGAGTGGAATAATGCGCACAGGGCTAAACGAGAAAAAGAGATACTATACGGGTATCTCTTTTTCTCGTTTAGCCCTGTGCGCCCAATTTTTTAAAAACTATTCTATTGTAGCTTGGCCAGCCAGAGCGAAGCATTCATAAACAGCTGCGTATGGCTGAACAGGGGCCAGCTTACAAAAAGATTGTTGCCGGAAGCGCCTGTGCCATCGTCCATGGGTGAGCTGTCGGTTACTACAAACACACGGCCAGTACCATAGGTGGAAGAAGCGCTCATGATATGTGTAGTGCCCTGCGATGAGCTGCTCTGCCAGATTAGGCCCTGTACGGTACTGTTGACCGTTGGGTTGATGGTTACGGTAGCGCCGTTGTTGAATTGCAGTTGCGTTACATTGCCCTGCGATCCGTGAAGGATGGGGTTGGTAGTGTTCCCGGTAAGTACATTGCTGGTGGTTTCAGAAATATTGGTGAGGTCGATGCTGAAACCAAAGGGGTTGCTCACAATGCCATTGTTGGTCATGAAATCATTCCAGATGGCGGGAGAGTCGGAACCGTCGTTGTTGCGATCGGAGCCGGTATGGTCGGATATCATAAACAATCCGCCGCCATGGCTGATGAAATTGATGATGGCTGTTTTTTCAGCGGCGGTAAACAGGATATTGGGTTCGTCAACCACAAATACATCGTAGTTGGCAAGATCCTGCGGGTTGGAAGTATTACCATAGGTAATAGCGGTACCCGAAGGCAGGGTTTCTACCGTATTGCCTGATTTTACCAGGGCAATCCCCCAGCTGGAGATGGCGCCGGTCCAGTAGGTTTCTGCAGTAGAAGCCGTAATGGTAGATGCAGCGGGTGTGGGTATCCGTTGCGGTGTGCCGCCATCTTCGTCTATCACCCAATCGGCGTTGCCGGCTGTTTCTGCTTTGGTGGCATCAAATAAAAACTTTTTGCCGCCGGTGCCGCCAGTGCCGCCGCCGCCACCGCCTCCGCCGCCGGAACCGCCGTCGGTAATAGCGAAATCATCGATATTGATACGGTTGCTGGTGCCATCGGTTTTGCGCAGCTCAAAGCGGATATTGCCGGTAACGGTGAGCGTAAATGTAGCGGCCTGCAGGGTAGTGGAACTGGTGGTAATGGTAGAGCCTGCCTGTGTATAGGTGCTGCCACCATCGGTGCTGTACCAGAGCTGCCAGGTGCTGCTGCCATCGGAGCCGAATACGGCATGCTGGATGGTAACACTGGAAGCGCCGGCAGCATGATCAAATTTCATGGTGAGCTTACCGCTGTTGCGGATACGGGCCGACTGGGTACCATTTTTCCGGTCGGTGCTCAGGTTGCCGAGCAATGCATCGGTGAAGGTCCATACGCCGGTGGCCAGTGTTACGTCGCCGGCGGCATAGGCTGCCTTGGTGCCGGTTTCAAATGTTTCCGTGGTAACGGTGGCGGCCATTGTAGAACGAATGAGCGCCGGAGTAACGGTGGACTGGTCTGATTTGGTTTGAATGTTTTTGCCGCAGGAACACGCGGTCAGGAGCAGGCTAAAAGCCAGCAATCTTTGTAAGGTTCGCATGGTTTAATAGTTTGTTTTAAGAAGTGATATTTAAAAGTAACGGATATAAAGGCAGGGGTGTATTAAGTTTCGGTAAACGAAACAGGAGATTGGAAATACCCCATTTTTGGTAAGTGTGTTATAAAGCGGCACAGGTTAAATCGCGGTATTTTACTGTATATTGTACCGCAAATAACGATGCATGTTTATGAAAAGAAATCCTGCGGCTTTTTTTGTTCTATGCCTGCTGATTCCCGTTACGGTATGTAGCCAGCTCCGTTTGCCGGCCATTCTTTCCAGCGGTATGGTATTGCAGCAAAACGATTCGGTAGCGCTTTGGGGATGGGCCGGGCCTGCGGAAAAAGTGTTTGTGACCACGGGCTGGGACAATCGTATGGACTCCACCATAGCCGGCAGCGGCGCGCAATGGCGCCTGCGGGTAAAAACCCCTGCTGCGGGCGGTCCTTATACGGTGAGCATCCGCAGCCGCAATACCATCCGGCTGGAAAATGTTATGATTGGCGAAGTATGGGTTTGCTCGGGACAGTCCAATATGGAAATGACGTATTCGTGGGGTGAAAAAGATATTGCGCAGGAACTGGCTACCTGCAATACGACCGGCCTTCGTTTTTTTGCTGTTCCCAAAACAACATCAGCAACGCCGCAGGATGATGTAAAAGCGCAATGGACGGTTTGCGATTCCAGCACATTGAAAAACTTTAGTGCAGTAGCCTATTTTTTTGGAAAGAAACTGGAGCAGCAGCTCCAGGTGCCCATCGGCCTTATCAGCAGCAGCTGGGGCGGCACACCGGCGGAAACCTGGGCGCCGGCCCCGCTGGTAGAGCAGGATAGCGTACTAAAAACCGCTGCTACCGTACTGAAGCCTTCCCGGAACTGGCCCATTCAACCGGGCATAGCCTGGAATGCCATGATAGCGCCTATTACTCCTTTTACCATTGCAGGAGCTACCTGGTACCAGGGCGAATCGAACACTACCACCAATAGTACTTACAGCCGCCTGCTGACTACGATGATCGATGCCTGGCGGCAGGCCTGGAAAAAAACGTTCCCTTTTTATTATGTACAGATAGCGCCTTTTAAATACGGTAATAATAATATCGGCGCTTTATTGCAGGAAGCGCAGACCAAAACCATGCAGCACCCCAATGTAGGAATGGTGGTGATTACCGATTTAATCGATTCGGTTACCAATATCCATCCCACGCACAAACGCGAGGTAGGCTACCGGCTGGCCGGCTGGGCGCTGGCAGAAACATACCATCTGCCCGGCATCGTTTACAAAAGCCCGCAGTTTAAAAGCGCCGAAAGAAAAGGCGATGCGCTGGTGCTGAGCTTTGACAATATTCCCAACGGGTTAATAGCCAAAGGCAAAACGATAACCGGCTTTTATGTATCGGGTGAACAGGAAGGATGGTTTCCGGCGGACGCTGTTATTCAGAAAGACAGGATAGTGGTAAGGAGCAGGGAGGTAAAAGCGCCTGTGTATGTGCGGTATGGGTTTGGCAATACGATTACAGGAGATGTTTTCTCCACCGCCGGATTGCCGCTTTGCCCGTTCAGGAGCGACAACTGGCCGGTAGACCAGGGGAAGCCGTAAGCTCTATATGGAAATACTTATCCCAGTCTTAGTTCCTCTTCAATCAGTTCATTAAAAGAGGTTTCCATTTTCCACAGCCACTCCGGCAGTGGTTGTTTAACAATTCGCCACTGGCCGTCTTCTTTTTTCATGTAAAAGATGATGCGGTTTCCGCGATCATCGCTCACGTCTACCGTAAAGACGGAGTCTTCCAGTTTGTTTTGCTTCCTGAAATTAAACTCTCTCAGCCTTCCCTCCGCTTTCACCAGCTTGGTGAATTGTATGTTTTTTATGAATTGTAGTTGCATACGGTTATATTAAAAACAAAGATCATCAATTCTCATGCTAACATTGTATAAAATATTCTTAATACATGTAAAAGTTTTGCACATTAAGAGAAGCTGCAAGCCTCAAGCTACAAGCTGTAAGCTTTTTGCCGCGAATAGGGCTTGTGGCCTGTAGCTTGAGGCTTGCAGCTGCTCTCAGGAGCTGCTGATCATTTCCATACTTTCTTCCTTTACATCTTCAATACCTGCACGGTAGCGAATGATACGGCTGCCGATAAGCAGGATACAAAAGCTGGTAAACGCGCAACCGCTCATGACACCTGTCATGGGCAGGGCGGTATGGTTGTTTAAGAAACTAACCAGTGCGGAGGTAAATGCGCCGATAGCCATTTGCAAACCACCCATGAGGGCGGAGGCCGTACCGGCATTTTTGCTGAACGGGGCCAGCGAAAGGGCGGACGAATTGGGGAAAATAAACCCCTGGCAGCATAAGTAGATAAATATAAGCAGGATGGTGCTGAACAGGCCCAGCCAGCCCAGCAGGGTGCCGGCAAAAAGCAACAGGCTGGTAAGGGCCTGGCAAAACAGGGCCACCCTGATGATGGATTCGCTTTTATAGGTGCGTAGCAACAGGCTGTTAAGCTGGCTGGAGCCGATGAGGCCCATGGCTACTGAGGCAAAAATCCACCCGTATTGCCGTTCGCTTACCTTAAACAGTTCCATAAAAACAGTAGGTGAACCGGCAATATAGGCGTACAGCCCGGCGGAGGCGATAGAGCCGGTAAACACATAGGTAAAAAACTGGGGCTCTTTCAGCACCCGCAGAAAACCCAGCAGTATGGGCCTGGGTTTGAGCGAAAGGCTGGGGTCGGGCTTACGGGTTTCGGGCAGGGTAAAATGAACGGCAGCCAGGATGCCGGCGGCCATTAAAGAAAGCACTACGAATACCGATTGCCAGCCCAGGGCGGCGGTAAGATAACCACCCAGGGTGGGGGCTACCAGCGGCGAAACGCCTACCACCAGCATGAGCAGGGAAAATACTTTTGCGTTGTCCTTTACCTGGAAAATATCCCTGACCATGGCCCTCGATGCTACCATGCCCACGCATCCGCCCAGGGCCTGCAGGAGGCGCAGGGCAATAAGGGCGTCGGCCGAAGCGGCCAGGGCACAACCTACCGATGCCAGCAGGTACACGCTGAGCCCTATGTATAGCGGGCGTTTGCGCCCAAACTTATCGAGTAGCGGGCCGTATAAAAACTGGCCGGCAGAAATGCCGATAAAAAAGCTGGACAGCGATAACGACACATGCGCTACGGTGGTATGCAGGTGTGTGGCAATGGCCGGGAAACCGGGCAGGTACATGTCTATTGAAAACGGGCCTATGGCCGATAAAAGTCCCAGGCTGAGTATGATAGAAAATTTACTTCGTTCTTTCATGATTAGCACGGCAAAACTAACATAGTTGCGGGTAGGCGGTGCAGTAATTTTTATATATATTTATCCGGGTCAAAAATACCCTTGCCTTTTATCCTTTAACCAATTCAATGATTTAATTTATGAAAAGAATTTTAACACTTGCGATAGCCTGCGCTTTCGCCGTTTCGTGTTTTGCCGCTTCCATTGTTGTAAACCCTTCGCCTGCTCCCGCCCCGGCAACTGCCGTAAAAGCATCGGATATTATGCTCCCGGTAGGAACGGGTAAGTTTATCAGCCTGCAGCAGCTGGCTGATATGAAAGCTACCGATTATGAAAGACTAAGCGGCAAAAAAATGGGTTGGCTGGAGCGGCTGGAGTTTAAGTTGGGGCAAAAGAAATTGCGCAATAGTATTAATGAAGACGGTACCGTAAACAATAAAAAACTGGAGAAGATGGCCGCTAACCACGGCGATGGTGAGAACGGCTTTCATTTGGGTGGTTTTGCGCTGGGTTTTTTCCTGGGGCTGATAGGAGTGATTATTGCCGCCGTTATTAAAGATGAAAAAAGAAAAGCCAGGTTAAGGTGGGCATTGATAGGATGGCTGGTATTTATAGTGATTTACCTTATTCTCGTGCTGCATTAAATAATATAGCCCGCCGGGCTGTTTACAATACATTCAACAGGGAGGCCCTGCTGCCGAAGGCAGCAGGGCCTCCCTGTTTTTATGCTATCTTTAGCGCTGCTTTTTTTGAAGAAATTATTGCATGCAGGAAAAAATTATCGTTGTAGGGGCAGGTGCAGCGGGACTGATGGCTGCCCGTGAATTGAGTGCAGCGGGTTATGCTGTAACAATGCTGGAAGGCGCCGGCCGAACGGGAGGAAGAATCCATACCATGAAGGCCCCGGGTTTTGAACAGCCCATTGAACTGGGCGCCGAATTTGTACATGGCTGGCTGCCGCATACCGTTGCCCTGCTAAAAGAGGCAGGCATAAACTATGTGGCGGCAGGTGGGCGAATGGTGCGTTTGAACAAGGGGCAATTGCAGGAACAGGAAGCATTTACGATCGATTGGGACTTGCTTATGCAGCGGCTGCATGAATTGAAAGAAGATACGACGCTGGCCCATTTCCTGGACCACTATTTTGGCGGGGAGGAATATGCCGGCCTGCGAGCCTCGGTACAACGCTTTGCCGAAGGTTTTGACGTAGCCGATATAAACGATGTAAGCACGTTTGCGCTCCGGGAAGAATGGGCGCACGAAGAGCATGGTCAATACCGTATTCAAGGCGGTTATGGGCAGTTGATGCATTACCTGGAACAACAATGCACCGGCAGGGGAGTCGCTATCCATACTTCCTGTATCGTTAAAAACATATCGTGGAAGGAAGGCAATGTTAAGGTGCTTTGCGCCGGCGGGCAGGTGTTTGAGGGCAATAAAGCAATTATTACCGTGCCGGCCGGTGTACTGAAGGCGGTGCCGGAGCAGGTTGCAGGCATTGCTTTTTCACCGGCGGTGGACAATTATTCCCTTGCGGCGCGGAAGATTGGTTATGGCACAGTGACCAAGTTATTGCTGCAGTTTAAAACGCCGTTCTGGAACAGCTGTGCTCAAAACATGGGGTTTGTATTGGGTGATGCGCCGGTTCCTACCTGGTGGACGCAAAACCCGGAATCCTGCCTGCTTACCGGCTGGCTGGCCGGCCCGCGTGCGGCAGCGCTGAAGCATACCGGCGAGGCTGCGCTGGAAGTTTTGGCCATTAATTCGCTGGCGGCAATTTTTAATAAAACGACAGAGGAACTGCGGCAGCAGCTGGTAGCCATGCAGGTGGCCGACTGGGGAAATGATCCTTTTTCACTCGGTGCATACAGCTACGATACTGTCCATACGGCGGCGGCACGGCGCCTGTTGCAGGAGCCGGTGGCCAATACCTTGTTCTGGGCGGGAGAAGCCTTGTACGACGGGCCTTCGCCGGGTACGGTAGAGGCAGCGCTTGCCAGCGGGAAGGCGGTGGCAGCCCGGCTGGTTTTTTAACAAAATCAATTATGTTTGCGTGGGCAGCGCTGCGTATATTTAACTATCAACCCCATATAATATGAAATATCTGATCACCGTACTCTTTTTGTTGCCCCTGTTTGCATCGGCCCAGGATTGCAAACTGAAAAAAGGCACCGACGACATTACCAGCAGGCCCACGTTGTCTACCGGCTTTGTTTCTTTTGACGGGTTTACCCTTTCCATGGACGCTAGCAGCAAGGAAATCGATTTTTTCTTTATCGTAAATACGGGCTCCAAATGTTTTGATGTGGAAAACACCAATATTACCGCCATATTTGAAGGCGGCAAGCAAAAAACCGAATACAAGAACAGCGGCGGTTTGAATTGCGATGGTATTATTCACGTTATTTTCAAGAATCTTTCCTTTACACCCTCGCCATTACAGAAACTGGCTACCAAAAAAATTATCTCCCTCATTTTTACCGACAGCAACAGCAAGGCCGTTACCATTAATCTTTCGCCGGCACAGCAGCAATTGCTGATGGACAATGCGGCGTGTATTGCCACACAGGCTAAAACTATTTTGTAACAACGGCCAGGTTTCTGTCTATTTGTGTAAGGGTAAGCCATTTATGCGGCGCGGGGCCTGCATTGCTGCACTTATCTCCCCGGTCTGCCTGCTTTTTCTTACTTTTGCACCTCTTTAAAAAGAGGAAGCCACATACATGAAGAATATCCGGAATTTTTGCATCATCGCCCATATCGACCATGGTAAGAGTACATTGGCAGACAGGCTGTTGCAGGTTACCAATACCATCAGCGAGCGGGATATGATGGACCAGGTGCTGGACGATATGGACCTGGAGCGCGAAAAAGGCATTACCATTAAAAGTCATGCCATCCAAATCAACTATAAGCACAAAAACGGGCAGGAATATATACTGAACCTGATTGATACCCCCGGCCACGTAGACTTCAGCTACGAGGTAAGCCGGGCCCTGGCCGCCTGCGAAGGCGCTTTGCTGCTGGTAGACGCTACCCAGGGCATACAGGCGCAAACCATCAGCAACCTGTACCTGGCCATAGACAACAACCTGGAAATCATCCCCGTTATCAATAAAATTGATATGGACGGGGCCATGATTGAAGAAGTACAGGATCAGATCATTGAGCTCATTGGCTGCAAGCCGGAAGCTATTTTGCACGCCAGCGGCCGTACCGGGCTGGGCGTAGACGCCATACTGGAAGCCATTGTAGAGCGCATTCCCGCTCCCAAAGGCGATCAGAACGCCCCCCTGCAGGCGCTGGTATTTGACAGCGTATTCAATTCCTTTCGCGGCATCATTGTGTACTACCGCATTTTGCAGGGCAGCATTAAGAAAGGCGATAAAATCAAATTTGTATCCACCGACCAAACCTACGAGGCCGACGAAGTAGGCATCTTAAAACTGAAGATGACCGAAAAGAAGGAAGTGAACTGCGGAGATGTGGGTTATGTAATAACAGGTATTAAAAATGCCAGGGAAGTAAAAGTAGGGGATACCATTACCAAGGTAGATAACCCCTGTACGGAAGGTATCCGCGGTTTCCAGGAAGTGAAGCCGATGGTATTTGCGGGCATCTTCCCGGTCAATACCGACGATTTTGAAGAACTGCGCGATTGTATGGATAAGCTGCAGCTGAACGATGCCTCGCTTACGTTTGAGCTGGAAACCTCGCAGGCGCTGGGCTTCGGTTTCCGTTGCGGTTTCCTGGGCATGCTGCACATGGAGATTATACAGGAACGGCTGGAACGCGAATTCAACCAAACGGTTATCACCACGGTGCCCAACGTGAGCTTTATTGCCTATACCACCAACGGGGAAAAGGTAATTGTCAATAACCCCACGCAGATGCCCGACCCGGTACGTATAGACCGGATAGAGGAGCCTTGTATCAAAGCACAGATCATTACCAAGCCCGATTATATTGGCAATATCATGACCCTTTGCCTGGGCAAACGGGGCATACTCATCAACCAGCATTATCTCACCCCTACGCGGGTAGAGCTCACGTTTGAGATGCCGCTTACGGAAATTGTATTCGATTTTTACGATAAGCTGAAAAGCCAGACGCGGGGGTATGCTTCTTTCGATTATTCGCCCATTGGCAACCGCGACAGCGATATTGTAAAGATGGACATCCTGCTTAACGGCGATAAGGTGGATGCGCTTAGTGCGCTGATACACCGCGCCCGCTCGCACGATTTCGGGCGTAAGCTCTGCGAAAAATTAAAAGAGCTGGTGCCGCGGCAGCAGTTCCAGATAGCCATACAGGCGGCCATCGGGGCCAAGGTAGTAGCACGCGAAACCATCAGCGCCATGCGTAAAGATGTGACGGCCAAATGTTATGGCGGTGATATCAGCCGTAAGCGCAAGCTGCTGGAAAAACAGAAAGAAGGTAAAAAACGTATGCGCCAGATAGGGAATGTGGAAGTGCCGCAGGAAGCTTTCCTGGCGGTGCTGAAGCTGGACGATTGATAGCAGCCGTTAACAAAATCATAATAAAAGGATGCCGGGGCCATTGGTTCCGGCATTTTTATGTTAAAGCAATTTTAAAGCTGCTTAAGGAGGCATCTTTTACCCGGAGGCGTTTGTCTGAAAACTGAACCAACTAAAACTACAGCCTATGAGGTATTCATCTTTTATCTACGTCTTCCTTTTCTTTATTACCTGTTTTTTTCTTGTTTCCTGCTGGCAGTTTGTTTTAATTCCAAAACAGAACAATTCTTCTGGTGGCAGCAGCTACTCCCAGGTGCGCGATGAAGCATACGTGCCGGTGTACAGTAGTGACAGCGGCAGCACGCGTATAATACAGGCTGCACCGGCCCAGGCCATTCACCAGGCCGGCAAGATATATGTGCAGGGCGATTTGCTTTTCCAGGTGGAGAAAATGGTGGGAGTGCATATTATCAGTTATGCCGATAAAGCACACCCGGTTAAGCTGGGATTCATAAAAAGCTGGGGCTGTAGCGAAGTAGCGTTTAAAAACGGCTACCTGGTGGTGAATAATATCAGCGACCTGGTGTTTATAGATGTGCGGGATTTATCGCATATCAGGGAAGCGGCCCGGGTGAGGGATGCCTTTCCGCAATTTTATTCCGACCAGTATTTTAACAGCCGGCCGCCGGTATCGGGAAAGTATTATGTATGCCCGGATTTTTCCAAAGGCGCCGTCCTGGATTGGAAACTGGAACAGCATGTAACCGATGCCAATTGCTTCAGTAATTAATCATCCTAAACTTAATTATTTATGACCTCCGTTGTACATAAAATAATATACCCTGCATTAGTTGTTTTCCTGCTGATAACAGGCTGTACCAAGGACGGTGCTTCTGCCACATCTGCCGGCGCGGGCGGCTCGCTGGCAGAGTTTGCGATTGTGGGCAATTATCTCTATGCCGTTGATGCCCATAGCCTCCATATAATTGATATTACAGATCCCGGGCAACCCAAAGACAAGGGTATTGTGATGGCGGGTTTTGATATTGAAACCATCTTTCCGTATAAAGACAAATTATATCTCGGCAGCGCCGAAGGTATGTATATTTTTTCCATAGCAGACCCTGCACACCCGGTCAAAGAAAGCGCTATCCAGCATTTTCGTGCCTGCGACCCCGTAGTATCCAACGACAGCGTATCGTATGTTACGCTGCGCAGCAATGGCAGCTCCGGATCAACCAATAGCTGTGGCAGCACTAAGAATGAGTTAATGGTGTATGATTCCCGGGTTGCTACTAACCCGCAACTGGTAACTGAAGTAGCCATGACCTCCCCGTATGGGCTTGGGCTGAACGGCAATGCCCTCTACGTGTGCGAGGGCAGCAATGGACTTACGGTATTTGATTTAACTGATCCCTGGCACCCGGCAAAAAAGCAAACCCTGAACGATGAGGCGTATTACGACGTAATTCCCTACGGCAATGTACTGATTGCCTATATAGATGCCGGCGTGGCCTTTTTTGATGTATCCGATCCGCTTAAAATAATCAAAGCAGGTGAGCTAAAGAACTGAAAGTGTAATCCATACGCTATGTAAGATTCATTAAATGCCGGGCTTCCGGCATTTTTTGCAATCTTTATTCGCTTATTTTTGTCGCCATTGTCTAACCCTTCAAACCTGCAGTATGAGTCTTGTCAATAGAAAGGTATTAACCCTGGATGAGTTTACCATCCAGCAGCTACGGGAGTTTCCGCACGCCACCGGCGAACTGAGCGGTTTATTGCGCGATATGGGGCTGGCGGCCAAACGGGTAAATGTAGAGGTAAACAAAGCGGGCCTGGTAGACATTCTCGGTGATGCCGGCGCGGTAAACGTACAGGGAGAGGACGTAAAGAAATTAGATATTTATGCCAACAACCAGTTTATGGGCGTGCTGCAGCACGGTATCAGCTGTGCGGGCATTGCCAGCGAAGAGCTGGATGAATACATTGCCTTTGACGATGAAGTAAGCAAGAACTCCAAGTATGTGTGTATGTTTGACCCGCTGGACGGCAGTGGTAATATTGATGTAAATGTGTCTATCGGCACCATATTCGGTGTATACCGGCGCGTATCGCCGCGCGGCACGCTGGCTACGCGGGAAGATTTCCTGCAACCCGGTAAAAACCAGGTGGCGGCGGGTTATATGGTTTACGGATCTTCCACCATGCTGGTATATGCCACACGCAGGGGGGTAAACGGGTTTACGCTCGACCCTTCTATCGGTGAGTTTTGCATGAGCCATCCCAATATCAAATGCCCTGAGTATGGGAAAATATATTCAGTTAACCACGGCAATTTCTTTTTGTACGATCCCAAAGTGCAGCAATACATCCAGCTTTGCCAGAAGAAAACAAAGGCCAACGGCGGCCCTTATACCCAGCGTTATATCGGGAGCATGGTAGCCGATGTACATCGCAATCTTATTAAAGGCGGTATCTTTATGTACCCCGGCACTACCGATAAGCCTAAGGGTAAGCTGCGCCTTATGTACGAGTGCAATCCCTTTGCCTTTATTGCCGAAGTAGCCGGCGGCAAGGCTACCAACGGCAAAGAGCGGATATTGGAGGTGCAGCCTTCAGAACTGCACCAGCGCTCGGCCCTGTTTATCGGCAGCAGCGGAATGATGGGTGAACTGGAAGAATGTTTGAAAGGGTGAATTCTACTGGCATGATCACAATTGTAGACTACGAAGAAAAGTATGCGGCCGATTTTAAACGGCTGAACCTGGAATGGCTGGATAAGTACCATCTTACCGAAAGCCATGACCTGGTGGTGCTGGATGATCCCAAAGGCACCATTCTTGACAGGGGCGGTTTCCTGTTCCTGGCCAAAGACGGTGATGCCATTGTTGGCAGTGCGGGCCTTACTGTTGTAAAAGAAAGTATCTACGAGCTGGATAAAATGGCCGTAGCTCCTGCTTACCAGGGGCGTGGCATCAGCCGCCAGCTCATAGAGCGCTGCCTGGCCAAGGCTGTGGAACAGAAAGCGTTGAAAATAATCCTGTTTTCCAACCACAAGCTCACTACAGCCATCGCACTGTATGAAAAATACGGTTTCCGGCATATACCGGTAGAAGATTCCCCTTTTACTACGGCCGATATAAAAATGGAGAAGATACTGGTACGATAGTTGAAAACAGTATAGAAAAATAACTCATGCTGAAGGTTTCCGCGCGCGGTATTGGTATTGGAATGGCTTTTTTGTGCCTGGTTATCGTTTTTTCCTGCTCCAAGCATACCAACCCATCCCGGAATGAGCCGCCGGTATACAATGAGCGGACCATTTCACTTACCAGCATGAGCGTTGATATTATTAATCTCGTCAACCAAATCCGGCAGGCAAAACATCTCCGCCCGCTGAAGCTGTTGCAGGTAGCCTCCGAAGAAGCAGTACGCCACAGCCAGGACATGGCTTCCAAACGGGTGCCTTTTGGCCACGATGGCTTTAAGCAACGGGCCATTGTGCTGGCCAATGAACTGAAAGGAAGCTCGGCCACGGGTGAAAACGTGGCTACCGGCAAAATGACGGCCAAAGAGGTCATTGCAGCCTGGCTGAAAAGCCCGCCCCACCGGGCCAATATTGAAGGCGATTTTACCTATACCGGGGTGGGCGTGGCAAGAGATAGCCGCGGTGTGATCTATTATACGCAACTGTTTGTAAAAAAGTAGGAACGGGGTTAAGGCCTGTCATGCCTTTCTTTCCTTTTCCTTAACTTGTGCTTTATTGGCACACTATGGCAAAAACAATCATTTCTGTAAAGGACCTGCACAAAAAATACGGCGATTTTGAAGCAGTAAAGGGAATCAGTTTCGAAGTATATGAAGGGGAAATCTTTGGTTTGCTGGGCCCCAACGGCGCAGGCAAATCAACCACCCTGGAAATCATTGAAACACTGCGGGAAAAAACCAGCGGCGAAGTAATGGTAGATGGGTTTAACCTGGACCAGCATCCCGACGCTATTAAGAAAATTATCGGCGTGCAATTGCAGTCGTCCGGCTATTATCCTGGCCTCAACCTTACCGAGCTGATCGACCTGTTTTCCGGCCTGTACAACCGGTCGGTAAACGTAAAAGAGCTGCTGGCGCTGGTAAACCTGCAGGATAAGGCAAAAGCAAAATTCAAGGAGCTGAGCGGCGGGCAAAAACAACGTTTTTCTATCGCCACTACGCTTATTAACCAGCCCCGGATCATCTTCCTGGATGAACCTACTACCGGGCTGGATCCGCAGGCGCGCAGGAATCTCTGGGACCTGATTGCCGGTATACGCAAGAAGGGAACCACGGTTATCATTACCACGCATTATATGGATGAGGCGGAAGTACTGTGCGACCGCGTGGCCATTGTTGACTCGGGCAGGATCGTAGCCATCAATTCGCCGCATAAGCTGATTGATGATTTGGTAGCCACCGGTTTTCAGCGCCAGGTGGAGGTAAAAAAAGCCAGCCTGGAAGATGTGTTCCTGGATTTAACAGGTAAGGAGTGGAGGGACGAATAAAATTAAGAATTCATAATTATTAATTCATAATTCCTAATGGAAGATTTACGATACCCCATAGGTAAATACGAAGCACAGCCTTATTCGGATAAACTACGTGAGGACTGGCTCAATGACATTAAGTTTTTGCCACAATCGCTTGAAAATGCGATGCTCAACCTGGACGAAGCACAGTTGCATACGCCTTATCGCGAAGGAGGCTGGACGGTGCAGCAGCTTATTCATCATGTGGCCGACAGCCATATCAACGCGTATTGCCGGTTTCGCCTGGGCCTGACGGAAGATAAAGCCGTTATCCGTCCCTACGATGAAAAACAATGGGCCGAACTGGATGATGTGCAAAACCTGCCGCCTAATGTATCCATAACCCTGCTCTATGCCCTGCACACCCGCTGGTACGAGCTGCTCAAAAGTTTAACGGCGGAGCAATGGAGCCGCACTATCATTCACCCCGAGCACAATAAGGAATTTACCCTCTGGACGCTGTTTGGCATGTATGCCTGGCATGGAAAGCACCATGTGGCGCATATCACTACCCTGCGTGAACGAAATGCCTGGTAAATAAAGGAGGTCAGAAGCCTGAGGTCAGATGTCGGACTTCTGACCTCAGGCTTCTGACCTCAGACCTCAGACTTCTGACTTCTTTCAATATGAGTAACAACATGAAGTGGGAAACACTTTCTTCCGAATACATCATTCGTCATAAATACTTTACCGCCCGCAAAGACGTATGCCGGATGCAAAACGGCAAAGTCATCGATCCGTATTTCGTGGTGGAACTTCCCACCAGCGCTACAGCACTGGCCATAACAACAGAGGGGAAGGTAGTGCTGAACAGGCAGTACCGGCATCCCGTGGGAGAAGTGCTGTATGAAACGCCCGGCGGTTTTATAGACGAAGGCGAAGATGCCATTGCAGGTATGAAAAGGGAATTGCTGGAAGAAACCGGCTATGCTTTTTCACAGGTAGAACACCTGGGCAGGATAGCCGCCAACCCGGCGTTGCTCAATAATTTTACCGATTTATTCCTGGCCACGGGAGGAACAAAGGTGACGGGGCAAAACCTCGATTACAACGAGGAGATAGACATTGTACTGGTAAGCATGGACGAACTGCTTGATTTATTAAAGCGGCAGGAAATAAAACAGGCGCTGCATACCGGCTGTATTTTTTATGGATTGATGAAAATGGGGATGCTGAAGACCTGATACGTTTATTTTGCAAGCGCGGCAGGAATATCAAGGGTTACTTCCCCCACTACAAAAACGCTCCCGCATACCAGCACCAGGTCTTCTTTTCCGGCGTGCAGCAAAGCTGTTTTAAGCGCCGTATTTACATCAGGATAATAATTCCCTTTTAATCCCAGCGCATCGCCTTTGGCCGCCAGTTGCTCTTCAGGCAGGGCGCGCGGAATACGGGCTTTGGTAAAATAATAGCTGGCCTGGCGCGGCAGGTATGACAGGGCTTTATCTACTTCCTTGTCTTTTACCATGCCGATAACGATGTGCAGCCTGGTATGATCGGTTATCTCTATTTGTTCCACCAGTTGTTTAATGCCGTCTTCATTGTGCGCCACATCCAGCACTACCCGGGGGCTTTGGTGAATAACATCCCAGCGGCCGTGGAGGCCGGTCAGTTTTTTTACCTGCGCCAGTCCCTTGTGCACTGCCGCCTCGCTTATTTCCCAGCCTTTTTGCTGTAATTGACGCACGGATTCCAGCACGGTAAGCAGGTTTTTGAGCTGGTAAATGCCTTGCAGCTCCAGCTGGTACACCGTATGGGTGCCCGTTCTTTTATCTTCCACCTGCACATTAAGATCATGTGCTTCTATATGCCAGTCGGTTACAAAGTAATCCTGTGTGGCAATAATAAGCGGGGCCTGTTCGCCGGCTGCTTTCCGTTCAAAAACAGGCAGGGTTTCCGGTAGCGTTTCGCCCAGCACCACGGGTATACCGGGTTTTATGATGCCTGCTTTTTCACCGGCAATCAGCTCCAGCGTGTTACCAAGCATATTCATGTGGTCGAGACCGATATTGGTAATAACCGATAATTCGGGTGTGATAATATTGGTGCTGTCCAGCCGGCCACCCAGGCCCACTTCAATTACCCCAATGTCTGCCGCTTCGCCGGCAAAATAATCAAATGCCATGGCCACGGTAATTTCAAAAAAAGAGGGGTCCAGCAACTCTACCTGCGGTTCAATGCGGTTGATAAACTCTACTACAAACTGCTCGGGTATCATGGCGCCGTTGAGTTTAATACGCTCCCGGAAGTCTTTTAAATGCGGCGAGGTATAAAGCCCGGTTTTATAGCCCGCGTTTTGCAGGATAGCCGCCAGCATGTGGCTGGTAGAGCCTTTGCCGTTAGTGCCGGCAATATGAACAGATTTGAATTTTTGCTGCGGGTTGTTCAGTGCATTGCAGAGCGCAATGGTATTGGTTAGATCGTTCCGGTAAGCGGCCGCGCCTATACGGCTGTACATGGGCAACCGCGTAAAAATGTAGTCAAGAGTTTGCTGGTAAGTAGTCATCGGGGCACAAAGATAGAGCGCCACGGAAAACCAGCAAGTGTTTAGTTTTTTACCCTGAATTCAACAGTTACGGTTCCCCTTTGTTCATCATCACCGTTGGGGCTGGCATTCAGCTTTGACTTGCGTATTATTTCAATTGCCTTATCCCGGTAAGCCGGATCTGAAGTAGTAGAACCTTTTTGCTGGTAGGAAGCCGTCAGCACATTACCGTTTTTATCAACGGTGATATCAACCGATACTTTGGCGTTTTCATTAAAATCGCCCTGGTAGTTGTATGGGTGGGCAATATATCTTCCCTGCAGGCCGGTGCGTATGCTTACACCCGAGTTTCCATGGCCACCTCCTACATAGTTTTTACTATCAGGATTACCGCCGGGTTGGCCCTGGTCGCCCTTACCACCGGCAATGCCTTCATTACCGCCTTTTTTGTAGGTGCTGGCTTCATTACCGCCGGTGCCGGTGCCATTTGTGCCTTTAAAAAGGGCCTTTGGCCGGGGCGGGGCGGGGGTAGGCTCTACCACGGGCATTACCTTTTTGGGTGTTTTCTTTACCGTTTCTTTTTCAGCAATCTTTGTAGTATTGGGTTTGGTAATAGCCGGTTTTTTTATTTCGGGAGCATCGGCATCCTTTTCGTTTGACAGCGGGTCTTTTACATCTTCTTTTTCGGCTACTGTAGGTTTGGGCGGGGTATAGCGTTGCTCATCTTTGGGTGCAGGAGGTGTGGGCTCAAAGGCCTGGTTGGTGCCGAGGCCCCTATCGCTGTTGCCCAGGTTTACTTCTATACCCTCTTCCACTACCGGGGGGGCAGGCTGCGGGGCTTCCCAACCTACCACCAGCAGCAATAAAAGCAGCAGCCCGAGGATTACGGCGGTAATGGTGGCCGCCTGCATATTCTTCCGGGCCTCAAAATTATCGGTCATAAACGCTTGTATTAGCCTTATAAAGTTACACGCTTAAGGTAAACGATGCAAGTATAATGCTAATTACACAAGGGCGGCCTGTTAAACTGTTAAAATTGAAGCCGGAAGTCTGAGGCCGGAAGTCTGATCCTTTGCTTCGCCACCTTCAGACCTCATACTTCTGACTTCGGACCTCTGACTTCCGGCAATAAAAAAAGTCCCGCGCAATGGCGGGACCATGTGTCAAATCCTCATCTTTCTTTCGTCAGGGGTATATATAAAAGGGGTTACGGAAAAACCATTGGCCAGGGTACTTCGCGGTGGTGGCGCCCGCAGTTTAAAAAAAGCGGCAGCGCCGGCGATGACAATAAGTTTCAAACGCATACCCCTGTGCGCAGGCAGGGTGAAGGAAGGCAATAAAAGGAAAAGGGTTAATGGCAAACGGCATTGATCAGGGCATCCTTCCAAAACATCAAAGCTACCCCACAGTAGGTTACAGGACAATACCACTTTACGACTATTTTTAGCCGTAAATAACCGCTTTGAGTGCCCATCAATACCACTTTGTGGTTATTTTTTACGGAATAAGTGTATCGAGCAGCTGGGTAAAATGCGGTCTTGCTATCATTTGTGCGCCAAGACTTTCCAGGTGTTCGGTGTATACCTGGCAATCGATGAGGCCGATATGGTCTTTTTGCAGCAGCTCCACGTATTTAATAAACGCATATTTGCTGGCGTTGCTCACGTTGCTGAACATGCTTTCGCCAAAAAATACCCTGCCCATGCGAATGCCATAGCAGCCACCCACCAGTTGGTCGCCCAGCCATGCTTCCGCGCTATGTGCATGCCCAAGCCGATGTAATTCAATATAAGCGGTTTTTACTTCTTCTGTAATCCAGGTGCTGCTCTGTTCTTTTCGGAGAGTGGTTTTGCAGTTATTGATAACAGTGGCAAAGGCCGTATTGACGGTAAAACGGAAGACTTCTTTTTTAAACAATTGCTTCATGCTTTTGCTCACTTTCAGTTTGTTGGGAAAAAGTACAAAACGGGGGTCGGGGCACCACCATAAAGGAGTCTGACCTTCAAACCAGGGAAAAATACCGTTGCGGTAAGCCAGCAGCAGGCGGTTGGAGGAGAGATCGCCACCCATGGCCAGCAGGCCATCGGGTTCCGCCTGGTTTACGGGAGGAAATACCAGTTCTTTATTAAGCACAAAAAGCGGCATTTTAATCCACCGTTATTTCTACCGTAGCATTAATGCCCCTGTCGGTTATGGCATCACACATAGTTTTCAGCTCATCGTAGCTGCCGTATTTAACAGCATATTTGCCGCGTGTATGAATAATAAGGGCGCATTGTTCCGCCTGCTCTGCCGAATGGCCGCAAATATCTATCAGGGTTTCGATAACCCATTCAAAGGTATTTACTTCATCATTCCATACAATCAGCTGGCAGGGTTGCTCCACATCAGTTTCAAGCAACACATCACTATCCGGCAGGGCTCCTGTTTGTTCTTTATAGGACTGCATACACGCCTAATTTATACAAAAATAGATATTATGGGCGCAAAATGCCAGTGTTTGGGCCATTTATAATAAGATAATGCCCTTTTTTAGGGGAGGAGCGGTTTTTTGGCACAGTTTTTCTCCTTTTTGGGAATGCTAAGGCTTATGCAAAGAAAAAAAACTGCTACCGGTAATGGCAAGGGGTTGCTGCAATCATTAAGCAGCACCGCCCGGGGTACCGATCTGCTGGTGGAACTGGTCAAGAAAATCAGGCCCCGGCGGAGCCACCATATAAAAGAAGCGGAACTTCGTTTTAATGCCGTATTGCAGCAACTGCAGGAAGACAAATCGTTATTATTCGCGCTGCGCCGGGCGCTCTTATCGCGCTTTCTCAACAGCCATCTCAACCAGGCCCTTACGGAGAGCGGTATTGTAAGCAGCCGTGGTTTTGTACAGGAACTCTGGGCTAAAATCAAGCACAAAGTATTACCACCCCTGCAAACGCCGGGCGATTTTTTATATATCATCAGCCGGGTATTTTACCGCAAAAGCGATTATGTATGGGTGGAAGGGATAGACCGGGGGCTATGGAAACGCTTTTTTGATATGTTGGGCATACAGGTCAACCTCAGCGATGCGCCGCTCACCCGCCAGCTCACCCAGGCGCTCCAGATCTTATCGTACCGCATGGCCACGCTGGGCATGGAAAAAGAAGTAATAAGCCGTTATATTGATTTCAGGGACGCCATACAGCCGTTTATTGAACAAAACCGGCTGGTAAACCTGTACGTAGAGCGATATGTTGATTTTACCGCCGAAGAAAAGCGGGTATTGCTTTCCAATATACAGGAGAATTTGTTCAACTGCCGGCAAAGCACCCAATGGGTACGCGAACAGCGGGTACAACATGGCACCAGCCTGGCGCAGACCTTTGTTATTATACGGCTGGAACAGCAGATTGAACGCATGCTGGTAATTATAGATGCACTGGACGGCGACAATTTTTTTAATACCGACCGGTTCGTGGATTATTTTATTACCGTGGTAAGAAACGAGAACCGGAAAAACAGCCTGAGCGAATTCCTGTCGGACAACCTGGGCATGCTGGCCTACCAGATAGCTGAGCACAAGGGTAAGAAAGGAGAGAAATACATCAGCACCAGCCGCAAAGATTTCCGGGCGCTGTTCCGGAGTTCCATGACCGGCGGGCTGATTGTGTCGTTTGTTACCTGTGTTAAAAGTCTCCTGGCCGCACTGCACCTGCCTATCTTCTGGCAGGGGGCTGCTTATGGCGCCAATTATGCGGCGGGCTTTGTGGTGATTGATGAAGTGGGCGGCACGCTGGCTACTAAGCAACCTGCCTATACAGCATCGGCGGTGGCACGTTCGCTGGATGAACGCAAGCAGGAAGGCAAACCGCACCTGGGCAACCTGGTCATTACCGTAGCCCGTGTATCGCGCAGCCAGATTGCTTCCTTTGCCGGCAACCTGCTGCTGGTATTCCCGTTTACCTGGCTGCTCGCGTATGTATTGCATCTTATTACCGGTTCAAAACTGGTGGAAGCTGAGGCGGCTACCCGGATGCTGGAAGACCAGCACCCTTTTCACAGCCTTTCACTACTCTATGCCTGTTTTACCGGTTTCTTTTTATTCTTAAGCGGGCTGATAGCCGGCTATGTGGAAAATAATATCGTGTACGGGCGGGTGGCCGAGCGCTTGCAAACCCACCCGGTGTTTACCCATACCATGTCGCCCAAGCGATTGAACCGGCTGGTAAACCGGGTAAAAAAGCATGCCGGTGCGCTGGCGGGAAGTATTTCCCTGGGTTTTTTCCTGGGCTGTGCCCACCCGTTGGGTGAGTTCCTGGGCATCCACTTCGATGTACGCCATATTACCATTTCGGCAGGCAATACCGCACTGGCGTTTTACGGGCTGGACAACCATGTAGCGCCCATGTACCTGGCCACGGTAATACTGGGTGTTTTATTGATCGGCTTCCTGAACTTCCTGGTCAGTTTTTCGCTGGCGTTTTTCGTAGCCGTAAAATCAAGGGGCATCCGCCTGCGCGATTACCCGGAATTTATTTCGCTGCTGTTCCGTTACCTGTTTAAGTATCCCGGCCGTTTTTTATGGCCGCCGAAGGAAGATGAAATTATACAAGGGACTCCGGCTTAATCAAACAGGCCACCCGGCAACTATTTCATGCCTGGATAGCAGACCATGATGCCCCCGGGCTTTCTTTTTTGTAGCTTACAGCCGCATGAATTATAATCCACCTGATATCAGGACCATAAATGTAATACGCTATATAACACCGTTGCGGGAAGGAGGCTCCCTGCCCGCTATTGCCGAAGCCGACGACGGGTTTATGTATGTGCTCAAATTCCGCGGGGCGGGGCAGGGGGTGAAAGCACTGATTGCCGAGCTTATCGGCGGTGAAATTGCCCGGGCGCTGGGACTGAAAGTGCCGGAAATTGTATTTGCCCAACTGGACAGCGCCTTTGGACGCACCGAGCCGGACGAAGAAATCCAGGATTTGCTCAAGGCAAGCGTGGGACTTAACCTGGGGCTACATTATCTTTCACGTACCATTACTTTCGACCCTGTGGTAACCAGGGTAGCGCCCCTGATGGCTTCACAGGTTGTGTGGCTGGACAGCTATTTAATGAATGTAGATCGCACCGCACGCAATACCAATATGCTGGTATGGAATAAAGAATTGTGGCTGATTGATCATGGTGCGGCGCTTTATTTTCATCATTCCTGGCAGAACCGCGAAGAACAGGCACTGCGCCCGTTTATACAGGTTAAAGATCATGTGCTGCTGCCCTGGGCCACCGAACTTGATGCAGTGGATGCAGCATTCCGGCTGGTGCTTAGTGAAGACCGCATCCGGTCTATTGTAGCACTGGTGCCCGATGAATGGCTGGTATGGGAGCCGCAGCCGGGAACAGCTCATGAAATACGCGAAGCATATACCCGGTTTTTGACCACACGCATTGATAACTCGTCCATTTTTGTAAAAGAAGCTCAGCATGCTGGAAAATTACTTGTTTGAATATGCCGTTATCCGCGTGGTGCCTAAAGTGGAGCGGGAAGAATTCCTCAACGTGGGGGTGATTGTGTATTGTGCAAAACAACGGTTCCTGCAGGCTATGTTTACCATTAACGAAGAACGGCTGCATGCTTTTTCAGCAGACGTGGATACGGTAGAGCTGAAAGAACATCTTTGCGCCTTTGAACAGGTTTGCCGGGGTGGTACTGAAGGCGGCCCCATTGGCCGGCTGGATATAGCTTCCCGTTTTCGCTGGCTAACGGCAACCCGCAGCACGGTATTGCAGCCCTCGAAGGTGCACCCGGGGTTTTGCGCCGATGCCGCTGAGGCATTGGCAAGGCTGCATGCTTTAATGGTTTTGTAACTTCTCCGCCACCAGTTCCATATCGGGTTTTGATTCATCCGCCAGCACTACCTTGCCGCGGTTTTGACGGGTAACGCGATGATAAAGGGATATTTCACGATCAAATAAGAAGCGGAAAAAAAGCTTTGTCCACGATTTATGACTGCTGAGTGAATCGTAAAAAGCGGGAGCGGTTTGTTTGAGTTGCGGCAGCTTGTTCCAGGGAACCGATGGAAAATCATGATGCTCGTTATGGTACCCCACGTTAAAGGCCACGGTATTCAAAACGCCGTAATAGCTGTAGGTTTCCTGTTCACCATGGGTGAGATAATGTTCCTGTATCCAACGCGCACCCAGCGGATGCAATCCTACCGAAAAGAAAAAGCTTAATAATAAATATACAAATGCTTTGGGGCCCAGCAGTACTATAACGGCCACGCTGAAAGCAACCTGTACCAGCCAGTTGAGGGCTACCCAGCCGTCGAAGGGTTTTATTTCTTTCAGTCTCGATATGCGGAATACCTGGAACAGCGGGTAAAAAAGCAGCCAGATCACTTTGCCAATAAAATAATTATTGATCAGTTTTGCTTCCCAGCGGTTGGGGAGATCGGCGTCGAGCTCATGAATGCCCTGGAAGGAATGGTGTTTGATGTGATAGCGCTCAAAAGAAACCGAGCTGGGAAAAATCTGTGGTATATTGGCCAGTATGCCTGCCAGCCGGTTGGCGGCCGGGCTTTTAAACAAGAGGCGATGGGCGCATTCGTGTATCATTACAAATAAGGAATGATCAAAAAAAGCGCCCAGTATATAAGCCGCTGCAATAACCACCCACCAGGGCTTATCGCCTGCCAGCACGGCAAGGGTTGTCTGGCCGGCTACCAGGCCAAGAATGGCAAAAAAAGTAAGCGGGTTTTTGCCAATAAGCTCCCGCACCTGCGGATGCTTTTTTAAAATTTCTTTGGTCCTGGTCCGGTGCGGCTCAGGAGCTGTAGACTGGAAGAAACTGGTTCTTTTAGGCATGGCCGCCAAGATACAAATTTCTCTTTATCCGCAACCATTAAAAGGCCCGGTTATCCCGGAAAAAGTCATCCTCGTCTGCCTGCAGCCCCGGTTGTGTATAACTTTTGGGATTTCTTTTCTCCTGTACCGGCTGTAAAGGCGCCGGGGCTGGTTTTTTCCTTAATTTCCGGCAAATATCATCATGCAAAAAGTAACGGGAATAGGCGGCGTGTTTTTAAAAGCCCGCGATCCAAAAGCAATGACTGCCTGGTACCAGCAACATCTTGGGGTAGAGTTTGGCGATAACCTGTATATCGACTTCAGGTGGATCAATGAAAACAACCCCGGTTCTACCGGCCATACCGTTTTTTCTTTTTTCAGTGATGGCAGCACTTATTTCTCCCCTTCGGAAAAACCGGTAATGATCAACTTCAGGGTAAAGCGCCTGGACGCCCTGCTGGCTGCGCTTAAAAAAGCGGGGGTGTGGGTAGACGAAAAAACAGACAGCTATGAGTATGGTAAATTTGGCTGGTGTATGGACCCCGAAGGCAATAAGATTGAATTGTGGGAACCGGTGGATGATGCGCTGTAAAAAGCAACCTTTTTACCCTTTATTAAAGAACAGGCGATAAAAGAACAGAGCAAAGGCCCGCTCTGTAAACGGCGGGGCCTTTGTGGTTTTCGCATGCTGCTCCCTTACACGCAGCATACTGGATTTTAAACGGGGCGGCCTTTCATAGCAACATGGATTATCGGATGGGTTATTGGTAATAAATACGTACATACATCTTTAAAAACCGATAATTGTAATCCATTTACACTTATAGTTTCCAACCGCAAATAGCCAATTTTCAGGCACTTAATTGGTAGAAATGGGAAGAAATATCTATAGAAAAAAAACTACAGTGTTTGCCTTGTAATCTGGTCGTATATTAGGCCCGTGAAGAAAAGAATACCAAAAATGTGTATTTTTTTTGTAATATTATTGTAGTAAAATATCTGATTAACCCAATCCAACACCCAAGGCTCTATGTATATGAAAAAATTTTTAGTAGCAGACGACCACTTCATTGTAAGAACAGGCGTAAGCGTTCTTATAAAAGAAGAATTTTTAAATGCACAGATTGATGAATGCGGCGATGGTAACAACGTTATGAAAAAACTGGAAACCACCGTTTATGATCTGGCCGTAATTGACATAGGCATGCCCGGCACAGATGCCATCAATTTGCTGAAGAACATATTTTCCCGGTATCCCGACCAGAAGGTGCTGATACTAACCATGAGCAGTGAAGAAATCTACGCCAAAAAATACCTGCAGCTGGGCGTTATGGGATTCATTACCAAGGAAGCTCCCTCTTCCGAACTCCGGAAAGCAATTGTAAGCATACTCGACAACAAGCGTTATATCAGTCCCCGGATGCAGGAAGTGCTCAACCGCGACACGCTTGAAGGAAAGCCCAATAACCCCTTCGACAGGCTCTCCACCCGTGAAATGGAAGTGATGATGCACCTGGTGGAAGGAAAAAACGTGTCGGAAATAGCGGGTATACTATACGTACATACGTCTACGGTAGGTACGCATAAAGCGCGGATTATGCAGAAATTGGGCGTAAACAATGTGCTTGAGCTGAACAAGATGGCCCGGTTGTTTGACAATTCCGGCAATTAGCCGGGGGCACGTGCATTAAAAAAGCCGGAGGCAAGGTTTTACCAGGGGTTATGATTATCCTTTGTATTCTGCCGGTTTTCTTACGGGTATGTTTTTTAATTCATCGAATTTGCAGTCCAGGGCATTCGTGGAAATGCCGATAGGGGAGCCAAAGGTTTCCAGGTTGGATTGCATCCCTTTCCGCTTCATGGCATTGGTTTGCCTGTTACTATACGTTTCGGGATTTTTTACCACTAGCATCAGTAGCTTTTGCCGGAATAGTTTTGCTGACCTGCACTTTTCTAAAAAAAAATTTGGGAGAAACTAAGCAGACCTTATCTTTGCACTCCCAACAAAAAAAGGGAGCATAGCTCAGTTGGTTCAGAGCATCTGCCTTACAAGCAGAGGGTCCGCGGTTCGAGCCCGTGTGCTCCCACAAAATCACCCCGCCAAAGCGGGGTTTTTTTATGCCCGTTATTTTATACTAAGGGTTATTTTTACGCCATGCAAAAACCTAC
>JACXTT010001783.1_pt1 | contig 35354 bp, 27 predicted proteins | sample 9270951 | NCBI WGS metagenome assembly JACXTT01 (sample SAMN15532306, study PRJNA645909) | rock metagenome | isolation source: weathered quartz diorite | place: Puerto Rico | collected 2017-06-21 | reverse complement strand
GCCTGACGGGCAGTGCGTCCCGGCATTTCTCCTTAGCATGGAATCGACATCCGCCTGGCCCGTGAGGGGCGCGGGCGGCACTGTCCCTCCCTCTTTCGTCAAGGAGGCCAAGATGCGGCAACTATCTTTACAAGGCTCCCGCCCCATCCACCTGCAAGACACGCGGGAATGGCGCGCAAGGGCACGGCGGCTGGCCCTTCTCACTAGCGCATGCGCATTGGCAATGCTTGCGTTCGCGCCTGCCGCGGGACAAGCCCAGACTTACACGGCCCCGGCCGATGCTGCGGCCGCGCCCATGACGCCCGCCCCGCCGGCGCCTGGCGCACCCCCGCTCCCGCCCACGACGGCGGCACCGCCGGCAGCGGCGCCTGCGCCCACTCCTGCGCCGATCAACGCGGCTCCGCCGGCACCGTCGCCCCCGTTGGCGGCGCCTTCCCCGCCGCTGGCTGTACCTGCGCCACCGCCACCGCGCGACGCGATGGTGCAGCGTAAGGCCGGGTCGGTGACCTACATCTGCGGCGGCGTTGCCGCGGATGAACAACGTGCGCTGTCCGCGCAGTCTGGCAACTACAACATGGGCCTGCTCTTCACCCAGGGCCCGCGCGGCGAATACCTGTCCGACGTCAACGTGACGCTGACGCGCAACGGGCGTGAAGTCGCGAACTTCGTGGCGGACGGCCCGAAGTGCCTGCTGCGCGCGCCGGCAGGCAGCTACAACGTGCGGGCGACCTATGAGGGCCGGACCAGGACCCAGGTGGTCAGCACGGGTACGCACAATGCGCAGATGCGCTGGTAACTGACCGCGTGGCGGCGCGCATTGCCGCGCCAGCTCGCTCAACGATGTTCACAAAGAAAGTGGGCCGCCTCATGGCGGGCGGCCCACTCTGCTTTCCCGCGCCTTCGCAAGCCGCTTCAGGGTTCCGGCTGATCCCCGAGCATCTGCGCGACCGAACCTGCCATGCTGGCGGCCCGTGCGCCGATCAGCCGCTGCAGCGTGCCCAGCAACTCGTCCTCGTTGTAAGGCTTGCCCAGGTAGACATCGACGCCGATCTCCTGCGCGTAGCGGCGGTGCTTCTCCGCGGTGCGCGAGGTGATCATCACCAGCGGCATGTGGGTCGTGCGGCTGTCGGCACGCACATTGCGGGTCAGGTCGAAGCCGTCCATGTGCGGCATCTCGATATCGACCAGCATGGCGTCCGGCACTACGTCCTGCAGTTGCTTGAGCGCATCGACGCCGTCGCGGGCGAGCAGCACTTCGTAGCCGGCACGCGTCAGCAGGCGGTGTGCGGCCTTGCGGACGGTCAGCGAATCATCCACCACCATCACGGTCGGCTGCATCACCAGGCCTGGCACCGGCCTGGTCGCGCCATCGCTGCCCAGCTCCGCGACTGCGCCGAGCGGCTGCGCGGCTTCCGGCTGCACCGTCGGCACCGCTTCGCCGCGGACACGCCCGAAGCGCTGCGCCAGCACCACCGGGTTGTAGATCAGCACGATCTCGCCGTCGCCCATGGTGGTGGCACCGGCAATGCCTTCCAGGCGTGCGAGGTGCGGACCAATGTGCTTGACCACCACTTCGCGGTTGCCCACCACTTCGTCCACGTGCACCGCCACGCGCTCCGTGCCGCTGCGCACGATCACCACCGGAGAATACTTGCGCCCGGACGGGCTTGCCGCGCTCTCTTCGAGCAAGGTGCCAAAGTAATGGAACGGCGCCTCGCCGCCGGCAACAGTCATGTGGCCGTGGTTGTAGGCGTCGAGCAGGGCCGGCGTGCGCAGTTGCTGGATCTGGTCGATCATGCCGCTCGGCATGGCGTACATGCGGCCGCCCAGCATCACCACCAGCACTTGCGTGATCGCCGTGGTCAGCGGCAGGTGTACCGTGAACGTGGTGCCGCGGCCGGGCGCCGTCGACAGCGTGATGCGGCCGCCCAGTGCCACGGTTTCCGCGCGCACCACGTCCATGCCGACACCGCGGCCGGCGAGTTCCGACACCGCGTCGGCAGTCGAGAACCCGGGGGCAAAGATCATCTCGGTCAGGCGCGCCTCGCTCGCTTCATCATCGGGTGCCAGCATGTTGCGCTCCACGGCGCGCGCGCGGATCCGCGCGAGGTCGAGACCCGCGCCGTCATCGATGAAATGCAGCACCACCTCGTTGCCTTCCTGCTGCACTTCCAGCGTCAGCGAACCGGCCGCGGACTTGCCCGCGGCGCGGCGCGCCGGCGCCGTCTCGATGCCATGCACGACGGCATTGCGGATCAGGTGCTCGATCGGGCCCGCCATGCGGTCCAGCACGGAACGGTCGACCTCCACGGTACCGCCCTGGATCAGCAGCCGGACTTCCTTGCCGGTCTCCGCGGCGGACTGGCGCGCGACCCGGTACAGGCGCTCGGCCAGCGCGTCGAACTGCACCATGCGCGCCTGCATCAGCCCGCGCTGCAGGCCCCGCGTCAGCCGCGCCTGCGCCGCCAGGTCTCCGGCGGTACGGTCGAAGCCGCGATGCAGGTTCTGCTCCACGGTGGCCACGTCGTTGACCGACTCGGCCATCATCCGCGTCAGTTCCTGGAAGCGCGTGAAGCGGTCGAATTCCAGCGGATCGAATTCCTGCCGGTGCTGGGCATCGGCAATGCGTGAGGCCATCTGCGATTCGGCCTGGATCTCGATCTCGCGCAACTGGCCGCGCAGACGCGCCACGTTGTCGTTCAGTTCGCCGAGGTAGGCGCGCATCGAATCGAGTTCGCTTTCCAGGCGCGCACGCGTGGCGCCGACTTCGCCGGACTCGTTGATCAGCGTATCGAGCGCGCGGGCCTGCACCCGCACCAAGGCACGCTGGCGCTCGGCCGCATCCGACGGCTGCACCAGTTCGCCAGCGGGCGCCGCCATGACCGGCACTGGCAACGCCGGGCTGGCGCTCTCCGCCTGCGGCGCTTCGACACTGGCCATCACCGGTGCAGCGGGCGCTTCCGGCGCTGCCAGCCCGTTGATGACCTCAGGATCGTCCGGCACCAGCAGCCGGCCAGCCTGTAGCGCCTCCATGTGCATCAGGATCCGGTCGTACCATGCGTACAGGCGCTGGAACAACTGCGGGCCACCGCGTTGCGCGCGCAGGCTGGCGTCGAGCAGCGTTTCCATCTCGTGCGCGGCCTGGCCCAGCGCCATCGCGCCGGCCATGCGCGCACTGCCCTTGAGCGTATGCAGCGAGCGCAGCACCAGGCCGCCCTGGCTTGCGTCCTCGGGCGCCGCTTCCCATGTGCGCAGCAGCCGGCCAAGCTCGGGCAGGCTGCCGTGCGCCTCTTCCAGGAAGATCTCGACGAGGGTCGGATCCAGCTCGGCGGCATCGGACTGCACGACTGCCGGCGGCAGCGGACGCACGGGAGTCGGCAACGGGATCACCACCGCGTCGCGCGCGATGGCCTCGGCTGGCGCAGATACCGGCTGCGCAGACTCCGGCGCCGCGGGCGGCTCCGCTTCCACGCGTGGCTCAGGCAAGGGCTGAGCGTCCGGCGCGTGCTCGGGTACCGGTGCGGCGGAGGGCATCTGGCCGAACAAGCTGGCCACGGAGCCGTCCGGCTCGGCGGGCACCTGCGCTGCCGGTACCAGGATGCGCGGGCGCAGCAGTGCGCGCTCGCCGAACTCGGTCAGGCTGCGGTGCAGGCTCGCATCGGCCTCGGGCCAGATACCGGCGGCAAACTGGTGGAGCATGCCGCGCAGGCGTTCGACCGCCTGCTCCAGCAGGCGGAAGTCGCCCGGATGAATGGCGACGGGGTGCGAGCCGAGCTGCAGCAGCAAGTGCTCGAGCGCCTCGGCGATCTCGCGCACGGGCTCCAGGCCGACGGTCGAGGCACTGCCCTGCAGCGTGTGCGCGACGCGCAGCGCCAGCTCGCTCGGGCACGGGTGGTTCTCATGGCGCCACTCGGAAATGTCGGTGGCAAACTGGCGCAGCAGGTCGTCGGCCTCCTGCAGGTAGACGTTGTAGAGCGGCAGGCCGATGCGGATCGGCCCGATCACCTTGAAGTTGTCGTCCTCGTCGGACAGTGCACCCGACAGGCGGAAAGGAATGACGTTGCCGTCTTCCGGGGCGGCAGCGTCCGCGGGCAGATCCGTGCCGGCCTCCGGAGCGGCCTCGAAGGCGTCCGCGGCATCGATGTCCGCCAGCGGTGCGTCGTCGATGACGGCAGGGTCCGACGCCACCGCGGCAGACGGCGCAGGGGCCTCCGGCTGCGGGTCGCGCACCGCGCCGGCCGCGGCCACCAGCGGCGCGATATCATGCGCCGCGCCGACATCGCGATGCAGCAGCGTCACCCAGGCGGACAGCTCCGCGTGCGCGCGGCGCAGCAGGTTCAGCAGCGCCGGCACCGGCTCGCGCGCCTCGGCGATCCACAGGTTCATCACCTGCTCCACGGCCCAGGCAGCCTCGCCGTAGCGGTGCAGGCCGACCATGCGGCTCGAGCCCTTGAGCGTGTGGAACGCGCGCCGGATGCGGCTCAGGGTATCGGCGTCGCCAAGCGCGCCCAGGCCCGAGCCCAGGTCGCCCGCGATGCCGCCGAGGACTTCGTCGGCCTCATGCAGGAATATCTCGAACAGCTCGGCATCCAGGGCCGCACTATCGTCGGCCGCCACCGTGCCGGCCGATTGCGCCGGCTCAGCCGCCGCAGAGGCGATCGGCATCGGCTCGGCCAGCGCCGCCACCAGCCGTTCGCCGGACGTGTCGCTGCCGGCAAGCCATGCATTGAGCTGCGTGGTCGCCTCTGCCGCCTGGCGGCGCAGCGCCGCATTCTCGTCGATCGCAGCCTGGTCGGCGAGCACCTGCAGCGCGCCGCGCAAGCGCTGAACCGGCGCCGAGTCGGCTGCCGCGTCGCCACGGATGGCTTCGCTGGCGGCGGCACGCGCCACCGAGAGCGGATCGTTGCTGATCGCGCCCTGGCGCTGGCCGATCCCTTCGTCGAGATCCTCGGCCCCCGCTTCGTGACGGCTGCGGCCGAGCTCCAGCGCATCGATGAACGCGTGCACCGCGCCCAGCGTCTGCGCAATCGCGGCCAGGCATTCGCCGCGCAAGGCTGCGTCGGCACCGGCGCCGAGCCTGCCAGCTTGTCGCACCGCGTCCTGCACGGCATCGCTGGCCTGTTGCGCGTCGTCGCTCAGCGCGTCGGGCAGCGCGTCGGTGTGCTGCAGCGCGTCCAGCGTGGTTCGCAGCGCCTCGAAGGCCTGCACGGCCTCGGCCAGGCTGGCGCCGGCATCGGCCCGGCCCGCGTTGCGGTCATAGGTATCGAGCCATGCTTCGCCGCCGTCAAGCTGGGCGCGCAGCTGCGCGACCGCCTGTACGCGCGCCGCCTGGGCGCGGGCATCGTCGGCCATGCGCGCGAGCCATGCCGGCGCCGCAGCAGCCGGATCGGCCAGGCATTGCGCGAGCTCCTCGCAGCGCACGGCGAACACCGCTGCCGTGGGATTCGGGCTCATGCCATGCACGCGCCAGGGCAAGGCCAGCGCGCGTGACAGGAACAGCGCGATGCCGGTGGCGCCGAGCGCCTCGCCGCGATCGTGCGCCGCGCCGGGCCTCAGCGCCGCCTGCGACAGGCAGAGCTGCAAGGCCGGCTGCGCGAGCGGTTGCGCGGCTTCGGCCAGCGCCGCCAGCGCGATTTGCCAGCCTGCGGAATCGCCTTCGGCGGCGCGCTCCAACCCTGCGGCGGCCTGCTGCAGGTTGCCGGTATCGATTGGATCCAGCCAGCCGTAGTAGCGCAGCCGGTAGTCGGCGCCCCGCGTGACGTGCGCGCGATCGAGGCGGAATGCCAGCAAGGTGCGTGCGATATCGGCGCGCAGCGTGGTCACGGCAGCCTCGTCGGCACCATGCCGAAGGGGTTCGTCTTCGCCCTGCGTCGTACAGACCAGCAGGAAGATGGCGTCGTTGAGCAGGGCCTGCGGCACGCGCATCTGGCCCTGCTGGTATTGCCGCAGCAGCAAGTGGGCACGGCCGGCAAACCGCTTGGCCAGCAGGTCGGACGGCAGCAGGCCGTGAGCCAGTGCGCGAAACGCCAGCGACAGCACATGCCAGACGCCGCGATCCGGGTGGTCGGTGGCGCGCCGCGCCTCCTGTTCGCTGGCGCGGACTTCGTCAAGCGTCTCCTGCAGCGGCAGGTAGGCCTCGCGCAGCCGCGCGGACTCCGCACACGGCACCGGCAGGCGCAGCGCCTTGAGCAGCGCCGCTTCGTAGCGCTGGCGCGCGCGCGTGACGGCCGCTGCGTTGCGCGTCGGCAGCAGGATCCCGGGCAGCATCTGCAGTTCGTCGAGCCACAGGTCGGCCGGATGCACGCGCTCGTCGCCGAGCAGCGCGAGGATCTCGGCATACGGGCGGAACAGCCGCAACGGGTCCTGTTCATCGCCCGCCATCAGGTCGTCCACGTACTCGGCAAGCGCCTGCACGCCGGCACGGAACACCGCGAGCGTGCCGGCATTGGCGGCCACGCCGCCGCCGTCGAGGCCCTCGATCAGGCGGCGCAGGGCCTGGCAGTACGGATCGACCCCGCGCAGGCCCACGATATGCACCGCACCGGCAGCCTGGTGTAGTTGCTGCCCGGCCAGGCGCAGCGACGTCGTGTCGCGCGCGCCGAGCGCCTCGGGCGCCTGCTGGACTTCATCGACGTAGTGCGACAGCTCGGTTGCGGCCTCATCCAGCGCCGCGCGCAGGCTCGGCGCCACCCATGCGAGCACGGACAGGTCGCGCGAGGCGGATGCGGCCGGTTCCGGCGCATCCGCCAGCGGCACCGCCGGCATCAGGTCCGCCGGCAACGCTTGCCCCAGGGGCTCGGCGGGATCACGCGGAAAAGGAGAATTCAAGGACATCACGGCTTCCATTGCGGCCTTTGCGCGCGGGTCGGGGCAGTGCAGACGCGACGGCGGGCGTCATTATGGTCAGGCAATCTTGAACCGCGATACGGAATTGCGCAGTTCTTCGGTCAGCTGGGTTAGCTCGCGCACCGAATTCGCGGTCTGGCGGGTACCGGCAGTGGTCTGCTCGGTCGCCTGCAGAATGCGTTCGATGTGACGGGCCACGCCGCCGGCCAGGTCGGCCTCGTGCGAGGTGGATCGGGAAATCTGCTCGATCAGCTCGGCAAGCTGGCGCGACACGCGGCCGATCTCCTGCAGCGCGGAGCCGGCATTGTCGGACAGGCGCGCCCCTTCCACCACGCCCTGCGTGCTGCGCTCCATAGCGTGCACAGCGTCCTGGGTATCGGTCTGGATGGTGCGGATCAGCGCGCCGATCTGCTTGGTGGCCTCGCCGGAGCGTTCTGCCAGGCGCTGCACTTCCTCGGCCACCACCGTGAAGCCGCGGCCGGCTTCGCCGGCGGACGCCGCCTGGATGGCGGCGTTGAGTGCCAGCACGTTGGTCTGCTCGGTAATGTCCGAGATCAGCTCGACGATTTCGCCGATCTCCTGCGACGACTCGCCCAGGCGCTTGATGCGCTTGGAGGTCTCCTGGATCTGCTCGCGGATGTCGTTCATGCCCGCGATGGCGTTCTGCACCGCCTGCTGCCCCTGCTCCGCGGCGGTCAGCGAGGCGCGCGCCACATTGGCCGACTCGGCCGCGCCGCGCGACACCTGCGTGATGCGGTCGGCCATGTCCACCACCGACTCGCCGGTCTGGCGGATCTGGCGCGACTGCTCCTCGGTCGTGGTCGCGAGCTGGTTGGAGGTGGCCTGCACCTGGCCCGATGCCAGTGTCACGTCCCCGGCCGTCTGCTGCACGCGGCCCACCAGTTCGCGCAGTTCTTCCACCGTGTAGTTGACCGAGTCGGCAATGGCGCCGGTGATGTCCTCGGTCACGGTCGCCTGGCGCGTGAGGTCGCCGTCGGCGATGTCCTGCAACTCGTTCATCAGCTGCAGAATCGCTTTCTGCGTGGTGTCGTTGTTGCGCTTTTCCTCCAGGCGGCGCGTTTCGGCTTCACGCTCGCGCGACTCGGCTTCCAGCGCGCGCAGGCGAGAATCACGCAGGTACAGCGCGGCCAGGCCGGACAGGCAAAGCAGCGTCATCAGCGCCGAGACCACCGTCGCGCCCAGCGTCACGGGACGGACGCGCGCGGCCTCGGCGTAGGCCTTCTGCAGCGCGGACAGTTCGCCGCGCAGGCCTTCGTTGTCGTTGAAGATCTGCTGCTGCGCGCGCTTGGCGGCAATCAGGCCGGGCATGTTCTGCAGGATCGTCTGGGTGGTCTTCTGCACCGCATCGAAGCGCTGCGAGAGCTGTTGCAGGTAGCTGCGCGTTTCGGCATCGGTGGCCGCGTTGAGCCGCAGCGCCTCGCTGCCGTTGAGCAGGCCGTCCAGCGTCTCGCGGAAGGTGTTGGTGTCCTTGCCGAGCAGGAACGCGGTCTCGGGGTTCACGCCTTCGCCTGACAGGAACTCGTTCAGGTTCTTGCCCAGGCGCTGCGTCAGCATCACGAGCTGGGCCGAGGCGGCCACCTCGCGCGTATTGGCGCCGGACTGCAGCTTGAGCGCGGCAACCTGTTCCGCGGCTTCGAGCAGTTCGGGGTTCGAGGCATTGAAGACCTGCAGCGTCTGGCCGATGGTGGTCAGTACCGCCTGCTGCGCGAGCACGTCGGCGGCGCTCTTCTCGCTGCGCTTCCACGAGCTGATCGCGGTTTCCAGCAGCGGCTGCGCCGCGCCCGTGGTGGCGCGCACATGCTTGTCGTCGCTGCCTGCCAGCAGCGCCTGCAAGTCCTCGGCCAGCGCTTCCTTGGACTGGCGCAGCTGCGTGAACGCCTGCATGTTGCCCAGCAGCGCCACCGGCGCGGCCTTGCCCAGGCGCTGCGAGTGCATCAGCATGTCGCCGGAGACCTCGATCTGCGCCGCGGCATTGTTGGCGATGCGGTTGTCCATGTACACCGAGCCGAGCAGCGCGACCAGCGACACCACCACGCCGATGGTGAGCGCGCGCTGCTGCGACGAGAACGGCATGCGTGCCAGCCATCCCGACACGGCCTCGGCAGGGGTGCGGCCCAACCCGTCGGCACGCCCTGCGGCGCCCGCCGATGGCGCCGCGCCGGCGCGGTCTCCCAGCAGGCCCGCAGCCGCGTCGGCTGCCGGTGTGCGGCGTCCCAGGCTGATCTTCTTGAACCCCATAGCACCCTCTGTCCGTTGAATCGTTGTCTGGGGCGGCCCTGAGCCCGGGCCGCCGCGTTATTTTTCTATTGCCCCGGGCACCATGACCAACGGCGCCGGAAAGTCCGCACGGACTATGCCGCCGTGCGCCCCGCCTGGAGGAAAGCCGGCGCATCGAGCAGCGCGCGCACATCCAGTACCTGCCAGGCGCGACCGTCGCCGTCGTCAAGGCGCCTGCCTTCCCATGCGGCGCCGGCTGCCGCATCCTGCGCCGGCGCATGCAGATCCGCCGCGTGGCGCAGGCCGACCACGCGCGTGGCCAGGATGCCGCAGGCCCGCTCGACCTGGCGCGACAGCACCACGATCTTGCTGCCGGGCTGCAGCGGGGTCGGCTCATCACCGCAGAACAGGCCGAAGTCCACCACGCCGAGCAGGTTGCCACGCGCATTGACCAGGCCGGCATACCACGGCTCGGTCAGTGGCACCCGGCTCGGATGGCGCATGTCGAGCACCTCGCCGGTCTGCGCGAGCGGCAGCAGCCAGCCCCGCTGGCCCACCTGCAGCGCCAGGTAGCTGTCGGCCACGGGCACGTTGCGGGCCTCGCGCAGGCGCCGGGCCAGCATGGCCTGGTAATCCTGCAAGCGGGTCTGGCGGGTACGGAGGTCTTGGCGTGGCGCGTTCATGTGGCGTCCCCGGCGGTGCTGGCGAAAACTGGTGCCGTCAGTGCGACAGCGCCGCGATCTTGGTCAGCAGTTCCTTGCTGTCGACCGGCTTGACGATATAGTCTGAAGCGCCCTGGCGCATGCCCCAGATGCGATCCGTGTCCAGGCCCTTGCTGGTGCACATGATCACGGGGATGTCCTTGAAGCGGTCGTCGCGCTTGATGGCGCGCGTGGCCTGGTAGCCGTTCTGGCCAGGCATCACCACGTCCATCAGGATCAGGTCGAAGGCTTCGGTTTCGAGGCGCGCGAGGGCCTGGTCGCTGTTGCCCGCGACCGAGACCTTGAAGCCCTGCTTGCCGAGCAAGTCGGACATGAACAGGGCTTCGGTGGGCGAGTCATCGACGATGAGAATCTTGTTGATGGTTGTCATGAGTCAGTTCCTTGAATCCGGGTCATGCCGGCAGCGCGTTGCCGCTCGCGTGGCCACGCAGGCACGCCTGGACGGCCTGCAGCAGCGCATCGCGCGTGAACGGCTTGGCAAGGTGATCCTGCGCGCCCACGAGACGCCCGCGCGAGCGGTCGAACACGCCATCGCGCGAGGACAGCATGACCACGGGAATGGCGTGAAAACGCGGACTTTTCTTGATCAGCGAGCAGGTCTGATAGCCGTCGAGACGCGGCATCAGAATGTCGCAAAAAATGAGGTCGGGATGCATGTCGCCGACCTTGGCGAGCGCTTCGAAACCGTCCTCGGCAAGCACGACCTGATAGCCGGCTTGCGACAGGAAGATCTCCGCGGTGCGGCGGATAGTGCTGGAATCATCGATCACCAGCACTCTGCGCGACGATGCCGGCGCGCACGCCGACTGCTGATCCGGCTGCGCGCTGGCGCCGGCATTGACCCGATGGTTTTCTAGTGGTTGAGCGACCCGCATGTTGTTCCCGCGACCAGCGTCTCCATGCGGAGCACCGGCAATCTCTTGAGAACACCCGCGCGAAGCGGCCTGGCCTGGCCAAGCCGCCCCGACGGACCCCCGAATTATTCTTCCCTGCAAAAGACCGGTCGCATGACCAGCCAGTGGCGGCACGTGATACCCGCGCCTGCCTTTCCCCGCTGCGCCACCCCCGGATGGCGGGATGGACGGAGAATCATTTTGTGACAGAGTGTGACAAGACGCCGGAAGGCCGTCAATCCGGAGCGCCCGGGCCGGTCGGGGAAGTTGTCGCGTCGGCGCGACGCGCGACTGCGCCGCCGACGTCAGTGAGCGCTGGCGTCAGATCGCCACCATCTCGAAATCTTCCTTGCGAGCCCCGCATTCCGGGCAAGTCCAGTTGATGGGCACGTCTTCCCATTTGGTGCCCGGGGCAATGCCGTCTTCCGGCGCACCGGCGGCTTCATCGTAGATCCAGCCGCAGATCAGGCACATCCAAGTCTTGTATTCCATAACAGGCTCTGGTCGCTCTCCATTAAAATTCAGCGCAGATGGTACCGAATCGGCGCCCACGGCGCCAGCCGCGCAAGCCAGAATCGTGCCAAATCCGCCGTGTTCGCGCACGTTAGCGTACAAATGCAGGACAAAAGCGGCGCTATTCCACCGGTTTGCACCGCTTTGCCCACGCTTTGACGCCAGTTCGCGTCCGCTTGAACGCGTTTCCCGAGTTTTCGACCCAGGCAGACCATGTCCCGTAGCCAGCAGCTCTTCGACCGTGCCCAGCAAACCATTCCCGGCGGCGTCAATTCGCCCGTGCGGGCCTTCCGCTCGGTAGGCGGCACGCCGCGCTTCATCACGCGTGCCGAAGGCGCCTATATGTGGGATGCCGACGGCCAGCGCTATATCGACTACATCGGTTCGTGGGGCCCGATGATCGTTGGCCACGCGCACCCGGACGTGGTGCGCGCGGTACAAGAAACCGCCGCGCACAGCTTCTCGTTCGGCGCGCCGACCGAAGCCGAGATCGAGATGGCGGAAGAGATCTGCAAACTGGTGCCGTCGATCGAACAGGTGCGGCTGGTTTCGTCCGGCACCGAGGCGACCATGAGCGCGCTGCGCCTCGCACGCGGCTTCACCGGCCGCGACCTGATCATCAAGTTCGAAGGCTGCTACCACGGCCACGCCGACAGCCTGCTGGTCAAGGCCGGTTCGGGCCTGCTGACCTTTGCCGACACCACGCAAAATGCGCCGTCCTCGGCCGGCGTGCCCGCCGACGTGACGCGCCACACCATGGTGCTCGAGTACAACAACGTCGAGCAGCTGGAGCAGGCGTTCGCGAAGCATGCGGGCGAGATCGCCGCCGTCATCGTCGAGCCGGTCGCCGGCAACATGAACCTGGTGCGCGCGAGCGACGCCTTCCTGAAGGCCATGCGCGAACTGTGCACGCGCGACGGCGCGGTGCTGATCTTCGATGAAGTCATGACGGGCTTCCGCGTGGCGCTGGGCGGCGCCCAGGCGCACTACGGCATCACCCCGGACATGACCTGCCTGGGCAAGGTCATCGGCGGCGGCATGCCGGCGGCGGCATTTGGCGGCCGGCGCGACATCATGGCAAAGCTGGCGCCGCTGGGCGGCGTGTACCAGGCCGGCACGCTGTCCGGCAACCCGCTGGCCGTGGCCGCCGGCCTGACCACGCTGCGACTGATCCAGGCGCCGGGCTTCTACGACAAGCTCGCCGCGCAAACCCGCAAGCTGGCCGATGGCCTGAGCGAGGCCGCGCGCGCCGCCGGCGTGCCGTTTGCCGCCGACGCGGTCGGCGGCATGTTCGGCCTCTACTTCCGCGACGGCGTGCCGGGCAGCTTCGCCGAAGTCACGAAGAGCGATACCGCGCGCTTCAACCGCTTCTTCCACGCCATGCTCGACAACGGCGTGTACCTGGCGCCGTCGGCCTTCGAGGCTGGCTTTGTCTCGGCCTGCCACGACGACGCGATCCTGCAGGCCACGCTGGACGCCGCGCGCAAGGCATTCGCGGCCTGACAGGTATCAAGCCGGGGCAGACGCAGGCTTCAACGCGCCTTGCGCTACACTTGAGATTCGTCTCAATCCGGGAGCCCACGATGCGCGCCTCACTGCCCCTGCCCTCCATCTCGAACCGGGCAGCCGGCTGGTTTCGCTGGCTGTTGCTGGCCTGCCTCGCCAGCCTGCTGTCTGCCTGCGGCTACAACGACTTCCAGACCAAGGACGAGGCGGTCAAAGCGGCCTGGGGCGAGGTCGTCAACCAGTACCAGCGGCGCGCCGACCTGATCCCCAACCTGGTCAACACAGTCAAGGGCTACGCCACGCACGAGCGCGAAACGCTCGAAGCCGTGACCAAGGCGCGTGCCGCCGCCACCAGCATCCAGGTATCGCCCGAGACCCTCAAAGACCCGGAAGCCTTCAAGCGCTTCCAGCAGGCGCAGGGCGAGTTGTCCGGCGCGCTGTCGCGGCTGCTGGCGGTGTCCGAGAACTACCCGCAGCTCAAGGCCGATGCCTCGTTCCGCGACCTGCAATCGCAGCTCGAGGGCACCGAGAACCGCATTACGGTGGCGCGCCAGCGCTACATCGTCGCCGTGCGCGACTACAACGTGCTCGCGCGCAGCTTCCCCACCAACCTCACGGCCATGGTGTTCAAGTACGAGGTCAAGCCTTCCTTCGCGGTGGAAAACGAGAAGGCCATCTCTACGCCCCCAGCCGTGAAGTTCTGATAGCAAGGCACGCATCATGGGCACCCTGATGGACTTGCCCGCCTTCCGTTCCTGGCGCCGCTGGCTGGCCGCCATGCTCTGGCTGGCCAGCATGCTGGCCATGCCGGCCCTGGCGGCCAATGACGGTTTCGTACCGGTGCCGCCGCTGACCCAGCGCGTCACTGATCTCACCAATACCCTTTCCGCGACCCAGCGCACCGCGCTGGAGAACGTGCTGGCCGAGTACGAGCAGCAGCGCGGCAGTCAGATCTTCGTGCTGATGCTGCCGACCACGGAGCCGGAAACGATCGACGCCTACAGCATCCGCGTCGCCGACGCATGGCGCGCCGGGCGCAAGGGCATCGACGACGGCGTGATCGTCCTGATCGCGAAGGACAACCCGCCCGGCCTGCGCAAGATGCGCCTGGAGGTCGGCCGCGGCGTGCAGGGCTCGCTCACGGACGCCATGTCCAAGCGCATCCTGCAGGACGTGATGGCGCCGCACTTCCGCCAGAACGACTTCTACGGCGGGCTGGCGGCGGGCATCTCCGCGATCCAGGCGACCATCGACAAGGAAGGCCTGGCTGGCCCGCAGCCGCGCAAGCAGGAAGCATCGTTCTGGTCGGACTGGCTGCCGGTGCTGTTCCCGCTGGCGATCATCCTGTTCTTCTTCCTGACGGCGGCGACACGGCGGCGCGGCCCGCAGATCGTCACCACGCCACGCGGTCGCGACGTGATCGCCGGCGGGCTGGGCGGACTGGGCGGCTACGGCATGGGCAGCGACTGGGGTCGCCGCGGCGGGCTCGGTGGTGGCGGCGGTGGTGATTTCGGCGGTGGTGACTCGGGCGGCTTCAGCGGCGGAGGCGGCGGCGGCTTCGACGGCGGCGGCGCCTCCGGCAACTGGTAAGGAGATCGGACCATGCCATCGCTACGACGCGCGCTGCGCCACCTCGGCACCACCACCGGCATCGCCCGCCGCCACTTCCCGGCCAAGGCGCAACAGCAACTGCACGATGCCGTCCACGACGGCGAAGCGCGCCACCGCGGCGAGATCCGCGTGGTCATCGAATCCAGCCTGCCATTGGGCCATGCCTGGAGCGGCACCACGCCGCGTGCGCGGGCACGGGCGTTGTTTGGCGCGCTGGAGGTATGGAATACCGAAGATCACACCGGCGTGCTGCTCTATATCAACCTGGCCGACCATGCGGTGGAACTGCTGGCGGATCGGGGTATTGATGGGCGTGTCGGCGCGCAAGTCTGGCGCGCGGTTTGCGACGAGCTGGCGGTGGGACTGGCCAGGGATTTGTCGGTCAGGCCGGTGCTAAAGGCGGTTGGGCAGATTCATGACCTGCTGGCCACGCATTTTCCGGCCGGCGACAACTACAACCCGAACGAACTCGACGACCGGCCAATCGTGCTTTAGAACTCAGTTCATAAAGAGGAAGGGGCGTGAACGGTTTATGAAATAAATTCCTGGGCGGCAACTGACACGGCAGCTTTTCCCGGGCGGAGCAAGATGTGCCGTGCCACCTGCAGGGTCATTCAGGCCGGCTGCACCGGTCCAACAGGGGTCCGCATTGCCGCGGCAGTCGTGCGCGAGAACAATCTCAGCATGCAAACGGTCAGGCCCCACAGCCCGACCCCGGCTATCACGTCGACCAGGTAGTGACCGCCCTCAGTCGGCGTCGAAGCGATCATCACCAGATTCAACATACAGGCCAGCACGAAACCAGTCCGCGTCCATCTCATTGCCCGAACGAAGACAAGCGCCAGCGTAGTGTGGTACGACGGCAGGGAGATCAGCCCCTGCATGTGACCGAGGTCGAACACACGCAGCGAACCGTCGCGTAACGCGCTGAAGTGCGAAACGGTGGCCAGTTCGCCGGGACTCGCCACGCCGAATGTCACAAAGGCACCAGCCGCCGGCCATGGAGCTGCAAAAAGCAGGAGCAGTATGCAGGACAGTATCAGCATGGACAGGAACTCGCGCAGGTATTCCGCGCGCCCCAGCAAACCAGCCAGCATCGGTACCAGCACCAACTGAATCCCGCCGCTCACGTAGGCCAGCTTCAGTATCGCGCTGATCAACGGATGCGCCCTTACCCAGGAATAGGCGACCGGCCAGTGGAAGCCGAGCGCGCCATCGAGCATGACCAGCCGATCATCCACCAACGGTGGCGCAAGCGTGATCAGCAAATAGGACATTACGCTCAACGCGCTGGTCAGAAGCACCATCAGGGCACCACCCTGCGCCACCAAGGCCAGCCGTCGATAATGCATGCCCCGCGAAGTCGCGGTGACGCGCGGCCAGCCCGCAATCCAGGTAAGAGTCAGTGAAATGGCCGCCAGCATCCCAATCCCTGTCGCGCTCGCTATTGCACCGGCATGCGTCACCGAGCGCCCACTGAAATACAACCAGGCAAGATCCACAAGCAGCACCGCAAGCGCCACCGCCCACCTCGCGGCATCGTCGCGCGTGAAGACCCGAGTATCCGTTGTCATGATGCAGTCCCTCCCGGATGGCCGCTTTGACAGCCTGCCATCGGCTACTGACACGTCTTTTCGGAGCAAGATACCTCAAAGATCTGCGCCGCGGCATCGTCTATTTGGGCGGAACCGGCAATGCATAGGGCGGATTTGTTGGGTGACCACGACCATCGGGCACTTGGTAAAAGAAGCCGGGCAACAGCAACTGCACGATTCCGTGCAGCCGGAGGGTCGCACCACCGTGGCGAGATCCGCCTGGCCATCGAGTCCAGCCAGCCGCTTTTCATGGGCGAAACATACCTTTGCCCGATATGGCGCCGAGCCAGCCCCGACTAAGCTGAGTGCACAACGGCATTGCAGCGAGAAGAGGCGGAGCACCTGAACTCCGCCGGAACGGGGGGAACGATGTCAGAAAGCCTAGCGCAAGAGCGTCAAGCGGCCGCCGCACCCAGGGTAAATCTCCGCGAACTGGTAGTGGAATCCGCATTAAGAGCCACTACCGCCCTGCTATTTGCAGGTTTCGTCTATGGCGCAATTCAGCATTGGCTGGCCGCCCCATCACGAATTTCCCTGCTTTTGCTTGTGTTGGCGAATTGCCTGACACTCGGACTGACCCTGTTTGCCCGTGTCCCGAAGAAGCGGGACTGGAATCCGATCACTGTGCTGTGCTCCCTGGGGGGCACATACTATTTTCTTGCGATCGAATTGGCACCCGGCGCGCACCTTGCGCCGGAAGTCGTTGGCGCCGGCCTGCAGGTCATAGGTATTGCCTGGCAGATCTACGCGAAGCTTTCACTGCGCTTCTCGTTCGGCATCCTGCCAGCCAATCGGGGAATCGTCTCTAGCGGTGCCTACCGCTTCATGCGTCATCCGATCTATCTGAGCTATCTGGTCGCCGATGTCGGCTTTCTCCTTACCAACTTCGGACTGCAGAACCTGCTGGTCTATGCGGGGCTGTACACGCTGCAACTCATGCGGATCCATCGCGAGGAAGCTCTGTTGTCCAACGATCCCGAATACCGCCTGTATCGCGAGAAAGTACGGTTTCGCGTGCTGCCGGGCATTTACTGAACCATCCGCGGTCCTCGTGGGCGCCGCGCACCCATCGCATACCACGCCGCCGCCAGCGCCTGCAGCACCACCAGCCCGCTCCACACCACCAGGTGCGCCTCCCTGGGATAGTACCCGCCGACGGCCGGCCACAGATCCAGCACAAAGCCCACGCCCACCTGACAGGCAAACGTCGCCAGGAACACCGTCAGCGTCAGCGCCGTGGTCGCGCGGCCGATCAGCGCATCGGGAAAGCTGCGCGCCAGCACCGCGTAGGTCAGGATGCCGCTCGATCCGAACACCCCGTACGCCGCCCACAGCAGCACGGGCGGCAGCGGTACCTGCACCAGCAGCAGCACCTGCACCACGACAAACGCGGTCATGCCGGCACCGGCGAAGGCGTAAAGGCTGACGCCCAGCCGCTCCAGGTGTCGCGCGGCCCAACCGGAACCGACACAGCCCACCATCATGGCGATGCCGATCACCGACACCAGCCGCGCGCTGGCGGCCGCCTCGAAGCCCCCGACATCTCGCAGGAAGGCGCCCACCCACAAGGTCTGCACAGCCAGGAAGACACCTTGGTTAAGGAGCGTCAGCGGCACCACGCGCCAGAAACGCTCGCTGGCCAGGATCTGGCGCGTGCCGCACAACTGCTCGCGCAGGCTTTCCTTGGCGGCGCGCGGCTTGTCAGGCACGCCGAACCACAGCAGCACCGCCATCGCCAGCGACACGCCCGCCAGCCCGGCACTGACCATGCGCCAGTCCGCAACAGAAAGGAGCCAGGACAGCGGCGTGCCCACCAGCACGGCGCCCAGGCCGCCGATGGCCATCACCACGCCATTGAGCAAGGGCATGCGCGACAAGGGAAACCACATCGACAACGCCTGGATCGCCGCGCCCAGGCAGACCGACACGCCCACGCCGATCAGCAGCCGGCCGGCGGCCAGCCCTGCCATGCCAGGCGCCAGCGCGAAGACCAGCGAGCCCGCCACCGCCACCAGCAACATCGCTGCCTCGGTACGACGCGGGCCGTAGCGGTCCAGCAGGATGCCCGCCGGTAGCTGGGCGCAGGCAAAGCCAAGGAAATAGAAGCTCGTCAGCAGTCCCAGATCCCCGGCACTGAGGCCCAGCTCGCGTGTCAGGTGTGGCGCGAACCCCAGGTTGACCCCGCGGAACACATAAGACACCAGGAAACCCAGCGAAAACACGGCAAGCACACGCCAGCGAGCATCGGAGGCAGGCTGTGCCTGCGGGGTCGCGGAAGACAAGTTGGAAGGAGCGGGCATCGTCATGGCCTGCATTGTCGTCGCCATTCCGGTGCATGGCCAACGAAAGATACCCGCCGCAATTGTGAGTAGAATTTGACGGCCATGGCCACCGACTACGAAACGGCCGACGATAAGTCCATCGCCGGCCCCATCCACCTGCCCCCGCTGCAAGCGCTGCGCGCATTGGAAGCCGCCACGCGACATCGCAGCTTCTCGCGCGCGGCCGAAGAGCTGTCGCTCACACACAGCGCAATCAGCCACCACATCCGCGCCCTGGAGACCAGCCTCGGCACCAAGCTGTTCCGGCGCACCGGCAGCCACATGACCCCGACCAGCGCGGGCGCGCGGCTGGCCGAACAGGTGCGCGGCGCGCTGGATCACCTCGAAAGCGCACTGCGCGAGGCCAGCAACAGTAACGCCGCGCCGGTGGTGCGGCTGCAGGTCAGCGTCATGGCCGACCTGGCCAACGCCTGGCTGATTCGCCGCCTGCCCAGCCTGCACGCCCAAGCGCCGTCGCTGGACCTGCATTTGCGCCTGCATGCCGAGATCGCGCCGCCTGACCCGTACAGCGTTGACGTCGGCATCTGGCACCAGCGCATCGACCTGCCCGGCTTCGAGTGCCACAACCTGATCGAGGACCACGTCATCGCCGTGGCCAGCCCGGCGCTGCTGGCACGCTATCCCGGCTTCACGCCGGCCGACCTGCCGCGCATGCCGATGCTGCGCTTTGCGCTGCGGCCGTGGCGCGACTGGCTGGAGGCTGCCGGCCTGCCAGGCGCCGAACCCGAGCGCGGCCCGATCTTCCAGGACGCGGGACTGATGCTGCAGTCGGCCGTGGCCGGCCTGGGCGTGGCCACCGCACGGGCACAGCTGGCGCACGACTACCTCGCGAACGGCCAGTTGGTGCAGGTCGGGCCCACCCGCATTCCTTCAAGCCTGCATTACTGGGTTACCTGGCGTGAGGGCAATCCGCGCGAGAAAGCCATTCAGCAGTTCCATGCCTGGCTGCAGGAGCAGGTTCGGCAGGAAACGCTGGCGAGAGACTGAGCGAGGACGGACAACGTTGGGCCGTATCAAACGTGAAATGGTTTTGATGCCCGATGTTGGCAATACGAACCATTTTTGTTTGACCCAACCGAATCAACGGTTCATAGCGACGCAGAGGGCAACATTGCCGTGGCGGAACTCCCGGTCTGCCATTCCAAGCCGCCCCTGGTTTCACGGATGCAACCGATCGGCTCTGTCATGCCACCTACCGTGCAATTTCTACTCCCTCCATCCATAAAGACGAGATGTGGATGGGGGCACTCATGCCCCGGCTCATGCAAAGGCCTGTCATCGCACCGGCAATCCCCGTCAGGCCGCGGCAGGAAGGTGCCACAGCATCGATTGATTCCAAGGATGACGCCGTAGGGAATTCGCCCTCACCGTGTAATCGCTTTCCATCCGTGTAACGGAAGTGCAACAGTTTTGAGGCCCCCGTTGAATGCCGAGCCGGCTTCATCGCCTTCAGGTGTTTCAAATGGCGCCTCCCCCCGTTCGGGTGGACATCCTCGGTGAAAATGCTTCTGCAACCACAGCAGGATGAGCATGAGTGTCGTTTGCACCGGCAACCAGTCGCGACGGAGATTGCCCCGCTGCAACGGCAGTAACAGAAATGGAACGCTTTGGCGCCCCGTGAACCTCGGCGATCCGCATCCAATCCGTGTTTCTCTTTAATTTTCAAAGAGATATCGGGATCTGGCACGTTCGTCGCGAATATGTCCCCGCGAACATGAAGCCCGGAATTGGGGAAGTCTGAAACTGAAGTGCCAACACACTGGCAAACGTTCGACGGAGGTCAGTTTCAGAACGACCCCGCATCCCAGGGCGGGCATCGGGCTGGTGCTGTAAGCGCAGGGCCGCGCTGCAGGGAATGGCTCGCACCGACGCATACCGTAGCGGTCTGGGCCGGGAAGAACAGGTGAGGTCTTTCAGGAAACCACGGGTCGCTCCGGCGCGGGCGGCCCGTGCAACCTGGAAAGTCAAAGCCAGCCATGGACGACCATGGCGGCGATGGGGGCCGCGAACAGAGCGGGATGCCGGTGCGCCGGGATCACAAGGGGTAATAGCCAGGCCTGCACAGCAGGCCTGGCAAGAACAGAATTCGGGGAATACGCCTGGCCGACGCAACACACGCGCGCGACCGGTGCGGGCCTGAGGGCCACCGAATCCGGTGTCGGCAACCGCTGGCATCGGTTTCGTCAATAAAAAGATCCGGGGAAATCGTATGAGCGCTTACGCCAATCGTCCGCTGCTCTACCTGTCGCAGCATCACGACGCCACACTGTGCAGGGCTCTTTCGCAACGCGGCTGGAAGATCAGTTTTGCGTCAAGCCTGCATGACCTCGACGCGCTTTCGCACAATCCACAGCCCTGTGCCGCGCTGCTCGATGTCCACAGCGGATTCAGCGACACCGAACTGGAATCCTTCGAGCCCTGGCTGTCCCATCCGCTGCTGAGCTGGATTGGCATCGTCGCCAGCCGCGACGCGCTCAGCGATGCGGCACGCCGCCTGCTCGGCCTTTATTTCGTCGACTACTACACCGCGCCGTTCGAACTGGCGCAGCTGATGCATTCGCTTGGCCACGCACAAGGCATCGCGCAGATGCGGCCCGCGGCGCAGCGCGGGGCGGCGAACAGCGTGCGTCCGGACGGCATGATCGGCAACTGCACGGCCATGCAGGCGCTGTTTCGCGGCATCGAGAAGGTCTCGCTCTGGGACACGCCCGTGCTGATCTCGGGCGAATCGGGCACCGGCAAGGAACTGGCCGCCCAGGCGATTCACCGCGCCAGCGAGCGCGCGCCGAAACCCTTTGTCGCCGTCAACTGCGCCGCCATCCCGCCCACGCTGCTGATGTCGGAACTGTTCGGCTATGAGCGCGGCGCGTTCACCGGCGCGGTCAAGCGCAAGCTCGGCCGCATTGAAATGGCCCAGGGCGGCACGCTGTTCCTCGACGAAATCGGCGACATGCCGCTGGAAAGCCAGACCAGCCTGCTGCGCTTCCTGGAAACTGGCCGGATCGAACGCCTGGGCGGCACCGAATCGATCGAGGTGGACGTACGCATCATCTCGGCCACCCACGTCGACCTGGAAGCGGCCATCGCAGCCGAACGGTTCCGCGGCGACCTGTACCACCGCCTGTGCGTGCTGCGCGTGCGCCAGCCACCGCTGCGCGAACGCGGCAGCGACCTCATGCTGATCGCCGAGCATGTGCTCGCCAGCGTGCGCAAGCAGTCGCCGAACCGCATCCGCGGCTTTTCGCCCACCGCGCTGCGCGCGATCCAGCAACACGTATGGCCCGGCAACGTGCGCGAGCTGATCAATCGTATCCGCCATGCGGCGGCGATGTGTGAGGATGGAGTGATACAGCCGGCGGACCTGGAACTGGGTGCGCCGTTGGAGGAGCGGCCAATGACGCTGACGGCGATCCGGGAGGCGGCCGAGCAAAATGCAATTGTCGAGGCGCTTCAGCGCAATCATGAGCGCTTGATCGATGTGGCGGCGGAACTCGGCATTTCCCGCGTGACACTGTTCAGGCTGATGCGGGACTACAAGCTGCAGGTGAAAAAGGGCGATCTCGGCCTGGTCTGCGTGCAGGGCTAACCATCCCGACCTCCGAGGAATCGACCCATGTCCCCCGACGCCTATCTTGAAATGGCCGAGACAGAAGCCGGCCACTGGTGGTTCCGCGGGCGGCGAAACATTCTCGCCACCGTCCTGGCCGGCCTGGCACTGCCGCATGACGCGTCCATCCTGGAAATCGGGGCGGGCACCGGCGGCAACCTTGCCATGCTTTCACAATTCGGCACGGTGAGCGCCGTGGAGATGGATGACACGGCCTTGCAGCTGGCAAGCGATAAGACCGGCGGCGTCTACGACATCCGCAGTGGCAAGTGCCCTGACGATATGCCGTTTCCGGAATGCAGCTTTGACCTTGTCTGCCTGCTGGATTGCCTGGAACACATCGCTGACGATGACGGGGCGCTCGACTGCGCGGCAAAGATGCTGAAGCCAGGCGGCGCGGTGCTGATCACCGTGCCCGCATACCAGTGGCTATGGAGCAGCCACGATGTCTTCCTGCATCACCAGCGGCGCTATAGCAAGGGATCGCTGCAGGCACTGGTCAGCTGTTGCGGCCTGCGCCTGGAGCGGATCACCTACTTCAACACACTTCTGTCTCCGCTGGCAGTCACCGCTCGCCTCAGCGACCAGTTGCGCGGCAGCGAAAAAGCAAGCGGTGCCGGCGTTCCACCGCAATCGATCAACAACGCACTGCACGCACTGTTCAGCACTGAACGCCACTGGCTTGCACGCGCATCGCTGCCCTTCGGCATTTCGCTGATGGCGATCGTACGCGCATCGTGAAAGCAGCGGTCAGCGCGGGCGAGTTCCGTCAGGTCACGCGGTTCCTGGTAGCCGGTGCAAGCTCGACCGGCGTCCATGTCGTCGTCGCCACGACGCTGATCAGCACAATGGAATCTTCACAGGTCACGGCGAACTGCGTGGCCTTCCTGTGCGCGACCGCCTGCTCCTATCTCATCAACACGCTGTGGAGCTTCTCATCCCGGCTGCACCAAAGGACCCTGGGGCGCTTTGCGACCATATCGCTGCTCGGCCTGGGCCTGACCACCGGCATTTCGTGGACCGCACAGTCGCTGGGCGCCAGCTACTGGACAGGACTTGCCTGCGTCGTGCTGATGGTGCCGGCCCTCACGTACGTTGCGCACCGAAGCTGGACCTATCGGAAATAGGATGGCCGCTGCCTTGTGGGGCCGTTCGCTCAGCGACCGTTGCCGGCATGCCCGCGCTCCAGCCGGATTACCCGCCGTCCGGAAGCCAGCAGTCGGTCCTGGCCAAGCTCCTGGTAGCGGCGTCGCACCAGGTAGATCGGTCGCCCCTTCGCCTCATCATAGATCCGGCCGATATATTCGCCGACCACGCCAAGTCCGATCAGCTGGATACCGCCCAGGAACAGCACGACGGAAAGCAGCGATGCATAGCCGGGAACGTCCACCCCAAAGATCAACGTCCGCGCCACGATGAAGGTGCCGTAAACAAATGCGCTGGCGGCGATCAGCAGACCGATATAGGTCCAGCTGCGCAGCGGTAGCGTGCTGAAGCTGGTAATGCCCTCGAGCGCAAGGTTCCACAAACGCCAACCCGAAAACTTCGAGCGGCCCGCGCTACGCGGCTCACGCTCATAGCGGACGATGGCCGTCTCGTAGCCCACCCAGGCAAACAGGCCTTTCATGAAACGATGCCGCTCCGGCAACTGCTTGAGCGCGTTGACCACCACCCGGTCCATCAGGCGGAAATCGCCCACGTTCACGGGCAGCTTCAAATCGGACAACCGGTTGTGGATACGGTAGTAGGCAGCGGCCGTTACCCGTTTGAGCCAGGGATCGCACTCGCGGCTGCTCCGCTGCGCCAGCACGACTTCCGCACCCTCGCGCCAGCGCGCGACCAGCTCCGGGATCAGCGCGGGAGGATCCTGCAGGTCAACGTCCATGGGAATCACGGCATCGCCTAGGGCTTCGTCGAGTCCGGCGGTCAATGCGGCTTCCTTGCCGAAATTGCGCGTCAGGTCCACTACGCGCACGCGCTCGTCCCGGTGCGCATACGCAAGCATCTGATCCAGCGTATCGTCCGAACTGCCATCGTTCACCAGCACGATCTCGAACCGGATCCATTCGATGGATTCCAGGATCGGCACGACGCGATCGAAGAAACTCGCGATGCTATCGGATTCGTTATAGCAAGGCACAACCAGCGAAAGCATTCTGAAATCGTATGGACCCGACATGATTCTCTCCTGAGGCGGCGTGACGCGCTCCCACACCGCCGTGAACTCGGCTTGATGCGCCTTTCTTCTTCAGCAATTCAGTCCTGATAGCGATGCCGCTTCCAGGCGACCAGCACAAGACCAGGCAGCCCCGCCACCGCACCGTCGACACGTGTCAATCCAGGTTGCCGCCCTTCCACGCCCTGCGCAGAATTGCAGTCAGCACCAGCAGCGTCACCAGGGACCCGACCTGCGGTAGATAACCCGGGAAATTCAAGCTCAGCACCAAAGGCAGCAACCATGCCGCCACGAGCAGCCCCCGTTCCCCAGGCATCCACCCGCGTTGCACACCCTCGACCACCAGGCCTGCAATCGCAAGCCCGAGCCAAGTCAGCTCGTAGTACCAGAGATATGGACTGACCAGCAGCGTAGAAGCAGCAACAGCCGCAATCCGCAAAGCAGCCGAATTCCGGCCTCGCCACACCTTGACCAGTGCCCACGCCGCGAACACCGCGCACACTCCCTGGGCCCAGTACGCTGCCGGCACCGACACTCCTGCCTCACGCATCATGGCGAAGACCGTCGGGCATTGACGCCATGCGATCTCGCCGTGCTCCAACGTGGTCCGCTTGAAGACCATGCCGCTGTCCAGGAACGCGGGCACCGTTTCCCAACCCAACAGGGCGATACTGCATACCGCCAGCGCGGCGGCTGTTGCCGCAGCGCTGAAAAAAGCTTTCCATGCGCGATCCACCACCAGCGCAAGCAGGAGCAGCAGCGCCAGTTGCGGCTTCATGCTCAGCAAGCCAATCAACACGCCAGACAGCACAGGCCGAGCCTTCAGGTGAATCAGCGACCACGCCGCCAGGCCGGCCGTCAGCATTGAGTTCTGCCCAATCATCACAGTCTCGTGGATGCCGGGAAAAGCCAGCACGGGCAACCACACCGCGTAGCGCGGCACACCGGGGAGCCGCAGCATCCTGATCAGCGCCGTGATGTAAATGGCGGCCGTGCCGCCGACGAAAAGGATGTAGCTGGCGGCAAACGGCAATAAGGACAACGGCATCACAAACAACAGGAACGTCGGCGGATAAACCCATGGCAGGAAGAACCTGCCATTCCCATGGACGGCGCCGAATGCGGCAATGACCGGCCGCAGCGCTTCATAGTCGTAGACGTTCGCAGCCGGCCCTTTCATCGCCAGATACGATGCACTCCAGAAAGCCGAGAAATCCACGCCCGGCCGCCCAATCGAATCTGTCATAAAACCGTTCGTCCGCAGGCCCCAGATCACGAACACCGCGCCATAGACGAGCAGCACGGCAATGCTGTAGGCCTTGACGCGGTCCAGGCTCAGCCAACTTCGCGACATTACGGTTGCCGGCGCAGACTCCGGGCTATGGACCAGGCTCATCGCTCCCCGCTGATTCTTTTGTTGTTCCGCACCGCCGGCCTGAGTTGTTCTGAAGAATGCTGCAGCGGTGCCTTGATGTATTCGCTCCATTCTGGTCAGCAGTGCACCGATATACAAGCGGTAACCAAGACCCTGACCATGCGGCGCAAACAGGCTTGCGCAAGCGTTTCCATTTCGAATCACGGCCGATTTCGACCGCATTCCCATGCGTTATCCCGGTTCGCGGGGGATCCATCGAAGCATCTCCTTCCGGCGGTGACGCGGCGCGTTTCCTCGGTGAAACGTCAGTAGCAACCGACCTCATACGAGACTCACCATCCTTGGTGCGGGCCTTGCCAATCGATTGAGCGTGCTTATCCGCCAAACGCACCGTGTGCAGCACCCCGCGGCTCATACTTTTTGGCGAGGAAATGCCAGCAGGCGCACACAACTCCTCGCACGCCAACGTGGATCGAGGAATTAAGCACGATTCGCCCTAGAAACGGCAGGCGCGACAAGTTGTCCATCACACTGAAAGTTGCGCACCTCTGGTGACGCAAACACATGGAAACAGAAGGGGTTTCCGGCGATGGCTCGCATTTTGCGGTGGCTCGTCAATTCGCCGTCCGGTGGCTGTTGCTCATCCACTTCACGGAACCAGGGCAACCCATCCGCGTTCATCGGCGAGCAAGTCCGGTAGACACGACATAGCGAGACGCCATGAAACTCACCACGAGCTGGATCGAGGCAACAGAAGGGCAAACGCTGCTCCAGCAGGCTGCAAAGACGCAGTGGTTCTGGCTTTCGATCTTCGGCGTTATCCTGTTCTCAATCATTTCTTTCTTTGGTGCCAGCCTGCTGGCCGATGCAGACACCCTCTGGCACATTGCCACCGGGAACTGGATCATCGCCAACCAGTCAGTGCCGAGCACTGATCCATTCTCCTTCTCTTTTAGGGGTGCAAAATGGGTCCCGCACGAGTGGCTGGCCGAAGTCATCCTGGCGACATCCCATGCATGGCTTGGCTGGGCCGGCCCAGTGCTGATAGCGGCGCTGGCAACCAGTGCTGCTCTGACTGTCCTGCTGTGGTTCCAGCTGCGCTATATCGAGCCGCTGCACGCGTTCGCCGGCACGGTCCTGGCTTACATGACGCTGATGCAGCATTTGCTGGCGCGCCCCCATGCGCTGGCCTGGCCGCTGATGGCGGTTTGGGTCGCCCAACTCGTCCTGGCTCGCGAGCAAGGTAAACGGCCAAGCTATTGGCTCCTCGTTGTGTTGGTGGTCTGGGCCAATCTACATGCGAGCTTCCTGCTCGGCATCGTGCTGGCTGGCGCCCTGGCGCTGGAAGCCCTGCTGACGCAAGGCAATTGGCGCCAGACCGCGCGGACCTGGGCACCGTTCCTGGTGCTCGCTGTGCTGGCCGGCCTGATGACCCCAAACGGTGTGGATGGCCTGCTCTTCCCCCTGCATATTTCCCGCATGACCTATACGCTCAGCGTCATCGGCGAGTGGCAGCCGCCGGAAATCGGCTTGCTCCAGCCGATCGTATTGTGGCTAGCCTTCATGCTGTTCGGCGCCCTCCACTTCGGCTTCCGCTTGCCCGCGACCAGAATAGCGATGCTCTTCGGGCTCGTCTATCTTGCCTTGACCTCCGCGCGTTATGCGGAGCTTGTGGGGCTGCTCGCGCCCCTCCTGTTGGCGCCCTCGGTCGGTCCCCAGCTCCGCGCGGCAATTCGCCCAGAAACAAAGGCAAGACTCTCGCTTCGCGCCCTCCACGCAGTCACTATCCTGTCCACCGTGCTCTTCCTCTCCAGCGTCGTCTTCCTTGGCAGGGGCATCAGTCGCAGCCAGGGTCCGTCGCTACCCCTGGATGCAGTTCGCGCTGCCACGGCAGCCGGCGGCTCCGGCCCTGTGTTCAATAGCTACAATTTCGGGGGCTACCTGATCTTCTCCGGCATCGCACCGATTATCGACGGCCGTGCAGACCTTTACGGCGATGACTTCGTGCGCCGGTACATGGAAGCTTATTCCGGCAACGCCAAGGTCTTGGATGCGTTGATACGTGATTTCAAGATCCGCTGGGCAGTGCTGGAGCCGTCAAGCCCTGCGGTGCGGCGCCTGCGCGAGCTTCCGGGCTGGCGAAAGGTGCATGAGGACAGCGTCGCTGTCGCCTTTGTCCGCGAACAGTAGGGTCACTGTCCCCACAGAGTTGTCTGGCCGTCGATTCCTTGCCTGCTGCGGCAGCGCAGCGCCGCAGTCACCTGCGTCAGATACAGATCATCCGCGCATCCGGCCCTGCGCCATCACCTCCTGGCGTCCGGACACGGCCAGCTGGCATCCTCGCTGCCGCCTTCCTTGGCGGGCATAGCTTCGAAATAATCGGTGGGATCGGCGCCAGGATCGGCAAGATGCTCGCGAAGAGCGAAATGCCGTGCGCTCCCGTGATCATGGAATGACACTACCGCCGATGGCCAGGTTCACGCTGGCCATCCTTCATTGCGCTGGCGCGCAACGCCATCGTCAGGCTTCAGCCGATGCCCGGCCCGTCCGCTCCAGCCTGATGCGCCATACGCCCAGCGCCAGCGCCAAGACCAACCCGATCGGCATCAACTGGATGCCGATCCAATCTCCTACGAGCAGCCCATAGAGAGGCAGCAGCCAAAGCACTATGAGCAGTTCGCGTTGGCCTGTTAGCCATCCGCAGCGATTGGCATGAATGCCCAGCCACGCCACGGCAACTCCAAGGAATACCAGGTCGTAGTCGTACAGATAGGGGGGGACCAGCAACATCGCCGTCGACAGCACCGCGGCGCGCAGCGCAAAGCTGCATGGACGCGACCATGCGTAGATCAGCGAGGCCACCGCCGTGCAGGCGACTACCACATGCACGGCATAAGGCACTGCGACACCTCCGAAGAGCAACTTGGCGGCTGCGAACATCGTCGGCATCCGCATCATCGGTGCCGTGCCATGCTCGACCGCCGCACGCGCAATCCCTGCTGCGTTCAGGAAGGCGAAGAATGGCTCGATGCCGAAGCACACCAGCGACAGTACCGCCAATGCCGTCGCACTTGCTGCCATCCCCAGCAATGCGCGCCACTGGCCGGCACAGAGCAAGGCAAGCGGGAACATGATCGCAATATGCGGCTTGACCGTAAGCAGTCCAAGCAGCATGCCGGCCACCACGGGTCGTTGGCGCAAGAGCGTCAGCGCCAGGCCGGCAGTGCCGGCAAGCCAGAGCGCATTCTGCCCCGTCGCAATGCATACCGCGACCGCAGGAAAGCCCAATGCCGCAACCCAGGCGCCGCGCCAGGGCAATGTCCGGGACATTGCCCACCCATACCAGCATGTCCCCCCCATCAGAAACAGGAAAGCGGCGGCCCGATAAGGCAGCAAGCCGAGTGGCAGGACGGCCAGCAGGAATGTAGGCGGATAGAGCCACGGCAGTTCGCCACCGCCAGCCAGCGCCTCAGGCACCGTCGCCAACTCTTTAGCCTGGAGCAGGTCAAGATTGTAGGGAGCGGCCGCGCCATGCTCGAGCGCCACGCGCGCGGCGCTCCAGAAGACTACGAAGTCTGCTCCCGGCGATAAAACACCGGGAACGTTCAGTATCCAGGCACGAAACATCCAGAAGCCCAGGAACACCGCGTAGCAGAGCAGCGCCACACAGGAATACAACCGCATGCGCTCCGTGTCGAGCCAGTGCGTATCCGGCGCGTGGAACAACGGCTTGCTGCCTTCCAGATGCTCAAAGGCCATGTCAATTTCCCCCGGACTTACATTCGGGACGGACGCGGGCGGCCCCGGCCTTGCCCGACTGCGTTCCTGCATCTGCGTTCATGGGCCGTCGACTCATGACTCGTCCGCTTCCGACAATGCGCCGGTCTTTTCCACGATCCGCCCCTGGAAGCATCGCCAGTTGCCGACCAACAGACTCAGTGTTGTCGCGCGCGCGAGGAAGGGCAAGCCAAGGGGTATGTCCGGGAACGCGCACGCTCGTTGCCTGCCAGCACATCCGACAGCAACGTTTCCATGCTGAATCATGCACCCCCGATTGCAGGGAACCCCAGACCTCACAAGCCCTGGCGAGGATTCTGAGCAGGCCATTGCCACGGCGCCGACGCTAACGGGCGGGCATGTTGTTTCTGTTCAGAAACGCCGGTCCGGCGCATCGGCGTCTCATCCATCGGATGGCCCGGTGCAGCGACAAGCGCTCACAAAGGTCAATCCCGTCGTCCAACCGCCGGATGCATTGCGCCTGGTGCATCTCGCCGGCTCATGCTTTTGGCGGAAGGCAACGCGCCATCGCGCACGGTTGCGGACCGCGCACCGTGCCGCGCCCTAGTCCATCGGTTCCGTCATCCAAATTGGCCGGTGCGGCCCGCGTTTCCAGCTGGCAACGAAGCGCGGCCCGGAATCCCTCTTCCGCGCCGGCGAGGCCGGCGCCGTTCGCACCAGGCTCCCCGCAAACCCTTGTGGGACAACGATTCCGTGCCGCCTGGCCCACGATTTGCCTATGCCATGGCACGCGGCAACGCAGTCGATCGAATTGCCGCAATGCCGGCGCAGCTGGCCGGCATCAAGAGAACATACGGGGAAATCTGCCATGCCTGTCGTCTGCCAACCTGGTTCGCCACACCGGGACACCAGCCACGCTGCCAATGCCCGAAGGGGCGGCAGCGCGCCGTTCCGCTGCATGGTCCGCGCCGGCCATGCGCAGCATGCAGCGCGATGCATGCACGCCTCGGCAGAACGCCGGTTGCAGGCGCGCAGCCCTGAAGGTGTGCGACGCGGCCCTGGCAGCTGGCCGTTCCATGCGTGTGCCATCTGCGCGCCGCCGTGCTACCGCACATTCTGGCATTGATCCATGGTGCCAGCGTTCCCTGACCGTAGTTCCGCAGTCTTGCAGTACTGAGTTCTTGTTCCTGACAAAAGGAGATTGTCATGCAAAACCTCACCACCATGTTCAAGCAATTCATCCGCGACGAAGAAGGCGTGACGGCCATCGAATACGGCCTGATTGCGGCCCTCATTGCGGTTGTCATCATCGCGTCGGTCGATACCGTCGGCAGCCAACTGAACACCACGTTCAACAAGATCGGCAACAAGCTCACGAGCGCCAACGGCTGATAGTTGGCGAGTCCGCATGGCTGCCCACACCAGGTCGGCCATGCGGCCAGCACAACGCTCAACGCAACACAGCTGCCACCGGGAACGTGAAATGCAAAAGCTCCTCACCCCGATCATGGATCTATTGCACGACGACGCGGGCGTCACGTCCATCGAATACGCGTTGCTCGGCATGCTTATCGCAGTTGCCGTTGTCGGCGCCATCTCCTCGGTCGGCGCTGCCGTCAAGTCGCTGTATGAACTGATCGCAGCCAAGATGCCTTGATGCATCTGCCCAAGGATTCGCCGCCCTCCAAACCACCAGCCACTATCGCCATGGAAACCGCCACCCTCGCGAACTTCATCGGCCCTATCACCATCGGCATCGTGTCGACCGCCGCTGCCACTGACCTGGACCGGCGTCGCATCCCGAACTGGCTGACCCTCGGCGCATGGATGGCGGCCTTGCCCATGCAGGTTGCCGTGCAGGGAATCGCTGCAGGGTCGCTCGCGTGGCTCTACGGCTGGATGGCCGGCCTGGCCATATTCCTGCCCTTCTACATGCTGCGCGGCATGGCCGCGGGCGACGTCAAGCTGATGGCAGCCGTGGGCGCCTGGCTCGGCGCAAGCATGGTGCCGTCGATCGCCATTGCAACCTGGCTGATCGGTGGCGTCTGGGCCCTGACGCAGCTTGTCGTCACCGGACAGACGCGTGCGACGCTATGGAGAGTCGGCCACATGCTGCTGAGCGCAGCCGTTCAACGTGGCGCGGCACCCGTTCAGCCGGAGCCCAGGTCGTCTGCCGGCTCCATGCCTTACGGTGTCGCCATCGCCGGCGGCACGCTGGCCATGCTCTTTGTCGGTACGTGAAGCAGCCAACACAACCGCGCAACCGCGCCTGCAGCGACGGGCGCCCTGAGAAGAACGCGCAGATCAGCAAACAGGGGACGGCAATGAACGAGCATCACGACACGGGACATGCACCACGGCTCCTCGAGTCCGTCCCGGCTGGCAGGGACACCGACCATGGCACGGTGTCGCCCCCCCCCTGGCATGTGCTCCCGCGCACCATCGCCGATACCGGACTGGAAATTGCCCAACTACTGGGCCTGCTGATGAAGGCCGCGTACCTGCACCGCACAGTGACGCTGGCAGTGCTAACGGACACGCTGAAGCTCCCTGCCATCGTGGTCAACGACATCGCGGCTGTCGCGGTACGCGAGCGCCTGCTGGAAGTCGCGCACCGCGGCGCCAGCGACCTGGACGTACGCTTCCGCCTCACCGATGCCGGGTACACGCGTGCCGCCGAGGCTTCCGCGCGCTGCAGCTACAACGGTCCGGCACCCGTCACCCTGGACGCTTACGTCGAAGCCGTAAAGCACCACTCGGTCAGCCATGGCTCCGTCACCAAGGCCGATGTCACCGCGGCATTTCATGATCTCGTGATTCCGGTCCATCTGCTGGACGCGATCGGCATGGCACTAAACACCTGCCGCGCGCTGATGATCTATGGCCCCGCCGGCAGCGGCAAAACCTACCTGGCTCAGCGCCTGGGCATGCTGCTGCCGGGCGCGGTGCCGGTGCCGCATGCCGTTACCGTGGCCGGCGAGATCATCCAGGTGTTCGACCCCTTGGTTCACGTGCCCTTTAACAACAGCGAAGCATCCCTGGCGCGCGGCACACTGGACCGTCGCTGGGTCCTGTGCCACCGTCCAGTGGTGCTGTCGGGCGGCGAGCTCACGCTGGCCATGCTGGACCTGCGCTACGACCGCACCGCCGGCTTCTACCAGGCGCCGCCACACATGAAGGCCAACAACGGCATCTACATCGTCGATGACCTGGGCCGGCAGCTGGTTGGCGTCGATGACCTGCTCAACCGCTGGATTGTGCCGCTGGACCGCTCTGTCGACATGTTCACGCTGCAGACCGGTGTGCGCTTTTCGGTGCCATTCGACGTCTGGCCGGTGTTCTCGACCAACCTGGAGCCCTCGGCCCTCGGCGACGACGCCTTCCTGCGCCGTCTCGGCAGCAAGCTCTACGTGGGGCCGTTGTCGATCGATGACTACCGCGAGGTGTACCAGCGTACGGTCGCCGACTTCGGACTGAGCAGCCCTGAAACGGTATTCGACTTCCTGGTCGACAGCCTGCATTACGAGAGCGACACGCCGCTGCTGGCCTGCCTTCCGCGCGACCTGCTGCGCCTGGTTGCATCGGGCGTGCGCTATCACGGCCATGCGCCACAAGTCACCCAGGAGGGACTGCTGGCTGCGTGGCAAGCCTATTACGGACTGCGGACCTCGGCCGACGGCGCGCCATCGGCCAGCACTAATCATCACTGGTCCATCGACCAGCGCGCGGCAAGCTGAACAGTACCAGCCCACACGGAACTTCTAGGGGAGAGTCATCATGAAGAACACACGCGCAATCCTGATGCTGCTGATTGCCCTGCTCGCCGGCGTGGCGGCCGTGGTATCGGCGTCGCGATGGCTGATGGAGCAATCATCCAATTCCGTCAAGCAGGTGGTGGTGGCCGCCAACGACCTGAACCTCGGGCAGCCGCTTGAAGGCAGCCAGCTGCGCCTGGTCAACTGGCCGACAGCCAGCGTGCCGCCCGGTGCGTTCGGAGACCTGAAACTGCTGGAAGGCCGCGTGGTCCGAACCAGTCTGCTGCGCGGCGAGCCCGTTCTCGACGCCAAGCTGGCGCCGATAGGCACCAAGGGCGGGCTGTCCGCTGTCATCAACGACGGCAAGCGTGCCATCACCGTGCGTGTCAACGATGTGGTGGGCGTCGCCGGCTTCGCGCTGCCGGGCAATTTCGTCGACGTGATTGTCAACACCAATGAGGAAGCCAAGAGCACGCAGAACGGCAGCATCTCAAAGATCGTGCTCGAGAAGATCCTGGTGCTGGCGGTGGCACAGCAGGTCAGCCGCGACGACACCCAGCCGAAGGTGGTCAATGCGGTGACGCTGGAGGTCACGCCCGACCAGGCCGAGAAGCTGGACGTGGCACGCAGCGTGGGGACCCTGTCGCTGGTGCTGCGCAACCAGATGGACGTGGCCGACATCAATACCGGCGGGGCGACCAAGGGCACGCTGCTGGGCAAGGCACCGGAAGCGCCGCAGGTCAAGGTAGTCACGCAGACGCAAACCCGCACCGTGGTCAAGACCCGCACGGTGGCAGCGCAGCCGCACGCGGGCAACTGCGTCGGCGTGCTGGCAGGCATCCAGGGCGGCATCGAGTGTTTCTGAACTCGTACTGCACGCGTCCATGAATTTCGAGCTGTAACACAGCCTCTCCGGGGGGAGATTCAAAATGAACCAGAAACGATCCGAAGCCGCCAGCGGCACCCGCATCCTGGTGCTAGCTGCCATCCTGTGCACACCGCTGGCCGCCGCGGCGCAAGCCGCCATCGAGGCCGGCAACCTGACCAAGGCCACCACGCCAGCCGCATCCAGGGCGCCCCAGGCCCCGATGCAGATGACCATCAGCATGGCGCCCGCCGGCGCTGCGCCGGTCGGGTCCGTACCGCCGGTGCCGGCCGCCGACGCACGCGGTCCCAATTGCACCGGCTCAGTCCGACATGAGTCGAGCGTGATCGTTCCGGTCGGCAAGTCGCAGCTGATCACGCTGCAGGAACCAGTAAAGAATCGCACGCTGGGCAACCCGAACGTGGTGCAGGCCACGATGGTGTCGCCGCAGACGCTCTATGTACTGGGGCGCGCGGTAGGCACCACCAACATGATCGTGCAGGGCCGCAGCGGCAGCTGCAGCATCATCAACGTCGTGGTCAACGCCGACGCCGGCGGGCTGCAGACATCGCTCGGCCAGCTCCTGCCCGGCGAACCCGGCATCCGCGTGATGACCGCGGCGGACAACCTGGTGCTGACCGGCAGCGTCACCAATGCACAATCGGCCCTGCAGGCCATGGACATCGCGCAGGCCTATGCCAATGCGGCCCAGGGTACCGGTAGTGACGCCGGCAAGAAGGGCGGCGTGCTGAACATGCTGTCGGTGGATACGCCGCAACAGGTGATGCTGGAAGTGAAGGTGGCGGAGGTCTCGAAGACGCTGCTGAACCAGCTCGGTTCGGCGGTGAACCTGCAAGGCGGCTTCGGCTCCTGGAGCGGCGGGCTGGTGACGTCGCTGCTGACCGGCGCCTCGGCGGCGATCTTCGGCAACAAGGCCAACAACAAGCCATTTCACTTCACGGTCGACGCACAGAAAAACGACAGCCTGGTCAAGATCCTGGCCGAGCCGAACCTCGTCACCATCAGCGGCCAGGAAGCGAGCTTCCTCGCCGGCGGGAAGATTTACATCCCAGTGGCGCAGGCCAATGTGCTGAACGGCGCCGGCACTGTCACGCTGCAGGAAGAAGAGTTTGGTGTGGGACTGAAGTTCACGCCTACAGTGCTCGCAAACGGCCGCATCCACCTGAAGGTCGCGCCGGAAGTGTCCGAGCTTTCGCCCACCGGCGCCACCGTCAGCGGCGGCACGCTGGCTGGCCAGACCGTGCTTCCGCTCATCACCACCCGCCGCGCTTCCACCACGGTGCAGATGCGCGATGGCGAAAGCTTCGCCATCGGCGGCCTGCTGACCGACAGCGCGCGCGGTTCGCTCAAGGCACTCCCGGGCGCCGGCGAGGTGCCGGTGCTGGGCACGCTGTTCCGCAGCACGCAGTACCAGCAGGACCTGACCGAACTGGTATTCATCATCACACCGCGCCTGGTCAAGCCGATGGCGACCAACAACTACCCGCTGCCCACCGACAGCTTCGCAACGCCCGACCCGTTCTCCCTGTACTTCATGGGCAATCTGGAAGG
>JACXTT010001782.1_pt1 | contig 35354 bp, 23 predicted proteins | sample 9270951 | NCBI WGS metagenome assembly JACXTT01 (sample SAMN15532306, study PRJNA645909) | rock metagenome | isolation source: weathered quartz diorite | place: Puerto Rico | collected 2017-06-21 | reverse complement strand
GAGCGCGCGCGCCGCCTCCTCCGGCCCCGCCCGGCCGCTCCGGCAGACGATGGTCGCGACGTCCCCGGGATCGACCGACACGATCGAGCCGTCGGTCGGGACGGCGCGGCCCTCGATCAGCACGGGCGCCTCGAAGCCGAAGCGCGCTCCCGTCACCGCCGCGCCGAGCCGCTCGCGCACCCGCGGACGGCGGAGCTCGGCGTGCGGCTCGTTCGCGAAGGGTCCGGGACGGGACGGGTCCGTCGCCGCCCGCTCAACGGCTTCCACCGGCTCGGGCAGCCGCGCGACGTCCGGCGACACGACGAGCGCGTCGAGCGCCACTCCCTCGGCGAAACGGTGGCGGATGAAGGATTCATTCGACGTGTTCTCGAGGAGCCGCCGCACGAGGTACGCCATGCCCGCGACCAGGTGGCCGACCGGCGCGTACACGCGGACGCGGTACCCGAGGCGCACGAGGGCCGCATGGACCGGCTCTGCCATGCCGTAGAGAAGCTGGTGCTCCACGGCGTCCGACGGGAGGCCACGCTCGCGCCCGTAAGCAATCGCGTACGCGATGCTCCGGAGGTTGTGGCTCCCGAAGGCCGGCCGCACCGCGCCCGCGTGCTCGATCAGATGACGGACGCAGCGCTCGTAGCTGGCGTCGGTCTCGGCCTTGGCCTCGAACACCGGGACGAGCCAGCCCTCGGCGGTCGCGGCGACCGTCTCCGAGTCCCAGTACGCCCCCTTGACGAGCCGGACGGCGAGCGGCGTCTCGAGCGTCCGCTCCGACCACGCAACCACGTCACAGAGGTCCCGGAACGCGTCCTTCCGGTACGCCTGGATCACGCATCCGAGCTGCGGACCGTCCGCGAACTCCGCACCGAGCGTCCGGAGGAGCCCGAGCGTCGCGTCCCTCACGTCATCGTGCTCCATGTCGAGATGAATCGTCGCGCCGGCCTCGCGCGCGCGGTGGAGGATGGGGAGGAGACGCGCGCGCGCCTCGGCGATCCCGTCCTCGGCCGTCGTCGGGGTGAAGCGGGGCGAGAGCGCGGTCGGCTTGACCGAGAGGTTGACGCGCGGCACCGGACCCCACGGGTCGTGCTCGAGCCGCGGTGCAGCGGGCCAGCGCCGTGCACCAGCGACCAGCGCGTCCAGCATCTCCGCGACGCGCCCCGCGTAGCGTTGGGCTTCTGCCTCGGTGACGGTCTTCTCGCCGAGCAGGTCGACCGTCGCCGCCTCGCCGGCCCGCCAGAGGCATTCGAGACGTGCGAGGGCATCGTCGGGCGTCGCACCGGCAATCAGCTGGCGCGCCATGCGAAGGATGTTCCGACGTGCGGCGGCCGTCGAGATGCGCGCGCCGAATGGGACCATCTCCGCCACGTCGAGACCGAGACCGAGCGCGCGCGGCATCTCCACGCCCGCGAAGTACTCGCGGAGATGGCGGAGCACGTCGGCGTCGTCGCGGCAGGCCGGGAAGACGTCGACGAAGCGGAAGAGCTCGGTCTTGAACGCGGGATGGGACATCGCCCAGTCGAGCACGCGCTCGCTCCACCGCCCGAGATGAAAAAGGTTCGCGCGCTCGGACGCTCCCGCGGCGGCGATCTCGCGCGCGAGCGCCCGGACGGCCTCCTCGAGCCGCTCCGTCGCGGGGGCGATCGCGGGAAGGTCGCGCCGAGTCGCCACGTGCTTCACCCCGCGAGGGCCGCGGCGAGGAGGTTGAGAAAGAGCCCGACGTCGGTGACGATGCCCGTCGACTCGATCGAGCCTCGGTCCGCGAGCTTGGTCACGACGGCCGGGCTGATGTCCACGCAGATGAGCCGCACGCCGGCGGGCGTCATGTTCCCGACGCCGATCGAGTGGAGCATCGAGGCGAGCATGAGGATCATGTCAGCGCCCTCGATGAGACGCGCGTATGCGGCCTGCGCCGCAATCAGGTCGACGATCGTGTCGGGCAGCGGGCCATCGTCACGGATCGAGCCGGCGAGCGCGAACGGCACCCCGTGCCGAACGCACTCGTACATTACTCCGCTCCGCAGCGCGCCGGCCGCGACGGCCTGTGCGATCCCGCCATACTCGCGCACGAGGTTGATCGCCACCAGATGGTTCCGATGCCCGCCCTCGACGTTGAGGCCGCGCTTCAGATCGACGCCCAGCGACGTGCCGTAGAGCGCCTGCTCGACGTCGTGCGCCGCAAGGCCGTTGCCTGCGAGGAGCGCCTGGACGTGGCCGCGCGCGATGAGCCGGGCGAGGTGCGGGCCGGCGCCGGTGTGGATGACGACCGGGCTCGCGACCACCACCACCCTCCCCGACCGCTCGCGGACCCGGCGCATCTCCCAGGCGATGCGCTCGACGGCGAGCTCGACACGCCGCTCGCTCGAGGCATCAGCCGTCATGAACCCGAAGGTGTCGTTCGCGTGCGGCGCGTGGGTGCCCTCGACACGGACCCCGTCGACGCCGCAGACGACCAGCTCGCCACAGCGGAGGTCGCGGATGAGACGGCACACGACGGCCGGTTCGGCCGTGTGGTGCTCGACGACGAGCACGGCGTCCATTCGCTGGCGTGCGGCGCGCACCCAGCGTCCGCGGACGCGGACGTCGGTCGGGAAGATCGTCGTGCTGTAGAACTCCGCGGGCGCCACTCCGTCCTGCACGACCGTCTCGAGCCGCGCGTCCCGCTCCTCGTCGGCGACGCGCGCGCCCGCCTCGAGCATGTCGGCGAGGATCGACTCGAGCCGTCGCAGCGACGGCGCGATGACACGCACGCGCGCGAGCGACGCCTGGTCGTGGCGGAGCCCCGGACGGAACGCCTCGATCTCGAAGTCACCACCACCCTCGGTGATCCGGTCGAGCAGCGCGTTCATGAGTCCCGTGTCGAGGAGGTCCCCCTGCGCCTCGACGGTACGCTCACGGATGTCGGAGACGGACCGCACGCGGCCGGGCGTGCCGGGATGATCGAGGTGGAGGACGAGGCACTTCGCGGCTCCGCCAGCGAGGATGTACTGGCCGAGCGGGCACACGATGACGTCGTGGCCCCACGTCCGCAGGCGCTCGGTGAGCGCACCGCTTGCGAAGTTGCTGATCACGGCGCCGTCGAGCACGACCGCGTTGCAGGCGAAGCGGAGGGCGTCTTCAGCGCCGACCTCGAACCGTCGCTCGGGCGTCACGCGTGCCGTGATCCGCTCGAGCGATTCCGTGTCGAAGGCCTCGGGGTAGTAGAAGACCCGACCGCCGGGAAGCGGGCAGAAGCACGTGTCGAGGTGGTAAAAGCGCTGGTCGACGAGCCGGAGCGGCACGACATCGACGCCGAGGAGCTCGGCGAGATGGCGGTGCGCGTCGAGCGACGTGCGGACACCGTACCCGCCCCACACGAGCCGCTCGCCCGGCTGCAGCAGGGCATCCCCCTCACCCTCGAACGAACCCTGCCCCGGCAGCTCGATGACACGGAGCCCGCGCTGGCGGAACCACTCCACGAAGTGCCGCGTCTCGGGCCGCCGCTGCGGGACGCGGAAGCGCGAGGGGACGAAGACGTCGTCCAGCACGAACCCGGCGTTGGCGGTGAACGGCATGTCCGGGAGCCCGGGCACCGGGTCGACGGCCTCGAGCTCGGCACGATCGGCCAGCGCGGTGCGCAGTGTCTGCCATTGCCGCGCCGCCTCGGCGTCGTCCGTCCGGCCGACGTTCCCCTCCATCCACGGGTTGATGACGTACGCGACGCGGTAGAAACGGGGCGGGCAGAGGAGCAGCCGATCGGCCATCCCGCCTCATTATTCGGGCCGGCCGGAGGAGGCTCAAGCCTGCCTTTCCGGAGAGCGGCCGCGAGATCGCGAAGGCTTCGAGGGTCGGGGCGTACTCGAGCTTCACCCGCGAGCCGGCAGGCGACTCGACGACGGCGCCGTCACCGTCGCCGGGGTCACGCGTGGCGAATCATCATCGCGGTGGTGACTCCGCCGCTCGGTGTTGGAGCAACTCGGGCGCGTGCTTCGTGAAGAACTCGTCGCACCAGAGGCAGTGGTTGCCGAGCTCGCGCGTGCGACGGATACCCTCGGCTTCGCTGATTCCGAGATACTCGCCCATCTTCTCAGGCCGGCCCTCGTTGAGTGCACGGTAGACGGGGTGCAGCTTGCAGCGGTCGAGCATCGCGATCAGGGGCTCGGTCAGGAGATCGCCGATCGGGCGGCAAGTCATCGGGCAGCAGGGATACACGTCGGCGAGCTGGATGTTCACCTCACAGCCGTCGCCCCGGTACTCGAGAAAATTCCTGGCGCCGCTCCACCGGGCGCAGAAGTCGTCCTCCGGCGTCGCCTTCGAAAGTCCCAGACGACGGGCACGTCCGCGCGGCCAGAGCGGACCGATCCACAGGTCTTCGGTGGCACCCCAGAAGGCGTAGGTCAGGCGTCGGCCCTCGCCGATCTCCTGCCCCGCGGTGCGAGCGATGGAGCCCGCCTCGACCATGCCCCGTGATTCGAGGAGGCGCGTCAGGTATTCACGACGGTCGAGCGTCGTCTTCGGGTGGTAGCGATCGATGCTCGACACGTCGATCCGGCAGACGTGATGGGCGAGCAGGCGATCCAGCGTCATGCCATCGAGCAGATCGCCGTTGGTCTGAACCATCAGCTTCGTGCGGTCGCGGTAGCGCTCATAGAGGCCAGCGAGCCCATGGAAGAGAAGGTCCGGCGATACGAGCACCTCGCCTCCGGAGATGATGACGCGGTTCACGGGCACGTCGTCGGGATCGGGCAGGTTCGCGATGCAGCGCGACGCCTGCGCGAGCGTGAGCCCCCGTTCGCCGGGAGCCGAATCGTTGTAGCAGTGAGGGCACCGTTGATTGCAGTCGCGGGAGATCACCCAGTAGATCGAGTCCACGGCAGACCCAGGTTCTGCGACCACCTGCTTCAGGTCAAGGGGGCGCCCGTGGTGTCGGTCCACTGCGGCACCTCAACGACTGTGGCTGGCGTCTTGCCGCCTTCTGGGGATCCACGCGGAACGCAGCAGGAGAACGCCGAGCGCCACCAAGACGACCGCCTGCATCAGACCGATGGGCCATCCGCGGCCATGCGGGCTGGCCTCGCTCCAGACGAGGTGACAGAGCGCGATGTAGAAGAGGTAGCCCGCTGCGCAGGGGACGATCGAGGGCCGCGCGGTCCAGAACCCCCACGCGCGGAGCGCGAAGATGGCCCAGTGGATGGGCGCCGTCAGTCATCCACCACGGGCGCGGCGAGGTAAGGGCATTCGAAGATGACATTCAGAGAGCGGGCGATGGATCCGCCACGCTTGCGGTCGGTTCTAGAGCGTCAGACTGCTCCAGCAAACCTTACCGGTTCCTCGTGAAGTGGGCGGACTCATTCGAAGTAAGCACTGACCTCCCTCCACTGTTCATCGCGCTCGTGCCGAACGCTGAAGTGCCGCTTCGAGTCGTCCTGGGCCAGCTTTTCCAGCTTCGGGACTATGGAGTCGGGTCGATCGACGTAATAGAGCAGCTCTCGCGTCCCGTTCCACGTAACGCGGCCTACGTAGACGAATCGACACTCTCCGGAGAATTCCTTTTCGAGAGAATCTTCCCACGCGTTCAACATGGTGGCCTCGTCGTCAGTCGTCAGACCGTCTCTCGTCGGATGCACGATGGGAGTTGATAGACTCAGAAACCACGGGTAATCGGCCTTGGCCTTGCCGTCGCGCAAACTCGTGTCGATCGTCGCGACGAGTGCATGACCTTCCTTCAGCCGCTGTGTGACGGTGAAGGTACCCGTGCCTCCGTTGCATCCAAACAACCACGAGAGGACTGCCAGAGCGATGAGACAAGTGTGCTTCATCTGCAGCGCCCGCGCCAATATCCAACTGCTTGCAACGGCCACCCGACGCTGGCGACACGCGTCAAAAAGCTGCTTCGAGTCCCACGGTGGGAATGACGTCGGCCCGGACACTGTCGCGATTGAGCGGCACGATCGCGTTGGCGAAGACCATGATGGTGTCCCGCCAGAGATTCACCCGGCCGCCGATCGAGAAGTCATAGATGTCCGCGCGGGTTCCCTCGATGCCGAACAGGGGCCGGGAGCTGCCGTCGCTGCGGGTGAAGTTCGTGAATCCCGATGGCAGAAGCCGTTCGAAGGCGTGGCGGCCGAGCACGGCGACGGCGAGTGTCGCACGGTCGCTCAATCCACCGTCCAGGCCGAGCCCCCAGCGACCCTCACTACTTCCGGTCTCCGACGCATCCACGTCGAATCCTGCGTTCAGGTATCCGAGCAGGTAGAGCCATTTGCTCGCCTCGAACTTGCGAGTGGTGACGTACAACATGGGCGCGAGCTCCACGTCTCCCGTACCCTGGAAGTTGTCGCGGTTGCCCGCCGGCAAGCGCACGACGAGTCCCACCGCCGCCTGAAGCGCATCCCAAGAGAGCACCCGATACTTGCCCCGGAGGAAGATGTCGCCCACCCCCGTCTTCGTCGCGCCTTCCGCCGCGAACAGTGAGCCAGAGCCTGAAGTCTGCTCCAGCTCTTCGCGGAACTCACTCACCAGCACCGGAATCGTCAGGTTCACATCGAGGTCGTCGGTCACGCCGTAGGTCACGCTGGTCGTCACCTCGTGCGTGTCGAGGTGCAGGCTGAACCTGGGAAACAGCACCCGCGTCTTGCTGATTGGATCGATGATGGCCGTCCGTGGATTTGCCTCGCGAAGATCCTCGAGGTCCTCGCCCTCGAAGGTGTCGAGCTTCACCCGCTGGTAGCTCAAATTGACGTTCCACTTGCCTCGCCCGAGCGGTGCAGCGCGTTCGAGAAAGAGCTGACCCGCTATCGAGGTCTCACGCTCGAACGTTCCCGTGACCGGGTCGAACGAGAACGCGACGCCGGATGACGCCGAGATCAGCGGAAGGGAGCGCCCCACCGAGCTGGCAAACGGCGCACCGAATACCTTCTTCGCGAACGATGTTCCCAGGATGTCGGCGAACGTCTTCGCCGAGACCGGAGAGGCATTCAGCAGAAGAAAGGCGGACACACCCACGGCCGTGAGAAGAATTCCCACCCCCGGCGCCCTGCCCCGTCCACCTCGACATCGGATCGGGAGCGCCGTCACGTGCGGCGTCCCCGTCTACCCGCGCCGCTTCGCCCTGGCGGGCGCGCCATCGCCGGTTTCGCCATGCCGTGGGGATCCGCTCGGACCGTGCTCCCAGAGTCGGAAGCCTCCGAGAAATGCCTTGGAGTTGTCGCCCACCCGCGCACCCGCAGGCAGCTTCTTCAAGAGCTTCGCGTTGCCACCGCCGAGCACGAGCTCCTGAGCCCCGAGTGCCGTCTTGAGTGAGAGCGCGACGTCGGCGACTGCGCGCCGCCATTTCTTCTTGCCGAGCCGCTCGAGACCGCTCAGCCCGACGTACTCCTCGTAGGTGCGGCCCTTCTTGTACGGCAGGTGGGCCAGCTCCATCGGCTCGAGCTCGCCGTCGATGATGAGCGCCGAGCCGAGCCCGGTTCCGAAGCCGAGGAAGAGCATGTGGCCGCCGCGGTAGCTTCCGAGCGCCTGCATCGCGGCGTCGTTGACGATCTTGACCGGCTTCCCGAAGGCGCGGGCGAAGTCGAACCCCACCCACCCCGGCGCCAGATTGTGTGGCTCGGCGACCGGTCGGCCGTGAAGGACGGCCCCGGGATAGCCGATAGACACGACGTCGTAGCGCCATCCCTTGGTGAGCCGCTTGACTCCCGCCACCATCTTGCGCGGCGTCAGATCGGGACCGGACGGCAGCTTCAGCGGCACGCGACGTCCCGACGCAAGCATCTTCACGTGCGTGCCCCCGATGTCGATGACGAGAATCTTCTTCACCGCGTCCTCCGCGAGCCGCCCCTACGCCAAGTCGCTCCCTCCTGTCCAGGCTTCAGGCGTGGAGCCCACTCAGCACTGCGACGCCGAGAGCGATCGCCGTCACACCCGCCAGCTGGAGACGGCCGAGGCGCTCGTGGAACAGGACGTAGGCCGCCACCGCGGAGAAGGCGGCGAACTGCGACGCGAGCACCGCGCTCACCGCGATCGCACTCCTCGCACCATAAACGAACGAGGCGAAGCCAAGGACCTCGCAGAGTCCCGAAAGCACGACGAGCGGGACAGCCGCCCACGTCAGCCGCAGCCGAGCGGTCGCCGCGAGCGGCAGCACGAGGACGAAGAGTCCTACGACCCGCGCGGGAATGATCGCCCAGGCCAGGGGTAGTTCCACACCGACGCGCCCGGTCGCGTAGAGACTGCTCCCGAAGGCGAGGGCAGCGGCGATGCCGTAGGCGACTGCCCGTTCCGGGCGATGACCCCGGAGAGTGGCGGCCATCGGCGCCGGATCACCGTCGGACCGGGCCGCGCCGACGACCACGACCCCGGCAACGATCAGCGCGAGGGCCGCCGCGACACTCGACGGCATCTGCTCGCCGCCCAGGGTCGCGAGCACGGCGGCCACCGCCCCCTCCGTCGACGCGAGCGTCGCGACGATCGAGACGTACCCGAATCGGAAACCCTGGTACTCGAGGATCAAACCGAGGACGTTTCCGAGCCCGGCGACCGCCAGCCAGGCGAGTGACGCGTGCGTCAGCGGCGCGGGACGGTGGCCGAGCATCGCGATCGGCAAGGTGATGAGCAGGCCGACGAGCATCATCCAGGCCGTCACCGCCCCGGGCCCGATCAACCTGCTCGAACGGGATGCGGCGAGCGTCGACGTGGCCCAGAAGAGCGCGGCACCGAGGCCACCGACGATGGCGGTCATGCAAATCCCGAGCAGCCCGTTACCACATTGCTCGCCTTCGAGCGCAACGCTACTAGGATGGATGGTACCTTCCATCCTTGACGGTCCGGGCGACGGCGGCGTAGGAACGCGCATGCGCTCTGCCAACCTGGCAAGCGCGCCATGGAGGTGCCGCGGGACGTTCGTGCTGCTCCTCCTGGCGTGGGCCCGCGCGGCGGGCGCCGCGCCACTCGCCTACATCACGCACCCCGGTGAAGGTACGATGTCCATCCTCGATGCCGTTTCGGGCACCGAGTCTTCGCCGGTAGGGGTGGGAGCCATGCCGCTGGCCGTCGGAGTCACTCCCGACGGCGGTCGTGTCTACGTGGCGAACGCGGGCGACGGCACCGTCTCGGTGATCGATGCCGCGAGCCGCACGGTCGCGAAGACGGTGTCCGTGGGGTCGTTCCCGCAAGGCGTGGCGGTCGCGCCCGACGGAGCACGCATCTATGTCGCCAACGGCACGAGCGGCACGGTCTCGATCATCGAGCGGGCGACCGACACCGTGGTGGGCACCGTGGGTGTCGCTCCCGACCCCGTCAGCCTGGTTGCCGACCGCGCGGGCAAGCGGCTCTACGTCGTCAGCCCCGACGCGGTGACCGTCGTCGACACGACCGCTGACGTCGTCGTCACGACCATTCCCAGAAACCGTGGGCTTAGCGGCGCGGCGCTCGCTCCGGACGGGACGCGTCTCTTCGTCGCGGAACGGACTGACGGGGCCGTCGCAGTCATCGACACGGCAACGAACCTGATCACCGCTACGATCGCGGTCGGGTCGTCACCTGGAGCCGTGGGGATCGTGTCGACGGGCGATCCGAACGCGACACGCGTTTGCGTCGCGAACGCCGGCGACGCGACCATCTCCTTGATCGATCTGATCGGCCAGGTGGTCAGCGACACGGTTCCGGTCGCGTCGTTCCCGGTTGGGCTCGCGGCGACGCCGGACGGCACCCGGCTCCTGGTGACGAGCGCACCGCGGGCAGGCGCGGGCGGGAATGCAGTCTCCCTCGTCGACCTCGCAACGCGTTCGGGGCAAGCCGTCCTCACGCTGACACGGCCGCTCACGACATCCGTGGAGGGGATCGCGATTGGCATCGCCCCGCCGGATCCGAAGCCGACCCATTGGTCTTTGACACGGCTATTCAAGAATCCCGACCCCATGCCTGCGGACTTCGAGGAACTCGGCTCTGCCATCGCCATCACTGGCAACACGATCCTCGTCGGTGCGCCGGGGGACGAGAACCAGGGCGACTTCGCGGGTGCCGTCTATGCGTTCGATGCCACCACCGGCGCGTTGCTCCGAACGTTCCCCAATCCCGCGGGTGGAGCGCGTGACCGATTCGGCTTCGCCGTCGCCGTCGTGCCCGTGCCCGGCGGCGGATTCGACGTCCTCGTGGGCGCGCCGAGGGCGGGCGGCACGGGAGTCGCTTATCTTCTGGACGGCGCGACCGGCGACGTGCTTCGCACACTTCCGAACCCGAACGCCGGTGAGGGTGGCTTCGGGTTCTCGGTCGCCGCCCTCCCGAACAGAACCGACTACGATCTCCTCGTCGGCGCGCCGTTCGACTCGACGGACGGCGACAACACCGGCATTGCCCACCGCTTCGCGCGGACGAGCGGGCAGCTTCTTCGCACCTTCCACGCCCCATTCCCGGGGCCGTCCACCTTCTTCGGCGCCTCGATCGCCGCGGCCGGAACCGATGTGCTCATCGGCGCGCCCGCGGAGAGCAGCGCGGCTCCCAATGCCGGCGCCGTCTATCGTTTCGACCCGGCCGGTCCGCTCCGCCTCGCCTTCCACAAGGCCAGCCCGGGCACGGGTGACCAGGTCGGCATCTCCGTGGCCGCGGTCGCGCGGGCGGACGGCGACTTCGACGTGGCCGCCGGGGCGCCTGGGGATGGCGGTGCCGGGGCAGCGTACGTGTTCGATGGGAAGACCGGGAGCGTTCTCCGAACGTTCAGAAAGCCCGCGCCCGCGGCGGCGGACTTCTTCGGTGCCGCGGTTGCCGCCACCGACTCGACGGTTCTCGTCGGCGCTCCGGGCGACGCGAGCCAGGGGGCGGCTGCTGGCGCCGCCTTCGCATTCGATGTCGGGGGCGATGCGCTGCTCCAGGTTTTCCTCGATCCCGCGCGTGCCGCCGGCGACCGGTTCGGCGCGGCGATGGCCGCAAGCGGAAGGGGGCCCGACGTGATCGTGGGCGCGCCGCGCCGCCTCTCGTCGGCCTCGGGATTCCCGCCGCCACCGGTGCCGGACGCCGGCGTCGTCTACCGTTTTCCGTTCTGCGGCGACGCCTGCCCGGTGAACGGCTGCGGCAACGGCATCGTCGGAGGCGGCGAGGCATGTGATGACGGCTGTCTCGCGGGCGTCGCCGGGCTGTGCGAGGGCGTGGATGCCGGTGACGGCTGCGATCCGAACTGCACGGTCTCGGGTTGCGGGAACGGCGTCGTCGCCGGCCCGGCCGAGGACTGCGACGACGGCGCGCTCAACGGGACGTCGGGTGAACGCTGCACCGTGGACTGTCACGTCACCTGTACCGTGAACAGCGACTGCCCGCACTCGGCGGACGGCAAGTCCGGCATCCCTTGCAAGGGAAACACCTGCGACTTCGGCTGCGTGATTTCAGGCTGTGCCGGCTGCAGCGTCGACGACTGCGGACCCCCCGTCACGCGCGGCTGCGAGAGTTGCTGTCTGGAGGCGTGCTGTGCACCCACTCCCGCCCCCACGCCGCGGGCCGTGCTTGCGGCGGCCGCGGCGCCGAGACCGTGCGGAGTGAGTTGCCTGGTCGACGCGGACTGCGACGACGGCATCGCCTGCACCATCGACACGTGCGACCCCGCCGTTCACGGATGCGTCCACACCCCGGACGACACCCTCTGTGACGACGGTGCCCGTTGCACGACCGATGCATGCGATCCCACCGCCGGCTGTAGCCATTCGCCGATCCCCGGCTGCTGCCAGATCGACGCTGATTGCCGGAACACCAACGCGTGCGACGGGGAGGAAACCTGCAGAACGTGCGACGGCTGCTTCCTCTATAACTGGCCCTGCTGCGCCCGCGGGCCGAACGGGGGTTCGAAGTGTGTGGCGGGGACACCGCCGCCGCCCGGGACACCCTGCAGCACGGGGAACCTCTGCACGCTCGACTCGTGCGAGGCGGCGGTGTGCACGTCGGGGCCCGCCCGCAGCTGTGACGACGGCAACACGTGCACCACGGACGGCTGCAACACGCTCACGGGGTGCATTCACCCGTTCACTCCGGGCTGTCAGCCCTGCACGGAGGATGCCCAGTGCGACGACGGCGATCCCTGCACGGCCGACGTCTGCAACAACGGCACCTGCACCAACGTCCCGCAGCCGGACGGCAGCTCGTGTGCGGACTCCAACCGCTGCAACGGAGAAGAGACCTGCCAGGCCGGGAAGTGCTCCGCAGGCACCCCACTCCACTGCGACGATGGCGATCCGTGTACCCGCACCGCGTGCGACCCTGCGACCGGATGCCACAACATGCCGCTCGATCGGTTCGGCGCGGTGACGTGTACCTTGCAGCGGGATTTGGCGACTCCCGCGTGTACGTCGGACCATTTGCCGGCAGGCATGACCCGGCGGGTCCAGCGAGCGGTGCAACTCGTCGAGAAGGGCCGCAATGCGAAACCGCGGCAGCTGCAACGGCTCATCGGCGCGGCCATCGATCAGCTCAAGGCCGCCCGGCGGGTCGCCGCCAAGGGGTCTCTCTCCAGGACGTGTAGCAGCGCGCTCCGCACTGCCATCCACGATGCCGAAGGCAACGTCCGCGGGTTGAAGCACTGAACCCGGCGGCGTGCTGCGTCCCTATTGCACGTTCGCGGTGACGGACGTCGTCGTGTTCAGCGTCAGGGTGCAGCTCTTCGTCTTCTCACCGCCGCTCGAGCAACCACCGGTCCAGATCACATCGCGGTCGTTGCTCGCCGTCAAGGTGATCGACGTGCCCGTCGCGAAGCTCGCGCTTCCGGTGGCGCCGACGTTGACCTGGAGTCCCGCCGGGCTCGACGACACGAACTCACCGGACCGTCCGGTGGCCGTCACGCTGAGCTGGGCGCCGGAAACGGTACCTCCGCCGCAGACGTTCGGGATCCCGGCTCCGCCGCACGTCTGGGGAGTGGTGCAGGAACCGCAGCTCAACGTGCCGCCGCAGCCATTGGCGATGGTGCCGCAGTTCTTTCCCTGGGCCGCGCAGGTGGTGGGTGTGCAGCCGTTCACGGCACTCACGGTCAGCACGGCTGCCGCCGTTCCGGAAAGCGCGGCGGAGATCGTCACCAGCGTCGTCGTGTTCACTGCCGACGTGGTGACCGTGAAGCTGGCGCCCGTCTGTCCTCCCGGGACCACGACGCTCTGCGGGACGTTCGCCGCCGCGCCGCTGCTCGAGAGAAAGACCGCCGCCCCGCCGGCCGGTGCCGCCATGGTGAGCGTCACTCTGCCGGTGGACGAGCTCCCGCCGGTGACGGAGCTCGGCGTCAGCGAGAGTCCCGACACCGCGAGCAGGGGCGGCGTACCGCACACACCCGGCGTGCCGCTGCCCCCGCAGATCTGCCCCCCGAAGTCGCAGCCACAAATGATCGTTCCACCGCACCCGTCCGGAAGCGTCCCGCATGTTCCCCCCAGCTTCCCCGCACCGGCCGCGAGGCAGGTGGTCGGGGCACAGCCCGAGGTCACCGTGAGCGGTCGCGTCAGCGGGGCCTGACCCGGGGCGCCCGAGCTCGCGCCGATCACGACCGTGGTCGGCGCGGGGACCGCTGCGGCCGAGTGGATCGTCGCCGCCCCGCCGCCGGTGGTGCAGCCGCCGAGCACCGTCGGTTGCCCGTTCGGAATGACGGAGGCGACGGAAGGATTGCTGCTCGTCACACCGATCGCGACTCCCTGCGCCGGGGCCATCTTCGACAGGACGACGTCCATGAACGAATAATGATCGGGCCCGATCGTCGACGGGGTCAGCGTGAACGAGGCGATCGGAGGCGGAGGCGGCTCCGTACCGCCCGGAGCGAGCGTCACCACGGCGGGCACCGAGACCAGCTCGCGGGACGTGCCGGAAGCGTCGACGTACGAGATGTCGGTGAAGATGCTGACCGGCGTCGGTGACGTCACCGTCGCGGTCGGAAGGGCAAACTTCGCCGAGGTCGTTCCCGCAGGGAGATTCGGCGCGCCACAATACGAGCCCGGCATCAGGTCACCCCGGTCCACCAGCAGGTTCACGATGGAACCGGTGGGGTGAGCGGCGGCGAGCGTCACCGTGAAGCCGACGTCGTTCCCGCCGAGCGTGTCGTTCGTCGAAGCCGTGAGCGGCGGGGTACCGGAAAAGCAGAAGTCGGACAGTGTCCCGGTCGTCGGCCCGGTGAGGCAGCCGACGGCGCAGGTCTGGGCGAGACTGCAGTTGTTCGTCTGATTCAGCGCACCCGAGCGACATCGATAGATCGCCCCTGCGCTGCAGAAGAGTGCGTGGGTCGAGCCACCGCAGACGATCCCCGAGATCGGAAAGCCGCGGACGTTCTGCGAGGTGCACGTCTGCACGGGTGCGGCGCCGCTGACGTGGGGCGGGCCACAGATCACGCCGGAAACGCAGGCGATCCCGATGATGATGAGACGAACGGAGGAAGGAAGAGGTCGGATCATCGATCTACTCCTCTCGAAATCGAATCCCGGCGTGGGCCGATCCGCACGCCACCGCTACTGCACCGTGATCATGCCCGTCATCCCGAAGGAAAAATGTGGCGAGCAGTAATAGGGAAACGTTCCGAGCGCTGTGAACGTGTGATCGTATGTCGCCCCGGCGTTGAGCAGGGGCGCGCGGGAACAGTCCGCGTTGCTCGGGGAGCAGAAGACACCATCGGGTAGCCCGCTCGTCCCGCTCACCACGTTGTGACCGTCGGAGGCGAAGATCCAACGCACGGTGTCACCCCTGCGGACCGTGAGCGCATCAGGCGCGAACGTCAGTGCATCTTGCTGACCGACCATCACCATGTGCATCTGCGGCGACGACGTCGTGGTCGTCGAGGAGCGCGTGGTCGACGTCGTGGTCCGCGAGGGTGGTACCGTCGAGGTGGAGCTCACGACCGGTGGCGCTGTCGATGTGGTGGCAGGTCGCGCGAAGGTGGTCGTAGTCGTCGCACCCGGGATGGTCGTCGCGGTCACGCACTCACGACCACCGCATGCGTCGCAACAGCTCGGGCAGCTTGCGGCGGTCCCACCTCGCTTCATGCAGCTGGCGGCGTTCCGAGTGATCGCGCACCTGGTGCCGCTCTCTCTCGGGATGCAGCACGCTACCCGGCCAGCGGTCGGATTCGCGCCTCGCTCTCCACCTTCGTCGGGGGACGCGAAGTCGCCGCACGTCGATTTCGTTGCGCACTTCACCACGGCTCTCTTGCATTCCCTGGGCAGGCTTCCATCCTTCACTCTCGCGGCCGCGACGCCGGCCACGCACCTGACGTACTGTCCCTGGTCGGTGGCTGCCGCGCAGGAGCACGGTTCCGCGGCGGCGACGCGCGCGGCGGCAACGGCGACCGGATCGAGACAAGCCGCGCGCGCGGTCGGCGCGAAGCAGGCTGCCAGCATCATCAGAGAGCAAGCCGCCCTGCGCCTCATCGAGGATGTCTCCGCGGGCCGGATCGTCGGAACGTTTCCGGCCCAGAGAGAATTGTCTCCCCGCAGCGCTAGGTTACGAGGGTGGCGAAGATATCTCTCCCGTTGACACCGACTCTTGCTGAGGCATATGAGCAGACGTCCTGTCTGCAGGTCCGGCGGTGCGATCGCTCACCGGTCAACGAAGGAGATCAGTAGATGTCTCAGCGAGTCCAGCGATGTCTGCTCGTGACCGCGCTCCTCGTGGTGTCTCCGGCTCTGGCGGGAGGCCCGGAACCTTCGGCTCGGTCGTTCGGCGTGGACACGAAGCTCGCCGCCGACCTGACGGTGACTGTGACCGACCACGGTGCGACCTGCGGTGAAGTGGCCGACAGCACCGCCACCTGGGTGCTCCACGCCCAGGTGGGCAACGTCCAGCGGGCGCTCTGTGCCCGAAACGACAGGGGGTCGGAGATCCACTTTCCGATGTGCAACGACACTTCGCAGCCTCAGCTGCGATGCTCGACCAATCAAGGCGGCGTCCAGGGCATGACGGAGGGGACGCTCGATCCCTTCGGGTCAATCGGACGTTGGATGGAGTTCAAGCTGTATCCGACCGGAATCGCGCAGGTGCTCGATGGCTCCAACATCTCGGTGACGATGTTGACCAACGCCTGCGCAACCCTGAAACCGGGTGGCACTGCTTTGAAGTGTTCGACGGACAGCGACTGCAAGGCGGCATGCGATCCAGGATCCCAGACGTGCGTCAACGCCTTCGACGTACCCTGCACCAACGACAACGAGTGTGACTTCGGCGCGTGTCTACTCGATGGCGTGAAGCAGCTCGATTTCAAGGACGGCACGGCCAACGCGGCGAAGGGCACTCGCGCCGTCTACTCCTTGACGCTCGGGTTCAAGCCGGGGGTGACCGATCAGGGGACCTGCCTCATGGGCTGCGCGACGGACCCGACACTGCCGTGCCAATCCAATCCCGACTGCGTGTCGACCTGTGACCAGGCCAGCTTCACCTGCAGCAACGACGCATCCGTGTTTTGCACCACCGACCCCGATTGCAACTTCGGGTCGTGCCTTCAGACCTGCTCGAACGACCACACCGTCACCTGCAGCACCAACGCAGACTGCAACCTGGTCATCAACCTGGGGAACGCGCCGGTGATGCAGGATGCGGCGTGCGCCCTCGTGCAGTGCGGCGACGGGTTCGTCGACCAGGGCGAGCAGTGCGACGATGGGCCGCTCAACGGCACCGCGCAGTCTCCCTCCGGCTGTGCGTGTGACTGCACGCTCGGAACCGCGAGCTCGAGCACGACGACGTCGACGTCCTCCACCTCGACGACGTCCACGTCCACCGCGTCGACGTCCAGCACCTCGAGCTCCAGTACCTCGACGTCGACATTGATAACATCCACCTCGACGATAACGTCCACCTCGACCTCGACGTCGACCTCGATGACGTCGACGTCGACCTCGACCGCCCCGACCACCACGACGTCGACGAGCACGACGACTGCGTCCTCGACCACGACGACGACCGTTCCGACGTCGTGTCAGGTTGCCCCGACTTTCGAGTCCATCGACTGTCGGCTCGATGCCTTGATCGCCAAGGTGACCGCGGCAAGCGACATCGGCCAGGTGAAAGGGCTCCTGCTGCGCCAGCTGAGCAGCGCGAAGACGCGCAAGGAGCGGGCCGAGACGCTGCTGGCCGGGGGCAAGGCGACCGAGGGACGCGCGTCGCTCCGGCACGCCGTCCGGTGGATGATCAACTTCGTCTCTCGGGCGAGCTCGCTCACCGGCTTGCGGCAGATCGGCGCGGCCACCCGGCTGATGCTCATCGGCGATGGCAAGGCGATCATCGGTGACATGCAAACGCTGCTGCACACGCCGGCCGCGAGCAAGACGCCGAAGTAGTAACTCTCCGTCGGGGTCAGGCCGGGCGGCCCGAGGCCGACAGCCGCCGGTCGAGATCGTAGGCCGCGCTGATGAGCGCGAGATGCGTGAACGCCTGCGGGAAGTTACCGAGGTGTTCTCCCCGCCGTCCGAGCTGTTCACCGTAGAGCCCGAGGTGGTTCGCGTACCCCAGCATCTTCTCGAAGTAGAGGCGCGCCTGCTCGAGGTCGCCCATGCGGGAGAGACACTCCACGTACCAGAAGGAGCACATGCTGAACGTTCCTTCGTCCCCGAGGAGGCCGTCGGAGAAGCCTTCGTCCAGCCGGTAGCGATACACGAGCGAATCGCTCACCAGGTCCGTCTCGATGGCGCGCAGCGTCGAGACCCAGCGCGGATCCGTCGGTGAGACGAACCGAATGAGCGGCATGAGGAGCGCCGAGGCGTCGAGCGCCGTACCCGCCTTCGATTGCGTGAAGGCCTGCCGCTTGGAATCCCAGAAGTTGGTGAAGATGTCGTGGTAGATCTCGTCGCGCACGTCGTGCCAGCGGACGACTGGCGCCGGGAATGACCGCTTCTGCGCCAGGCGAACGGCGCGGTCGATGGCGGCCCAACAGAGGACGCGCGAGTACAGAAACTCCTGCCGTCCGCCGCGCACCTCCCAGATGCTCTCGTCGCGCTCCCGCCAGTGGCTGCACACCCACTCGATGAAGCGCACGACGTTTCGCCAGAGGTCGTACGAGATTGGCTCGCCATACTTGTCGTAGAGGTAGATCGCGTCCATCAGCTCGCCGTAGATGTCGAGCTGGAGGTGGGTGTGAGCGGCGTTCCCGATGCGCACCGGCGCGGAGCGCAGGTAGCCTTCGAGGTGCGGGAGGGTCTCCTCGCGAAGCTCGTGCCGTCCATCGATCCCGTACATGATCTGAAGCGAACCGTCCGCCTTCAGCTCTTCGCAGCGTGCCTCCACCCACCGCATGAACGCCGCTGCCTCCTCGGTGTAGCCCAGCCGCATGAGGCTGTAGAGCGCAAAGGAGGCGTCGCGGATCCAGGCATAGCGGTAGTCCCAGTTCCGCTGGCCGCCGATCTGCTCGGGCAGTCCGAAGGTCGGGGAGGCGACGATCGAACCGTGGGCGCGTGAGGTGAGGAGCTTCAGGGTGAGCGCGGACCGGTTGACCATCTCGCGCCACCGGCCCTGGTACGATGAGCGTCCGATCCAACGCCGCCAGAAGTTGACGGTCTGCTTGAAGGCTTCCGCGACCCAGTCCGCGCCCACGGACGGGCGCTCCATGCCCACCTGGGCGTGTTCGAGGACGAACCAGGCCGATTCGTCCGCCCGCAGCGTGAACTCCGCCACGGCGGCGCCGTCCTCCTCGCGGAGCGGGACCGAGGTGCGCAGGCGGAGCACCGTCGCCGGCTGGCTCGGAGAGAGAAAGCACATCCCGTCCGTCGTTCGTTCGACGGTGTGGGTCGACCGCGCGTAGTCGAACCGCGGCTGACAGATCATGCGGAAGCGCACCTCGCCGCGGATGGTCTTGGCGCGTCGAACGATGGTACGCGCCCGCGCCGCGTCCCCGACCGGCATGAAGTCGGACACCTCGGCCACACCGGCCGTCGCCAGGAACCGCGTCAGCAGGACGCAGGTGTCCGGAAGGTAGAGCTGCTTCTCCCGAGCGCCATCCAAGAGTGGAGCGAGCTGGAAGCGGCCGCCCCGCTCCTGGTCGAGCAGCGCCGCGAAGACGGACGGCGAATCGAACTCCGGCAGGCACATGAAGTCGATCGAGCCGTCGCTCCCGACCAGGGCGACGGTATAGAGGTCGCCGATGACGCCATAGTTCTCGATCGGCTGGTAGCTCATGAGTCCCCTGCCACCCGAAGCACGGGCGGCGTGCTAGTCACTCAAGATCGGGAACGCTCGCGTAGGCCGTACTCCTTGATCTTCTTTTGCAACGCCACCCGGGAGATGCCGAGCGCTTGCGCGGCACGCGACACATTGCCGCCATGCTCCCCCAGGACCTTGGTGACGAACGCAATCTCGAACGCGGTCCGCGCATCACGAAGATCGGAGGTCTTGACGAGCGCGGGCGACAGGGATTCCTGGCCTTCAGCCGTCTTCGCCTTCGAGGCGCCCTTTCTGATCTTTTCCGACAGCAAGGGCTTCCGGATGCGATCACCGTCGGTTGCGAGCGCAACCGCACGCTGAATCTCGTTGTGCAATTCGCGGACGTTGCCAGGCCAGTCGAAGGTCACGAGCAGGTCGAGCGCCGCGCCGTCTATTCCCGGGATCCGCTTGTGATGGGCCTCGGCCGCAGCCGCGAGAAATTGGTCGACCAGCAAGTGAATGTCTTCTCTCCGTTCGCGTAACGGCGGAATGGCGATGGGGAAGGCTCCAAGGCGATAGTAGAGGTCGTCACGGAAAGCGCGACGTCCGACCTCTGCCGCGAGATCCCGATTGCTGGCCGAGATGACGCGCACGTCTATCTTCCTCGGCTGCCGCTCGCCCAGCGGTATGACCTCGCCCTCCTGGAGGACGCGCAGCAGCTTCCCCTGCAACGTCGCGGGCATGTCACCGATCTCGTCGAGGAAGATCGTTCCTCCCGAGGCCGCCTCGAAGAGACCACGCTGGTCGTGAGTCGCACCCGTGAAGGCGCCCCGGCGATGCCCGAACAGCTCGCTCTCGAATAGTGTTTCGGGAACGGCCGCACAGTTCACCGCGACGAACGCCTCGGCCCCGCGGGCACTGGCACGATGGATACCGCGCGCAACCAGCTCCTTGCCGGTACCGGTCTCGCCCTGGATCAGCACGGCGATGCGCGAGGCCGCCGCGCTCTCCATGAGCGCGAACACCTCCCGCATGAGGGGACCGCTCCCGACCATGTCGCCGAAGGAATCGCGGCGGGCGAGATCACGGCGAAGAACGTGGACCTGCGACTCCAGCCGCTCGGCAGAATCCTTGAGCTGCGACCAGAGCCGAGCATTCTCCATAGCGACGGCGATGCTGGCCGCAAGCGCGTTCAGAACCTGCAGGTGAGCATCCGTGAAAGGCGTTCCATCACAGTGATTCACGACCTCGATCAACCCGATCACTCCGTTCCGCGTTTGCAGGGGTGCGGACAGGAGATGCCGAGTGGTGAGTCCCGTGTGCCGATCGATCTCCGGGTAGAACCGCGGATCGCTGGAGACGTCGTCGATGCGGATCGCTTCCCCCGCCTTCAGCACGGTGCCCGCAATTCCGAGCGCGGCAGGAAAGCGGAGCAAGACCAGCGCATCAGCAACGCTTGGATCTTCTTCGGAGACGTACGGAAAGAACAGTTCCTGGCGTTCGGCGTCGAGCATCAGGACCGCCACACCCTCGGCATCGAACGTCCTGCGACATTTCTCCGCGATGAGAGGGACGAGCTCGTCGAGCTCGAGGCGGGCGGCGAACGCACACCCGAGGTCGTAGAGCACCCCCTGCCCGACGTCCTCCATGACACCCTCTCTGTAGACGATGTGGCGACTCTCTTTCAACGAGGGACCTGTCCGCGGCCCGTCCCCGGATTTGATAGGTATTGTCGAAGGTTGGAGCCTGGGCCTCGCGCCGCTCGAGCGCCAAAGAATCAGCGCCCCTCGCCGCTGGCGGCCGAGGGTCCACCCGCCAACGTCCGATGAGCTCGCGCGCATTCCTGCCAACCTGGCGTAGCAGCTGACTCGCGATCACTGCCAAGTAGACGAACCGCATCCGTCTGCGAGCTGACGACTGCGCCGTTCATCACGTCAGGCACCGACGCCGAGCTCCCTTCGAGCACGAAATCATTTGGCACCACCCTTGCTCGCTCTCGAGCACAGACTATCGCGACTGGAGCCCGCGCAGTTGAATTTCAGCGACGTCGGGCACGGTCGAAAGGTTGCGATGACGCCAATTCAGTCGTCGACACACCAGGCGGTCCGCGAAATTCGAGACGAGAGCGGACGTGCGGACGGTCGGAATGAAGAGCTTGGCACACTACGGCGAACGAAGCATACGCCGCGCACGGTGGATGGCCGCCGTTCAACGCGGCGATGCTGACGCATATGGCGCCCTTCTGGACGATATCGGGCCCATGATCATGCGATTCCTGAGGCGCCGCCTTCGGGACACCGAGGAAGCGCAGGACGTGTACCAAGACATATTCATGACCCTCCACCGCATTCGACACGTCTATCAGCCCACGCGGCCACTCGAACCGTGGCTATTCGCCATCGCACATCGAGTGTTTCGCGCGCATCAACGTCGACGGCTCACGCGCATAACGCGCGAGTGTCCCGTCGAAACTCCACCGGAGATACCCGTCGACAGCGACAGCCATGTCAAGCTTCGCCTCGAGGAAGCGCTCCGTGACCTATCCAGCGACCAGCGGCTGGTGATCAAGCTGCTGAAGATCGATGGACTCTCGACGGAGATGGCCGCCCGTCGGGCGGGGACGACTACGGGCGCTCTCAAGGTGCGGGCCCATCGCTCGTACAAGGTGCTGCGCCAGCTCCTACTGTGACTTCATCGGAGGTCGTTCACCCCGCAGCGCGAGTACGCCCACACCCCACACAGTGCCCGTTACATCCCTGTTCCCACGGGCATTCATTGAGGCACGCATCAGCTCCCCGATGTAACCCGGCGCCCTCTGTGAACAATTCTCCTGCGGAAACGAAGCAGTCCAAACAATGCAACGCAACGCGCGCCTGAGGAGACCAGCATGAAGCGCATCGCGATGGGTTGTCTGATGATCCTGGTGGCATTCGTCGCTCCGACAGCACGGGCAGGCTGTCCCGATCTCGCCGCCGTTGCGACCACCCGATCCCTAGCAGAAGGCAAATGCAATTGTGCGACCGCCCTCAGTCACGGAGAGTACGTGAGATGCGTGGCCGGCGTGGCGAACTCGGAAATGAAGGCGGGCCACCTTCCCCGGACGTGCAGGAGAGCCCTGCTGAAATGCGCCATCAGATCTACGTGTGGCACTGCAGGATTCGTGACCTGCTGTTTGCCGAAGAAGAACGGGACGGTGTGCAAGCCCATGACGGACGCCGGCTCGTGCGCCGCCGGAGGGGGAACCGTCGGGACCTGCTCGAGCTGTTGTGACGCGTGTGGGGGAGGAAGCTGTACCACCCCGCCCCCGGCGTCCCCTCCCGGCGCCACGACCACGACCACCCCGACCGGGACCCCGACGACGTCGACAACGTCGTCGACGTCGCAGAGGCACACGGTCACCGTGGGGCCACAGGGGCTGACGTTCGCACCCGCCACGCTCACCATCCGCAGCGGGGACACGGTTCACTGGGTGTTCGCCTCGGACGGCCACAACGTCGTGAGCGGCAGCAACGGGACACCGGATGGGAAGTTCTGCTCCCCGAACGACGTGAACTGCCGTAACGCGACCCTGTCGGGCGCGGGGGCGACGTACGATCACACGTTCGCCACGCCCGGGAGGTTCCCGTACTTCTGTGCGCCTCATTTCGCGGTCGGGATGACGGGGGTCATCATCGTCCAGTAGCGGTCGATGGGAGCCGAACATGCAAACACATCGCTCTCTCATCGGAGGCTTCGGACTCACTCTGCTTCTCACCCTCTCGGGCATGGCGATCGGGCCGAGCGTGCTGCAGGCCGCACAACGCATCGACTCCGACCGGCCGGAAGCATGGGCCATGAACTACTTCACGTCCGTGTCCCTGCTCGCCGGGCTCGGCCCCCCGTCCCGGAGGAAATTCGGTTCGGTCGACCTCGGAGTCGAGCTCGGTTGGATTCCCTCGCTCAGCAAGAGCCAGAGGAAGGTCGGCTTCAATGGAGTCAAGGAAGAAGACCTGAACAAGGCTCCCATCTTCGGGCGGCCGCGGCTGACGCTCGGGTTGCCCTGGAACGTCGCGATGGTTCTCTCGTACGTCCCACCGGTTCCCCTCTTCGGCGTCAGGGCGAACCTCTTCGCGTTCGGACTCGAGCGCCCGATCTACGAACACCCGCCATGGACCCTCGGCTTGCGGGGATACGGACAGATCGGCCACATCGACGGCGCCTTCACCTGCAGCAGCGACGTCGTCAAGTTCAAACCCGGCTCGGCCGGCAATCCCGCCGGATGCCAAAAGGAATCCAACGACCGCGCCATCCAGCACTACGGCGGCCTGGAGCTCACCGGGGCTTACCGGTTCGACAAGCTGAAGGGTCTCACGCCCTGGGTGGCCGTAGCCGGTAACTATCTCGACAACGCGTTTCACGTCCGGGCGCAGACGTTCGGATTTCAAGACCGCACTCGACTGGCGACGACCACGTGGACCTTCTCCGCGAGCGGAGGTGTCATCTATCCGCTCAGCGACAAATTGCAGGTCAGCGTGGGCGTCTTCTACACCCCCCTCGAGGTGACGCGACCGCCAGAAACCTCCAGCCACCTCGACGGGCTACTCAATGTCCGGACCCTGCTCACCTATCGATGGCGCTGACGGAGGGGACGATGACAATCCACCAGCGAAGCAAGTCGAGAGCGAACGGTCGCATCATTTGGCTGGTTCAATTCAGCCTGTTGTCGGGAATCACCATCGTGCCGATCTGCAGCTACGCAGAACGATTGGTGTACACGATCGACCCGGACCGCAGCGAGCTCGTCGTGCAGGTCTTCAAGGAGGGCCTCGGCGCGACCCTGGCACACGATCACGTCGTGAGGGCGACGGTGTTCAAGGGACGTCTCGAGGGCGATCCTAACGACCTCGGGTCTGCATCGATTGCCCTGGAGGTGCAGGCAGCCTCACTCAGACTGGATGAACCGGATGTCCGGCAGAGATACGGGCTCACCACGCAACTCAGCGATGCTCAGCGCCTCCAGATCCAGGCGACGATGGAATCCGAGAGTCAGCTGAGCGTGGCCCAGTTCCCGGTCATGCGGTTTCATTCCACGCATGTCGACACAGGGCACGACGGAGAGTACGTCATCACGGGAGCGTTGACGATTCGGGGTGTCACGCAGCCGGTTACGTTCCCCGTTCTCGTCGACTGGCACGATGGTGGGGTGCACGGCTCGGGATCGCTCCGTTTCCGACAGAGTAGCTTCGGCTACCTGCCGTACAGCGCGCTTCTCGGGGCGATCCGGACCCAGGACGAAGTCGTAATGCACTTCGATGTCCTGGCCATCGCCATGCCCTGAGTCGGCGAACCCGACGGTGAGATGACGGACGTGCGCGGCACGTGGTAGTCCTGCCGCGATCCTGACGATCGCGCTCACCGTATTCTCGGCGCTCCTCTACGGCGCCAGCTTTCCTCCGCTCGCGGTCGCGCCGCTCGCATGGGTGGCGCTGGTCCCGCTGTTGGTGGCCGTCGTCCGCGTCTCGGCGCTTCGCGCCGCTGGCTTGGGCGCTCTCTGGGGCGTCGTCGTCGGCTTCGCGAGCGGCTGGGTCCTCCCGTCCATGCTCGGCGGGTACTTCGGGCTCCCGGCGCTGCTGGCCTGGGGAGGAGCCGTCGTCCTGTACCTGCTCCTGGCCGGGGTGCAGGTCGCGGCCTTCGCGGCCTGGTTTTCGTGGATGGCGCGCCGGCGTCCACTCGGTCCGCTCGCCATCGCCGCGGCGTGGGGAGCGACCGAGCTGCTCCGCGGCCACTCGCCGGTCCGCTGCCCGTGGGTGCTTCTCGCGTACTCGCAGGAGTCCTTCCAACGTCTCATCCAGCTCGCCGACCTGGCCGGGCCGTACGGGATCGGGATGCTGGTGGCCGCGGGGAACGCCGCCGTCGCGGGTTTCATTCTGCCGGCGCTCCGCACGCCCCGGCCGGCACTCGGCCGGCTGGGCGTCCTGGCGGCGGTGCTCACGAGTCTCGTCTACGGACAGTGGCGTCTCTCGACACCCTTCGGGAGCGGGGATCCCCAGCCCGTCCTCGTCGTCCAGGGCGACGTCGAGCGCGGGTTCCAATGGAAGCCCGAATACACGGATCTCGGCATCGACCGATACGTGAACCTGACGCGCGAACAGGCCGCGGCCGGACCGCGACTCGTGGTGTGGCCCGAGTACGCGGTGAGCTTCTATCTCCAGGAGATCAGGCCCCAGAGTCGCAGGGTTCTCGATACCATCCGGCCGCTCGGAGCCGACCTCGTGCTCGGCGGACCGCACTACGAGTTCGCGAACGGGCGGACCATCTACCACAATTCCGTCTTCGTGGTGCGAGAGGGCCGGGTGACCGGGCGCTACGACAAGCTGCGCCTGATCCCGTTCGCGGAGGAAGATGTCGACGGCCTCATCCATGCCCACACCGGTTTCACCGCCGGGTCGGGCATTCGCCTGCTCGATACGCAGGTCGGACGACTCGGTCCTCTCGTGTGCTGGGAAGCGATGTACCCGGAGCTGTCGCGCGAGCTGGCGGCAGCGGGGGCCGACGTCCTCATCAACCTCTCCAACGATTCGTGGTTCGCCCGGGCGCCCCAGGCACACCATCACCTCGCCATGGCCGCGCTCCGCGCGATCGAGAACCGCCGCTGGGTCATCCGGGCGACACAGACCGGCATCTCGGCCGTCATCGACCCCTACGGTCGTATCGTCCGCGAGACCGCCTTCGACACCCCGGCGACCCTGCACGCGACCGTCCGGGCATCGAACGTCCTGACCCCCTACGAGCGGTGGGGAGATGCGGTGGCCTGGGCGGCGGTCGCGGCGACGCTCCTCTTCACGATCGCGCGTGCACGCCGCGAGGTCACGCCGCCGGACCGTTCGCCGGGGAAGACTCGAGACGAGATCGGGCGCGCCTGACGTAGAGGCTGCTCGGCGCGTCGCCGGGATACTGGGCGAGGATGTGCTCGAATCGTGCGGCGGCATCCTGCCAGTCCTCCGCCCGATACGCGGCCCGCGCGCGGCTGAACAGGTCTTCCAATCGCCGAAGCCGCCCGTCGCGATCTGCGGCGCGCACGCCGAGCAGCTCGTGGACGACGATCGGCGCGGCATCGCCGTCGAGCGATACGAGATCGATCTCGCGGACCACGAATTCCTCGCCGAGAGCGTCACGCACCTCGTTTGCGACCAGCACGTGCGTGCCGTAGGTCCCGTTGAGGTCCCCGAGGCGCCCGGCAAGATCGACGCACGGGCCCTCCGCCGTATAGTGCACGCGCTCCCCGAGCGGGACGTTGCCGACCATCGCCGTGCCCGTGCTGAGTCCGACGCGGAGCTCCACGGCGGGCCAGTGGCGCTCGGCCCAGCGCTGCTCGAGCGCCGCGAGGGTCTCGCGGGCGGCGATCGCCGCGCGACACGCCCGCGCGGCGTGGTCGCCGACGCGGATCGGCGCGTTCCAGATCGCCCGCACCTGTCCCCCCATCGCGACGTCGAGGAGGCCTTCGTGCCGCGCGATCACCGCCGCGATCTCATCGACCGCCTCGTCGCGCAGATGGGCGGCGCGATCCGCCGGAGTCGTCACCGGAACGGCGATCGTGGCGTGCAGCACGCTGATCTCCTGCGACGTCGGCTGCAGCCGCTTGGGATCGCGGACCAGGAACTCGACGACCTGCGCCGGCACGTGCCGACCGAGGTCGAAGCGCAGCAGTTCGCGTCCCATCTTCTCGAGCACCGTGCGGAGCAGGCCGAGCTCGGTGCTGGTATACACATCACCCGAGCGCTTTCGCCCGAGGCAGACGAACGCAGCGAGCTCGCGCCCACGCCGTACGCACAGGACGAGAGCCGCGGCGAAGGGGGCGAGGGTTCGGCGTTCCGCCGCGCTGACCATGGTCCCCGCCACCGAGGCACGGCGGCCCTGCAAATCGACGATGGCCGCCTGGCGCGCGAGAACCCCGAGCACCTCGTCGTCCCGCCCGACCGTGTCCGGCGCCCTGGTCCCACCACCCGGCAGACCGAGCACGCGCACGAACGTCCCTTCCCGCAACGCGTAGAGCCCGCACGATTCGGGACGGAGCAGGTCATAGAGCCGCTGGCCCGCGAACCGCAGGAGCGAGTCGGGGTCGGGAGGCCCTTCGAGCGCGTCGAGAAGGTCCTCGATGCTCTGCTCGAGGGCGTAGCGCTCCACGAACAGCATCCGGTCAACCCGGGGACGGAGATAGGTGTAAGCCGGGTACAGGGGCGTCGCGAGGAGACCCGTGATCACCCAGGAGCTGAGCGTCGGGTCGAGTCCGAGCACCATTCCCGTGAAGTTGGCGGCACGCGGCACGCAGACGAGCGCGAGGACGAAGAACGAGAACGTGAGCCCGCTGTTGACGATGGTGGCGCTGATCAGCCTGTCGACGTCGAGGAAATTGAAGCGCACGAACGCGATCAGGAAGCCGATCGGAATCGCGATCTCGAAGATCGCCGCCACGTCGTGCAGCCACCACCAGCGAGGCTCGGCAGACGCGATCACGTCGGCGGCGAGCACGGGCGCCAGCCCGATGTACAGCCCGACCAGGACCCACTTCACCTGCCGGCGTCCGATCGGGGTCGTCCGTCGGTAGTTCAGGGTGAGCACGCCGAGGAGCGCGGCGATGACGAGGACGTTCAGCACCCACATCCCCGGCAGCCCGAGGGCAGGTGGAAGCGGCATCCCGAAGACGGCGGTGAGGACGACGGGTCCGAACAGCGCGAACAGCCACGACCACCACCGGACCCCGGCGGGCGGCACCACGCCGTCCGGCGTGTCGGCCGCGAGCCGGAGAATCACGGGGAACATGAACGTGGACGAGACCGCGAACACGGCGATCCAGATCGCCGTGAGCCACTGCGGCCCGCCGAAGAACCACGTCCAGTGAATCGCGAACAGGGTGAACGACAGGAACAGCAGGCGCGCCAGCCGATTGCCCGGCCGCCGAAGCAGCGTGAGCGTGCCGGTGAGAGGAAGCGCCAGCCCGAGGGGCAGCAGGCGCCAGGGATATTCGACCGGCACCAGCGGAAGTGACGCCTCGCCGGTCGTCCCGCCGCGACGGTACGTCACGGGGATCCCGGCTGAGGCGTCCGCCGCGAGCGAACGCGACTTCTCCTCGGCGAGCAGGAAGAGCCCGATCGGACCGTATCCCGCGAGGTCGGCGTCGCCGAGGCGCACGAGCACGTCGTCCACCTGCAACCCCGAAGCCGGCTCGTGCACGCCCGGCCAGAAGCCGCGCACGACGGGTGCTCCTGCGGTCGCGTCGGCGCGGACGTAAACCCCGACCCACGCCAGGCGTCCGCCGACCAGCTGCCATCCGTACGCGACGAACGCGAAGAGGGCGACGGGCAGGAGGAGCAGGATCAGCGCCACGTCGATGGAGCGCCGCGCATGCGGCTCGATCGCGGGCTCGTGCACGACGCGAGGCGGCGAGGGGACCTCCCGCACCTGCTGCGCGCGGCGATCCCGCTCGCGAACGAGACGGGCGATCCGCTGCGGCGCGGGGGGATGGCGCGGCACGCCGAGCGCCTCGAGCGCGGCTACCACCCGCGGGAAGAGGCCCTCGATGCCCTCGGCGTCGGCCGCGATCGAGACCGTCGCTCCCATCGCTTGCCGCCACTCGGGCGCGCGCGCCTGAAAGACCTGGTGCGCCAGGCCGTCCAGCACCGGCAGGAACGGCTTGTTCGCCTCGTGGGCGCGTACGATCTCCTTCGTCACCTGCACCTGCTCGAGCGACGCGGGAGAGATCAGGACGAGCACGACGCGAGCCCGTTCGATGCCGCGCGCGGTCTGCAGCAGGTACGAACCGCCCGGGACGCTGTCGACCTCGTAGCACCACGTCCCGTAGCCGGCTTCCTCGAGCCGCACGGCGAGGTCGAGGACGAGCGCAGCGTCCTCCTCGACGTGACTCATGAAGACGTCACTCATGACGATCTAGATCGGTCGAGGGCCCCGATCGAGCACGTCCTCCCAAAATGCGCGCAGCGGCTCCGCCACGCTCCACGCCTGGAAGTAACAGCCGCCCGGACGATGCGGCGGGTCGCCATCGGCGACCTCGCAGAGCGACCCGAGGCCGGCCACGTAGAGGTGCTCGCCGAGCGACTCGAGGATGCCGCGCATCCTCTGCCGTGCCGCCGCCGCGCCATTCCGCGAGCGCACATACGCGCTCACGAACGGACCCATCAGCCATGGCCAGACCGATCCCTGGTGGTATGCATGGTCTCGTTCCCGGGGTGTTCCGGCGAATCGGCCCCGGTAGCGCGGGTCGGCGGGGTCCAGGGTGCGCAGGCCGATCGGCGTCAGCAGCCGCCGTTCGATCACGTCTACGACCGCGGCCTGCCGACCCGGCGCGAGCACGGGAAAAGGAAGGCTCACCGCGAAGAGCTGATTCGGCCGCAGACTCGCATCGGCCCCGTCGCTTCCCAGCACGTCGTAGAGGCAGCCGAGATCGGGGTTCCAGAACTTCTCGTTGAAGGATGCCGCGGTCAACGCCGCCTGCTCCTCGAGCGCCGAGGCATCCCCGTCGTCGCCGAGCGCGCGCGCGAGGGCTGCAACCGCCCGCTGGGCGCTGTACCAGAGCGCCGCGATCTCCACGGGCTTACCGCGTCGGGGGGTGACCACCTCTCCGTCGACCTTCGCGTCCATCCACGTCAGCTGGATGCCATCCGCACCACCCGTGAGGAGGCCGTCCTGGTCGACCTGGATCCCGTAGCGGGTCCCGCGCACGTGCCACGAGATGATGTCGCGCAGCACCTCGAAGAGCCCGTCGCGCAGAAGTCCCAGATCACCCGTGTAGCAGGCGTAGCGGTACGCCGCGACGACGTACCAGAGGGTGGCGTCGATCGTGTTGTACTCTGCCGCTCCGCCACCCTCCGGAAAGCGATTCGGAATCATTCCCTCGCTGACGTACTCCGCGAAGTCCTTGAGGAGCGCGCGTGCGATCTCGAATCGACCCGTGGCGAGAGCAAGTCCCGGAAGGCTGATGAACGTATCACGTCCCCAGTCCGTGAACCACGGATAGCCGGCGATGACCGTGCTCGAACCGTTCGCGCGGTGCGCGATGAAACGTGGCGTCACCGCCCCCAGGCTCGAGAGCAACGGCTCGGACGCCGCCGAAAGCGGCCAGGTGGTCCGTGCCACGAGCTCACGTCCCATGAGCTCGGCCGCCTCGTCGACCGAGGTCGACTCGGTCCCGAGCGCGAGGTGCACTGAACACCCCGGCAGGAGCTCGAAACGCAACGTGCCCGCCGAGAGTAGGTCCTCCCGATCTTCGAGCCCTCGCTCGCGCTCGCGCGGATAGTCGAACTGCCAGTACCACGTCCCCTCCGGACGGAATGCGCGGGCATCATGCCCCACCCAGACACTCGGCACGCCGTCGTAGAGCGGGAGGTAGAGGAGGCCCGGCGTCACGCGCGCATCGCGGCGCCAGGCATCGTTGGCCCGGACGACGGCATGATGGTCGCGGCCGGAAACGAGGAGGCGAACGTCGAGCGCGGCGGGCTTCGAGCTCTCGTCCAGGCGATACTCGACGACCGTGAGATTGCGGCCGGGAATCATGAGCAGCGTCTTGCGGAGACCGACCCCAGCGCCTCGAAAGGTCCAGGTGGGCGCCGGGGCATGACGGAAGCCGCAAAGATGTTTGAAGCCGCAGGGGGAGGTGACGTTCTCGTGATAGAGGTCGGTGGAGAGCTCGGCCTGCTCGTCTCCCACGATCAGCGTTTCCTGCAGCTTCGACACGAGAGCCATGCGTTCGTGTGGAGGACGCGTCGCGGCGACGAGCACCGCGTGATACCGCCGCGTGTTTGCGCCGCAGATCGTCGACGAAGCGTAGCCGCCGAGGCCGTTCGTCTCGATCCACTCACGCGCCAGGAGCTCCGGGAGGTCGGCGTCCGTCGCGGGACCCGACAGATGGTAAGGGACGGACGCGGCCGCCACATTCCTCTCCGACGGCACGCGGCTCCGATACCCCGCACCGCCGCTGGGTGTCAAAGAACGCCTCCTCCGAGAACGCGGCCGCCGTTGACGCCTTCCGCGCTCTTGCAATAAGGTGCGCTCGCCCGGCGCCGGGTCGGTGATGTCGGGGCCGATGAGCCGACCGGGATCGTGCATGAAGGAGCTCGCGCAAGTTCCCATCTTCCGCCGGGCCGGCGCCGATGAGCTCCAACAGCTCGGCAGCATCGCCAAGCGAGAGAGCTTGAAATCGAACACCGTCGTCTTCTTCCAAGGGGATCGAGCGGACAAGCTCTACGTGATCCTCTCGGGGGCCGCGAAGGTCTACCAGCAGACGGACGACGGCAAGCAGAAGATCCTCGGCATATTGGGTCCGGGAGAGGTCTTCGGCGAGCTCACCTTGCTGGACGCTCGTGAGCGGTCGGCGACCGTCGAGACGATGGAGCAGACCGAGATGCTCACGGTCGACCACCACGACTTCCACACCGTCGCCACCAAGAATCCGGACATCCTCTGGCAGGTGTTGGAGGTGCTGTGCGAGCGCATCCGCGGGCTGAACACGGAGCTGGTCAATGTGGCATTCGAGGAACTGCCGTATCGCATGGTCCGCGCGCTGAACGAGCTCGTCGACAAGCATGGCAAGCCCGGGACCGACGGGCGCATCACCGTCAAGACGACCCTCGGCGACCTCGGCAAGATGGTCGGCGCCAACAGCCAGGAGAGCAACCGCGTGCTCAGGATGCTGTGCACGCGCGGTCTGGTCGAGCTCGGCGACGATGAGATCGTCATTCCCGACGCCCGGGCGCTCAAGCGTGCGCAAGACTACGCCCGCGAATGGTTCTAGCGCGGCGTGCCGGCATGGCAACCGAACGGCGACGTCGGCTCGCCGGCTGGACGACGACCGCCGTCCTGCTGGCGCAGGAATTCGTCCCGAGTAGCGCAGGCGCGCACGAGCGGTTCATCAAGCACGGCCTCAAGGTGCCGTTGCACAACGAATTCTTCCGGCAAGGCCCGGGCCCGATGGGGATCAACCCGGACCTCGTGCGCATCGCCACCACGGCGTACGTCATCATGGCCGCGTTCATGCTGCTCTGGTACGTGCGCCGCCCGATCGAGGAGTTCGTCGAACGACGCGTCGGCCGCTGGCTGGGTGCCGCGCCACAGCGGATCGTGCACCTGATCGCCACGTTTCTGACCGACAGGCCGCTACGTGCCAAATGGTTCGAGGTGGCGCGGGAGTGGTGTGTCATCCTGTTCCTGCGCAGTCCCGGCCTGGTACTCATGTACTCGGCGACCAACGACTCGCTGGTGATGCCGAGCTATCCCCTCGAGCCGGCTTCTGCCGAAATTTTCAAGTTCATTCAGGTCGGCCTTGCCGTCTTGATCCTCACGCAGACCGCGCTTCCCCTGTGCGGCGCGGTCATCTTCGGCACCTGGATCTACTTGTTTCGGTGGGGCTGGATGGTGGCCATCGACGCGATGCCGGTGCTGACGGTCGCCGTCGTCTACGTCACCTCGCCATGGCAATCCCACAAGATGGCCATCACCGACATCAACGAGACTCAAATGCGCTGGCTACGCATCGTGCTCGGCATCGGGTTCTTCGCGCTCGGCTGGCTCAAACTCTACAATCACAATCTCACAGCCGGGGTCGCCGACAACTTTCCGAGCGTGATGAACGATCCGATGGTTTCGCTGTTGAAGCGCGGCACGAGTCCGTCACTAGCGCGGGAGACCTGGGTGGCGGCCTTCGGTCTGGCAGAGGTGATGAGTGGTTTTCTGGTGACGGTGGGCGTGTTCAGCCGCATCTGGACGCTGATCATGACCTTCGTGTTCACGAAACTCATGCTGGTCGATTTCGGCTGGCACGAGATCCCCCACATCTATCCGATCGCGGCGATGCTCGTGGTGGCGAGTTCCAACAAGCTGACCAGCGAGTTCGATCGTGTCGAGCGCTTCGAAGAGGGGCTCGGGCGGAGCGGTCAGTCGTTCAAGCGCGCGGTCACGATCCTCGGAGCCTCGGTGGTCGTCGCCTTCCTCGTCGTCTTCCCGATGCTGTACGCGACGACCTTCCTCGACCGATCCAGGCTATAGCCCGAGGCCGCCGACGATGCGGTTCGCCACCTTCCGCCAGATCGCGATCTTGACGCTCGCGACGGCCGTGCTGCTCTTCGGGATCGACAGGCTCAAGAATCCCCGCGCCGTGAGTATCCCTGGCGAGGTGGTGGCACCATCGGCCGGGACGGACGCACCGACGATCCGCGTGTGGCTCAACGATCTCGGCTGCGGAACCTGCCTCAGCGGGCTCGGGAAGTCGCTGTCGGAGGTCGCGTGGCTCGGGGGGGTCAAGGTCCTCGACAAGCCGCCGCTTCCAGCACGTGAGGACGAAGCTTCCGAAGCCGCCAACCACCGGCAGCAGCAAGTCGTGGAGATCAAGGTCTCGGAGAACGACCTCGCCAGGCTCGATTTCGTGACGGTTCTCGCCGCTCTGCGCCGGGCCGGCTTCACTCCCGTGCAGATGGAGTTCTCCGGTCTGCCACACTACCGCCTCGAGGCCGACCTGGCCCCCATGTGCTCGCCGACGTGCGTGGAAGGTACCCGCGCAGCAATGGACGATCTCGTGCGCGCAGGCAGACCGAAGGGCTCGTTCCTCTGGCTCGACAGTTACAACGTGGACGGCGTCAACGGCACGCTCGTGGTGTATCCGCGGATGGGCGCATCGGTCGACGTGATGGAAGTGTTGGGCGCCATCAACACCATCGGCTTCGAGGCCGGTAGGCTCGTGGTTCGCGTGCACGGCGCGATTTGAGCCATCGCACCGGTCGCGAAGCTACACGTCAGACCTGCGTCCGAAATCCTCGGCGCGCCATGATCTGCTCGAAGCTGGTGCGGAGCCCGGGAACGGTTGCTGCCAGCAACCCGAATTCGCGCTTGGGGATGCTGAGCACCGTCATCGGCTCCAGGCAGCGAACCGTCGCATTCCGAGAGATGCCGCCGAGGAGCGCCATCTCACCGAAGCACTCTCCCGGGCCCAATTTCGCGAACACGTCCTCGTCGGCACCGCCGGCGCGACGGCGCAGCACCTCCGCTCGGCCGGAGAGCAGGATGTACACGCGATCGCCGAGATCGCCCTCGGTGAAGACCTTCTGCCCCGGCTCGAAGTGCTCGTGAACGGCGCCCGACGAACGGTCGAGGCGGAGCTCGACCAGCTCGGGTGGCAGCACGAGGTCCAGCGTCCAGGAGGTCGCCACCTTCAGCCGACGTCCCCAGCCGGGCAGCTTCGCGAGGTAGATCAGCCTCCACAGGAACCAGGCGAAGAAACCCGAGATGCTCATCCCGAAGATCTGCGCGACCGCCCTGCGACGCCCGAGCGAGCCCATCATGCCGAGCGCCCGGAAGTCGAACGGGCGCAATTCCTTCCCGGCGAGTGTCGCCGCGATGTTCTGTCCGAGCAGCCGCGCCTGTCGAGTGGCGTGCTGTGCCGTCGGCGGACAGGTCCCACCGTCCGGCGTGGGAACGGAGGCGCAGTCGCCGACCGCCCAGACGTTGGTGCAACCTCCCACGCGCAGGGTCGCGTCCACCACCAAGCGGCCGTTTTTCGTCTTGGGCAGCGCGAGCGCATCGATCAGCGGGTGCGGTGACGCGGGAATGGTCGACACCACGGTCTTGGTGGGGATCACCGTCCCGTCGTCGAGAACCGCCGATTCACCGGTCGTCGCACGCAATCGCCGTCCCAGCATCAGCTCCACACCACGGCGGCGCAGGATTTTTGCCGCAAATTGCCCCAACCCCGTCGAGACTTCCGGGAGAATGCGGTCCAGACCCTGGACCAGCACGACGCGGATTTCGCGCGGGTCGACACGCCGGTAGACGCGCGCCACTCTCCGCACGAAATCGTTGAGCTCGGCCACGACCTCGACGCCCGAGAACCCGCCGCCCGCGACCACGAACGTCAGCAGCTGCCGCCGCAGCTCCGGGTCATCGACTTCGAGGTCGGCTTCCTCCAGGGCGCGAATCAAACGGCTGCGCAACTCCAGTGCGTCGGCGAGATTCTTGAACGGAAGCGCGTGCTCGGGGAGGCCCGTCAACCCACGGAAGTCGGTGATCGTGCCCGTCGCCAGTACCAGGTGATCGTACTTGATGACGTACGGATGTTGCCGGAAGCCGGGGGACGCCGTCACCGTCTGATTCTGGATGTCGACCGATTCGACGTCCCGCACATGTACGAACGTCCGTCGCAAGAGCCGACGAAGAGGGCTCACCACGTCGGTGAGACCGATCGTGCCCGAGATCACTTCCGGTAGCATCGGCTGGAAGACGAAGTAATTCTCGCGGCTGAAAAGCGATATTTCCCAATCGTCGCGACGACGAAGCGAACGTTC
>JACXTT010001781.1_pt1 | contig 35371 bp, 35 predicted proteins | sample 9270951 | NCBI WGS metagenome assembly JACXTT01 (sample SAMN15532306, study PRJNA645909) | rock metagenome | isolation source: weathered quartz diorite | place: Puerto Rico | collected 2017-06-21 | reverse complement strand
CGACGAGCGGCGCCGCTACTACCGGATGACCGCGCGCGGCCGCCACGCCGTCCGCGCCGAAGCGCAGCGTCTCGCCGGCGCCGTTGCCGCGGCCCGGGCCCGGCGGCTGCTCGGTCAGGCCAAACCCGCGCTCGCCCAGGGAAAGCCGTGATGCCTCTCCGCGATGCCATTCTTCGCTGGATGTGCCGCGCCTACCAGGTGTCGCTCTACGCCTATCCGCCGGATTTCCGGCGCCGCTACGGTCGGGAAATGCTCCAGCTCTTCCGCGACCGTGTACGCGATGTCGTCCGGGCTCGAGGTCTTGCCGGCTTGCCCGGCCTGGCCCTGCACTGCGTGTCCGACTGGCTCCGGACCACTCTCCGCGAAGGAGTCGCATCGATGAATTCATCCGTCCCCGTGCCCACCCCGCCCGATCGGATCTATGACGGCGTTCCGGCCTTCTACACCTGCGGGAGCGAGATCCCGCGCCCGGCCGCGTTGGTCCACGGCGGGTTCCTGTCCATTGCCACCTTCGTCGCCGTGTCGCTTCTGATCGGCATCGGCGGAGCTCACCAGCCCTGGCTGATCGGCTCGCACCACCCGAGCCCTTCGCATCTGCTCCCGGCGCGCACCGAGGCCGAGCCGGTGGATATCGACACCGAAGTCAAGGCCCGACCCTATCCCGAGCAGCCCCCGGTGTCCCCCTATTTCAAGCTCATGCTCGTGCTCGCGGCATTGGACGCCAATCGCGACAACGTCATTTCCACTGAGGAAATGGCCAACGCCCCCGCCGCCCTTCGAACGCTCGACACCGATCATGATGGAAAGCTCTCCCCAGAAGAGTGCGGTGCGCATCTTGGCGACGCTCCCGATCCCGCCGCCGCCGGCAAGGCCTTCATGCGCATTCATCCCGTGCTCGCCGCGCTCGATTCCACACGGAACGGCGAGATCTCCGCCCTCGAGATCCTCGACTCAACGGCCTCGCTGAAGACGCTCGACGCCAACGGCGACGGCCGGCTCACCGAAAACGAGCTTCTCCCCGATCCAGCCACCAGCGCCGCGCTTCGGCTGATGGCCGCCCTCGACAAGGACGGCGACGGCAGCCTCTCGATGAACGAGAGGTCCGGCGAGATTGGCACGCGCTTCCGGGACCTGCTCGACCGAGCCGATCGCAACCGCGACGGCGTCGTCACAGAAGAAGAGCTGATGGCCGAGTTCCGCCTCGGCGGGCGCTAAGACCGGGAACCCGGCACAAGACCATCACAGCCCGAACATCGGACGCCGGACGTTCTTGTACTGAAACCGCGCCGGGTTCACCGCCGAGACCCCCGGGCTGTCCACCTCAATGATCTTCGCCGCCACCGGCTCGTACGCCGGGCGCGGTGCGATGGTTCCCTTCACCACCAGGATCTTCATCCGTTCCGGATAAACGCCGCAGCTCACCAGTTGGTGAATGCTCAGCGGGATGGCCGGCTTAGTAGTAAGCATGATGAGGTTTGGCAGATCGGGAGCGGATCCGTCCGCTTCGATCACCGCCGTCAGCCCCATATCGAAGTAGCGCCTGCCCGCGTGCCGCACTTCGGTTTCAAAATACGTGCCCAGGTGCAGCGAGCGCACCCGCCCCCGTACACGCACCGGCTTGCCGTGCAGCGTATCGGCCTTGCCGCCCACCATCTGGTCGAAGGGCTGGCCGACGCCGGCGCGAAATGCCGCGGCGGCCGCTTCCGGCTCGGTAAACGGCACGAACCAGCCCGCGGCCTTCTGGCGGATCAGCTCGGCCAGGATGAAGGTGCTGTCGCCTGACGAGCCTCCGCCGATATTATCGCCCGTATCGAACAGCGCCACGGGAAACTTGCCGCTCGCCATGGCCTGCGCCACCGCGGCGGCCGGATCGGGAAGGTTGAGCTTCAGTTGATCGCGCGAGGCCCACAGCATGTCCGAAAGCCGCCTGGCCTCGCGCTGCGCCAGCTCCGGATCGTTGTCGGTGACCACCACCGCGCTCGGCCCCATGTTCGGCACGTCGCCCCACTGGTAGCCGCCGGGCACGCTCACGGCCAGGATCTTCGGATTCCGTTCCAGCCGGCGGCTTTCCTCGGTCACCGGGCCGAACGGCGGCCGGAACGTGTTCTGGAAAATCAGGTTGTAGATCATGGGAGGCTTCACCAGCGCCTGCACCGGTTTCAGCTTGCCGCTCACGATGCCGGCCATGATCCTCGCCGCCTGCTCCCCGCGCTGCTTCGAATCAAGGTGCGGGCATTCCTTGTAGGTGATCAGCACGCTGGTAAGCCGCACGATCTCGTCGGAAACATTGGCGTGATAGTCGTGCACCACGACGATCGGGAAGCCGTCGCCCATCGCCGCGCGCACCCGGCGCACCACTTCGACGTCGGCCAGCGGATAATCTTCGGTCACCATCGCACCCATCAGGAAGAGCAGCAGCCCGTCCAGCTTCGGCGCCGCCTTGAGCCGTGCGAGGAATTCGCTGGTCAGCGTATCGAACGCCTCTCGCCGGATCGGCCCCAGCGGCGGAGCCTCCGTGTCGAACGTCGGATAGACGTCCAGGCCGTGCTGTTTGGCCCCGGCGATGAATCCGCTCACGGTCGAGCTGGACTTCGCCTCCTCCCGGAGGAACTCCTCGGCGGGAATGTTCCGCGCCGTGAAGTCGCCGAGCACTGTCTTTCTCGGATTGAAGGTATTCGTCTCGTGATTGATGCCCCCGATCGCGATCAGCGGGCGGTGCGTCTCCGCCGCCGCGAGCGCGCCGGCCAGCGCCAGCAGCACGACAGTTTTCATGGGCAGATCATAGCACTGGCGTGGAGCGGCAAATTTGCGAGCCAGGGGAATATATGGGCACCTCCGGCGGCCCATCGTCAGGATGCAACGCTGGCTGCCGCGTTCTCACCAGGCTTCTCACTGAACCGCCAGCATCGCCGTGTTACTCCGCGCTTCGCCGACCTGGATCTGAAGCGGCTGCATCCCGCTCGGGAGACTAAGAGGAATCTCGACCTCGACGCGATAGACTCCAACGGAACCGGGCAGTAGCCCGGCGAAAGAAGGCGTGAGGACTGCTCCGCCGATCCGGACTTCGACGGGCAGCGTCCCGTCCAGCCGGCCCATGCCCGTGAGATAGATGCTCACGCGCTCGCCCGGAGCCGCGGGGGACTTCGCGGAGACCAGAGTGCCGTTGGCGCGCAGGACGGCCGGACTGGGCCCGCCGTCGATGGCCACAGAGAAGATCGCGGGAGCCACGTCGCGAACCACCACCGACGCGTCCGCCGTCCCATTGCGTGTCGTCACCCGCAGGGCGGCCGTCCCGCGGACATCGATTGGCACCTGCGCGTTGATCTGCGAACCTGAGACATAGAGCAGCGGCAGCGGCCGGCCGTTCAGCTCCACCGTCACCCCGCCCAGAGAAACCGGGAGCGGGTTCGCGTTACCAGCGGAGGTGAGCTCCTCCGCGGCCAGATGCCGGCCGAGAATCGAAACCAGGCCCCCCGAGGCGACGTCGGGCGTGAACGAAGCCGCGTTCACGACCGGCTCGGCGAGGCGAGGGGGAGGCGCCAGCGTGAAGCGGTCGAGCTCCCTGCCGTCGGGCCGGATGGCGCGCAGCGTCATTCGTGCGCCGTCCACGTCGGCGCGCAGGAAGTGGTGCGCCGATTCCGCCACGGCCACCTGGGGCCGGAAAATCACGTTATACAGGGGCGCTCCTCCGCCGCCTGTCGTGACGTACACTACGCCCTGGCCCGTATCCAACGGCTCGCCGGCACGGATGGGGAAGGTGCGCTGGTAGCTGTGCTCGTGCCCGTTGAGCATCAGGGGAACGTCGTAACGGTCGAGAATCGGAGCCACATAGTCGCGCACCAGCTTTCCCAGCGCATCGCTTTCCTTCGGCCCGCCGGAAAACGGCGCGTGGTGAAGATAGACGACGCGCCAGAAGGCGCGGCTCTCCCGGAGGTCGCGGTCTAGCCATTCCAGCATCTCTCCCGAGCCGGAGGCCGCCGCGGCAAGCGAGAGATTGCTATCCAACGAGACGAAGTGCACGTTGCCCCAATCGTAGGAGTAGTAGCGCCCGCGCCCGGCGGCCGGCACGTTCCTGGTTGGTGCCGAATGGGCCGCCAGGTAGGGCTCGCCGTTGCCGGTGTCGTAATCGTGGTTTCCGGGGCAGGGGAAGAACGGCGTCTGCAGCATCATCCGCCAGTACACGTCGAAGTAGAAAGCCTGCTGCTCGGCGTAGCCGCCGCCCGGGTAGACGATGTCTCCGGTGTGCAGCACCAGCGACGGACGCTCCTCGGCCATTCGCCTGGCGATCTGTCTCTGCTCGGGGCTCCCCGTGCCGGAATCGCCGAACGCGAGAAAGGTGAAAGGACCCGGGCCGGCGGTGCGGAAGGCCAGCTCGGCGTCTTCCTGCGGCGCAAGGGGCTGCCCGTCCAGCGTGATGCTGCACCGGTACCGCACGCTGGCGCTCAATCCGGACAGATCGGCCTGGTACTGATAATAAGTGAACCCGATTTCCGTGACCAACGCCGGAAACTCGCGCATGCGCGCCGCCGCGCGCACCGGCGCGCCCGGGCCGCCGGAGCACTCCACCGCTCCCTCGCCGCTTTCAAGCGTCGTCCACAGGATGGCGGCGCGGTCCGTACCCACGTTCTGCACGTAGGGTTGCCGCACCAGTGTGGCGGCGGGGAGGGTTTGCAGTAGTGCCGCCGCCAGCGCGAGGTGGAATTTCGATGTAGCCGGCATCCGATGGATCACCGGAGTTCGCGTGTAGGCAGCGCGACGGCCGTAGATGTCTGGCCCGCCACGGAAATAGTCAGGAGCGTGTCGGGTCCGGCGCTCATCGCCTCGGGAACCTTGACGTTGATCTGGTAGACGCCGACCAGGCCGGGAGCGAGGCCGGAAAAACTCACCTCCGCCGGAAATTCTCCGATCGTCACCAACGGCGACTCAGTGGTGTGAAGCAGAGGAGAAGCCGGCGCGGGCTGTCCGGTCGGCACTCTGCCCGCGACGGCTCCCAGCCCGGTGGCGTACACCAGAAGCGGGTCGCCGGGTGCGACCGGGCGGTCGAGCGAAACCGGAACGCCGTCCAGGTGGGCTACCGCCAGCGCCGCCGGAGCAGCGGTCCCCACCGCGGCGGTGATGGTGCCGCTGAACAAACCGTTCCTCACCACCGTGATCTGCGCTTCGCCGGGGGCGATCTCCCACGGCACTTGCAGGTTCACCAGTGAGGAAGAAACGAAGAGAATAGGCGCCGGCATCCCGTTGATCATCACGCTCACTCCGCCCAGCGATGTGGGCAGCGGGGATCCAGGCTCGGCGGCGGTCTCGGTTCCGGCGAAGGCCTGGCCAAAGGCGCTGGCGAGCGAGCCGGGCACCAGCACCGCCGGGCCTTCCTCGCTCACCGGGCCCATCTCGAGCAGCCGCGGCGCCTCGACCGGAAGCTCGAACGAAGCCTCCGCCAACTGTTGCTTCACCACGCCGCCGCGATCCCGCGCGAACTGGATGATGCGGGCCACCTCCGCCTCGAAATCCTGGATGGAGCAGGGCCGCGTCTCGCCCCAATACGGATTCGGGCAGAGCTTCAGCGGATCCTCGTCGGCGGCGGAGCGAACCTGGTTGGACGTGCTGACGATTTCCCGCTCCAGCCAGCCGCCCGTTTCGCCGGCCAGCGCCGCACTCTTCCACAAGGTTTCCAGATACGCCTGCCGTAACTCCGGCACTTCCAGAGCGCGGCGTATCAGCACGTTGTCCTTGGTGCCCCGCCAGATCGAATCGCCGGTGTCGAAGAAGGTGCGGTCCTTGTCCCACGGAATGAATTGGAACGCCGACTTGCCGGTGAATTGATAGAGGTAAAAGTTAGCCATGCCATGATGGGCGACCAGGCCGTCGGACTCGGCGAAAAACATCTCGACGGCAAGCTGGGCCAGGAAGAGCTTCAGGTCGACGTACCCTGACATCGCCCGTGCGAAGTCCGCATCGGAAGACTGGTTCGCGGTCCGGATCATCGCGATAAGAGCGTCCACGTTCGGAGCGTCTTCGTGAGTGTGCGGCTCGAAGGGCAGCGGCGAATAGCTGGACGCATCCGAGCCCAGATATTCGAAGCGGTAGGGGCCCGCGTACTCGTATTTGTAAAGATAACCGCCGTCATCCCCGAGGTTCCTCCGTAGGAACGGCTTGTCGATCGAGTCGACCATCAGGTAAAGGCCGGCGTATTCATCGTTGATATAGAGGCGGGCGTGAGCGGTGCGCGGCGCCGGGATATCTATTCGCCGGTAGAAGGACATCACGATCCGCTCCTTGACCATAGAGGCATCGTAGGTCAGGTTCTTCATCCGGATCGACTTCAACCCCAGAAACTGCTGGCCCTCGTCGTAGCGGTTGAAGTCGACTCGCAGCGCCGGTTTCACGTCGTTCCTTGTGCTGAGCCCGGCGGAGCGGATGCCAACCTGCATCGACGTTCCGCGCCATTGGAAGACGCAAGGGTAGTAGGTGTTGTCCTGGTAGTTCCGCTTGAGCCTTTGCCAGTCGGCGGGGTTGATGCGAAGGCGGATTCCGTGCACCACCTCCGGATTGAAGAACTCGTCGCTCGGCGCCGCCGCGGCGCGCAGGGCGCAGGGTGGAATAGCCAGGGCCACGGTAACAAACAAAAGCGCTTGGTTTCGGTTTTTCATTTCGCGCCACCTTTTAGAGGACGAATTGCAGCCGGCACAGCCGGGTCCAGAAGTGCTCGCGGCCCGGCAGCGGGCTGCGCTGAATGTCTTCGATCTTTTCGCGCACCGCGTTCACCTGGAACCGCGTATGCCGGTTCAACCGCCAGTTCGCGCCAAAGGTCGTGGCGCGATTGCTGTTGCCGAGGATGTTGTCCGCGCGGGGACTGCGCGACGGCGGTCCGGAGTGCTCCGCGGAACCGAAGCGAAGCTGCTCATACCGCGCCACCAACTGCACCGCGCCGAGGCCTTCGGTCTCGAAGACGCTTCGCACGAACATCTGCTTATTGCGCGACGCTTCGGTCCGGTCGAAGACGGTCCACGTGCCGCTGACGTACCAGCCGCGCGAGGTGAGGTCCGGCAGGTCGTCCCCCAGCAGTCCCTGGTGCAGCCGCTGGTCGCTAACCTGGATATATTCGGCGTTGAGCCCGAACGGCCCGTGTTCCCAGGCCGCCTCGGTTCCCAGGCGCAGCCTCCGCCCGCTGACATCCAGGCGCTTGAAGTAGTATTCCTTGGCCACCGTGCGCCCGCGCAGGCTGTTGGGTCCTTCTTCCACGTCGCCGAAGGTGAACGCGCCGCCGAGTTGCAGCTCCTTTAGCAACGCCGGCACGGGGGCCAGGCGCAACGGTGCACCGGTCAGCCGCGCGCTGAACGTAGCGCCGGAGGCGCGTCCGTTGTCCTTGGTTCTGGCGTTGTCGCCGTCGTGCCGGAAAATGCCGGCCTCATAGCTCAGTCCGTGATGAAAGAAGCGCCCGTGCGCCATCACGCCGATGTCCCGGCCGGGCGCGAGATATTCGGTGATGCCGGCGTTGTAGACGAAATCGTTGCGCATGGGACCTCCAAGCTCCTCCATGCCGAACGGCATCTTGAACTTTCCGGCCTTGAGTTGAACGCGGCGGAACCGGCGCCAGTTGACGTAGCAGTCCTTCCACGGATTCTTCGTATCGGACAGCTCGCGCTCCAGCTCGAATTCCAGCTCTTTCGTGAACCGGCCTTCGATGCCGACGCGTGCGCGGCGCAATTCGTAAAGCCCTTCGGCGGTTTCATGGTCCGGATCGAAGGTGCGGAAGTCGCTTTGAACTTTGGCCCGGAAATCGATGCGGAGCAGCTTCCCCCAGCGGAGCGAAGGGTGCTTGCCCAGGGTGAAATTCCATCCGGAACTTTCCCGCGGCGACAGCTCCTCACCGAAAGCGGACAGCGGCAGGAGGGCGAGAATCAAGGACAACCTGAGGCGTCTCATGAGGCGAGCTCCTTTCCGGGCGGCGCGGCGCCGGCGAGCATCTGGAAAAGCTCGTTCAGCCTGCGAACGCATTGAGGGTCGCGGATGACCAGGGCCAGCTCGCGGCGCAGATCCAGACTGGATGTCGACAATGCGAGGCTTCCGGCCAGTGCCGCGGCCTCGTCGATGAGAATCAGCTTGCCGTGAGAGAGCAGATTGCCGAGCGCACCGCGCCCCAGCGTTTCGACGATGATTCCGTCGGCCCGCCGGGACTCGAGCAGCGAAACCATCCACGGATCGCCGACGCGGTGGTCGATGATGCGGATACTGCGCCGGGCTTCCCGCAGCAGCGCCGCGACGCCGGCGCGCGACCGCTCCGGCCCGATGATCAGGCGGCCGGTGATGCATTCGGAGAAGGAAACGCCGGCCGGCCGGCAATCGGATTCAAATAGCGACTGCAGCCCATCCACCACGCCCCGGTCGCGCGTGGTGATCACGAAATCGCAGGTATCGCGGAAGCACTTGCGGGTGAAGTTCAGCGAGGCGACCACCGCCATTTCGTCGTCGGCGACGATGTATTTGGCGTGGTACTTGACTCCGAGGCGGCAGTAGCCGTGTACGCGGACGCCCATGCTGTCGAGCAGCGCGCCGAGATCTTCCAGCTTCTTCCGCCACCCGCGCGCCCGCGGCGTCAGCAGAGCGTCGACTTGCACGCCCCGCTCCACGGCCGCGGCGAGTTCGCGGAGGATCCGGAAGTCGGTGCAGCGGAACAGCGAGAGAATCAGCCTCCGCCGCGCGGAGCGGATCACCTGAAGGATGACGTCACGGCGCTCCCCGGGCTCGAACGTGACGAACTCTTCCTGGTGCAGCGGTTCTCTTTTAACCAGCTTGACGCTACAAGCCACGGGCGTCTCCTTCCTTTTTCGGTGTTTGCCAGGCGACGGACTTAAGGCCGGCCCCGCCGTTCAGCAGGTGGGCGCTCACGTCCTTGAGAGAGGTTTGTGCGCCGAGCGTGACGTTGTACTTCATCACCGCTTCGGAACCTTGCAGGTATTCCCGCGCTTCGAAAGCGAGCCCGTGCCGCGTGAAGACGTCCTGCACGTGCGTGGATGGAAACTCCCGGCCGCCGGAGACCAATTCCAGCAGCATGGTGCGAGGATTCGGCTCCGCGGCGCGGTCGAGGAGAGCCAGCAGCAGGCAGAGGAACAGGGTTCCGGTGGCGGCAACAGTGAAAGCGCCCAGGCCGCACGCCGCCCCGAGCCCCAGCAGCGCAAACAGGATGGCGGCATTCCGCGGGTCCTTGACCGGAGTGCGGAAGCGGATGATGCTGGCGCCGCCGACCAGGCCCAGTGCACGCGGCAGCGAGTTGCCGATGACGATCGTCATCAGCGCTCCCGCGACGCAGAGCAGGATCGGGGCCTGGTCCAGCGGGGTACCTTCGCGTCGGCGGTTACCGTAGGCGAAGGTGACGGCGAATCCTACCAGTGCGGCGGCGGTGAGCTTGCAGAGCTGAAGCACGGGCGACGCGGTGTGGCCTGACTCCGGAGGCGCGGAAAGCGTCAGCTCGCTCAGCAGGTTGGAGGCGGACGTGTGTCCGGAGACGCTCTGCAGCACCACCACGCTGACGACCACGCTGGCGGCGGCTCCCGCGACGGGCCCCCAGGGGATTTTCTTTGCTTGCACGTTTCCACCTCCCTTACTAGGGGCTATAGCGAGGGAAATGGATTCAGTGCGCCAGGGAACCGCGAGATCAGCGTTGTAAGGCCGCCCGGGCATTACTCCGCTGCGCTAAAATACCGCTCATGCGCGCATGGAGGGTTGGTTGCTGGGCCCTCATCCTGCTGATCTCGCGAACCGCCCAGGTGGACGCCGGCCAACTCCGGCGGAATGCCGGCCGGGAGTCCTCCTCGAAGGGAGGCAAGCTTCCCAAGGCCCGCAAGGTCAAGCTGCCCATGGATTTGACTGGGGATGTGTATTTTCTCAACCCGGACACCCTGAAGCTGCCCGACTTCTCAAAAATGACCGCCGTGGCTAGCATCCGGGTAAAAAGTCTAAATGTCGCGCAGCGCGACTACACCGAGGGGTTTCCCGGCGTGAAGGATCGCGTCGAATTTATAGGCATCGACTTTCACGGAACCGTCACCATCGAGAAGCAGGGTACGTACGTCTTCGTGCTGACCTCCGATGACGGAGCGAAATTGTTCATCAACGACGAGCTGCTGATCGACAACGACGGAGTCCACGATCCCCGGTCCCAGGAAGCCGAGATGGATCTTGCCCCAGGCACTTACCGCATCCGCGTGCCGTACTTTCAGGGTCCCAGGCAGACGCTCGCGCTGGTGCTGGAAGTCTACCGGGTCGGCGAGTAGGGGCGCCCGCTATTTCGGAGGCCCGGCTCCTATTTGAGAAATTCGCCGATCTGAGCCAGGGCGGACGCGTCCGGCTTGGGATGGCTCCACGCGCCGCCTTGCTCAATCGAGGCGATCTCGCCGCGCTCCAGCGATCGCTTCACCGGGGGCGGCTCGGTCAGGTCGTAGACGCGGACCACTCCCGGCTCCTCGGCGGCGATCAACGCGGGGAACGCCTCGCCGTCCCGGAGTTTCACCGTCCGAACCCGCTTTGCGGACGAGGGTAGCGTGGTTTTGCCGGATATGTCACCAGCCACCGCTGCGCCCGCGCCTTGGGCAGTGTGACACGAGCCGCAATGTTCGAGAAACGCCGCCCGACCCGGCCGGTCCGCGGCGGCGGCAGGCGGCTGAGACGCGGAAGGCGGACCGGCAGGCGCCGGCGTACCGGACACTCCCGAGAGGCTCAGCACATAGGCCACTACAGCCCGCACCTCGTCATCCTTTAGACGGTCCTTCCAGCCCGGCATGGCCGTGCGCGGAATGCCGTCCCGAATCACTTTGTACAGCGAATCCGCCTCGAACTTCCGGTCGCGCAGGCGCGGACCGCGAGCCGCGGCGCCGGCGCTACCGTGGCAGTATCCCACCGCGCAACTCGCCGCAAACAGCTTCTCCCCTTGCGCCACCGCCGGATCGGCAGCGAACGCCGCCGGCGCAATCAACCAAAACACCCACCGCTTCATTTTTTCGGGTCCGGCAAAGCGAAGACAAATAGCGCCGACCCGCTGCGGAAACTCTCGGCTTCCGGCCACAACTGCGACATCAGCCCCGCGACGGCCGAGCCCCATCCGGACGGCGTCGCGATGTACTGCCTGCCCTTCACGCTGTAAGCGATGGCCGACCCGCGATGGCCGGACCCGGTCTGAAAGCTCCACAGCTTTTTGCCGCTGTCGGCGTCCAGCGCGAAGAAGAAACCTTCCGCGTCGCCGGTAAAAATCAGGTCGCCGCCGGTGGCCAGCACCGAAGCCAGCAGCGGATACTTCGAATCGTAGTTCCAGAACTTCTTGCCGGTAAGCGGGTCGTACGCGCCAAGGTGTCCGCCGGATTTTCCCTTCAGCGCCGCCTTGAGCTTGAATTCGCCGCCGAAGAACTCCTTGCCTTCCTTGGGTTCCTCGGTCCGGACCACTACTTCCTCGCACCATTCGATGCCGGTGGTGAAAAAGCGTTTGGATTTTGGCGACCAGGCTCCCTGGTTCCAGCTTCGCCCGCCTCCGATCGAAGGACAGATCGTCGTCGGCACTCCCACCGGCGGCTCGTTGCGGCCGATCAGATTGCCTTTCTCGTCGATGCCGGCAATCCAGTTGATGTTCAGCGCAACCGGCCAGGCCGAGATGAACTCGCCGTTCGTGCGGTCGACGACAAAGGTGTAACCGCCCTTGTTGACGTTGATCAGCAGCTTGCGTAATTTGCCTTTCACCGGCAGGTCCACCAGCAGGCACTCGTAGGCGGTGTCCCAGTCCCACACGTCGTGCGGGACCTGCTGGTGATACCACTTCAGCTTGCCCGAATCGGCGTCCAGCGCCACCACCGAATCGGTGTACAGATTGGTTCCCTTCCGGGAGCCGCCATAAAAATCGGCGGCTGGGTTGCCGACGCCCCAATACACCAGGTTCAACTCGGCATCGAACGAGCCGGTCATCCACGAGGAGCCGCCGCCCGCTTTCCAGCTATCCCCTTCCCAGGACTCATGGCCGGGCTCTCCGGGTCCCGGTATGGTCCAGAAGCGCCAAGCCATGCGGCCGGTCTTCTGGTTGTACGCGGTGATGTAACCGCGGTGCGCGGAGTCGCCGCCGGTCACTCCGACAATCACTTTGTCCTTGACCAGCAGCGGCGCGCCGGTGATGTTGCAGCCGCACTTGGCCAGCGGCTCGACTTCGACATTCCACACCTCGCGGCCGGTCTTCGCATCTACCGCGACGACGTGGTTGTCCAGCGTCCCCATGAAGACCCGCCCGCCGCCGACAGCCACTCCGCGATTCCACGGCGAGTAAATGACCCCGATGTCGCGCGGGTTGGGGTAGAAGTAATGCCAGATCTCGCGGCCGCTTTCGGCGTCGATGGCGAAGACGCGATTGAACGAGGTGGAAAGGTACATCACGCCGTCCACCACCAGCGGAGTGGCCTGCAAGCCGCCTTCGTTCACGCCGGTCTGGAAGACCCACGACGGCGCCAGCCGGGATACGTTCGACCGGTTGACCTGATCGAGTGCGCTATAGCGCCAGGCCGAAGTCTGGCCGCCGTAGTGGGGCCAGTTCTCTCGCGTTGCGCCGTCCTGTCCAAAAGCCAGAGCTGCTGCCATAAGAGCCAGGAGCGGGCCCTTCATCGAGCCAGCACCTCGGCCCCGGCCAGCACTTCGAGCGAAGCGTGCATGAAGGCAGGCAGGTCTTCCGGCTTCCGCGACGTGACCAGGTTGCCGTCCACCACGACCTCGGCGTCTTCCCAAAGCGCACCGGCATTGACCACATCGTCCTTGATCGCGAAGAACGACGTCGCGCGGCGGCCCTTCAGCATGCCGTGCGCCGAACACAGCACCCAGGGGCCATGGCAGATGGACGCCACCAGCTTTCCCTGCGCATTGATGTCGGCCACGAATCGATTGGCCTTGGCATGCCGGCGGATGTGGTCCGGCGCGTAGCCGCCCGGCACCACTACGCCGTCGAAGTCTCCGGCGGAGGCCTCGTCGTAGGAAAGCTCGGCCTTGCACGGATAGCCTAGCTTGCTCGTGTAAGTGGCGCCGGCGGTGGCGCCGATAGTAACCACGCGGGCGCCCGCCTCCTGAAGGCGAAACAGTGGATACCAGACCTCCATCTCCTGATACAGGTTATCGACGAGGATTGCAATCTTCTTTCCGGTTGTCTGCATGGGTAACTCCTAATGAAAGTGCCCTGCGAGGCTGTCTCCGGGACTGCCTGTGGGAGGGAATGCCTGTCGCCGGGAATGCCTGGCTCCTACTTCTTGGCTTCTTTGGGAGAGTACTTGTTCAGCAGCCCGGCCAGCTTCTTACCTGCCGCCGGCACCGCCATATTTGAATTCACGATGTCTTTGTTCTCGAGCTTCTTCCCGTAGATCTCTTCGTTGGAGTCCAGGTCCTGGCGCATTGTGGCGCCTTGCAGCGCGATGCCCGCGAAAACGCCGCGCGACCGGGAGTAGGAGAGTATCTCGGCGCGCATCGCGGCATCGGTCTGCGCCTGAGCGTCGCGCCCCACTGGCCCGGCAGCTACGGATACCTCGCCGCCCAGGGTAAACTTACTCGAAAGCAGCTTTTCGGCGCCCCTCTGGTTCATTACCAGCATCACCACGTCGCTCTCGGACCCTCCGATCTGAAAGCCAACACTGCCGCCTTCCACGCGGATGGTTCCCGGAGCGCCCCAGCCCTGCCCGCTCTTCCTGCGGCAGACCAGATACCCCTTGCCGTATTTGCCCGCCAGGATGAACCCGCCCTTCTTCAATCCCGGCACGATGATGACGCAATGAGCGTTGTCGAGGAGGTCCTGCGGGATCGACTTGTCCTTCATGCCCATAATTTCTTCAAAGACCGCGGCCGATTCGTTCAAGCGCTTCTGTGAATCCGACTGCTTCGCGCCAAGCGCGCAAACACTCGTAACCATCAACAACAGCAAGAGTTTGTTCATAGTATTTGTCTCCACTTTATCTCTGCAAAAGTTCGACGCCTATATTGTTTCACTTAGTACCCCCCTCCGCATAATTGGTACTTCGCGCCTATTGAACAACTTGGCGACTACTGGCAGAATGGGAATCGCATAGACGAACCGGAGTTTGGTTTCGGGGGGAACTGGCCTCAGGTTTCGTCATCCGCCGGGTCGCCGCGACCCGGCTTTTTTTTGGTTGCAGCACTCTAATACTATCGCAGAGCCCCTCTCCTGGCCTCCTCCACCGCCTCCTCCACTTCGGTCCGATACTGGCCAAGCAGCGCCTGGCTCGAAGCTTCGAAGCGCATCACCAGCACCGGCTGCGTATTGGACGCGCGCACCAGTCCCCAGCCTTCCGGGAACAGGACGCGCACGCCGTCCACATCCACGACGCCATGAGTCTGGCGAAGAATCTCCGCCGCCCGCGCCACTACTTCGAACTTCTCGTCGTCGGGACAATCCAGGCGGATCTCGGGAGTAGTGAAAGTCTTGGGCAGATCGGCGAGTTGGGCGGACAGCGGCCGGCCGCTGCGGGCGACGATTTCCATCAGCCGGCAGGCGGCGTACAGAGCATCGTCGTAGCCGTAGTAGCGGTCGCCGAAAAACATGTGGCCGCTCATCTCGCCGGCGAGCTCGGCATGCTCCTCCTTCATCTTGGCTTTGATCAGGGAGTGGCCGGTCTTCCACATGATGGGGTTTCCGCCGCGTTTCTTCAGATCGTCGAACAGGATCTGCGAGCTCTTGACTTCGGCGATGAACGTCGCGCCGGGCTTCCGGGTGAGGATCTCGCGTGCGTAGACAATCATGAGCTGGTCGCCGTAGACCACTTCGCCGTGTTCGTCGCAGGCGCCGATGCGATCCGAATCGCCGTCGAAGGCAATCCCGAGATCGGCGCCGGACTCCTTCACGGCGGCGATGAGGTGGGCCAGATTCGCGGGCACGGTCGGATCGGGATGGTGATTGGGGAAGCGGCCGTCCATCTCGTAGAACAGCTCGCGGGCCTCGATGTTGAGGCGCTGGGCAAGGCGGCGCATCACCGGTCCGGCGGTGCCGTTGCCCGCATCCAGCACCACTTTGATCCGCCGGTCCCACTTGAATTGCGCGGCGATCTCGTCGACGTAGGGCGTGTCCGCGTCGTAAGTGCTCTCGCTGCCCGCGCCGGATTCGAAATCGCGGCGGGAGATCATCTCCCGCAATTCCTGGATCTGGCTGCCATGAATGGTGGCCTCGCCGCAGACGATCTTGAAGCCGTTGTACTCCTGAGGATTGTGGCTGCCGGTGATCATCACCGCGCCGTCGGCTTTCAGATGAAAGCAGGAATAGTAGAGCACTGGAGTAGGAACCACGCCGATGTCGGTGACGTCGCAGCCGGAAGTCTTCAGGCCTTTGATCAGCGCGTCGCGGAGGCGCTTGCCGCTGAGGCGGACGTCGCGCCCGAGGTTGACCTTGTTTCCGCTGTTCCGCTGGAGATAGGTCCCGATCGCCCGGCCCAGGTCTTCGATCCCGGAGTCCAGCAGCTCCTGGTCTGCGATCCCGCGGATGTCGTACTCGCGGAAGATAGTCGGCGTGAGCATTAGCTACCAAGGTAGCGTGCGGTTTTGAGTCCGGTCAACGCGGCAGCGCGGCGCGGCCTATGGCATCGCTGCGAACGAACCCAGGAAATCGTGATTGTCGCCTTCTCCGGTGCAGTAAATTTGTACCGATGGACGCAGGTTGCCGCTGGGCACGCGGATATCCATCTGGTAGACACCGGCGAGACCTGGAGCCAGCCCGGCGTAAAAGACGGGTATTTCGAGCCGGCTGCTGTTGTCCGCGCCCCAGGCCCAACAGGTGACGGCAACGGCGGTGCGGGCGGGCGGATCGGACGGAGCCGGCATTCCGTCCGGCGGCGCGTCGACCCGTCCGAAACCGGTGCCGTAGAGGTGCAGAATCTCGTTGGGCCGTGCCGGATTCTTTGCCGTCACCAGCGCGTCCCAGTTCTGGTGAATCGCCAGCGCGTCGTAACCGCCATACGCCGACGGCGAGTCCGGCTGCGTCAGAAAAACGGGATAGGCCTGGAGCGCGGTGGTCGCGAAGCGCAGTTTCGGCTCGAAGGGCGAGGAGGACTCTGTCTTCACTTCGAGGTTTGCCTCCATTGCGGTTTGCCACGGAACCTGCAAGAGAATTTGGGTTGGGGCGACCGAGAGCAGTGGGCACTCCGCTCCGTTCAGGGTCACCGAGACTCCGCCCAGTGTGCGAGGCAAGGGAAATGATTGGGCCGTGAATAGCCCATCGCTGAAGCCCGCGCCGGGAATGGAGTAGAGCGATCCGGCCGCCATGCGGGTTAAGTATCCGACTTGCGGCGTGCGGCCGAGGCGTTCCTGATCCTCGCCGGTGTCCACATCCAAGCGGTGAAGCCGCGCCGCTCCGGAGAAGTACCAGGCCACCTTGCCGTCGTCCGACATCGCCGCGGAAAGAACGCCCGAGGCGTTGTGGCTCACCTGCCGGAGCCCGCTTCCGCCGGTGTTCGCGGCGTAGATCTGCGGCAGTCCGGACGCGTTGGAGAGAAACATGACGCGGCGGCCGTCGGCGCTGAGGTAAGGTGTGTGGGAATCGGCCTCGGGTAGAACGCCGAGCGTGCTGTCGAGCTGCTCGGCGACGCGGTAGATACGAATGGATCGACGGCTGGTGTACCAGTCCCCAAAAGAGTAAGCAACCACACTGGCGGCCGAGTCGATCACCGCTTCACCCGGCGAGCCGGCGCCCACGCGCACCTCTGTTACGTCTGTGCCCCGGCCGAGGTACAACGAACCGCCAGCCAAGACAAAAGTCCCATCGTCCGCGACGACGCGGCCTCCACCTAAATCGGCGGACGCCGATACCGGCATCTGAGGTCTCAACTCCTGGCCGTTTTGCAGGTCTATTACATAGGCGTACCTTCCTCCGAGTGAACCATCGCTATGGATGAGGAGATAGCGGCCATTTCCGCTGAGCCGTCCGGCCCCAACGTAATCAACTGGGCCGCCTGGCAAACCAGTTACCGTGGTCTGAAGGGTGGTTACCGAAGCGCAAACGCTTGCTCCGAAGCATTGCCTTTGCCCGATAACAGCTACCACGGCGCCATCGCGGCTTGTCTGCGGGCGAGAGAGACTGAAGTAGTTGGTAAAGCGCATCTGGCCCGGACCGGTCGCAGGCGGATCGATTCTGGGCCGCTCGAGGTAGAGCTGAAGCCCGCCGGAATCGACCCGATAAATGCGGGCCAGCCCCGCGGACTCGCTGGAGTCCCGGCGCGCCAGCGCTGTCACGAAGTAGGCGGAGCCGCCGTCGCCGGTGGTGACGAGGTCGAAGAGATCGCGCTGTGCGGTCGCGGCGCCGGCGGTAAGCAAGAGGATTAGGATCGGTCGCAGCGTCACCCTCTGCTAAGACCCGAAAAACCGGCCGCTGATGACAGGCTCCCCGCAGGGCGTCCCCATTTGCAAGAGCGATGCAAAGTTGACGCCTGCCGCCGTTTCAAGATACCCTCGATGATTCGTCTTCAGTTCCAACAAGCTTCACAACCTGACGCAAGGAGCGGGTCTTGATGGCCTCTAGTTTCATCCCTGTCACGCGACGCGGATTCGGTCAGACGTCACGGCGCGATCGCTGGTGGGTTCAGCCTTTATTGCTGTTTCTAGGCCTCGGATCGTTTCTGATCTACGCTAACTGGGCCGCCTTTCAAGGCAATCACTACACCTACGGCCCCTATCTTTCGCCGTTTTATTCGCCCGAGATCTGGGGCGATTCGCCGCACTCTTTGTTGGGTCCGAAGCCGGCCTGGTATCCGGCATGGCTGCCGTTTTCACCCGCGCTGCTGATTCTCTGGGCCCCGGGACTGTTCCGCCTGACGTGCTACTACTACCGCGGCGCATATTACAAAGCTTTCTGGGCGGATCCGCCCTCCTGCGCGGTGGGCGAGCCGCGCTCCAGTTATCTGGGAGAGAACTCGCTGCCGCTGATCCTGCAGAACGTTCATCGCTACTTCATGTACCTGGCGGTGCTGTTCCTCTTCGTGCTGGCCTGGGACGTCTGGAAGTCGGTGTGGTGGCCGGACGGATTTCACATTGGCCTCGGCACGATCATCCTGGCGGTGAATGTCACTTTTCTCAGCGGCTACGCGCTGGGTTGCCATTCGATGCGGCACCTGGTGGGAGGCTGCATGGACCAGTTCTCCTTGTCGCCGGCTCGCGCGAAGGCTTACGATTGCGTGAGCTGCCTGAACTCCAGTCACATGCGCTGGGCGTGGATGAGCCTGTTCTCGGTTGCTTTCTCGGACATCTACGTGCGGCTCTGCTCCATGGGCATCTGGAGCGACTGGAGAATCCTCTAAATGGCGGAATACCAGACCCATTCCTACGACGTCCTGGTGATCGGGGCAGGCGGCGCCGGCTTGCGCGCGGCGATCGAGGCCTCGGCCGGCGGGGTGTCGGTGGGAGTGCTGTCGAAATCGCTGCTGGGCAAGGCGCACACGGTGATGGCCGAAGGCGGCGTAGCGGCGGCGCTGGCCAACACCGACGAGCGCGACAATTGGCGCGTGCATTTCTCCGACACAATGCGCGGCGGGCAGTACGTCAACAACTGGCGCATGGCGGAGCTGCACGCCAAGGAAGCCCCGGACCGCGTGCGGGAGCTGGAAGCCTGGGGCGCGTTGTTCGACCGCACCAAGGACGGCCGCATCCTGCAACGCAACTTCGGCGGGCACCGCTATCCGCGCCTGGCCCACGTGGGCGACCGCACCGGCCTGGAGATGATCCGGACGCTGCAGGACCACGGCATCCACCGCGGCATCAATTTCCACATGGAGTGCACCATCCTGACGCTGCTGATGGACAGCGGCAGGATCGCCGGCGTCTTCGCCTATGAGCGCGAGCGTGGCCGCTTTCAGCTCTTTCAAGCCAAGTCCGTCGTGCTGGCCACCGGCGGAATCGGGCGCGCCTATAAGATCACGTCCAATAGTTGGGAGTACACCGGCGACGGCCATTCGCTGGCCTACCACGCCGGCGCGGCGCTGATGGACATGGAGTTCGTGCAGTTCCATCCGACCGGGATGGTGTGGCCGCTGAGCGTGCAGGGCATCCTGGTGACGGAAGGCGTGCGCGGCGAAGGCGGCGTGCTGATGAACAACCAGGGCAAGCGCTTCATGTTCGACGACATCCCGCCGAATTACAAGAACCAGACGGCGGACAACGAGGAAGAAGGCTGGCGCTACACGCAGGGCGACCGCAACGCTCGCCGCCCGCCGGAATTGTTGACGCGCGACCACGTGGCCCGCTGCATCGTGCGCGAGATCAAGGAAGGGCGCGGCAGCCCGCACGGCGGCGTCTACCTGGACATCGCCTGGACCAAGAAGAAGATCCAGAATTCGGCCGAGCACATCAAGAAGAAACTGCCCAGCATGTACCACCAGTTCAAACAACTGGCGGACATCGACATCACCGTGGAAGCCATGGAAGTAGGGCCGACCACGCATTACATGATGGGGGGCGTGATGGTGGACGGCGACACGCAGATGTCCACCGTCCCGGGTCTGTTCGCCGCCGGGGAATGCGCGGCCGGCCTGCACGGGGCGAACCGGCTGGGCGGCAACTCGCTCTCCGACCTGCTGGTGTTCGGACAGCGCGCCGGCCAGTTCGCGGCCAAATTCGCCAAGGAAAACGGGGCGTCCAAAGTCGACATGGCGGCGGTGGACCGGACGGCGAAGGCAGCGCTGGAACCGTTCGACCGGAGCGCGTCGGGGAAGGCGGAAGGTCCGTACGCGATCCAGCACGAGCTGCAGGAGATGATGCAGCGCGAGGTGGGCATCGTGCGCAGGCAGGAAGAAATGGAGCAGGCGCTGGAGGGGCTGGCCAAGCTGAAGGAACGGGCGCGTCACGCCGCCGTCCAGGGCAACCGCGAGTACAACCCGGGTTGGCACACGGCCTGCGACCTGGGCAACCTGCTGACGGTGTCGGAGGCCATCACGCGCGCCGCCATGGAGCGCAAGGAGAGCCGCGGAGCGCACTTCCGCGACGACTTTCCGGAGAAGAGCGAAGAGGCGGCCAAGTACAACATCCTGGTCCAGAAGGACGCGGACGGGCGGATGACGATCGTGAAGCGTCCGATCCCCGAGATGCCGGCGGAGCTGAAGCAAGTGATCGAGGAGAACAAATAAGATGGCGCAGGCGACCTTCCGCATCTGGCGCGGCGACGCGAAAGGCGGCGAGTTCAGGACCTACACGACCGACGTCGACGAAGGCATGGTGGTGCTGGACGGCGTTCTGAAGGTGCAGGCCGCGCAGGCCAACGACATGGCGGTGCGGTGGAACTGCAAGGCCGGCAAGTGCGGCTCGTGCTCGGCGGAAATCAACGGGAATCCGCGGCTGATGTGCATGACGCGGCTGAGCTCGCTGCCGCCGGGCGAGACCATCACTGTTGAGCCGATGCAGGCGTTCCCCAGGATCCGCGACCTGGTCACTGACGTTTCCTGGAACTACGAAGTCAAGAAGAAGATCAAGGAATTCAAGCCGCGGAAGCCCGACGCCACCGACGGCACCTGGCGGATGCAGCAGCGCGACATCGAGCGCGTGCAGGAGTTCCGCAAGTGCATCGAGTGTTACCTGTGCCAGGACGTCTGCCACGTGCTGCGGGATCACGCCAAGCACGCCGAGTTCATCGGACCGCGGTTCTTCGTGTACACGGCCGCGCTGGAGATGCATCCGCTGGACACCGAGGATCGCGTGGAAGAGCTGAAGCGCGCGTACAATATCGGATACTGCAACATCACCACCTGCTGCCGGCGCGTGTGCCCCGAAGATATCACCATTACCGAAAACGCGATCATCCCGCTGAAGGAGCGCGTGGCCGACCGCTTCTACGATCCTGTGAGAAAATTGTTCCGGATCTTCCACTAGATGTATGGGCAATAGATGTACGAGCTGAAGCCGCTGTCGAAGGAAGCCGTTCCCGCCGCGCTGGCGAAAGTGGAGCGCTACCGCCTGCTGAATGAGCCGGCGCAGGCGGAGAGCATCTGCCTGGATATTCTGCGGATCGAGCCGGAGAACCAGGAGGCGACGGTGATGCTGATCCTGGCGCTGACCGACCAGTTCGAGCAGCGTCCGCAGGCGGTGGAGGAAGCGAGGACGACGCTGCAAGCCCTCCGCGACGCCTACCAGCTTGCCTACTACACCGGCATCATCTGGGAGCGGCTGGCGAATGCCCAGTTCGACCGCCGGTCGCCCGGGGCGCGCTTCAACGCTTACGCTTCGTTCCGAGAGGCGATGGCGTGGTATGAGAAGGCCGAGGCGCTGCGGCCGGCCGGCAACGACGACGCGGTGCTGCGCTGGAACACATGCGCGCGCATCCTGATGCGGCATCCGGAGCTGCATCGCGTGGAAGAGCCGCCGGCGCCGATCTTGTCGGAGTAGGGCCGGAGCGGCAGGGGAATTGGCTTCGTTTGGCGGATTGGCTTTGTTTTGCAGATTTGGTTCGTTTGGCAGATTTGGCACGCCTCGTCGCCGGATCTCGGCGAGTTCGGGAATTATTCAATGATCTGGACGGAAACGCGGTTCGCTCGAGCAGAGCCCACCCGTCATCGCCATCCAGGACGATCCTGCAGCGTTTCTCCGCTTGACGACGGTTCTCCGCATCTCAAACCCTCGCCGCGCTTTGAGCTGGCCCGAGCTGCCGGACCCGGATCTTAACCTCGACGCGAGAGCCGAGACGGTTGAGAATTGACATCAGTCTGTCGGCCGTGAACCTGGCAAGGTCGGCGTTCCGAATGCGGGAGAAGTCGGCCGCCGCAAAGCCTGTTCGGGCATGAGCGGCGCGGACAGTCAGCGCGTCACGGTCGAGCGCATTAACGATCTCTGCCGCCAGGAGTGCCTTCAACTGATCGACATCCGCGTTCTCGCGGCCGAGATCGCGGAATACATTTCCGCTGCCGCGAACCAGTTCCAGTTTTCCGCTCTTCATCGCAGTGCCTCCCTCAATCTCTTCAAACGGTCTTTTACCAGATCGATCTCGCGCTTGGGCGTCATGATGCCCTGTTTCGATTTCTTCTGAAACGCATGGATCACCCATAGCTCGTCCGCTAGCTGTACCGCATAGATGAGCCTAAACGCATTACCGCGAAAGGCGAGGGCGATTTTCAAACACGCCAGAGCCGAGACCGTGCATCGGGTTCGCGATGTCCGCCTTGCTGCCATCCGCCGCGATCGTGAGCGCCGTGAGGAAAGTGGATTGCGCATCCTCCGGAAAGGTCTCGAATTCCTTCAGCGCTGCCTTGATCCAGGAGACTAGGACGCGTTTTCCGGGCTTCGGCCATCGGCTACCCCTCAATGTTGTCATATCTGACAACGATCGTCAATGGAATTCAGGGCGTATCGGCAGTAAGCTTGCAGCCTGGTTCCCCGCCTTTTCGCCGTCCCGAAACTGTGTCTGAATCGCATCTGTTCCAAACCGCCGGGTTGCACTTGGAGCCAAAGCAGACTCCCCCGCCTGTTGTAAACGTTAGGGAATCGCGAAAATAGATGGAATCCTGGGAGGCTTGTGCTGCCTGCCGCCCGGCGCCTCACGCCGGGGATTGCGCGCCCCGGTGGGACAGGGGGGCCTTCAGTCCACAACACCGTTTGTATTTGAACGCGGACCGGCAGGGGCAGGGGGCGTTGCGGGCGAGGGAATCGGTCTGGGATGGGACTTCCGACGCTGGAGACTGGGGTGTGGGGGACGCCGCGGCTGGGGAATTGGCTTCGTTTGGTGGATTAGCTTTGTTTTGCAAATTGGGTTCGTTCGGCAGATTGGCTTCGTTTTGCAGATTTGGCGCCTCGTTGCCGGGCACGATCTCGGCGGGTTCGGGGAGTATCCAATGGTTCTCGACGGAAGCGGGGCGCTCGAGGATGGCGAGCGCGGTTTTCAGGGTTACCCAGTGCGGAGTTTTGGGGTCATCGAGAAGAGCGTCGAGCCGGGATATGGCCTTCTGGCTGAGGCGGTTGAGACGCTCTCGAACGAGGCGAGTGTAGTCGGCCTGGGCTTCGTGGATGGCAGCGACGAAGTGCGGCTGTGCGTTGTGCCAGCGATAGAATGTGGCGCGGGAGACGCCGGCGGCGGAGGCCGCGGCGGCGACGGTGGAGCCCCGGGCGAGGGCGTCGATAATTTTCAATTGAGCCTCTTTCAATTCCGATTCAGAGGGTGTCAATTGTGTCTCATTTTGTCTCATTGTGTCTAATTCGGAGACGTTGAGCATGGAGGACCCTTTCTGCTTTGACGGTAGCAGCCGGGTGCAAGGGATCGGCTCGGGCGGGGGGAGGGGTCAGGGGATGACCATGCGTACTTTCAATAGGATAGGGGTGCAAAATATTTCTGAAAACGATGTGACTCATTTTTGGGGAGGGCTCGATTTGCAAGGCAGCGAGGTGTAAGAGATGGAATTTCATTGATTTATGGCCGAGGGAAATAAACGGGTTGGTTCTTGGTTGCTGAGGCCCGAAGGTTTCCCACTGCTGAGCCGGGCAGGCCGCGCAGTGTGTTTAAGAATTGATCCGGTCTTCGAGTTCTTTCAGATCCGCTATTACCTGATCGAACGGTGGAGCTTCCCCAAAGATCATCTCGCGCATGTTCCTGTAGTCACTTCGAATCTGAGCGACGTGGGAGTCCGGAGGACATACCCGAAGGCTTCCGGGCCGGGCCAAATCGTAACGCGCCGCAGCTTCCCGGAAGAAGACTTTCTTGTGCTCGACAACGCTTGCCAGCAGCCCGAGGTCCTTTACCGCAAGCTGCCCGTACTCGTGCCGTTACAAACGCGAGAGGTCATAGTGATGCCGCGAGATCCGTGGCGGCATCTTGCCCGAATGGAAGACCGCATGGAGTAACGTGGCTTTCTCCCAGAATGTCCGTTCAGGACGAAGAGCGTGGACTCCCACGGCCGGCCGAGCCAGGAGGCCAGGAATCGCGTCAGCGATGTACGGCTGGATGGACTGCTGCTCAGACGGCCAAACATCACCGCGGCATCCAAACTCCAGGCGAACGACGGGACGGATATAGGAGCCCAATCCGTATAGATCCGTCTCCAAGCCGCGCGGATAGGCAAACAAGAGGCTCTGCCGATCCGCGTCGGCCGGATCCTCGTCGATCTTCCAATCGGCTTCCCCGAGGACCGAGCGAAATGAGCTCTTTAGCTCCTCGAGCACGGCCCCATGAACAGTTCCGAACATTTACCCGCTAGTTCATCCAGTTTCCGGTTACGTTTGTTTGTGCCTGCTATGTTGCGAGGATCCCGGTCTCCGGTGAACCCGAGGTTATGACGGTCGAGTACGATGTCAACGTCTTCCGAAAAACGCTCGATGACTTTGTAGACTTTGGAAAGCGAGGTTCCGCCTTTGAAGAGGGGTCCGGGCAGCGCCGGATTTGAAAAGATTCTTTGGAGCGTCCAGCAGACCCAGAAATCTTTTTCAACGATCGTGGCAGAGCCGAGCTGGGAGCGGGCAGCGGCCTCGCGGAAGACGGTTGCGCGCTCGGCAACGGGGAGTAGGGCGAATTGATCCATCCGGGACTCGCCCCTAATGTTAGGCCGTGACCGCGTCTATTGCAGAAGACATCCACTGTGGCGCGTGATGCGCAAGCTTCTTCAGTCCTGTCTTCGCTGCTGGTGGCAGGTTCTGCCGAAGCTGCCGGATGACGCTATCCGTCAGATGGTCAGGCCCGAACGCACGAATAGCCTGCAGAGCAACACCCTCAGGAGTGCCCGCTCCCAACAAGGCCCTGGGGCTCGCGTGCTTGAAATGGATAGTTTGTTTGCCCACCTTGATCTTTCTCGAACTGCCGTCGGTCAAATATACAACTTGCGCGGGAACCTGCGAGGAAAGACCGAGCGCGTTCGCTGCCCGGGCCGGCGTCGGTTGCAGACGATGACCTGACTGATCCGCGATAGCCCTCGCCACGGCATCGGGGTCGGGCGAAAGCGGACCGAGCGTGGGATGGCTCCTAGGGACATCATAGACACCTCGCGCGATTCGCCTGATTTTGCCAGCTTTGGCCAATCGGCTGAGGGCTTGATCCACGGCAGCGCCGTGGCCCAAGTCAGCGAACGCTTTGGGGGTGAGTGCTGATCCCGGACCCATCGCTTTTGCGCGCTTCAAGACCTTCAGCGTGATTTCTCGCATGTCACAAATATAATAGCATCTTTCTGACATATACGAGAGCATTGGCTTAGTTGTTTCTTGTGTTGGGACTACCCTCAAGCTGCTGATTCTGTTAGGCGAACAGGCGGAATTAGCCGGTGATCTCGAACGGTTTCGAGCTGTGGACCGCCATGACGCGTCAGAATGACCGGACAAACGCCCGGCAAACCGTTTGGCAGGCACTTCCGTACTACCCAAAAAGCAAGAGTATACTGGTGGCCTCAGTCATGCCGCTCCTCATCGTACTCCTGCTTCTGTCCTGGCAAAGCCGCGCGGCGACGCTGGCGGCCGACCTGTCGGAGGTGCGTCCGGGGCCCGTCTCGGTGACCGTCTCCGGCGACTCGCTCGCCATCCGATGGCCGGATGAAAGGGACCAAACCTGGATTGCGGAATTCTCGCTCGATCAGGCAAAGCCGCTGATCAGCCGCGTGCTGCTGAAGGATCGCATCGTTCTAAGAAATCTGCGGCCGCAGTATTGGGCCAGCACCGGGAAGCGAAGAGGCCGGGGCCGGGTTTGACGAGTTCTTCGATTTTCCGGGAAACGATCCGGCGGGTACCCGGCGGTTTGAAGGCGCGTTCCAGGCCACCGGAGCGAAGGCCCGCAGCATCGGCGACCGCGTGGAGGTGTACTTTGACGGGCTCGCGATGGGCATCTTCCGCGGCGGAATCGCGTATACGTTTTATCCCGGCAGCCGGTTGATCCGGCAGGATGCGGTGGCCTCGACGCAGGAGCCCATGACCGCATATCTCTATGACGCCGGCATCAAGCTAAGCGCGCGCGCCCCCGGCTTACGTGCACGCCGGCAAACGCGAAGTCGAGTCGCCGGTTCACTATTACGACACCGCCGGCCAGATTCGCACGGCGATGACCAGCGGGCCGGACCGGCGAATCGAAAGAGTCCGCTACCGCGCCCTGGCGGCAACTGTGGCCCAGAAAGTACAGATCGCATTGTGGCATCCGGCTTCTCCTCAGTCGGAATGCGGATTCATTCCTGGGTGTTTCCGAGCAAGCGCCGCACCTGGCTGATGTGATTCGCATCGTGCCCGGCCATATGGCGCGCGAGGTCCGCGACGGTCAACCTGCCGCGCTCGGCGTGAATCCCGTGGCGCTGCCACTCCTCGGGAGTGAGCCTGGCGAGCATACGCATGTTCGCCTTGCGGAGGAGACGAAACATTTCGAGAGCTTCCGCGGGCGTCCAGGAATCGTAATCGCCGAGCCTGGCCCATAGGTCCTGATCAAATCCGGCAGAAATGTACCGTCGCGCTCGATCATCTGACGATAGCGCCAACTGGTGACGAGTTCGTCCTCGGCCATATGCGCGAGGATCGCGCCGACAGACCACTTGCCGGGCGATGGACGCCGCGTGAGAACTTCGTCCGGTTGCCCGCTAATCAAAGCGGCGAGCATGGATGCTGCGTCGCGCTGCATCGCGATCAGATCCTGTGCGGTCTGTGTAACCGGCGTACCTTCCTGCATGCCGAGATTTTATTCCAGATGTGCGCCTCCCCGGTACACCGTCTGCTATGATCCATTCGTTCCGATGAAAATCCCCCAACTCGCTTCCTCCGACCTGAAATTACTGGCGCAGTACGACACGCCGACCATCTGCAACGTGATCGAGCTTTTCGAGGTGCGGCCGCGCACCGCCGGCTATATGGACAGCCGCATCCGGGCCTGCTTTCCGGAGATGCCGCCCATCGTGGGCTACGCGTCCACGGCCACGCTGCGCTGCGCGTTCCCCCGGCGGGAGGGCGCGGTCTACAACTCGCTGGACGAGCAGGTCGCGGCGTTCGAGCAGATTCCCGGTCCGCCAATCGTCGTCTTCCAGGACCTGGACGAACCGGCGGTCGCGGCTACGTTCGGCGAGATCATGTGCTCCACCTATCAGGGTTTTGGCGCGGCAGGCCTCATTACCAGCGGTCCGGCGCGCGACCTGGACCAGGTCCGGCGGCTGGGTTTTGCGGCGTTTTCGAACGGCGTCAACTGCTCGCACGGCTACAGTCACATTGTTGATGTTCACGTTGCAATCCGCGTTGGCGGGCTGGAAGTCCGGCCGGGAGCGCTGCTGCACGCCGACGCCAACGGGGTCACCGACATCCCGCACGAGATCGCTTCAGAAGTCGCGCAGGCCTCCGCCGAATACGTCTCCGCCGAAGCCGTGATCATCGACTACGTGAAAGCCGGCAGGCCGAACGTGAAACAATTCTCGGAGGCCCGGCAGGAGGCGATGCGCCGCATTGGGGAGTTGGGCAAACGAGTCCGCTCGGGGAAGCCGGTGTCATAATGATGATTCTGGAGGCTTACGATGCAAGCAACCGCCGGTCTCGAGCAGGAAACCAATCCTTGGCTTGCCGCCGAGACGCGGTTTGACGAGGCTGCCGAGCGGCTGGGCCTCGACGACGGGATGCGCAAGATTCTGCGCCTGCCGGCAAGGGAGCTAACGGTCCACATCCCGGTTCAACTGGACGACGGCCGGCTGGAGGTGTTCACGGGCTACCGCGTGCAGCATTCCATCGCGCGCGGCCCTGGCAAGGGCGGCATCCGCTACGCGCCGGACGTGACGCTGGACGAAGTCCGCGCGCTGGCGGCGTGGATGACCTGGAAGTGCGCGGTGGTGAACATCCCGTTCGGCGGCGCCAAAGGCGGGGTGATCTGCGAGCCCAGCGTTCTGTCGGATTCCGAGCTGGAGCGGATCACGCGCCGCTACACTTCCGAGATCATCGACATCATCGGCCCGGAAAAAGACGTACCGGCGCCCGACGTCAACACCAATGAACGGGTGATGGCGTGGGTGATGGACACCTATTCCATGCATGTGCGGCACACGGTCACGGCGGTGGTTACGGGCAAGCCGATGGAACTGGGCGGGTCGCGGGGGCGGCCCGAAGCCACAGGCCGCGGCTGCATGATGGTGACGCTGAAGGCGCTGAAGAAGCTCGGCATGTTCTCCTCCTCCACGCGGGTGGTGATTCAGGGATTTGGCAACGTAGGCGGCATGGCGGCGCGTCTGATGGCGAGGCAGGGCTTCAAGATTGTCTGCGTCATCGAGTACGACGGCGCGGTCTATAACGCGAACGGCCTGGACATTTCGAAGCTGCTGGAGCACCGGCGCACGACGGGCTCGATCGTCGATTTTCCGGAGGGCGAGAATATCGACCGCGATCAAGCCATGTACATGCAATGCGATGTTCTGCTGCCCGCGGCCCGCGAGAACGTGATCACGTCGGAGAACGCGCATAAGATCCGGGCGAAGATTCTTTGCGAGGGCGCCAACGGACCGACTACCGCAGTGGCGGACAAGATACTGGCGGAGAAGAACGTCTTCGTGATCCCGGACATTCTGGCCAATGCGGGCGGCGTGACGGTGTCCTACTTCGAGTGGGTGCAGGACAGGCAGGGCTTCTTCTGGAACGAGCAACTGGTGATTGAGCGGCTGGAGGAGATCATGCACGCCAGCTTTGACGCGGTGGTGAGCTACGCGGAGAAGCACGGCGTCAATAATCGAACGGCGGCGTATATGGTGGCGCTTGACCGTGTTGCCAATGCCATTAAGCTGCGCGGGATTTACGCGTGAGCCGGTCCGCCGTGGCGCAGGCTCTCAGCCCGCAGCGTCCCGACTCATCGGGACGCCCTTTGTGGCCTTCGGTCAAAAAGGCGCCGAGACGAGTCCCGGCACGGCAGACACGAGTGTCTGCGCCACATCCATCACTAAATGTCCTCTGATGCGACCACGCCGCTGATGCGGCAGTATCACGCCGTTAAACAGCAGGCGCCTAATGCGCTGCTGATGTTCCGGCTCGGGGATTTTTACGAGTTGTTCTATGAGGACGCTATTCTCGCGGCCAAGGAGCTGGAGATTACGCTTACTTCTCGCAACAAGGAGAAGGGTGCGGCGATTCCTATGTGCGGGGTGCCTTACCACTCCGCGGAAGGTTACATCGCGCGGCTGATTCAGAAAGGGCACAGGGTTGCGATCTGCGATCAGGTGGAGGACCCCAGGCTGGCTAAGAAGCTCGTCCGGCGCGAGATCACGCGGATCGTCACGCCGGGAACAGCTACCGACGCGCACCTGCTGAGATCGCACGAGAACAATTACCTCGCGGCGGTTGCCCGGCAGGGGGCGCGTTCGGGCCTGGCGCATGTGGACGTCTCGACGGGGGAGTTTCGCGTCACGGAACTGGATTCGGCTGAAGTTCCAGCGGCGCTGGAGCAGCTCGGCGCGCGAGAGGTGCTGGTGGCGGGCCAGCTTCCTCTGTTCCCGGCCGAGGAACCGAACCGGCGCGTGGTGCGGACGGAACTTGAGGAATGGGTCTTCAGCTTCGACTACGCCGAGCGCACCTTGCGCGAACATTTCCAGCTTCTCTCGCTGGACGGCTACGGGCTGGCCGGAAAGCAGGCCGCGGTGTCCGCCGCCGGCGCGGTGCTGCACTATCTGCGCGACACGCAGCGCGCGGCCTTGAACCACCTGGACCGGCCGTCGTTCTACGACCGCGCCGACAGCATGGTGCTGGACGCGGTCACGGTGCGCAACCTGGAGCTGGTGGAGCCGATTTTCTCCGGCGAGGGCGCGACGCTGCTGAGTGTGGTCGATCAAACCCAGACCGGCATGGGCGGCCGGCTGTTGCGACAGCGGCTGCTGCGGCCCTCGATCGATTTGCCGGAAATCGAAGCGATGCTGGACGGCGTAGAGGAGCTGCTCAAGGAAACCATCCTCCGCGCCGAATTGCGCAAGGATCTCGGCGGCGTGCTGGATATCGAGCGGCTGCTGGCCAAAGTCACCATCGGGTCGGCCGGGCCGCGCGACCTGCTGGCGCTGGGCAAGTCTCTGGAGCGCATTCCGGCGTTGAAGAGCCGCATCCCGGCGCCCCGGAGCGGGCGGTTGAGGGAAATCCGCGACGGGCTGGACGACGTGCCGGAAGTCTGTCTCGCCATTCTCGAAGCCCTGGCAGACGAACCGCCCGTGAACGTGTCCGACGGCGGGGCGATCCGCACGGGCTACAACCCCGATCTGGACGAGCTGCGCGATCTGTCTCGCAACTCGCGCCAGATCATCGCCCGGATCGAGGCGCGAGAGCGCGAGCGCACCGGCATCCAGTCGCTGAAGGTGCGCTTCAACAACGTCTTCGGCTTTTACATTGAAATCTCCAAGGCCAACCAGCATCTGGCGCCGACGGACTACGAGCGCAAGCAGACGCTGGTCAACGCCGAGCGCTTCACCACGCCTGAACTCAAAGAGTATGAACGCAAGGTGCTGGATGCCGAGGAGAAGATCCTGGAGCTGGAGCGGGAGCTTTTCAGCGCGGTGCGGAAGCTTGCCGCCGACCAGGCCCGGCGCATCCGCCAGACGGCGCTGGCCGTGGCCGGGCTCGACCTGACCGCTGCGCTGGCGCAAGTCGCCGCCGAGAACCGCTACGTCCGGCCCCGGTTCTCCGAATCCGGCGAGATGAAGATCGCCGCCGGACGCCATCCGGTGATCGAGCGGATCGCCGAAGAAGGCGCGGGCCGTTTCATCCCCAACGATCTCTATCTCAACAACGAAAGCGACCTGATCGCGCTGATCACCGGCCCCAACATGGGCGGCAAATCGACCTACCTGCGGCAGGCGGCGCTGATTGCGCTGATGGCCCAGATGGGCTCGTTCGTGCCCGCCGGCGACGCGCTGCTACCGGTAGTGGACCGCATCTTCACCCGCATCGGAGCGTCGGATAACCTGGCGCGCGGCCGCTCGACGTTCATGGTGGAGATGACCGAGACGGCGGTGATCCTCAATACAGCCACCGCGCGCAGCCTGATTGTGCTCGACGAGATCGGCCGCGGCACGGCCACCTATGACGGCCTCGCCCTGGCGTGGGCTGTGGTGGAGCACATTCATGCCACTACCCGAGCCAAAACGCTGTTCGCCACGCACTATCACGAGCTGACTGAGTTGGGCGGTACGCTGGATGGCGTCCGGAACCTGCATGTCTCGGTAAAAGAAGCCGGCGACCAGATCATCTTCCTGCGCAAAGTGGAGCCGGGCCGCGCCGACCGCAGCTACGGCATCGAAGTGGCGCGCCTGGCCGGCCTTCCGATGAGCGTGATCGAGCGCGCGCGGGAGGTGCTGCAACTGCACGAGCGCACGGAGCACGCCGTGACCGAAGAGCTGGCGCCGGCCCAGCCCGGCCATCGCCCGCTGCAAATCCAGTTATTCGAGCCGGTGGGATACCACATCGCGGAGAAGATCCGGGCCTTGAACATCGACGAACTGCGTCCGATTGAAGCCCTGAAATTGCTGAGCGAGCTGCAAGAGGAGCTGAAGAAATAGTGCGGGTTGCGGGAATCATGAGCGGTACGTCGCTCGACGGCATCGATATCGCGATCGTGGACATCAATGGCCGCCGGATTCAGACGGTGGCGCATCGAACCACGCCGTATCCGGCGACTCTGCGAAAGGAAATTCTCGCGGTGTCGAACACAGCTACCACCACCGGCGCCATCTCCCGGCTGAATTTCAAACTGGGAGAAAGATACGCGGGCGCCGTGAAGGACGCTTGCCGCCGTTCGAAGACGCCGCTGGAGTCGATCCAGTTGATCGGCTGCCACGGGCAGACCATCTATCACGAGAGCGGCCGCAACACGATGCAGATCGGCGAAGCCGCCGTGGTCGCGGAACGTTTGGGAATTCCCGTGGTCTCCGATTTTCGTCCGCGCGACATCGCCGCTGGCGGCAAAGGCGCGCCGCTGGCGCCGTTTCTCGATCAACTGCTGTTCCACGATCGCCGCCGCACGCGGGTCGCGCTGAATCTCGGCGGCATCGGAAACATCACGGTGTTGCGCCGCGATGGCGGCCTGGTGGCCTTCGACACCGGCCCGGGCAACATGGTGATAGATCAACTGGTGGAGGAGCACACCGGCGGGCGGCAGCGCTTCGACCGCGGCGGAAAGATCGCGGTTTCGGGACGGGTGGATGAGACGCTGCTGGCCGATTTGCTGAGCGATCAGTATTACAAGCTGAAGCCGCCCAAGACGGCGGGACGAGAACAGTATGGGCACGAATTCATTGAGCGCTGCAAGGGCGCGGCGCTCGCGTTTCCGGATTTGATCGCCACTGTGACCGTGCTGACGGCAGCCACGGTTGCGCTGGCTCTCGGCCGGCAGGCGCCGGACGCCGAGGAGCTGATCGTCTCCGGCGGCGGCGCGCACAATCCTTGCCTCATGGCGCACCTCGCGAGCCTGCTCCCCGGGGTCGCGATCTCCACGTCGTCGGATTACGGCGTGGATGTAGACGCCAAGGAAGCCATCTTTTTCGCTCTGATGGCGTACGAAACGTGGCACAAGCGGCCGTCGAATGTTCCGCGGGCCACGGGCGCGCGGCATGCGGTCGTGCTGGGGAAAGTGACTTACTGAACTGAGGTATCTCTCATTTCGAGAGGCGCCGGGACGGGTCTTTTTCTTATTCTTATCCTGAAGTGTTGGCAGTTTGCATGAAGCGCGCCCCGATGAGTCGGGACGCGGGTCACCGCAGCAGCGGCAGCATCACGCGATCAAGCGCGGCGTCGGTCCACTCCTCCACCACCACATCGCGGTGTAGCGACCAGTGCTCGACGTGTTCCAGTGTGGCGTTTGGCGTCAACTTTGTCAGCGGCCCCAGCGTTTCCAGCTCCAGCGTCTCGTGGTTGGTGAACGTTTCGTAGGAGGCCCCGAGATCCGGAAATACCTTGGTTGCGTCGGCTGCGCAGCGCTTCAGAAACAGCTCGCCGTTCAGCAGGTATGCCCCCCAGGTGTCGGTATGAAAGCTGCCGATTTTCATCGGCACGCGGTTGTGAGAATCCTGGCGCAGAATCACATATTTCCTGGTGAACGTCCAGCGCGGATCGCTGAGATCGGTGAAGGCCCACACCACCAGCGGATTCGTCGGGGCCAGCATTTCCGGATGCGTTCCGCGCGGCGGAAGGCCGAAAAAGCCCGTGCCGCCGGGAGCCATCATGGTGAGGCCCCAGGCCGCCAGCTCAATCGTCCACGGATTCCGGTTGGTGATGCGGTGGATCACTTCCACCCCGCTCCCGGAAAGAGCCATGCTCACCTCGATCTGCTTTTGCAGGCCGGCAGCCTCTTCCACTTCCGGCGTCGCGATCAGCCGATCGCCGCCAATTTCCACTTGCACCGGTCCGTTGTCGGCCGCGTAGGTGACCGGTGACACGTCCGGCGCGACTTCAGGAGCCACCCACAGCCGGTGTCCTCCGCGGGGCTGCCACGTGGGCTCGCCGCTTTTGCCTAACTGGGCCGGGAATTCCTTGAAGAGGTTCTGGCCGCCGGGGAAACCGTAGCGGATCAGCCGCGGGCCGACATCGCCGGTGACGATAAGCTCGACTTCTCCATTCGCGATCCGGTAACAGTTCGCCCAGCCTTCGAAAGCGATCCTTTCAATGTGAATGGACATCGTTCGAATTCGGCTCGCGTGGTCTCAGCGTAACCAGGGTGGCTCCCCATCCACCCGCCTCCTCCGGCGCATCGCCGTATCCGGCAACGTAAGGAGTTCTGGCCAGAATCGCCCGCACCGTCTCGCGCTGAACTCCGATCCCGCGGCCGTGAATGATGCGCAGCGCTGTCAGCCCTGCGGCGTGCGCTTCCTCCAGGTACGCTTCTACCGCGTCTCCCACGTCGCGGGGAGCGAAGGTGTGAAGATCGAACACGCTCGTGATGGGAATGCGGATCGGTTCTTCCATCCTATGTGTTTTGCGGGAGCCCTAACGAAAAAGGCCCGATCCCGCTCGGGACCGGGCCTTAAGCTCGGTGCGAATTGCCGGCGCACCTGATCAAGCGACGTGTTGAGTCCGATACCGGCTCACAATCGCCTCCATCTGGTCCTTCAATTTGAGCTTGAGCTTCTTCAGACGGTGCTCGTCGATCTGCTCCTGCTCCGATGGATGCGCTAATGCCTCGAGTACGTCCAACTGTTTGGCGTAAGTGGCATGTTCTGTCGCGAGCCGACGATACTCCTCGTCGGTCTCGATCAGGTGCGCCTTGAGTTCTTCTTGTTGTGCGTTCCGTTCCATTTTGGGCGGTTCCTCCATGAGTGAGGTTTGCCACGCCGAGTTCCTGCGACTGAGGATTTGGAAACGCTCGGTGGGTAATCTTCACTGCCGTGCATTTTTGATGTTCGAGCGGCCGTCCAGGATGGAGAGGCGGTCACCCACCACGACGTTATCACGATTAAAAAGCCATGACAATAGCAGCTTCAGGGGGGTCGATGTAGTACTCCGGGCGCCGTCCGGCGACGTGAAAACAGGCCCGCTCATAGAGCTGCCGCGCCGCCAGATTAGACTCGCGTACCTCTAGAAAGCAGCGCCCGGGATGCTCGTCGAGCCACTTTTCCACCAAGCGGCGCGCCAGCCCTCGACGCCGAAAGGCGGGTAGCACGGCCAGGTTCAGGATCTCGGTTTCGTCCTCAGCTACCTGCCTGCCGGCTAGAAAAGCCGGGACTTGCCCTTCCATTTCCGCTACCCAGCACTCGCCGGCCTGGTAGTCCGACGGGTCCCAGTGAGACGCCTCCGGCGCGGAGTTCTGCACTCGGGCGATCGCTTCGGTGTCAGCCGGCGTGGCTGGCCGGATTACCGGCAGAGAAACCGCGGGAGCGGGAATACGTCTCCTCCTTCGAACCCTATTTTAGCTTTCCGGAAAGGCGGCAGTACGAGTCCTGGTGTGGGTAGAATGCATCAGATGGAATTCGGCTTGCCGAACAGCGGAGAGCCGTTTATACTGACCTTTTTGAGCCGTTGTTATGCAGCTGCAAGACGATTTCGATCCTTTGGCTCCCCAGCGGGAGGCGGCCTTCTTTTACGGGCTGTTCCTGCGCGGTCACTCGGTTGAGGAATTGCGGCAGGATATCGACGTTCCCCCGAAGATGCTGGATAAGTGGTTGAAAGCACGCGACTTCAACGAACACTTCAGGGATTCCCTACAACGCGTCTATTCCTACCGGAAGCAGGTTCTGGCCATATTCGACGGTCTAGTCATGAATGAGCAGACCAAATCCCGCGTCCAGTAACCGTCCTTTAACCCGATTCTTCCGAAAGCCCTCCCGTAGAAACGCTCTCCGCAAGGATTCCTTCGGTCGGAAAACCGTTGCTAACCCACCCCTCGAATCCGCCAAGGATCGGCAAGGCATTCGGAATGCCATAATCTTTCAATTTCAGCGCCACACGGGCCCTGGTAGCTTCCGCCGGTCAACTGCAATCCAGCAGGGTGTCCCGCTCGCGCGGAATC